>BNJV01000027.1_pt1 | contig 52365 bp, 65 predicted proteins | sample 8540591 | NCBI WGS metagenome assembly BNJV01 (sample SAMD00202457, study PRJDB9452) | human saliva metagenome | host: Homo sapiens | reverse complement strand
GGAGATTCGAACTAATTGCCAAATTGTGCTCTGCCAGAGTTCAAAGTTTCAAAAACCAGTGGCACCGAATACGCGCTTAGTTTTCTGTCTGGCTTCTGCTGTGGCTTTTGTGATCATGCCGGTTTTACGGAACCTTCAGCTGGGGTGCAGGATCGTCGGAATTCGTCTTCCGACCGAACCCGCACCATTCCGGCGCTCTTTATGGAAGCAGATCCGAAATTCAAGCTACTTGAGATGGCAGACAGGTGCGGCAGAGATACCAGTCTCGTACGCCAAAACTCCACTGCCGCCTAGTTTGTGCCACGTCGTCATCTGCTTTATCAGCAAGGGTGTGACGGTAAAAATTTCTGGCTTCGAGGAACCGTCGTGGCCTTAGCCGCGGTTGACCATCCGAAAAGACGTTGATCTAAGTCCTCTACAACCGTTGTTGTGCTTTCTTTAGAACTATCCACGTAGCAGTGTGTGTCAGCTCATCCGGCGAGGCTACCGTTACCAGCCCTGCGAGACAGCCATGCAGGAATACAGGCATCAAAGGATGTCTTTTCGTACCTGTGAAGGCATGGGTAGCCTGTTCCTGTCAAAATTCACGAGGATCTGAAACAGCAGTGGAGATCTCGCTCCATGTCTCTTGCTGAGCATCTGGCGCGCCTGACCCTGATAGCTTCTTCAGCTGCTTGAGAGGGTTGAAATGTCTGATCCCTTCAGCGGCAGGGCGCTGCACATAACAGACAAAGTTCACTTCTCCTCCTCCGGATTTTATAGAAGGTCCTGATGTCTATCCCAAGATGGTTAACGATTTTCTGCCAACTCAAGTGAAACTTCCTTCTTCCTTGGTGCGCTTCCCATCCGGCAGATGAGATTCCCAGAATATTGCTAGGTCTTTTGTAAGGTCAAACTTGCGGCGGTCCAGCCTAACGTTCGACCTGATGGTTTCAACGTGTTTCCATATAAAAATAATATTCACGATTTTTCAAACACTTCAAACATCGTATATCGCAAATAAAATTTTTGCGGCAAAAGGTATAACTTCTCAATTCTACTTATCGTTATTATCATTTTATATAGACATATCAGCTTATGCACCCAAGGGTTAGCCCTTGCTCACGCCAAGTAAAAGCTGGCGGCGGCTGCTCAGTAGAATGTCTCAATATAAACTTTGCAAAGAGAAATTAGCAGGGGTAGCCCAAACGCAACATGAGTAAAGAGGTTTGCTGGTCCAGAAAAGGATTTACGTTCAGTGATCTGTTGAGTTATCGCCAGGTGCTCTCGACACAAGGCCTGAGTGAGCTTCCCTGGGCGAGGACGTTGTCAACATGACTTCACTGCCCCCACCTACACCGAAAGAAAAGGCAGAAAAAGTCGCCCATTGGTTTCATACCAAAAGGAACAACCGCAACATCATCCCGGGACAAACATCCCACGACCTGGTGAGGAGTGGACTTGAACCCACGACCAAGGTTATGAGACCAGCCCTGCGGCCACAGCCCGCACAGCCCCCACCGGGGCTTTTATTTTGCCCTTTACCGTAACCATCATCCACTCAAGCCCGCAAGGTCCCCCCATGCTTTGGGAACCGCACCGAACCGCGTTCACTACCTGGCAACTCGCGTCTGGAAACCGAATCACCGGTTACTCGCCAACTGGATCCAGCACCTCGCACCACCCATCCGGAACGGCCCTGACCATCACCGAAGGCGATCGCAATGGCTCTGCGACTACGTGAGAGCACCACCACCCGCAAAGTGCCCTCAATCGCCGCTTACTCTTTCGCACCTTGCTGGAGGCAAAGGACGGGCGATCAGCCCTGGTCGTCCATCCCACAACGCCTCCGGCACCACTGCCGCCTTGACCACATCATCACCGACGCTGGCAGGCAACTGCCGCCGAGGAACGCTTCGCGGTCCTGCGCGGCGCTCACGCCGCCTCAGGCGCTCAGAAATCACCAGCCCTCACACCCCAGTTCTGCACACCAATTGGATGCTTCATGCAACAAAGGCGACACACCAGGGTCATCCCAGCCCATGAACTCCTCCCCACCTCGAAACAAAACAGACAAGATACTACTTCCACCGGCACACCCGCACCAGCTGCAGCGTTGGTTCGCCACCACCCGCCTACGCACCCAATCACAACCTCCCGTTCGCCGTGCAGAAACTGCTAAACCACTGACCTCTCCACCACGCAGCGTTATGTCGGCGTAATGAACGACGATTTGACGTCCACTATGAGCAATCCTGTCATATCGCCGACTGAACCCACATATCGCTATGAGCCTCGCCTTGATATGACCCCTCGCCTTGACGCTCGGGGGTCAGGGCATAAGCTTCGGGCAGCGAGAGAAAAGTTTTGCTGAGGCGCGTTTGCGCTTTTCGCTCCCACCAGCAGATTATATGAGACACACAGAAGGGGGACACTCACACCTCTACACACCCTGAGTGAGCGGGCACCTTCACGTCTTACTCACCGTATGAAAACGGGCCCGATCATTGATGACCACCACCACCCTCTGCCGCAACCACCCACCAGCGGCGCCCACGAGGCCGCACTAATCCCGGGCTCTGCAGGTGCAACACCGCTAAAAAGCCTCCCATAAGAGGCTTGCTCTCCTGGGAAGACACTTCTACGCACGCAGTCACAGTGAACCACGTCATCAAAGGCACATCCCTCCTCCCCGCAGGACTCAGCAGGTGGTACAAGGCTTGCAGCCAACCAACCAAATAGACCCCACAACCACGTGTGGCTGGATAACTGCTTTTCTAACCACACAGTCATGTCATATTGAACCCAGCTCATGGCCCGCCAGAGGAAGAAAAACCTTGAGGTGCCACCATCGCGGCAACTACAAGGCGGCACCGGAAGGTATTGTCGCAGCCAACCTCGCACCAGAACTCCACCACCAGGAGCAAAAGTAATCTCATCAAGGCCAGACCTATCGTAGGCACTCATCCCAATGGGCCGCCGACCGAGAAAAGCAGTTGCGACACAATGCCGTAGTACGTAAACCGGACATTAAAGAAAACCCTCGAACTTCATGCAACATACAGTTGGCCGCACGCGTGCTTCCGCTAAAGGGCTCGTCGAACTTTACTCAGCAGCAATAGTCTCTGACCTGCTCGCTGGTGCCCGCAACCCCTACCGGCTGACCTCGACCCAGCACCATGGAGTTGTGGCGCGGTTGACTTTTGAACGCCAGAAGAACCTGAAAATCTGGTCACAATCTCGAAAGCCAACACCAACTGGTGTTCCTCAAGACCACTGAGTCTCTGTCAAACTGAAGAATTCGCCCTGGCCGTGCACCAGCGATCTACCACCGCACTATTTACTCTCAAGCTTAATCGCGGGCGGACGAGGCGTCGCGAACAGAGATGAAAGCCCCAAAACGAAGTCAAAACCCTCACCAGGATCGCTGGTTCTGAAACACGGTCGCCATCGTGACAAAACGAACAGGGCAAAACCGCGTTCCGCCATCGCGCGCCGAAGCAAACATCTCCCGCGCCCCGGACATCGGCGCCGCCGTACCACGGCGACGGACGTTCTGAACGAGCAGAAAAACAAAACCCACAGATGCCGCCGAAGAAACCTTCCCGTAAGCTCGACATTTGAGGCGCGCCTCGCGGGACGAAGTGTTATCTGGTTCATCCGCGGGTTCCCGTCAGCAGCATGAGCTCCTCGTACGCCGCCGAGAAAACATCAACATGCAAAAAACTTATCTGGGATCACCTCATCAAAACTCCGAAGAAATACAGGCCAGCGCACCCTCGCCTCTAGAGACGAAAAGATGCTAACACTAATGGTTCCTGCCCTTCTGGAGTACATTCCTCGCTGTGTGGCCTCTGGTACTGCCAAGGAGTATTTTGAGAAATCGGAGGATGCGCGAAGGCATATCTGGTTATCATGAGCAACAACACAGAAACTCCTCAAACACGCCCGCCAGAAAAAACGTTCTGGAAAAGTCATCCGGCTCCAGAAAATAATGACCTCATCGTGATATAAAGTTGCGATTCATATGATATTGAGTTCATCATGTGACCCACCTACCTGAGCGATACCGGTGGCCCGCCGACATCACTGGAGGCTGGAACTATAAAATATGCGAAACCGCTTGCGGGTCATCAAAGGCCCTGTTGCCCGCCGCTGATGTGGCAGCAATCGGCGACGACAGATACGGAAGATTACCAGACACAAGCCGAGGACAGGACGCGGCAGGATGCTCGGGAACGCATCGCACCTGTGAAAATCATCACGAAATCGAAAATCACCGGGCACCTTGTCACGCACTATGCGATAACCGCTCTGCGTCCGCGCAGGTAGACGGTGCCGGGCACCTCTTCGTTGGTACCCACGCCGAGAACATGACCCGCTTCGGCGTGAACACCGCAGCAGAAACCGCTCACCGCCCCTCACGCGACGCCAGGGGCCGCGCGTGCTGCCCGGGCTACTCGCGCTCACCCGCACACGGGTACGACCAGCGGCTGGGTTGACGAGCAGTCCGAGAACGTCCATCGCTTGCCCGGCCGTGCTTCTGCTACGAGAACCATTTTACGTTGGACTTCAACCGGTAATGACGGAGAAAGAAACCAATGCTGATTAGAAGAAATCGAACAAATGAAACAATCAGCCAATCGAACATTTCAATAAGGAATACCGACGGGTCATCCCCGCCCTGTGAAACCATACTCAAGGAGATAAGTACACCATCTTCTTTCTGTACCTGCCCTTTCAGCAGCCAAAGGCAAAATATGTTGAAAAACAAAATATTGCGAAATCGACTTGCGATAGCCATGGGTGAATGAACTACGTTGCAGGAATACCGGCTGAGCCAAAGCCTGGCGAGAACCGCCAGGGGCGTCAATGAAGTGCTGAAAATCGTTTGTCTTGCCTCTTCAATACGAAGCCAACATGGTGCGGACGGAATGTATCTACCTCGGGACAATGATTTTGCCGCTGGAACTGGAAGTCAGTGAGCGGCACATCATTGAACCGCGATAGTCGTGCTTTAAAAATTTATCGGTCGAAACCTGCGTCGAATAATCCTTTCTCGTATCACGTATTCATTGATGCTGGCGCGGATTGATCGAATACTATTTGTGATCGCGATCTGCGGTCCTATGGGCGGTCGCCGCGCTGAAGCCGATTTCCGAGCACCGAAGGCTTCGCCGGGTTATACGGCCAGAAGTGGCACAAGGCAACCATGATCATACTGAAGATTGAAAAGTCGCGGACGAACACGCCGCCATTCAATTCTCCTGAATTAAATTCCCAGACGTTGATTGGCTGGTAACCTGGCTGAAATCGCTTGTGAGGCCTCCGTCGTCGCAATGGTCTTGTTGGGGTTTAAACCGGCTTCAGGCGGATTTTTGGGCTCTCGCCTCTGAAGCCCCACAAAATTCACTACCGATTACCGCCTTTAAAATTGCGGCACTGGTGCGCGCCCTGCCAGTAACGGAGGAGCAAAAGGTGACCTTGTGCTGGATGCCGGGCTTTGAAACGCCGCGGTAAAGTATCCGGGACTGCGACTGGCTGGAGTCATCGCCTGCGGCATCACCGCAGGCTTTCCATATCCCACCGCCAGCACGACCATCCTCTCCCCGAACTTCAGCTGTGTCATCATCGGAGCAGGAAAGCACGCTCCTCTGTGGGATGGTGCCATGAAATACCCAGGCTATTCTCCGGAATCAGGCGTTACTGGCGTGAACTAAAAATACATAGCTTCGAAATATAGAATGAAACTTGCGATAATGCTGGTGAATGAACTACAATGGATACATAAGGCTCGCAAGCATCAGGCTCACGAACCCCCGCCTCCCCGTTCCGGGAACAGCACAGTCCATGGTTTATAGGAGAAGAACCAATTGTTCTGCTGCCACCGCATCTTAGGGGCCAAAGCCATCAAGTCTTCAACCAGCACCGACCAGCCAGGAATCCATCACCTCACGCAGCCAACGACTGTACGTGTCTTCGAGAGACTATGATGAAGAGCTTTGTTCAGGGCTGCAGGATGTGCTCAAAGCTTTCCAGTGGTGGATGCGAAATCTCTGGAACCTGTTGAGAAGCATGCTGGTGGGACAAGCCTGGTATAACATTGGGTGTGATGGGACTACTTCACGAGAGGTCTATTCCTGCTGAATTCTGGCTACTAAGGACTGCAGGGCTATTTCAGAAGCTTTAGAACACTGTAGAAGTATGACCATTTACTCAATACTCTTGGTAACGGACATGGGATGATCGCGTATTTAGAATAATGTGAGCGATAAAACAGCAGAATTAGGATTTGCAGGTGACTTCACAGCTGCACACTCCTGAGCAACTAACAATCAGTGGTAGAAGAACTCACGGCGGGCGAGATCGGTCCTTCCAGAACTGTCAGATTACTGGCGAAGAAACACACTACCTATTCTGCTGTGTGTGTGTCAGGCTGACCTGGGCGGGAAAATATCCCAGTCTTGGGCCGAAAAATCACCAACGGAAGCCAGCTATCTCAGCAGAGACGCAGACGATAACGCTGCTAATATTTTGCAACCGCGGCCGAAAAATACTGAACTTTGAGGCTCCGAAGGACAAATAGGAACAGACACTGTACACCACTGTAGAAGTTGCATCTGCTTACCCGACCTCGCCTGAGCATCACAAAGAAAGAATGCGGGTGAATAAAACGAAGTGAACAGCAGGAACCACCATGCAGAAAAACAGAAGGAACCTGGTCATGACTCAAAACCTGCACAACACCATCGGCCGTATCTGCGACACTTCTGGGCAGTTTGTATCCTATGCGGGACTTTACGGAAGGAAACTCGCGGAATGGGGTTATCTAGGAGACCCTACGATCACGTTAAATCCACGCGTTTAACCGTTGTGTTAGTCTTTGCATGATTGAAGACACTGGTAAACCTATCCTTTAAATCGTTGGGATATGGTGGTTCTGTGATGGGTATGGTGATTATCCGTATGCGGCGGGATGAGAACCCTCAAAGCTATCCAACCATTGAGGCCGAAATCTTTAATGACATCCGGCGGGGATCTGGGGCTTGGCGGGTTTGAGGAGAATACGGTACTCATCCCTAGCCTGGCGTTTCACTTATGAGAATCGCCGGTAATCTTCAGGTACACTGTGAAGATACTGGCATGTGGTGGCTGAGACTGACACTGGCTTAACATGTAAAATTGCTAGGTGGGGAACCCTCTTAACATCGACATGTGACGCTAACAGTTCATTTCGCGAAACCCGAGCGCCACGTCCGTCCCGGCGGGTCTCAAGGTCACTTTCAACCAGCACGCTGCCATTGGCGTTATATATATAGCATCATGTGGGTTTAAGGATGCGGCGTCCGTCTTGAGACGCGACCGCTAGCCACGTGTTGATCTTAAGTGATGAAGTGGGCGAATTCTTCGCCGAGCACAGGGGACGCTTCTGGCGGCCGCCGCACCAATTCCTGCCTCAGCCAGGACTCGAAGGTGAAATGTCAGCCTGTGCCAAACCGTCGTGTGCCGTAGTGATCGCAATCGCCCGGATAGATGGCCATGAACTGAGCAGAGCGCTTCGAAAGGTGTTTTTGGTTTGGGGATCATCATGGTCGAGCGGGGAATGCCGAAAGAACACTGCCGTCTTCCTTCGTGTGTGCCGGGTGCAGTCGTGCCGCTGCGCTTTGGAAACTCAGACGCAGATCATATAGACGACACCGATAAAAGAAACCACCGCTATGGGAAGCATTGCATAAAGCAAAGTCAGCGCGTTAACCCCGTAATGCAGCGAACGCACAAGTTAACCAGCTTCGGCCCACCACCAGCAAAGGCCAGATGGAAGAAAGACACCCAAGCGGGGCCAGCCACCAAATAGCCACTGCACCCCGCTCGCTTGTTGGATAAGCCAAAATACCACGACCTGAAGATAAGTCTTCTTCCGCCTGGGGACTATAAGAATATGTGATGAGGCACGGTTGATACGATGAAGACAAAATACGGGCACGCTCCGACCAAGCACTCATCTTGTGGTTTCCATGGTATGCCGGTTAATCTTGAACGGGAAGGAACACTCCAGAAGGCTCCCTCCTTCTTTCTGGATGAGACTGTATCAATATCTAGGAAGATTTCTCCCTGCTCAGTATATATAAAGAGCATCTTGTGAATATTTATCACTGTGACCTCCGAAGCAACAGTATTAGTTACCGTACTCATTTGATTCATTCCTTTCCTCGTCGTTTGAGTGAATACTTATACATAACAGCAGTGAAATTGCAACAAAACTACGGACTCATCTTCTTCCAACAGCCTGCCTATCTTTTCTGCTCACTGAGCTCGTGTCACCACGGCACCAGAAGGTATCAAGACAGCGATATTGGCCGGGGTTTCCCAGCTTGTTTCATCCGCGCATGAATAATGGGGCTTTGCCAGGCGCAAAACTCCAGCGATCGACAACGGCACTGTTCGCGCACGGCTCTTCAGCTGCACGCTGATAATCCTGAATGCGTTTCGAATCTTTAAATGATCCTTTCCTCCAGATCAAAAACTCAACTGCCTGCGGATACAGATTTCTTCACGCGGCAATCCTGCAAAAGCTCAGCAACTTTCTTGCTCGCAGTGGTATTACGTCGAACGTAAAGCTTTTCGCTTTCCGGTGTCGAGCAAGCATGTTCTGGCTGCTCGACACTATCCACTGTGAAGGTGTGAGTGCCCCACTCACAAGTGGGGGAATTATACGTATTAATCCCGCTGGTGGGAGGCGAAAAGCATAACAAAAAGCGCAACAAACTTTCTCTCGCTTTGCCGGTGTTTATGCACTCCACCCAAACATCACGCTTGCGTACTGCTGTACCTGCGGGCATGCCACGGCCCCGCACGCTCCCCTGCTTCTTTGGGGTCTCGATCACTAACTGTTGGAAAACACAGCACCATGAATTTTTCTAATACGATGAGGAAGTGCACCGGTCACAACACCAAGATAATTCCACCGCCTAGATACTACTGAAGGAAAAATATATGTTATAGTGGTCATGGGCTTCTAACTCGCCCCGCCGAATGTTGTGTCAAAAAATATTTTGTGGTCTCCTCGCTATTAGGTCGCGGTTTCGGTTTTTACCAAATTGAAGCCGCTCTGCCGGGACGCACTTTCCCAGCACACCTCCTTCTTCGCTAGATTCCTCCCCATTCCGAGGTGCGCATGGAAAAGAGCTCCGCCCGGGCGTGCAAAGTCGTGAGACAGCACAACCCCTCACCCTCTTCTGGGAAGAAGCAGCATCCTTTTCCCGCTTCGCTATTCTGTCTGCTTGCCTAGAAGATCTCCAGTGTTGTACAGACCACCGACTGCACCCACCACACCCGCTCCCCTGTACAAGCCAGCTAGCTCTCACTCTCACGCTCCCGAGTCTTGGCTGGTTTGGCACCCAGGGACTTCGCCCGTGCTAAAAACCACACTGACACCACTGTCCGAGGACACGCCACGCCAACCGGTTTATTGCGGCCTTCACGCTCCTTCGTCCGCACCGGCGCAACTGCCCAGCTTTTTGGCTGTCACACCTCTGCATGTCGCGGGTTACTAATATAGGTAATTCATGCTGGCACTGATGTGTGTGATGACCGTCCCCATAAACTCCCAGCGCAGGCGACGGTTGCCGTGCTACACTCACGAAGTCGCCTCTGGTGTTGATGCTTTTGCGCGCAAATGACCGCGAGCTGAGCGGTGTTACCTGTACGACTGGTATGCCGGGTCAATGGATCGCGCTGCACCGGAAGCGCTGGGCTTTCGGTGAGAATAAGACATACGCGCCTCCCTTTTCGGACGAAATTCACCGATAATTCAAAGTGCTGGACTGCTGAGTTCGACGACTATGTAATGCCTATAACACCGCGTATGGGTCTTATCAGGCATGCGGAGCGTGCATAAATTCTGTGCCGAGGCGGCGAGCCCGGCGGCAAGAAACCAAAAGCGCGCCAGTTGGGTACCGCTGGGGCATCCGATGACCAAGCAGGATCGGTACCTAACCAGGTACGCTGTGGGTAATAAGGTCACGCATACGCACTTATGTCTGCGAGGCCAGCGAAAGCGCTTAGTGGGCGGGAAACGCACTGGCGAAAAATGGGTTGTCGACCGGTGCAAGCTCACTTTCAGGGCAAAAAGCCACCCGCTGCGCCGGGCGCGAGGCCGAATAAGCTCTACCGGGAGCAGAGCGTCTCCGGCTGCACCGAATATACCGTAATGACTTTGCAAGCGTGTTTCTGAGGAGATCGCGCATCACCGTGAGGGATGCATGACGGAACAGAACCCGCGAAGGCGCGTTCTGGAAATCCGGTTCCGCGTCCGGTTTGAGAACAGTACCGTATGCAACGCGGATCCAGAACTACGCCTGACGGGGCGGTTTATCGCGAAAGCAAAAACATGTGACCTTGTGCCGGTTTCGACCTCGTTTGCGCCTGTCGAAGTCCGTTTTTCGATTGCGTGGGGAATTGAGCGATAACGCACTGAGGGACAGCATTGAAGCAGCTCGCCAGACACGCAATTCAAGACGTGGTGGCACAGCAGAAAACAACGTGGTGCCTTGACCCGCGCGGGGCCGCAACGAAATTCGCAGCAAATCCGACCTGCCCAGAACAGGATGGTGGTGCGAATTCCGTCACCGACTCCCGGGCAGGCTGATCGGTTACGATCATGTGGTACCAGCGCCGTGTTGACGCAGATGATAAATGGTCTCGTCTAATGACGGCCGAGTTTATATCCAGTACGGTGGCCAGATGCAGCGAGCTTTATAACAGTAAAGTCCAAAATTACGTCACGCAGCTGACGGGTTTCAGTTCATTTGGATGCAGAAACAGCAAGCCCCATCAAGAAATTGTCGGCGTGTGACGGAAACGATCCGTACTTTTCAATAACCACGGCGCGGGGATATTGGCGACAGACTTGACCATGTGAAAGCAAATTTGGCAGCTGATAACGGCTACGACCGGTGGCAGCTTATTAAACACGCGGCAGGCGACGTTGGCGACACGTCCGGTAGTCTGAGGGCGCGTTCTGGAAGAGCTTGCATACCGGGTATTGGGTTGCCCAAGCTGCCCGCAACCGATTCGCGGTGGCTGCACGTTCGGATGATCATCGGCTCGCGGGTCCTCCGACCGCCTCTGGTTATGAACAGGCGTACTTCGGGGCGCCGCGCGCGATGCGGGAAACCTGTTACGCCTTAGGCACATACCGATGCGGTTCTCTCCGTCAGAGCGCGTTCGACTTCGGCAGCGTGTACCCGCCAATGTTAACTGCTGGAAACCACCCGAGCGTGTACGCAGGCTGGGCAAACGAGACACCAGGATAAAGGGCTTATTTCGTCCATCCGTCGGTCACGGTCATCAGACTCCCTTTCACCCTACATATTAGGACACCCAGCACTCCGCGCGGGCCATCTTGTACAAAGACGGTACCTCCACAGTACCAGCGTGTCGGCGGAGATGACATTCACTTCTGAGCGGGTTTGCGCGGCTGAGGAACCAAGATCCTGGATGCTGCATCTCGTTACTGCAATTGATTCCTGCTGCTTCCACGGTGGATGTTTCGGCTCGCCGCGCAAAACGCCGTACCGAACTCGCCGAGAAAGGCGCATTTACCGGGCAGAGGGCAATGGCGCGGCATTTACCACCAGTGATAAAATCACAGTGGCGGTCGGTATTGGTGCCGCGGTGGGTAAAACCTCACTCTACGCGCCTGGCCGTGGACGCTATCGAAGCTGCTCAGGAGACGAGTCATTGGTATGGCTCCGACGGCTGCGTGATGCGCTCTGAAATGCGCATCTGCGCCGACGTAAAGTTTTGACCGATTGGCGAGCGGCAAACCTCCGTGGATGTGCGCCACGGTGATGTCCTCACGGATCGGCCGCGCAATCGCCACCGAAGATGGGCAAAATACACCCTGCTGGAAACGTGGCGCTCTGGTGCAGGCTCTGGGTGATTACAGGCAGCTCAGCGGTTGGATCCGGTGGGGCATTACGTCTGTGGTTGATCGGAGATCAGGGTGGCGTACCTGGATGAACTCTTTGGGTTTAAAGAATCTGAAAGGGCTTCAGCAACTAACGCTCTCTTTGCGTGAGCCGCCTGGTCGGACAAGCCATTCTCTTGTTGCATTATTCCGGGTTGTGGGCCGGGTCTGCGGACGCGATGATTGAAGACGTTTTTCCGCAAATATGGCGCCGATATGACCGCTGACGGTCGATCCGCTGATCACTTCTGCCAATGGCTGTATTCAAGCTGAATGATTTGGCGCAGTCGTGGCGCAGCCAGGTGAGCACTGAAAGCGCGGATGCTGTTGTGCTGCATAATTCTTTGCGCGCGCACCTCGAGGATACTATCGGCTGATCCGGAAGAGCGCTCGCCCTGGTGGTGAATTCGAGGTCAGGAGTTTCGCCCGAAAACGGTGACCTCTGGCGCGTCGCGACCTGCCGCGATGACGGACGCGTCGCCGCACAGCGCACCGGCCACGGCAGGAAGTCACCCTCCCGCCGGGGTACGGCACTACAGAGTCCACCGGGCTCGTGCGCCCTCCGCACTATCCACCGTGCCCAGGGATCACCGCGAGATACCGCACGCCCTGGTCGGTGCATCGGCCGACCGGGCCGGGGCTGCGTTGCGCTCTTACCCGGCTGGCCGCGAAACGATCGGCTCTACGCGATGCGCGCGCCGGCAGCTGCGATGATGTGTGCCAGTCGCATCACTGCGGCGCATGAGACGTGAGCCTCACTGGTGCGCGTGTCGATCAGCTTCGCTGCCGAGCACCGGAACCTGGCCACCCTGATTGCTCGCATGAAGACGCCAGTAGCCAGCAGCGTACAGCGTATTTGCTGGAGGCATGTCAGGGTTAAAACACCGTACCGAGATAAAGGAGCGCGCGCCCGGTTATCGACCACGCTTTGGCGGTGCAGCGGATGCGCGCTGTGCTGCGCTTCTCCCGCACTGGCCGCTCACCAGCTGGCGCGCGATATGCGGGCGAACGCCTGCGCAACATGGCGTGGGCCCGCCGCGCCCTCGTGGGGCTTAGGCGCTCCTCTGCCGGCTCGAAGCCGCGGCCAGGCGCGAGGCGAAGATTAGCTGCCGCGTGATGCGAAAATGGCGTGTCGAGGCAGGTCGGCGTGGATGCCGGGGTTCACGAGGCATCCAGGCCCCTGTGTCCTATCTGAGCGATGTGGGCACCCATTGCGCGGCTTCGTGGATCGAGGCCGAGCACTGTCACTGACTATGGCCGTGAAGCTCAGAGCTATCCGACCCACTGGTGGTTTCAAAAGAACTATGCTAATGGTTTCCAGGTGAGGGCTGTCATGGCCATGCAGGTCCCGCACCGTTCAAAGCCGCTCAGGCCAGCAGGCAAACGGGCAGTCTCTATGACCGTATCGAGGAACACTTACTTTTGGGCGATACTGGGTTGCTGTGAAGTGCAACCACGCCGCTGAGATCTCCAGGGATCCACGCATGAGCTGAGAACCATAGATTCCTCCAAGCGGGACGGCGCTCAGGCATGCAGGTGTTCACTTTCACCAAGGTTCTTTCTGAGGAGCAGCGGGTGAGGCAGCACCTCATCGAGTAATGACCTGCCGAGACCAAGCGCCCCGAGCAGATCCAAAACGGCATTTCCGGGCACACTGGATCGGTTCTGGAGAACCACCCGCACTAATACTCGTTTGGGTACTATTCTGAGGTCTCGCTCCCGTGAAATCGGGCAGCTTGCCCACCTTCGGGGCGCACAACTCGCCGCTGAGCAACCAGAGTGGGTTAAACAGCTTGGTGAGGTTCCGGCCAACAAACGCCTGGCGCGTCACTGGCACCGAGTCGCCCGCAGAGGGTTGAAGCCTTACGCGATAAATACAACATCGCCCCCTCCGAGGCCGAAGCAGTGCCGAAGAAGCTCCGCACCCAGGCTAAACCGCACGAGGAACCCACCCGCGCGGAGACGCGCGGGCAATTCCTACACGCCCAAGTCACTAACACGCACAAGCGATCCGTCATGACCGCACACCAGCGCGCACCTAAAACCGAGACAGAAAACGCTCAGATCGCCCAAGCACGCGATACCCACCAACGCACCCAGGAAGCACGTAGGGAAGGGAACCCGCCACTGGCCGCCACCCACCCGATGCTGATTCATGAACAGATTAAGGGGTATCAGAACTCTCTCACCCATACCGAGACCGGGAACCCGCAGCAGAAGCACACGGTCGAGCAGACGATCACTGCTCACCGGGCACAACGGCAATCTCTAGAAACGTCCGATGAACAGCTGCAAAAGGTACAACGGCTTCACGCTATGTCCTTTGGTAACCTCAACCGCCGCAGGCAGCAGCCACCGCAGCAGAAACAGGATGCTCGCGACTACGCCCAGCGGCAACGACAAAACCAGAAACAGTCCACTACTGGAAAGGAACTCTAATGCAAGAGCGTAACTCAACAGCCGATATTGATCAGGCCCTAGCAGATGAACTTAAAATCGTCATGGCCGCTGTTAAACGGCGTATTGCGCAGGCCCGTGACCGTGCCCACCATTCTCATCACAGCATTGAGTACCAGGGGAACCACCACGAATACTCCCGCATCTATCAGTCGCAGTGGTGGGACAATGCTACCGGGGCCGATGCGTATCGTGTGATACATTCTGCACGCTCCCGGGCCGCGCAGGATCCTGAAGCAGCCCGCGCGCTAGAGTACCTAGACGAGCAATTCAGGATCCGGTACGGTGTTCGTACAGAAGATTTTCTGGGGTACCTCCACGATAGTGGCCGTGATGAGCGAGCTCTTCAGCGGAACGAAGAAGAAATCGCGCAACGAGAAGAAAACATCTCCGACAGTGAGTACGGGAAAGCCCTCCACAGCCACGATCCGCACGAATCAGCAGAGCATCATGCTGCTGATTATCAAGCACACCATGACGCGGTAGCGCACTGGGATAAGGCAGAGCAGCGTGAGGAACGAGCCGTGTACTACGAAAACCGGTTCGACCGTGAGACGGCTCAATCCATGACGCTTACTGATAAATCTCTAGGAGTGCACCCCCACCAAGCGCTTAAACAGGCCAAACCAGCCCACCAGCAGCAGAAGCCAGCACGCCAAGGGCGCACTCAAAACATCCGCCGTCAACGAGAACTTTCCCGCTAAAAAACAGGTGGACACAGAGGTTAGTTTCCTCTGCGCCCACCTGTCAATAGAAAGAATGAGGTACTGTATAAGTACCAGTGTAAGATCTCTATAAGCCGGCTAGAAGAGCCACAATAAACTATATAGAGCCTATCCCCGCAACGACCCTTCGTACACCCCTATCATAGAGATGATCTGCTCGGCGCTGGATCAAGTTTTTCTTACTCTAAAATAGTACCATAGTCATACTAGATACTGAAAGAAGCTCTTCATGGCACGTCGGAGGAAGTCCTCAGAACGTCTCTTCACACTGCATATTGATCGTACCCGAGATATTAACTACCCTAATTTTCTACGAGCTAATGCTGATGCAGAACGTATCGCCTTTGTCGACGAAACATACTATGCTCCACGTACCGATAAGACAAGTCTAGTTCATCCAGGTTACTATGCCTTATCCGCCACAGTCGTTGAAGCAGAAGATATCGATGCACGTGAGCTACTTAAAGAAGCCAATGATGGGCATTCCTATTGGCATACCAGTGAAGCATACGATGACGCGGGGCTGCAAGAAGATAATGATAAATACTGGCTCCGGCGCGAGAATATCTGGCCCATGCTCACCGCTGTTGGGGAGTATGCTATTGCTGGTAATAATGTCATTACCTTACACACCTATATCCCACTTGCCTATAGCCGCTCTTCCCAAAACAATTTACTGGAAGGTGCCCGTGCTGAAACGTTAACCGCGCTGACCAAAACCCTAGCACTCCGGGAGGATTACCCTGTTGATACGTTCGTTTTTGAACGCCGGGATCAAGGAGCCGGAGATGCTATTGATAAGCGTACTCTGCGCCGGTTGTACGATAACCGGGTAATCCCACGTTTAAATGTTGCCTACACGTCCCCTTCAACCGAGCCCTTGCTATGGGGTGCTGACTTACAGGCTTGGGCCACAGGCCGTCTCATTCGAGAAGCAGATCCACAGTGGCTAAAACACGCGGATATGCTACATACCATCTACGACACCCACACCCTTGAGCCTCTGACCCTTGAAGAAATACACCGCCCAATACCCCACCGCACCTTTAACCCCACGCACATAGACCTAGCAGCGGCCCCCGCAAAAACGCTTCTCTACCTACAAGCTGGAGGAACCAGCCGTGAAGAAGCCCGCATCACCTACACCACTGCCGCACGCTCCCGGACACTTTTAACCGGCCCTAATAATAACGAGACGAAAAGCGAAAACTACCGGCGGGCACGCGCCGAATCTGAAGCCCACCAGATAAACGCCGCACACGCCCAGGATCTCACCATTGGCCGCGGGTACACCACACCCCTTCAAACCGAAGCCACTCACGAGCTGGCTCACCGGGCAGAACAGCAGCAGCTCTCCCCCGAGATACAACGGATCCACGAACAGATGCAGGCATCCTTCGGTAACCTGGGAAAAACCACAAACTTCAGCCCCCACGGGGAAGACTCAACCCAGCCCCGGGCACCTCGGCACCCATCCCGTGGCACCGGTCAAGAACCCGGGCGGGGCCTAGGCTAAGGGGCTTACGGGCCTGTCTTACTCTTCACATACGCATCGTACTCTCCTGCCGTGTCCACAGCAGTTACTTTCCACACCTGCGGCCGTTCCGCTTCCCGGTGCATCAACACGAAATACGGGCCGATCCCGGTCTGTACCTTCACCCGAACCGTATACCGATTTCCTTCCCGAATCGTTTCGGATCCTGCACAATCTCACCGCTACCGTTCACCTCCGATTTAAAAGCTTTCGTCAGGGGTCTTCGGCCCATACCTATTCTGCAACTCAGCACTGACCAACGGATAAAATTCTTCCGACCATTGCTGATAATCTTTACCGAAACAAAAGCTTTCATCGCATCTTCCGCCCCACGTACCGCACGCGCTTTATCCTCATCGGTTAACTCTCAGCAACCGGGGTAAATGATGCTTCTTGCGAATACCCCTTCACCCCTGCTAAGCGGGCTCGCATCTAACGAACTGCTCGACGGGGATGCTGCACTCGTGGAGGAAACAGACGCAGAAGAGCTTGACTGCGCCGTCGCTGAAGAAGCAGCGCTCTCCCCCGAACCCCCGCACCCAGTCACAGCGATAGTACCGCCCAGAAGCATCAGGGCACCCTACCATTTCTGAGACATCATAACGTGATCTCCTTTCCTTTATTTACCCTGTTTCGGGATGTACAAGAACGCTGAGGGGGCATCATTCGCGGTTTTCCGGGTGTAATACTTGTGGTCGTTCAGCGCAGCCAACCCGTTATACCCTCTTCCATAAACGTCCCATCCTCACGGACTTCTTTCACCACGGCCACATGCCCAAAGGACGACGCGCCAGCCTGCCCTGGCGCGTACCACACCACGGCACCGACCACAGGTTTCTTCCCAGAGCCCCAGCCCTTACTATCCCAGTGACCTTGCCACGTCGAAGCAGACCCAGGACTGAAGAACGTACTATTATTCTCATCACCACCGGTCTGCTGAATCACACGCCACGCCGCGAACGCCGTGCATTCTGACGGGTACGAATGCGTCGGATCCGGCTGATCCGGGCAATTCTCCTCATTCCCATCACAATGCGGCATATCCCGCCACGGGTAATCATCATTCCCACTGACACTACCATCGTGAGCATCAGCCCCCGATCCAGACCCGTCCTTCTTTTGACATTCCTTCCCCTGAGCCTGCTGATCCTGTTTCTGATCCGAGGATTTCTTCTCTGAATCCTGCTGATGAGATTCCCGGATCGAGGTATCAGCCTCCCCAACCGATGAGTTCTCCTCTACCCCCAAATCCTTAACAATCTGCTGATACTGCGGCCAATACCCACGAATCATCGGAGCATAATCCGCGTTCTCATCACCGCTATGCCCATTACTTGACGCATCCCCACCCGAGCGTGCAATCACAGAATAAGGGCCAGCATTATAGCTACGCAGCACAATATCTATCTCATCGCCCGGCACATTATTCTCCCGCATAATCCGGCGAATATCTTTGATATACCGCCCCATAGCAGGAATCGCATCATGAGGATTAAAAGGATCACCCTGCCCATACGACGGCCACGTCCCAGGCATAAACTGCCCCACGCCCTGCGCCCCTGAGGGCGACACAATTTTTGGGTTCCATCCCGATTCCTGCTGAATCGTTGCAGCAATCAGCGACACCGGGAACCCGCTCACCCGTGAGGCTTCTTGCAGCTCTGGCAAATAATTCTTCACATTCTCCGCCGCGTCATTACTCACCGGGGCAGCACCCGCCGCTGACCCGCTCTTATTGTAGGATTTTTGAACCCCGCCCCCATGTGAATCCTCGGAGCAATCCTCAACGCTAGTTGCGCCCGCACCCAGAAATATAATCAACGACATCACGATCCCCAGCACCAGCAAAATAGGAGCCGCGACAATAAACCCCGCACCTTTAGAATTCATGAAAACCTCACCGACCAATAACTCAAAAAATAGACCCGCTAACCCCGCCCCCGCTCTTCCGAGGTATGCTCAGCTCATCTGGGAAAAAAGCCCCTCTGGGAACGGGGTAATAATAAACGCCTCACGCTCATACCGTTCCGCGCAATGCTGCCCGTTTTCGCAATACCTAAACGGGCCGGTAGACGACATTAACAGCGGTAAATGATGATCTACATGATCCCGCCACCACGCACTTAGCGTCTCTGGCTCTTTCCGGGCCTGCTCCCACGTCAACCACAAAGCAGTCAGCCGCTCCAAAGCCTCAGGATGCGTCCACCACTGCGAACACCAAAACGTCTCACGGTTATTCACTTTCCGATTCACCATCAGCAGCAGCCACTCATGCACAAACGCCCCCACATGCGGGAAAAAATACTCAGCTGCGCTCATAACCAGCCCCCTGCACAGCACCTCGCCTCAGTATCGTTGCCCTCCGCGCCGGGTCATACGCCTCTAACGAGGCGTTCACCGCCGCCGCGTGCTCCCCGGCATACCACGGGATGGTCTTCACCAGCACCGCAGGAGCACCCGAGGCGAACACCACCGCCCGCCCACGCGGTAACGCCGACAAATCAGAAACATCCATAATCCGGTCTTTCCGATCCACATCCACGCTAGACGAAGCCCCATGCTGCCGAGAATACGACCGTGACACATTCGTATACGTATAATCCCCAATCAACTGGGACAGCTCGGAAAGGAACTGAGCCTCAGACACCCCGCCCCCGTAAACCTTAATATTCGCCGCTGACCACAGCTTCCGCATCCAGTCCTGACCCCAGACAGCAACCCCCTGAGACCAAGACTGCAAAATCGTGCACACAACAATCCCACGGGAACCATAATGCGAATAAAGATTCGGCAGCTCAGCCCACCGGCACACATTCGCTGCCTCATCCAGCATCACCACCATCGGGGTACTCAGACGGCCACCTGCATCAATAGCCATCTCTTCCGCCGCTTCCACTGTGGCCACCGTCAACGCTGTCACTAACGGCCCCGCTGTTCCAGCGCCTTCTTTCGAGAGGGAATACAGCGTATTCTTACCCCGCACAAAATCCTCGGGCACCAGCTGTTCCCGTCGATCTATCCCATCCCCAGCGGGGGTAATCCAGTCCAACACCGCCTGCGACGTTAGACAGTTCGCCATCTGCCGCGCCACACCATACACGCCACCCCGCTGACGATCCGGAGCTGAAATCACCCCTTCCACGGCCTGAGCCATCTGCACAAACCCCGCCTGGTGCAAAATACTCGCTGGCTCATCTTCCGTTTCCCGCGTTAACCACTGGTAAACCTGTGTAATCGGATCCTGATTAACCGCTGCCGCCAGCAGAAGCGCCGCTAAAAGATCCTGCGCGGCCTCATCAAAGAACGCGTCCGTTTTCGCTTTCTCATCACGAGAGCCCGCCGCGAAATGCTGCGCAAGCTTCCGCGCTTTGACATCATCACTCACATAAGACAGCGGATTCCACCACCACGACGCAGGTTCACCGGCCACCTGCTGCGGGTCAAACACCCACACCTGCCCCACGCCCTGACGCACCCGGCGGGTCGCGTCCACAATATCCCGCTTATTCGACGTCACTAGCACCGCACCCGGGGCCGCGATAATCCCCGGAATAGCACGCGAAGTCGTTTTACCAGTCCGTAGCCCCAAATATCAACACACACGTTTTCCCACGAAGAGAACAGCATCTCCCCAGCAAGGGTCTTGGCAATCGGTAACCCCGGCGAATCTACCCCTAAACGCCGCGCATCCGCTAACGCCTGCTTCTTCTTCAAAAACGCAATATCAGCCCCGGCACCCATATACCAGCCCGCCCGATCAATCTTCTGCTGCGGCGACCGAAAGCAACCACCGCCGCCCCACCAGCACCCCGACCACCAGCAGCACTGCCGCGCTACCACAGAGGAAATAACCGTAGATGCAGCCTCACGCGCGGCGCCCCTTCCGACCCCCCACCAGCGCACCCACGGATGATATTCACTCACCCGCCTGCCCCGTTAGAAACGCGCCCCGAGATACCCGCGTAGAACACCCGCACCCAGCGCCAGCACCCGAGCACGCACCAGCAGGGGCCTCAGTATAATTCCCCTCTTCTTATTCGGCGTTGACATGAGTACCGATACCCATCCGCAGCCGGAACTAGTGTCCCACCGCTGACCGCGTCCACAATACTATTCGTCACTTCATTAGCACTGGCAACATTCACCGTGCCATCACTATTACCCCACCGCTTATTCGTATTATTCATCTCAATCTCGACCTGGGTCAGGCGTACCGCCACACTAATCCCTGGACGACCACCAACCTTGATCATGAATTTCCCGACCCCGGAGCCTGCCGAGGAGCACCAGAACGAGATCGTTTCTTCGCGATCCGCGACCACGACCCCGGATCCGCCCACGACACTAACCGGGCCGCTTCAGCATTCGATACCGTCACCGCCTGCCGCAGCTTTTCCATCTCCGCATGCGGTAACGCACCCGTAATCACCATCCCTGAGCGCTCCACAAAACCCCGAGCAGCCTGCCGCTCCGTCTCTGTCGGCAACGACTCCAAATCACTCATCGTATGCGTAATCATGGCCTGCCCCACACCCTCATTACGGTTCAACCGAGTCAGCGCGTCAATACGGTTCACCATCTCCGCACCAGCCCGCAACGCCCGCCACAACTCATCCAGCACCACAAAATAATTACGCCGCGGCCCTAACCCGGCATCCGCTAACGCATGCGCAACCTCAACCGAAGCGAACGTCGTTGTCCAACACGCCAACAACGCCGCCGCCTGCACATCACGGTGAATATCCCCAATCTGCGACACATCAAACACCGCCGGACGATCCATCCGCAACGCCGCAGACGTCGGCTTGGAAAACATATCCCCAAACCGGCCCTGCCCATTGAGCGACATCAACGACGCCACCAACGCATCCGTTGCGTCCTTATACCGGTCAGGATCCCCACGATCCAACGCAATATCCTGCAACGCCTGAGGACGAGAAACAATCACATCTAAAAGATCCTGCACCACCGGCACACCCTCATGCTCTGTCTCTAACAACACCAGGGCCTTATCCAAAATATTTTCCTCATTCGGCGTCACATGCCCTTTCCGCAGAATCGAAATCAGGGCCAGCAACAGCTGAAGTTTGCGAGTATGAGCATCCACGAGCAGCTTTTCACGAATATCAGGCGGAAGCCGATCCGCGATAGCGCTAATCTCTCCCGGATCCAGCACATTCAGATGCCCACGCCCAGGAGCCAGCTGAATCACCTGCCCACCCATCGCTTCGATCTCATCCACATAATCCGGTTTCAAATCCCCCGGCACCAGCGGGATAATCCCCCGCCCATTCATCCCTAACAGGGCATGCCGCACCAGCGTAGACTTCCCATACCCCGGCAACGCCAAAATAAACGCCGAGGGGTTATTAATAATCCCGTCCACAAACCACGCAATCGGATCACACCCCACCGGGGAATTACTATCAAGATCAATCCCTAACGGGGCACCCGAATACGGTGTCGTAGCCCCCGCCGCAAACGGCCACAACCCACACACCTGACGGGTAGAACCCCGCCACTCACGCGGAGACTGAAACATCCGCGCAGCCCCACCACCAGGGACATTCAACCCATACGCAGACCCGTTCTGCACCCTGTTATTCGCAGCCGCCGCCCGCCGCTGCTTCTTAGCCTCAGACTTCTTCTGCTTCTGCTGTTTCGTGTCCTGGCCCTGTTTCTTCTGACGCATACGCAATTTCACGGCTCTTCTCCCTTCTTACAGTGCGCTCTTAATCGCTTCTGGCAGCAGCACGTGACGATTAAGCATGACCCCTAACGGCAATGTCGCCGCGAACGCCGCATCATGTCCCCCATACGCGCGCGCGCAACATAATCCGAGCCGCCGGAGCTAACTCCTGCTCCACCGCAGCCACCGCTTCCGGTAACCGCTCGGGATCCTCAACCGTGGCCGAAACAATCATGGAAAAAATACATCAACCCCGCACCTTTAGCCTCTTCAGCAGCCGTCGCATCTCGCCGCGTCCAAATCCGCCGCTAACCGCGCTGACCCATGCCTAGTACTCGTCAAACGAGTCCTGGCCGTGTTCTGATCCTTTTCCACCACATCAGCAGTACGCGCCAGAATCCACCGGACGGAACACCAAAGCTCACCCGCTTCCGATCCACCGCAGCATGCGAGGCTGACAACCGAGAAAGCACATCTGAATACACCGTCCCACGCGGAGCTTCAGACATCGTCCAACACACGAAACACCCGAATCATGCCGGTACTCATCCCACAACGTTTCCGCCGCAGCAGGCCCAATATTCTCAAAATCAAGAGATACCTCGTCCCCTGATACACCGCATCATCCAACACGCGCGCGGCAGCCGGATCATACGCAACCCGCACAATCTCTGCCAGCTCACCAGCTGACATCGGGGTCGCAAGACCCGCGCCCGTCGATTCCAAATGAGCACACCAGTACGGGATCTTATTCGCTAACTCCCGCACCATATCTTCCGGCTTCCGCCGCCGCGCCCTGAGCGAGGAGCCGCTGAAAACACCAGGCTTACCCACACCTGATGCTGCGTCACCCCCGCCGGGTACGTCACAGCCGCTTCTTGTAACATCTGCTGCGCCACAGGGCTAGCATCCGGTGAAAGCGTCGCTTCAATCTCTTTCTGCAACCGCGCCCCCGAGCCCTGCGACACCTCAGAAGTCACCACAGCCCCAATCAGACCGACCTCACGCCCTAACCCAGCGAGGAACCCACCCCAATTAGCGACCCACTGATCAATATCCTGCTGATCCACCAGCGCCGCCCCGTCCGGCTCGACCGCGAACGTGACCGAATACGTCCCCACCGCAGGCATATGCACCAGCGTAAACGCAGTCCCCATCGAATCCATCCCCTGATACGGGGTCACCGATGAAGCCACCCCGGCAGCGTAAACGTGCCTTCTTTCGTGAAACCCAGCGGCCCAGACCGGTACTTATTCCGCTTGAAAAGACGCGAAAACATAAAAATAACCCTTTCAACCAGCTTCTCTAACGAGGAATACCCATGCTTATCCTTAATGGACAACGCCGCTAACACCGCCAGGCACACCAGGCCCGTCACAAGCCCTTGAACCAGCCCGCCCAGCTTTAACACAAAAATCGTGACGAAAAATGCTGATGAACACCATCACCGAGGTCAGCCCCGATAACCGCCCTAACCCAGCACGAACCGGTAACCGCCAATTCCCATACGTCGGCTCGACATACTCCGGAGATTTACTATTTGCTGCCACTAGGACCTTCTCCCATCTGAAGCTTCTGCGTCTGCGGCTCAGGTTCCGGCCCAGAGCCCTGCGTCGTATGATTCGTGGTATGCCCACCAGAACCAGTAGGCTGTGCCCCACTCTGTGTTTCTGACGATCCACCCGCAGCAGCAGCAGGTGGCTGCTGCTGTTGACCCCCACTCGGCCCACCGTCACCAGCGGCACTGTTTCCTGTACCAGACTGCGGCGGCCCACTCTGGTTCTGCCCCTCAGACACGGCCCCCGTCGAAGACCCTGAATCACTCTGCCCATTCTGCCCAGCAGACGGCGTATCCTGCCCACCAGAAGAAGAAGGTGAACTATGATTCTCAGGCTCCGGCCCAGACGACGCCCCACCACCAGCGGAGGACCCGCCACCAGTGACAGACGATGACACCGAATCAGGTGCACTTTCTCCCGCAGCCTGATGCACCGCAGCAGACGTTGCCTGCCCCACCTTCTGCGCAGCACCCGCAGCCGCTTGAGCACCAGCAGCCACCGCTAGACCAACCGGCCCACCAGCAGCCCCAGCAGCCGCTGACCCGCCACCAGCGGAGGCACCCCCGGCAGCAGCCGATGAAGCACCCCCGCCGCCACCGGCAGCAGTAGTGGCCGCGCTACTTTCACCAGCAGAAGCAGAAGCACTCTTCGCATTCGCCGCACCAGTAGCCCCAGCATCACCACCAGAGGAAGAGGAACTATCCCCACCACCAGAGGACTTACCACCAATATTCATGCCCCCATTAATCGCTCCCGAGGCAACCGCGCCCCCAGCTGCGCCAGCGAACATCGCCCCGGCACCAGAAGCCGCTCCTACCGCAGGAGTCACCAGCCGCATAATCGCGGGTAACGCCACCAACCCAGCGACCATCAGCACAATACCCGCCGTGAAATACACAATCTGCTGCCCCACATCACCATCTTTTTCCCAAAAGAATCCAGAATCCGAAAACGCAGCCGCGTAGAATCGTTGACGCCACCGGCTTATACACAATAAACGCGATCAGCCACGCTGTATGCTTTTGCGACCACTGCCGACCCCAAGAAGTATTCGTCGCGGAGTACGCTAACGGCAACGTCCCAGCCAGCAACAGCGCCAACGCACCACGCACAATCAGCATCCCGATCTGCGCAAATGACACAAGAATCGCGATAACCCCGATCACGATCACGAACATGATGATCCCGCTTGACGGGTTAGCCACCCCAATAGAGAGCAGCAGCATCAACGAGTCCCTGAAACCACCATGCGGGTAGACTTTTCAATCACCCATTTGGAATACCCATCGCCTGTCTGCAACAGCAGCACACACGCCGCTAACCCAGCACCCGAGGCAAACGTAAACTTCAGCAGCGCCACCACCAATTCCCACAATGGTTGACCCCGCCGCTGCCAAATCATTTGCCCTGCCCCATACAGCACAGCAAATACGAGGAACACCCCGGTAAACCAGCCCGTCGAGTTCCATAAAAACCCGACAACATCCGAAGGCTGACCCGCAGCAGTCCCTAAAATAATCGAGGGAGTATCCACCCAGAACGTACCCAGCGCCTTGCCAATCTCCCCGAGCGTACTCGAAATATTTTTATACGCGGCATCAAAAAATTTCTCCGACGCCACACACCCGGCATCCCCGAAACCGCAATGGAAATTGACGTCCCCTTCTTCAGCCATGTTCTAAGCCCTCCACCGAATAAACTGTGACGGGTCCGTCACCCGGGAAATACTACTGCGCGCATCCGCAGGAACATGCAACCGCCAGTCCCGTTTTCCCACACCATGACCATATCCATGCTCCGCCACTCACCAGAGGAGGTTTGAATCATCACCCGAATCGAGGCCCGATCCGAAGAAAACGATAAATACTTATACCCACCCAGCTGGAACGACGACTCACCGTTACGAGCTTTACTTTTGAGCAGGCTCTCTTTCGCAGCCACCCGCCCAGGCCCCGTTAACGCCTGATCCAATGCCGCGTTACGTACCTCTGGGTCATTAATCTGCACCAGTGTCCATGCCGCCGCGTACAGAGCACCTTCTGCTGAATGCTCAAAACACCGCCGGAACGGATCCTCCGTTTTCGGCCCTACAGACGATGACACCGGCCCGGTCCACCCCGAATCCGTCGTCACCCACTGCGTACCCTTAGGCGCTCGATCCCGCACCGACTCATCAGCAGAGACCCCAGCACCAGCACACCCAGCAGCTGATGAAGCTCCCCCGCCGCCACCGGCAGCAGCAGAAGCAGACGACGACGAGGAACTATCCCCACCACCACGCGGTAAGGAAATAATCACCACCGCCAGCAGCAACACGACGACCGAGATAAGACCCCCAAGCTTCCACTTCGGTAACGATACTTTCCCACTCATACACGCGCTCCTTCCAAGAAATGCAAGAAATTGAAGGGAATAAATGAAAGACAGGTGGGTAGGGACACGGTTAGAGTGGCCCTACCCACCAAACCGGCAGCAGCTACTTCACAAACGCGCCAACAATAAGCGAGGCAGAAGCAGCGACCACAGACCCGCCGCAGACCCAGGCCAGTGCTGCGAGATGCTGCCCGCCCTGGCCTCGATGATGATTAATCATCATCGCCCCAGCAGTAATCAAGATCCCCATCACCGCTAGACCAAAGACGATCCAGGCAGCCCATTTAAGAAACATCAGGAAACCATCAGACCCAGGCGGGGCCTCCCCTTGCCCTGGATTCGGCACCTCAGCCATCACCACAGCAGTCTTCATAAAAAAAGAATTCAGCGCAGCAAGCACATTTCCTCCACTAATTACTAGACTTCCCAGACCAACACAGCCCAGGAAAAACCCAGACCCCAAGCACCCAGCACCACAAGCGCCACTGAGGCACCTAAAAACAGGGGTCTCATAAGTAATCCGCTGGTGGGAGCGAAAAGCGCAACAAAAACAGCAAAAAACTTTTTCTCACTGCCCGCGTGGGCGTAAAAAGAAGGTGGCCACCACAAAAATGGTAGCCACCTAAAACCAATATGATATTACTTTAATATCATATGAAATAAGCGCAGTATACTCTTAGCCCATACACAGACAAGAATTCCCTGACCATCCCACAAACGCACTTGAACAGACCCATGCTCGTTCACACGACTTAACCTTCAATTATCGCAGAAAGCGCTTTCCATTCCAGAAAACCAAAACGCAAAAGCAGCCGCTTCACAACCCACACAAGGCTGTAATGTAACATGCTAATTCCCAATACCGAGAAGAAAAAGCAGGGAACCATCAACAGCAGATACGGCCACCACGGCACATAACGCCCATCATGAAAACCAGCATTCTGAAAGACCCAATCCATAAAGGCAGGCACGACCCAGGAAATCATGACGAAATACATAAGGACAGCCCACCCACCAAATAAAATTAGAAAATGGGTTACCCCATACAGAACGGCTACCCACCGTTTCCTTGATGCCACACCAAGATACCTATTCTTCTTCTGTTCACCAGACCCTGGAACTGCTGAAGAAGAAACTAAGGAGTCTAATTTATCGATATTTACTATGCCTATGATGCACAAAGTAAGAATGCTTACAAAAACAAGAAAATCAACTAACATGCTCGCCATCATGGTTTCCTCTCCTGTCCCTTCAAATTCAGGGATTTACCCCAAGACCACTGAGAATCTAGCGGATACTCCCAGAAACTAGCCCACTTCTTACGGCGGCGGAGCTTCCGCTCCTGCTTCGGATCATCCACATACTTCATGATCTCCTGTCGTACATCTTCATCCATAAGGACAATATCTTCTTTATCCATGCCTTCGCATGAATCTAGGAAATCCTCATAGGCAGCCCCGGATAGAAGACCTAAAAACTCAGCAGCCATACCAAGCCACCTAGCAGACGACAGAGTAAGGGGATTATCAAACTCAGCACGATTCTCGCGCACCTTCCGCAGAGCTAAAACTCCACCTGTTCCCTGGACGGCACCTGAAGAAATATAATCAACCCTACGGTAGACTTTCTCTAATTCTTTCTGTACCTGCTCCGCCGCTTGCCAGTACGCATTCCTAGTTTGCTGCGCAGCTGCAACGTTATACAATGGATCTACTATTTTTTGCTTCCGTTGCTGCACAACCTCCATCAAAGGAACGAGCCGCTGCCCATACCCTTCTCGATTATCACTCAGAAAATAAGAAACTCGTTTCTCAGGAACCCTATACTCACTACGAATATTTTCATTAACAGGAGACGCGGCCACGAACTTACGATCCCGCCACCCTCGCTCAAGTAGTAGCACAGAGACGGAAGAACCGTCTTCAGCTGTACCCTCGGTAAACGAGAAAACGTACCCTTCCGACAAAGCCTTGACATACCCTGTCTTGAAGGCCCACACAATAGAAATAGCAACAACGACGAGAATTAGAACACTCACGATAGGCATAACAGAAATTCCTTTCTATCTCCAACTAATTTTTATTCTTTAGTGTCGAACCAGTCCGATAAAAGTTTCTGTCGAGAAAACTCGCTTTTCATACGAGCCTGTACCCGTAAATTCCGGAGCAGCCGCAGAGTGAAGACAACAGACACCACAACAAACAACACCGTAATCGCCATCGGCACCAACGCAGGATCCTCTGCCTGCTGCACATACATCAGCACCCCGACCACACCAAGCACATACGCCCCAATCAGCAGCATCCCCGTCGAGAGATCAAACGGCCGAAGCCCACGCCCGATCCGGAATGCCGCTAAAGCCCCCACCGTAAACGTGGCCGCCATCAAAACAGCAACCATACAAAAAACAAAAACTATAAACATAAGAATCTACCAACTTATCCTGTGATTCCTTAGATTTCCTTTTAAAATACCCAGAAAATCCCTGGGAAACTCTCTTATTTTTTCACATAACAATTTTTCCGCAATCGGCGGATAATAAATCCGACAACGAAAAGAATTCCCGAAGCCAATAGCAGCCGCATGGATACAGGCAAAATATTCACATACAGTTCTAGGAACATGAGCCCAATCAAGCCAAGCAACCCTGAAATTATCACTATAGGTATCATATTCTTCACCTTACGCTCACCCCGAGAATTAGCTAAAGAGAGGATTAGATTCAAGATTGACACTATAAAAATACACAAAAAAGGAACGGTAAATAATGAATTAATATAAAAAATGAAAGCAGCTTCCATATTTTATTCACCTTCTTCCTTACTAAGCCATGCACAAGCTTCTTTAATATCCTCCGCACGCTTCTGAGCAGATTTAGAAATATCTTCAGTCATAGCACCTGAGCGGGAAGAAACTTCTTGTTGAATAATCCGCTTCGCCTCAAGAAAGCACGGCAAACTTTTACACATATCGCTTGAAACTGGGCGGTGTGTATCCAACATGACCGCAAAATCACGAAGCTTACTCCAATGCTCAACACCATATTTCCCTTGATCTCGAACACAGAGAATTAGAAGCCCTTCTGCAGCAGCACACCAAAGCCTGCAATGCCGCTGAGAAAGTTTAATTTCTTTCATACTTGACTTCGTGGTCTTCGACTTATAATAAGTTGTCAACAAATCCCGTTCAGTTTCATAGAGAGAACCAGCATAACCACCAGCAACCTGCTCATACATGCAATACGCTTCATAATCATTAGTCTCAACAACGTCAAGTACTGCATATTTCTTGAAGATTTTAAACATTTCTGAATTCCTTTCTTACTGAAGAATAAACCTAAAAAACATCAAAAGGGATGCTAAAAGGAAACCAAAAAAAGTATTAATTATAAGCCACGGAGGACCCACCTTAGTTTCCGTATATCCAATTACTTTAAACCTTTCACCATAGAAAGGTGTACGTTTCACAGGACGTTCTTTTTCCATTTTTACACCTGCTACGGTGAATAAAATAAAAATCATAACCGGAAAAATGCTTAGCGATATTTTTAAAAAGTAATTAATTTCTTCCATTGCTTCTTCCTTTCAGAATGTAGGGCTACTATTTTTAGCCCCATCAGGAACCATATTGGGATTAATCGTGACAATGACGGAGTTCTTAGGGATATGCACCACTGCTGGAGTCTCACGGTCTAACTGCCATTGACCAGGCGTATCACCGGGATTTTTACCGCATTTCTCAGCGGGAAGAGCCTTACGATTTTCCCTCTTATCCAACTCACTATGGCCATGAAATAAGTTCACGTCGTAGCATAAAGCCGGATCCTTCTGGATGTCTTCATACGTCGGCTTACGATGTTTAGTAGTCTCGATCTCAACTGTTGCCGCTGCATTAGGCTCCAAATCATCACGTAGACGCACATCATCCCTGGGGATGAGCCGATCAATAATGTCACCATTCTCAGCCCGGTATCGAAGATAGATATATGTCACAGGCTTTCCTTCACTACTTCCCTGGACATAGCCAACATTTCCAAGAATGCTTCCGCCTGTGCGACCTTCAAAGCTGCTAGATTCTACCTGCTCTTTAGACAACTGAAGACTAAGCAAATCTGTAGTCTGAACCGTCTTCTCAACAACACGATCATCAAGTTTTGCTCGGGTAGCATTCGCATCTATAAATATTGAGGGGACAACCATAAAAATAGCTGCAATAACCCCAATAACTGTTCCTAGCTGCCTCTTAGCCTTATTTTCATACATAATTTATGCTTCCTCTTCAGCAATAGCGAGGGTGCCGGTTTCGACCACTGACCGGGCGATCGACAGCATCCGCACCACCTCAGACACATACCGGCCAGCCTCCGGACGAGAAAGCCCAGTCACAGCCATCACATCAGCCTTAGACACCTTCTTCACCGACCCCACCTGCCCGAGCAGCCGCACATACCCGGCAGCATCTACTTCTTGCGGTAAACACCACATCAACTCGCCCACCGTTACCGGCTCATGGGCTTTCCGTCACTCTTCCCGTGCCGCACGCACCGTCAAAGCCCGAGCAATCACAACCCCGAACTTCCGCACCATCTGCTGCGACCACTGCACCGTCCGCCGAGGAATACCTAAAAACTCAGCAGCAGCACCCGTATCACCGTCATACCGAAACGCCAGCACCAGCGCACGTTCAAACGCCACATGATGACCAACCGCCAACGACAAAGCCCGCAAGATATGCTCCGTCTGTGCCGTTTCTTCAAGCTCGTCAACGCCGCCAGCAGCATCCTCCAGATGAGCTTCATAACTGCACTCGCGACTCCCCCTGCGCAAATTTTTTCGGATGCACCTCATCACTACAGTCCAAGCGACTCCCCGGAACCAGACGCTCAGCTCCCCTTTGGACGGATCGTACGTTGCCGAAGAATGAAAGGCTTCGAGATACGTATCTTGATACACATCTTCGAGATGCTGCTGAAGCCCGTACTTCGTAAGCTCATGCGCGATGACCCCACGGATCGTCTCGAAAGCCGCAGCCGTCTCCTCATTCCACACCAGACCCTCACTCGGGGCCGCCGCAGATTTAACCTGTGAATCCGCTGAACCCGTTGGATTCTTAGCCTGTGCTGCTGATACGCTAGTATCAGCGGCGTGGACACTGGTTTTTGAAATTGTTGCAAGCTGTTTCACGGTTGTTCACGCCGTCCTTTTCTGCTCTAAATCACTTACAATTTCCGGGTTATCCGCAGGAAGCAGGCAACCTGACCCGCCTCAGCGGCCACTAACCCTCGTCACGAACCAGACCCTCCACAACGGGCCCGAGTTCAAGATTCCGAATATTTTCCAAATTCAACCCGCGCTCCTGAGCGAGCTGACGCACCTGGCGCATATTCACGCCACGAGAATGCGAAGCTTCTTCAGCTGCCTCACGAGACTCCTGAACGCACTCACGGCACTGCCCAGCAGGCGATAAACGCACCCGATGACGAGCACACAGCGGATAGGCAGCAGGTGCACACAGCGACACAAATTGCCCCCATTCCCGCGCTAGTACTGCCCGGCAGTACCGCTGAGGCGACCGCACCTGCTTCGACCGAGATATCGCAGCCTCAACCATGCGGGAAAGCCTCTGAGCCTGCACTACGGCCTGAACCTCCGCCACTGGAACACCATCAGAGACAAGCTCAACAGCAAGCTGCTGCAAATCCACACCCTGAACGTATTGCTGCACCAACGCGCCCCTAGCGGCCACCTCACCAGCGATACCACCAGGGCCAGCTGTCCCCGACTCAGACCCCACAGAGCCCTGTACGCCCTGCTGAGAGCCTAAAACAGCAGTGGGTGAGGATTTACCCACAAAAGAGGCTTCATGGCTTCCTTGAGGCCCCTGAGGGCTTTTGGAAGGCTTTTCACCCTTAGCCCCTCGGGTTTGGATTCGGCTGCGGAGCAGTAGCTTGCCCCTGAACAGACCCGGAGCCCGGCTGTGGATTTTTTGAATTTTCAATCCTCATCCGTCGGTCAGTCGATCCGTCAGAGTTTTCCACAGGCCCAAGTGAGTTAACAGACTGACTGACGGACTGATGGTTAATTAACTGATGGTTAAGTCCGTGCGCGCGTTCCTTTAATGCGCCACCCTCAAAATTGCACGATTTGTCACCTTGTGTGTGCACAGATGTCACCTTGTGTACAGAAGGTGACAAATTGTCACCTTGTGCATCTGCCCCGGAATTTGAACTAAGTGCCAAATTGTCACCTTGTGCAGGTTCAAAGTTTTCCACAGGCTCAGTGACACCGAATGCGCGCTTAGTTTTTTCTGTCTTCTGCTGTAGCTTTTTGTAGTCATGCCACGTCGGTTTGGAACCTTCAACCCAGGGGTGCAGGATCGTCAGATTCGTCTTCCGACCGCCGAACCCTTTCCATTCCCGGCGCTCTTTATGAAGCAGATCCATTTCTTCAAGCTGCTTGAGATGGCGAATAACAGTGCGAGCAGAGATACCAGTCTCGTACGCCAAAAACTCCACACCTGCACTGGTTGTGCCGTCGTCATCTGCTTTATCAGCAAGTGTGACGAGTAAAAATTTCTGGCTTGGGGGCAAATCATGTGTATATGCCCAGTTGACCATCCGAAAAGACATTGTGAATCTAAATCCTCTACAACCCGTTATTTATGCCGCTGCTAGAGCTATCCACGTAGCAGTGTGTGTCAGCTCATCCGGCGAAACTGCGTTACCCCAGCCCTGCGAGACAACCACGTACCGGGAAATACGAGCATCAAGGATCTCTTTTGCCGTACCTGTGAAGGCAGGTAGCCCTTGTTCCTGCTCAAAATTCGCAAGGATCTGAAACATGAGCGGATCTCGCTCCAGCTCTGCGCGAGCATCGGCATACAGCCCTGATACTTCTTGCTTCTTGGGGACGAAATGTCCGATCCCAACTTCAGCGGCAGGGCGCTGCATAACAGACAAGTTCACTTCTCCTCCTCGGATTTATAGAAGGTCATGATGTCTATCCCAAGATGGTTAGCGATTTTCTCTAGCTCAGAAGGTAAAAACTCCTTCTTCCCCTTGAGTCGCACTCCCATCCGAGCGGATGAGATTCCCAGAATGGCCGCTAGGTCTTTTTGCTTAAGGTCAAACTTTGCGGCGGTCAGCCTAACGTTCGACCTGATAGTTTCAGCGTGTTTCATATAAGAAATAATATTCTGATTTTCAGAACACTTCAAGCATCGGCGTGTCGCAAATAGAAATTTTTTTGCGCTTAGTACCTTGCTAGTTCTACTTATCGTTGTATAATTTACCTTATGGATACTATCGAAAGCTTATGCACCCCAGGGTTAGCCCTTGCTCGCCAAGTAAAAGCGGCGGCTGCTCGGGCGGGAATGTCTCAATATAAACTTTCAAAAATTCTTGGGGTAAGCCCAAGCAACATGAGTAAGAGGTTTACTGGTCAGAAGGAATTTACGTTCAGTGATCTATTGGTTATCGTCAGTGCTCCTCGACCTGAGCCTGAGTGAGCTTCTGGGCGAGGACATTGTCAACGCGAAACTACCTGCCCCACCTACACCGAAGAAAAAGGCAAGAAAAAAGTCGCCCCCATTGGTTTCATACCAAAAGGAGCAACTTACGACATCATCCCGGGAGACGAAGCATCCCGACTGGTAGGGAGTGTGGGACTTGAACCCACGACCAAAGAGTTATCGAACCCAGCCCTACCCCGGCCACAACCGCACCACGCCCACACCGGGGCTTTTATCTGCCCCGCTACCCTTAACCTTACATCACATCACATCAGCTGCAAGAGTCCCCCATGCTTTTGGGGAACCGCGCAGACCGCGTTCACTACCTGGCAACTCGCGTCTGGAAAAACCGAATCCACCACGATTACTCGCCAACGCTGGATCCAGCACCTCGCACGCACCTACCCATCCGAGACAGCCCTGACCATCACCGAAGAGCAAAGTCGCCCAATGGCTCGCAAACCCTACGTGGAAACCCACCACCCGCAAAAGTGCCCTCAATCCATCCACTTACTCTTTCGCTACCTATTGCCACAGAGCAAGGGACGGACGATCAACCCACTGATCCCGTCCATCCCCCAACCTCGGCACCACTGCCGCGCTATCCCCGACCCGCATCATCACCGACGCCCTAGTCGGAAGCAGCGTACCGCCGAGGAACGCTTCATGATCCTGCTCGGCGCTCACGCCGCCTCAGGCGCTCAGAAATCGCAGCCCTCCACACCCAGGACTACACCAGTGGATGGCTTCACATCACTGGCAAAGGCGGCCACACCAGGGTCATCCCAGCCCACCATGAACTCCTCCCCCACCTCGAAGCAAAACAGACCGGATACTACTTCCCCGGCCGCACCCCGCACCGCAGCAGCGACAACATCGCCATATCCCGCCTCCGCCCGCACCCGCCCATGCGGCATTGGTCTCGCCACCACCGCCTACACCCAATCCCACAACCTCCGTGCCGTGCAGGAGCTACTAGGCCACGCTGACATCTCCACCACGCAGCGTTATATCGGCGTAATAGACGACGATTTGGCGTCCACTGTCGAAGCAATCCCACAACTCATATCATATTGAACCCATATCATATGAGCCTCATATGATATGACCCCTCGCCTTGACGCTCCGGGGGTGGGAGGGGCATAAACACCGGGCAGCGAGAGAAAAGTTTTTTGCTGTTTTTGTTGCGCTTTTCGCTCCCACCAGCGGATTACTTATGAGACCCCCACCCAAGAAGGAGGGGGGACACTCACACCCTCTACACACCCACAGGTGAGGCAGACACCTTCACGTCTGCCTCACCCGTACCCAAGAAACGGAGCCCGATCATTGATGACCACCTGCACCCTCTGCACCACACACCCAGCCACCCACCAGCGGCGCTACAAAGGCCGCACAATCAGGCTCTGCACCGGGTGCAACACCGCCCTAAAAGCTATCTCCCATAAGGAAAACTGCTCTCTAGAAGACGCCTACGCAGTCGCGGTAGACCGCATCGTAAGGCACATCCTCACTCCCGCAGGACTCAACCCAGAACGAGTACAAAGGCTTACCCAACAATAACCAAATAGACCCCCACAACCACGTGTGGCGGGTCTTCTTTTACAACCACACAGTCATATCATATTGAACCCATATCATATGACCCCACCAGAGGAAGGAAAAACCATGATTATCACCATCGGCAGCTACAAAGGCGGCACCGGAAAATCAACCATCGCAACCAACCTCGCCGCAGAACTCCACCACCGAGGAGCAAAAGTAATCCTCATCGAAGCAGACCCTATCGTAGGCACCTCATCCCAATGGGCCGCCGACCGAGAAGAAAACGGTTACGACACAATACCCGTAGTACGTAAAACCGGACGACTAAAGAAAACCCTCGAAGACTTCGCCACAACATACAACGTTGTACTTGTCGATGCCCCCGGCAAAGACTCCATCGAACTACGCTCAGCAGCAATAGTCTCTGACCTGCTCATAGTACCCACAGCCCCTACCGGCCCTGACCTCGACAGCACCGTGGATTCTTAGCCAGCATGGATGAAGCACGAGACATCAACGAAGACCTGAAAATCCTGGTCACAATCTCCCAAGCCAACACCAACTACAGGAGTAATTTCCTCAAGACCACTGAAGAGTCTCTATCAGAAGCCCCAGAAGAATTCGCCCTGGCCGATACTGTGATCTACCACCGCACTATTTACTCTCAAGCAATCGCAGCAGGGCTGAGCGTCGCCGAAACAGAGAACAAGAAAGCCCAAAACGAAATCAAAACCCTCACCAACGAGATCGCTGAACTACTAGAAAACCCCGATCTCATCATCGACCTCAAAAACGAACAGGAAAACTAAAAACATGGTCCGCCACATCAACAGCAACGCTTCCAAGAAAACAAACATCTCCCGCCGCCCCCGGAACCTCGACACCATACGAACCACCCACGGCGACCGGGACGCATTCCTGAACGGAGCAGAAAAACAAAACCTAGATGCCGCCGAAGAAACCCGTAAAGCTCGACCCCGAAACCCGCGCACGCCTCCGCAGCCGCGGAGACAAAGTCTTCATCTACGTTATCCGCGGAACACGTCAACAACGCGAGCTCCTCAAGCACGCCGCCGAGAAGGAAAACATCAGCATGCAAAAACTTATCTGGGATCACCTCATCCGCGAGCTCGAAGAAAAATACGGAGCCGACCTACCCCTCAACAACCTCTAGAAAGGACGAAAAAGATGCACCCTATGCTTCCACTAATGGTTCCTGCCCTTCTCGTTAGTACATTCCTCGTAATGGCCTTCCTCTGGTACTGCCAAGAGGGTAAGAAATCGGAGGATCGCGAAGAACATATCTACGTTATCCGCGTAACCAAACAGCAACACGAGCTCCTCAAGCACGCCGCCAAGAAGAAAAACGTTTCTGGGAAAAAGTCATCCGTGAACTCGAAGAAAAATAGCCGACCTACCTCTCAATAATCTCTAAAATTACGGGGTCATATGATATTGAGTTCATATCATATGACCCCACACCCTTACCCCCTGAAACCAGCATTACCGGGGGTAACTTTCCAACCGACACTCTGGAAGGGCTGGAACTATGAACCATCACGAAGAAACCCGCTTCTGGGAAAAAGTCATCAAAGGCCCTGGCCCTTCCGCATGTTGGATATGGACAGCAGCAATCGGCGACGACGGATACGGAAGATTCTGGACACAAGCCGAGGACGGGACGCAGCGGATGCTCAGGGCGCATCGCGCCGCAGCAGAAATCATCTACGGGCCAAAGGAAATCACCGGGCACCTTGTCACGCACCTATGCGATAACCCGCTCTGCGTCCGCGCAGAATTAGACGGTGCCGGGCACCTCTTCGTTGGTACCCACGCCGAGAACATGACCGAGCGTGAACACCGCGGCAGAGGCAACCTCCACAACCCCCTCTGGCGACACCAGGGCCGCGCCGCACGTGCTGCGGCTGCCAGACTACTCCGCGCTCACACCCGCACACACGGGTATGACCAGCGGCAGGTTGACGAGCTGATCCGAGGCATCATCATGCCCGGCCAGCAACCTCTTTTCTAAAAAAGAAGGCTCAATACCCCCTGTGTAGAGGGTATTGAGCCTTCCAACCCCACATGTGTGGGGAGAAGAAACCCAATGCTGATTAGAAGAAATCGAACAAATGGCTCATCCCCAGTAATCTGGGGAACATTTAAACAGGAACCACCGACGGGTCCATCCCCGCCCCTGTGGGGGCATATAGGATATAGTACACCATCTTCCTTTCCCCATGCTACCAACTCGGCCAATGAGCAAAATATGTTGAAAAACCAAAGAAATATTACGAAATCGACTTGCGATAATATGGGTGAATGGGCTACAATGAATACATAAGGCTCACCAGAAAATGAGCCAAAGCCCACCCCTGGCGAGAACCGCCGAGAAGACAATCAATAAGGGAAAGTCATGAAAGAAGAAATCGTTTTTCGTATCGCTCCGCCCTCCTTCATCCCCGAAGGAAAAATACCTTAAGCATGGTCGCGGACGGAATAGCTGCATCTATGGAAGGACTGTGAAACTGAAGATTTTTACCTTTCCTTTGGAGACTGGAAGTCCAAAGTAAACGGCATCATTCGGAGCTTCGCAGTAAATCCGGTAGCACCCTTCAAAGAATTTATCGAAGCCAAAACTGGCGTCAAAGATAATCCTTTCTCAATGTCACATGTCCTTGAACCGCCCGCAGCGCATGAATTGATCAAGGAATACGCCACCGCCGCCGGTCTTGATGTCACAGTCCTATGGACGGTCGCCCGCGCTGAAGCCGGTTACCGAGGCACCGAAGGCTTCGCAAAAGGTTATACGGCCAAGTGGCACAAGGCGGCCGCTGATCGCCTGCTAGAGATTGAAAAGAAAATCGCAGACGAACACGCCGCCGATTTCGAAAAAATTTACCAAGACCCCAAGAGCTACTGGGCTGAAGGTGGTCAGCTGACAAGCCACGGCTTTTACCAAGAATCGCTTGTGAGGGAAAAGCTACACTCCCAAATCATCACTGAAGCCGGTCTTATTGAAAGTTACGACAACTCAGGCGGATTTTGGGCTCTCGCCTCTGAAGCCCCACTAAAATTCACTACCGATTACCCATGCTAAAAATTTAGAAAGCACACCAGGCGTTGCCCACCCCTTCCACCCGTCAGCATGGGGAGCAAAAAAGGGAGTGGGCAACACGCCATTACTGGAGTACACACCCCACACCGGGCAGTAAAGGCACGACACAGGAGAACACCATATTATGGCAGAAGTAGAAATTATCCGCGGACTAAGCCGCGCTGGAGTCGCTAAACGCTACGGCATCACCGCAGGCACCATATCCCACCGCGAAAAGCACGGCCATCCTCTCCCCGAACCTGACATCATCATCGGAGACGGGAAAGCACGCTCCTCTGTAGGATGGTCACCCGCGAAATACCCAGAGCTAGACCTCTGGAATCAAGGCGTGCAAAAAAGCGGCCCGAAACCTAAAAAATAGCAGAAAACCAAAGAAATATTACGAAATCGACTTGCGATAATATGGGTGAATGGGCTACAATGGATACATAAGGCTCACCAGAAAATGAGCTCACGAACCTGACCCACCTGCTGTCCCGTTCAGGAACAGCACAGTCAAAAATAGTTTATAAGGAGAAGACCAATTGACTACCAACACTTACCGCATCTTAGGGGCCAAAGAAACCATCCAAAAAGTCTTCGGCAGCACCGACGTAGAATCCATCTCCGCAGCCAACATTATTACGTGTCTTGAGAAGACTAATGATGAGGCTTTGTTCCCGGAATTTCTGGGATGTGCTCAAAACTCCAGTGGTGGATGCGAAATCTCTTGAACCTGTTGAGGAAAACTTGTACACATACTGGTGGGACGACCCTAGTGTAAGCATTGGGTGTGATGAGACCCGCCCACGGCGAGAAGTCTATTCCCTGCTAGAGATTAAAGAGCTGCAAGAGGACTACGGGAATGACTGGGAAAAGCACCTAGACACTGTAGAGGTACTTGAGCCATTTACTCAGCCGCTCATGGTAACGGACATGCGGATGATCGCGTATTTAGAATATGTGAACGATAAAACAGGGTGGGATTTGCAGGTGACACCACCGCCTCCCCCGCTCACTGAGCAGCAGCAATCAGTGGTGAAGGAACTCGCGGCCGCCGGGCGGATCAGGATCCTTCAGGACATGTCCAGTTACTGCGGCGAAGAAGAAAACTGCACCTATTCTGCTGTGGCCGTATCGGAAGCTGACCCTGAAGACTGGGAAGAAATATCTGAAATCCTTGGGCTAGAAAAATCTATAGAGCTTGGGCTCATGTTCCTATCTGGCGAAGAAGGAACCGCAGACGAAGCGTCAGCAACAGCTAATATTTTGCAAAGCACATGGGCCGAAGAAAAAATACTGGACTTTTTAGGGCTCGGGGACAAATGGGAACCAGACCTGTACACCACTGTAGAGTTTGCATCATACCCAAACCTCATGAGCATCACAAAGAAAGATGCAGGTGAATAAAAACAGTGAACAGCAAGGAACTCCACAACTTTGCAGAAAAATATTAGAAAGGAACCTAAAAGATCATGACTAAATACACCGCTACCGTATCGACCGTATCTGCTGACGCTTCTGAACCGGTTGTATCCTATACCGGGACTTTGGAAGAGCTCGCGGAATGGGGTTATCTAGGAGACCCTGCAAATCCTGCGTTAGATCCGCGTTTTAACCCGTTCAATGATGATCTTTACATGATTGAAGACGCGGTAAACCCTGTCACTGGAGAAATCGTTAGGGGATACCGGTGGTTCAATGATGGGTATGGTGATTATCCGGCGTATGCGGCGGATGAAGACCCTCAAGCTGTCAAAGCCATTGAGCCCGAAATCTTTAATGACATCAAAGCCGGGGATCTAGAACTTGACGAGGTTCCCGAGAGGGAATACATTACTCTGCATCCTAAGCCTTTGGCGTTCACTTATGAGAATGTCCTTGAGTATCTTAGGTACACCTGTGAAGATACGCAGCAGGTCGTGAAGCTGGAACCAGCTTGTTAAGCCCAGCATATAAGAGGCCCCCGCGCTAGGTGGGGGCCTCTTGGCATCGGCATATAGCTAACAGTTAAACGCGAAACCCGAGCGCCACGTCCGTCCGGACGGGTCTCGGGTCCACTCCTAATAGCTATTGCCATTAGCGTTATATAGCATCATATGGGGTTTGGGATGCAGCGTCAAATGTTAAGGACATGACCGCTGTACGTGTTGATCTTAGAGATGATGAAGTGGGCGAATTCTTCAGCAAAGGCTTCAAGGGGACGCTTCACCTAGCGGCCACCACTAATTCTGCTACCTCAATGGGGCATCGAAGGTAAATGTCACGGCCATAATGTAAGCCATCATTATTACCGTCGTGATCGCAATCGCCCGGATAGATGGCCATAGGAACTGAGCCCAGAGCCCTTCGAAAGGTGTTTTTGGTTCGGGGGTCATCATGGTCAGGCGGGAATACCGAAGAACACTGCCGTCTTTATACGTGTGTGTAAAATTCTGAGTCGTACTTACGCTGCGCTGGAAAAAGCTCAGACTGTACCAGATCATATAGACGACACCGATAAAGAACCCTGCTATAGGAAGCATTGCATAAGCAAAGTCAGTAGCGTTAGCCCCGTAATGCGTAGACACTGGATTAACTAGCTTCGGCCCACCACCAGCAAAGAATAAGATGGAAGAAAGGGCACCCAAGCCAGTAGAGATGAAAATACAAATAGCCGCACTTATCACTTGTTGGATAAGCCGAAGCCACCATTGACCTGAAGATAAGTCTTCTTCCGCTTCAGGACTATAAGGAATATGTGATGAGGCACGGTTGTCCCGATAGAACAAAATACGGGCTTGCTCGATGGCCTCATCTTGTGTGAACTTAAAACCTTCCTGGGATTTAATGTAGACAGGAAGAGGAACCTCCAGAAGAGCTCCTCCTTCTTTCTGGATCAAGACTGTATCAATATCTAAAGGGAAGATTTTCTCCTGCTCAGTATGCTCTCAAGCATCTTGTGAATGTTCTCCGCTGTGACCTCCGAAGCAACAGAAGTATTAGATTCATTACTCATTTGATTCATTCCTTTCCTCGTCGTTTGAGTGAATACTTATCTCCTGCTAGCTCATGATGAGTACCTTCTGAAGCTACGGACTCATCTTCGCCAACAACGGCCTGCCTATCTTTTTCTGCTCGCAAGGCTCGTGTCACCACGGCACGAGAAATATCAAGACGCTTAGCGATATTGGCCGGGGTTTCCCCAGCTTGTTTCATCGCATAGATAATGGGGGCTTGCTGGGCACGAAGCTCAGCGTCGGCAGCGGCACTGTTCGCTTGCAGCTCTTCAAGCTTTGCTGATAATCCTGAATGCGTTTTTGAATCTTCCCGTAGTCACTTTTTTCCTCCAGATCAAAAAACTCAACTGCGAGATTCTGGAGTTCTTCTTCACGCGCAGCAAATCCTGCTGAAAGCTCGGCAGCTTTCTTGCTCGCAGTAGTATTACGTCGAGCCATCAAAAACTTTTTTCCTTTCCGGCGGGTGTCGAGCAGCCATGTTCTGGCTGCTCGACACCCTGTCACAGTGTAGAGGGTGTGAGTGCCCCACTCACAAGTGGGGGTCTCATACAGTAATCCTTGGTGGGAGCGAAAAGCGCAACAAAACAGCAAAAACTTTTCTCTCGCTGCCCGGTGTTTATACCCCTCCCACACCCGAAGCATCATCACCATTACTGCTGTACCTAGAGCGTACCCACTCGGCCCGCACGCTCCCCTAATTCTTTGGGGTCACCGATCGCTGCTGTCAGAAAACGCTTCCATGAATTTTTCAGCCACGATGAGAGTGCACCAAAACGCGTCAGCAACACCAGCACAGATAATTCTGCAGGAACGCACGCAGATACACTGAAGGAAAAATCGCATAGTATTTATAGTGGTCATGGGCTTCTAACTCGCCCCTCCAGGTCTTGTGTCAAAAAATATTTTGTGGTCTCCTCGCCCCGGTGGTCGCGGTTTCGGTTTTACCCAGTTGAAGCGCTCTGCCGGGACGCACTTTCCCACAGCACACCTCCCTCTCTTCTTCGTTCCTCATTCGAGAGGTGCACTGTGGAAAGAGTGCTCACAGCCCGGCAGTGATGCAAAAGTCCGTGAGACGGCACATCCAACCCTCATCCTCTTCTGAGCTGAAGAAGCTTAGCATCCCTTCTTCCTCCTTCGCTATTCTGTCTGCTTCTTCCTCAGAAGATTCTCGGTGTTGTCCTGACCACCGACTCTTTTACACACCCGCTCCCCCTGTGGCACAAACCAGCTAGCTCTCTTTTCCTCCGCACGCTCCCCCAAAGTCTTAGCTGGTTTGGCACCCAGGGACTTCGCCCGTGCAAAACCGCGACACCACTGTCGGACACCATACGCCAACCAGTTTGTACAGCGCCCTTCCTTGCTCCTTCGTCGCACCACGGCACAACCTGCCCAGCTTTTAGCTGTCACACCTCTTGCATCCAATAAGCAAGGTTACTAATATGAGTAATTCATGCTATGCTGATATGTGTGATGACCGTCCATAAACTCAGCGCAGGCGACGGTTATAAGTACTACACTCACGAAGTCGCCTCTGGTGATGCTTTGCGCGCAAATGACCGCGAGCTAGGCGATTATTACACTGTGGACGGTATGCCGCCGGGTCAATGGATCGGCACTGCACCGGAAGCGCTGGGGCTTTCCGGTGAGGTATCCGAGGCACACATGCATACCCTTTTCGGGCAGAAATTCACCCCGATAGAGACCGTGGAAGTCAAAGAGATGCTGCACGGACTGCCCGAGTTTGACGACTATATGGCTGCCTATAACACCGCGTATGAGTCTTATCAGGCGCATGCTGCGGAGCGTGCATGGGAGATTCTAACCCGCGCCGAGAACGGCTTGAGCCAGCAAGAAATCGCGCACCAGTTGGGTACGCTGGGGCATCCGATGACCCAAAAAACGGTCTCGAATTACCTAACCAGGTACGCCTCTGTGGGTAATAAGGTCACGCATACGCGCCTTAATACTGCGGGGAAAAAGGGCCAGCAGAAGCCCTTAATTGAGCGGGAAACACTGACGAGAAATGAATTTATCGACCGGTACAAGCTCACTTCAGGGGAGCTAAAAGCCGCGCACAACGCCGGGAAAAAGGCCCAAGATAAGCTCTACCGGGAGCAGGAAGCGTCTCAGCTGCACCCCGAATATACCGCTATTAATGACTTTACGAAGCGTGTTTCTGAGGAGATCGCGCGTCACCGTAGGATGCATGACGGGGCAGAACCCACCAAGGCGCAGGTGCAGGAAATCCGGTTCCGCGTCGGTGCAGAACAGTACCGTATGCAACGCGGGATCGAACCCACACACGCACAGCTGAGGCAGTTTATCGCCGAAAACAGTAAGAAACATCAAACCGCTATTGCCGGTTTCGACCTCGTTTTTACACCATCGAAATCCGTTTCGATTGCGTGGGGATTGGGCGATAAGCAGCTGCGCAAGGACATTGAAGCAGCTCTATCGAGCACGCGATCCAAGACGTGGTGCGGCACCTGAACAACGTGATCATGACTCGGCGGGGCCATAACGGGGTACGGCAAATCGACACTAAGAACGGGATTATTGGTACGAAATTCCGTCACTACGACTCCCGGGCAGGCGATCCGAATTTACACGATCATGTGGTGATTGCCAACCGTGTTGAAGGCGCAGATGATAAATGGTCGTCTATTGACGGCCGAGTTTTGTATCAGTACGGTGTGGAATGCAGCGAGCTTTATAACAGTAAAGTCCAAGAATACGTCACGCAGCTGACGGGTTTGCAGTTCGAGGCGATGCAAAGAAACGGCAAACCCATCCATGAAATTGGCTATCTAGCGACTGAAACGATCCGTGCTTTTTCTTCCCGGCGCGGGGATAGCGCTGAACTTGACCGTGTAAGCCAAAAATTTGTGCTGATACGGCACGAGCCGAGTGAAAAGCAGCCATTAAACTTGCGCAGGCGACGTTGGCGACACGTCCGGCCAAGTCTGAGGCGCGTTCTTTGGAAGATTTGCATACCGAATGGGTTGCCCAAGCGCACGCCCTGTCTGATCATGGTGCACGTTCCGGGTTGATCATCAGCTCGAGTGAATCCCTCAAAACCGCCTCCCTGAATTATGAAACAGAGCGTACTTCAGGCTGCACGTCAAGAAGCTTCATTCCACGTCGTAGAAGCATTACACACCGACGCGGTCTCTCTCCTGTCTAGAGGAAGCGCGTTCGGACTTTGGCGGCGTACCCATATTAACGCCGCTGAAACCACGGTATGTACGCGAGCTAGGCTTGAACGAGACACAGGATCGCATTTATTTCATCCATCCGTCAGTCCGTCATGCGAAGACTCACCTTACCCCTTGCATATTAAGGACACCCGGCTCACTCCTTGGCGCGAGTATCTCGCGCAAAGACGGTACTCCCAGTACCAGCGTATCGACGCGGAATTATTCACTTCTGAGCCGAGTTTTTAGCGGCTGAGAATAAGAGATCCTGACGCCGCATCTCAAGAGCGGTGATTCCAGCATCCACGGTGTGGATGTTTTTCGATTTGCGCGCAAAACGCCGCCGTACGGAACTCAAGCCGAGCAGGGGCAGTACTACTCCGCCGGGCAAGAGGCATATGGCGAGACATCTGCCACTCAGTGATAAGCTCCTGGTGGCTCGGTATCGGCGCGGCCGGTGCCGTGGTAAACCTCCTCAACGCGCCCGGCCGTAGACGCTACCGAAGCCCGGCAACCGAGTCATTGGTATGGCCTCCGACGGCTGCGGCAGCAGCCGTGATGTACGCTCTGAAATGCGCATCACCGCCGACACCGTAGACAAAGTTTTGACCGATTGGCAGAGCGGCAAAGCCTCCGTGGATGTGCGCCCGCGATGTCCTCCTGGTCGATGAAGCCGGCACGATCGCTGCACTCCGAAGATGGAGAAAACACTTTCACCCTTGCGCGCGAACGTGGCGCTCTGGTGCGGCCTGCGTATCACTAGGCAGCTCCCAGCGGTCGATCCGGTGGGCGCGTTGCGCCGCTGATCGGGAGATCGCCGTGCAATTCTTGGACGAGACTCTTAGGTTTACGAACCCGGAAGAGGCAGCAGCTACGGCTCTCTTTACAGGGTGAGCCGCCCTTGGTCGGGGACGGATGAAACCGTATTCTCTTGGTATTTGGAAAATGACCGCCAGCTGGGTCTGCAGGACGCGATGCTGATTGGAAGACGTTTTCCGCAAATATAGCGCCGATGTGACCGCTGGGAAGCAGTCGATCATGATCGCTTCTACCAACGAAGCTGTGACTAAACTGAATGATTTGGCGCAGGCTCATGCAATCGAGCACGGCCAGGTGAGCACTGGCGCGGGGTGCTGTCAGTGCTGCATAATTCTTCCGCGCGCACCTCCGGGATACCATCGTGACCCGGAAAACGCCCGCCGCCTGGTGGTGAATTCGGGTCAGGATTTCGTGAAAAACGGTGACCTCTGGCGCGTCACCGACCTGCACGATGACGGACGCATCACCGCACAGCACACCGGCCACGGCGGGAAAGTCACCCTCCTCGCCGGGTACGCACAAGAGCCCGTGGAGCCTGGGTACGCTTCACACCATCCACCGTGCCCAGGGATCCACCGTAGATACCGCGCACGCCCCTAGTCGATGCACCAACCGACCGCTGGGCGTCACGCTGCGCCTACCCGTGGCCGCGAAAACAATCAACTCTACGTCGCCCTCGCTGACGAGAAACGACGGATGATGTGCTTTCGATCGCATCACCGGCGGCGCTATGAACGTGACCTCACGAGTGCACGAGGTGTCGATCAGCTTCGGCGCCGGAACACCGGAACTCTGGCCATCACCCTCGATTGCGTTTCAGCATGAAGATGACATCCGAGCTGGCCATCCAAAAAGGCTCATCGCAAACCGTATTTGCTGGAGGGCATGTCCAGGGTTGAAAGAACACCCGTGCCGGATAAAGACCCCGCCAGATTATCGACCACACCCCGCTGACGGTGCAGCGGATGCGAAAGCTGTGCATGGCTTCTCCGCGCGCGGCCCGCTTCCGGCGCACGATATGGGCGAAGCATACCGTAACGGCGTAGACCCCGCCGCCCTCGTAGAACGGGCATACTGTACCGACCCTAGAAGCCAGCGTGCGACCAAGGCGCAGAAGCGAAAGATTATGCTGCCGCGATGCAATGGCGCGTCGAGCAAATCGGCGTGGATGTCCCAGATAGGTTCACGAGGCATCCGAGCGGGCGATCCCATCTGAGTGACGAGCACCCAAGCGCTGGCTGGTGGATCAGCCGAGAAACGTACCCAGCCTGGCGGCCGATAGGGCTAGAACCATCCGACCCTGGTGGTTCGCCGGAACCCTATGCAATGGTTCCGAGTGAGGGAGCTCATGGCGGCACGCGATCCCGCACGTTCAAAGCGCTCCAGACGCAACGAACGAGGGCAGTCCCTCATGGACCGTATCAAAGAGAACTTGGGCGACATGGACGCTGGAAGTGCAAGCGCCGCCTGCTCGGGAAGTCTCCGACTTCAACAAGCGAGCTTGCCAGAACAGATTATCCGTGGGAACGGCCCTGGCTCGGGCATACACCTCACCCCTGCACAAGGTTCTTTTCTGAGGAGCAGCGGGTGAGGCAGCACCTCATCCTGAGTATTGACCTGCCTGAGACCAAGCTGCCCATGAGCAGATCCAAAAACGGCATTTCGGGCACACGCTGGATCGGTTCTGGGAGAACCACCCGCACCTTTATACTCGTTTGGCAATTATTCTGAGGTCTCGCTCCTGTGAAATCGCAGCTTGCGCACCTTCGCGAGCGCACAACCCGCCGCTGAGCAACCAGAGTGGTTAAACAGCTTGGTGAGGTTCCGCCAACAAACGCCTGGCGCGTCACTGGCACCGAGTCGCCGCAGAGGTTGAAGTCCTTACGCGATAATACACATCGCCCCTCCGAGGCCGAAAGAAAGAGCCGAAGAGCCCGCACCCAGCTAAACCGCACGGGAAACCCACCCGCGGAGACGCGGGCATTCCAGCACGCCCAAGTCACTAACACGCACAAGCGATCCGTCATGACCGCACACCAGCGCGCACCTAAAAGCCGAGACAGAAAACGCTCAGATCGCCCAAGCACGCGATACCCACCAACGCACCCAGGAAGCACGTAGGGGATCCCGCCACTGGCCGCCACCCACCCTGATGCTGATTCATGAACAGATTAAAGGGTATCAGAACTCTCACCCATACCGAGACCGAACCCGCAGCAGCAAACACGGTCGAGCAGACGATCACTGCTCACCGGGACTGGCAATCCTAGAAACGTCCGATGAACAGCTGCAAAAGGTACAACGGCTTCACGCTATGTCCTTTGGTAACCTCAACCGCCGCAGGCAGCCACCGCAGCAGAAACAGGATGCTCGCGACTACGCCCAGCGGCAACGACAAAACCAGAAACAGTCCACACTGGAAAGGAACTCTAGTATGCAAGAGCGTAACTCAACAGCATATTGATCAGGCCCTAGCAGATGAACTTAAAATCGTCATGGCTGCTGTTAAAACGGCGTATTGCGCAGGCCCGTGACCGTGCCCACCATTCTCATCATCAGCAGCATTGAGTACCAGGGGAACCACCACGAATACTCCCGCATCTATCAGTCGCAGTGGACAATGCTACCGGAGCTGATGCGCGTATCGTGATGATACATCAGCACGCTCCTGCGCGCAGGATCCTGAAGCGCCGCGCGCTAGAGTACCCTAGACGAGCAATTCAGGATCCGGTACGGTGTTCACAGAAGATTTTCGGTACTCCACGATAGTGGCCGTGATGAGCGAGCTCTTCAGCGGAACGAAGAAGAAATCGCGCAACGAGAAGAAAAACATCTCCGACAGGAGCACGGGAGAAGCCCCTCCACAGCCACGATCCGCACGGAATCAGCAGAGCATCATGCTGCTGATTATCGGCACTACCATGACGCGGTAGCGCACTCGGGATAAGGCAGCAGAGCAGCGTGAGGAGCCGTGTACTACGAGCCGGTTCGACCGTGAGACGGCTCAATCCATGACGCTTACTGATAAACTTGAGAGCACCCCACCAAGCGCTTCTAAACAGGCCAACCAGCCCACCAGAGCAGGCCAGCACGCCAGGGCGCACTCAAAACATCCGCCGTCAACGAGAACTTTCCGCTAAAAACAGCAGTGGACACAGAGGTTAGTTTCCTCTGCGCCCACCTGTCAATAGAAAGAATGAGGTACTGTCAAGTACCCAGTGTAAGATCTCTATAAGCCGGCTAGACCACAATAAAACATATAGAGCCTATCCCCGCAACGACCCTTCGTACACCCCATCATAGAGATGATCTGTCTGGTGCTGGACCAAGTTTTTCTCACTCTCAAAATAGCACCATAGTCATACTAGATACTGAAAGAAGTTTCGCGGTACGTCGGAGCAGCCTCAGCACGTCTCTTCACACTGCATACTGCTCGTACCCGCGAGACAACCAATTCTAATCTCTACGAGCTAATGCTGATGCAGAACGCATCGCCTATGTCGACGATAAACACTATGCTCCACGCACCATGCCCATGTCAAGTCCAGTCACTCCAGGTTAATGCGCCTTATCCGCCACAGTCGTTGAAGCAGATATCGACGCACGTGAGCTACGCAAATCGTCAACACAGCATCGGCTGGCACACCAGTGAAGCATATCAGATGACGCGGGGCTGCAAGAAGATAAATGATAAATACTGGCTCCAAGCGCGAGAATATCTGGCCCATGCTCACCGCTGTTGCGTACGCTACTGCGGTTAGTCGCTACCTATACACCCTATATCCCATCTTGCCTATAGCCGTTTCTTCCCAAAACAATTTACTAGAAGGTGCCCGTGCTGAAACGTTAACCGCGCTGACCAAAACCCTAGCACTCCGGGAGGATTACCCTGTTGACACGTGTCCGTTTTGAACGCCGGGATCAAGGAGCCGGAGATGCCATTGATAGCGGACTCCGCGACGGTTGTACGATAACCGGGTAATCCCATCGTTTCAATATTGCCTACACATCCCCTTCAACCGAGCCCTTGCTATGGGGTGCTGACTACAGCTTTAAACTCACAGGCGCGTCCATTCGAGAAGCAGATCCACAGTGCTTGAACACGTGGATATGCTACATACCATCTACGACACCCACACTTGAGCCTCGATAAAGAAATACACCGCCCAATACCCACCGCACCGTTTAACCCCACGCACTAGACCTAGCAGCGGCCCCCGAAAAACGCTTCTCTACCTATGACTGGAGGAACCAGCCGTGAAGAAGCCCGCATCACTCACACCACTGCGTACGCCCGGACACTTTAACCGGCCCTACATAATGAGAAGAAAACGAAAACTACTGGCGGGCACGCGCCGAATCTAAGTCCCACCAGATAAACGCCGCACACGCCCAGATCTCACCATTGGCCGCGGGTACACCACACCCTTCAAACTGAAGCCACTCACGAGCTGGCTCACCGCAGAACAATAGCAGCTCTCCCCGAGATACAGCGGATCCACAAACAGATGCAGGCATCCTTCGGTAACCTGGGGAAAAACCACACAAAACTTCAGCCTCACGGGGAAGACTCCAACCCAGATCTGCACCTCGTGCACCCATCCCTGTGGCACCGGTCAAGAACCAGGGCAGGGGCCTAGGCTAAGGGGCCACACTGTCTTACCTTCACATACGCATCGTACCTCCCGCCGGGTCCACAGCAGTCACTCTCCACACCTGCGGCCGTTCCGCTTCCTGGTGCATCACGAAATACGGGCCGATCCTGTCTGCACCTTTCACCCGAACATAATACTGATTTCCTTCCGGAATCGTTGGATCCTGCACAAGCTCACCACTACCGTTCACTCGATTTTAGAAAAGCTTTCGTCGGCTCCTGCCCATACCTATCTTGCAGCTCAGCACCCACCAACGGATAAAATTCTTCCGACCACTGCTGACATAATCTGCTACCGAAAACAAAAGCTTTACCGCATCTTCCGCCCCACGTACCGCACGCGCTTTTATCCTCACTCGTTAACTCTCAGCAACCGGGGTAAATGATGCTGTGCGAATACCCCTTCACCCTCGCAGCGGGCTCGCATCTAACGAACTGCTCGCTGAAGATGCCGCACTCGTGGAGAAACAGACGCAGAAGAGCTTGACTGCGCCGTCGCTGAAGAAGCAGCGCTCTCCCCCGAACCCCCGCACCCAGTCACAACGATAGCACCGCCCAGAAGCATCAGGGCACCTACCATTTTCTTAGACATCATGCGTGATCTCCTTTCCTTTATTTACCCTGTTTCGGGATGTACAAGAACGCTGACGGGGCATCATTCGCGGTTTTCCGGGTGTAATACTTATGATCGTTCGGCGCAGCCAACCCGTTATACCTCTTCCATAAATGTCCCATCCTCATAGACTTCTTTCACCACGGCCACATGCCCAAAGGACGACGCCAGCCTGCCCCGGCGCGTACCACACCACGGCACCGACCACAGGTTTCTTCCCAGAGCCCCAGCCCTTACTATCCCAGTGACCTTGCACGTCGAAGCAGACGGACTGAAGAACGTAACATTATTCTCATCACCACCGGTCTGCTTGAATCACACGCCACGCCGCGAACGCCGTGCATTCTGACGGGTATGGAATGCGTCGGATCCGGCTGATCGGGCAATTCCCTCATTCCCATCACAGTGGCATATCCCGCCACGGTAATCATCATTCCCACTGAGCACTACCATCGTGAGCATCAGCCCCTGATCCAGACCCGTCCTTCTTTTGACATTCCTTCCCTGAGCCTGCTGATCCTGTTTCTGATCCGAAGATTTCTTCTCTGAATCCTGCTGGTGAGATTCCCGGATGAGGTATCAGCCTCCCCAAACCGCTGAGTTCTCCCTCTACCCCAAATCCTTAATAATCTCAGGGATACTGCGGCCAATACCACGAATCATCGGAGCATAATCCGCGTTCTCATCACTGCTATGCCCATTACTGACGGCATCCCCACCTGAGCGTGCAATCACAGAACAAGGGCCAGCACATGGCTAGCGCGGCACAATATCTATCTCATCACCCGGCACATTATTCTCCCCTGCATAATCCAGCGAATATCTTTGTATATACCGCCCTACAGCAGGACTCTGCACTGGCGATGAGGATTAAAAGGATCACTCCTGCCCAGCACAGACGGCCACGTCCCAGGCATACAAACTGCCCTGACACTGCGCTCCCTGGAGGGCGACACAATTTTTGGGTTCCACCCTGATTCCTGCTTGAATCAAGCTTGCAGCACCAGCGGGACACCGAAGTCCCGCCCACCGTGAGGCTTCTTGCAGCTCTGGCAACACCTTCGGCATCTCCGCCGCGTCATTACTCACCGGGCAGCACCCGCCGCTGGACCTGCCTCTTATTGTAGGATTTTGAACGGGCATGTAGGGAATCCTCGGAGCAATCCTCAACGCTAGTTGCGCCCAGCACCCAGAAACATAATCAACGACACTCACGATCCCCAGCACCAGCAAAATAGGAGCCGCGACAATAAACTGCACCTTTAGGAATCCAAGGAAAAGTCCCTCACCACTGACTAACAACTCGAGCCAGACCCGCTAACCCCGCCCCCTGCCTTTCCGAGGTATGCCTCAGCTCAATTTCTGAAAAGTCTCCTGGAACGTGTAATAATAAACGCCCCACGCCCATACCATGTTCCAGGCAATGCTGCCCGTTTTCGCACACGAAACGGGCCGGTAGATTGCACATTAACAGCGGCAAATGATGATCGCATGATCCGCCGCCACCACGCACTTTCTAGACGTCTCTGGCCTCTTTCCGCCTGCTCCCACGTCAACCATCAAAGCAGCCAGTCGCTCCAAAGCCCTCAGGATGCGTCCACCACTGCGAACACCAAAACGTCTCACGGTTATTCACTCTTCCGATTCA
>BNJV01001380.1_pt1 | contig 52368 bp, 62 predicted proteins | sample 8540591 | NCBI WGS metagenome assembly BNJV01 (sample SAMD00202457, study PRJDB9452) | human saliva metagenome | host: Homo sapiens | reverse complement strand
ACAGGCGGTTTCCACTTTTTCGGAATAGTGGCCCGCTGCAACGGAATATTCAGCCGGAATAATCATGTCTTTCATTTTTAGTAAAAACAATTTTCACTAAGTGATTTTTTTTCTGGAAAATTAGGTCAATAAAGATTTAATATTTTAGAAAGCTTAATTATATTGCAATTTTTTTAGTTAAGTGCTAAAACCTATCACAATAGATAATAGCATACGGGTGAAAAGTACGGCGGACAATTATCTTCATTGAGAAGGCATTGAAAGTTTGGATTATATTTTGAAGGAAGGACATCTCCAATCTATTTCCACAAATTTGAAAGGGGTGATTTTCATGATTAGTTTCCTTTTCAGTATCCTTATAGTAGAGTGCTTATTTAGCTTTTTGCACTTGGACTGATTTACTTTGCCTTCAAAGAGAAAGTATAGCTACGGCATCGCTGGGGATTGATTAGCTATATGGCATTGCTTGTGCTGATTTATCTCATCCTCATAGCATAAGCCATAGGGATTTATCCATCCCGCGCATCCTTCAGGATATTGAGTTGAATCCGTTCTTGTTTTTGAGATACAACATATCCAATCTTATAATTAGCATCATTTCTTCCCTTACCGGGACTCTCTTTCCGTAGTGAAGGAGAAAGAAGGTACTTCTATGGTATTGAGTGACGGTATTGAATGTGGCTCAGCTTCTTTTGAATATCCTATTCCATTCTCGATTTTTTGTGGTGGATGTTAATGATTTAGTCTTTATACTTTGGTAAATTTCATTGATACTCTCTGTTCCTTCTTTTACAGAACAGAAATATATCCATGCCTCTTGGGACTCAAAAAGCTAAGGTATAATGGACGATTCAAGAATTAGAATTTGAATTCGTGAAGAACATCAAAATTCTAAGTTCTTACGAAAGCTCTTTTACAAAACCTTATCATCTTTTCCCCGTGGATTGTCATGATAACGAAAAATGGATATATTGTGATGTCAAAGCCGGTGAGATACCGGCTTTATTTTTTCATTGTGAGGGGTAAGTTCTATGTTAAAAAGAGTTTCATTATTAATGATATGCCTTCTGGCGTTTTATTTTTTTTTCCTTCTCGGCTTTCGCGAAGGAGCATAGCTTCATGTGGAATATGTGGGCGAAAGAAAATCCATCCTGTCAGCAAGTCTGCCAGAGTAGCTTACATTGTCCATGAGAACCGGTATTCTCCGTATCCGGTAAGGGAGAAGTAGGTTGTTGCTTACAAGAACACTACCTACAGGATGAGGACAAGGGTGTTCGGTAATCGTTTATGGAAGAAGACCGTAAAGGACGGAGAGTAGTTTAGCTTATTCCTGAGGAAGAGTTCGAAATGTTGAAGAAGAGGGAACACTTTTATGGACTTTCCGATTGTTGGTGTTGCGGATTCAGGAAAAGGGTAGCCCGGATTATCAGGAAGTTTTCGTAGGTGTTGGGTAGAAGAGAATACCTTTAAGGACTTCCAGGTACAAAGTGAAAAAGAGAAGGAAGCACGCTTAGAACAGAAGATGAAGGATTCTAGGTCCTGCGGCTAAGAAGACTGCATAATAAAAGAAGGAAGAGAGGAAGAATATCCAAGCGATGGATTCTCTTTTAATAGTAAAAAACTATGTGACTGAATAGGAGTACGACATAATAGTAAGGTAATAATTCGAAGTTACTTTGATCTGTATTGTAATTTCACAAATAATTCCGAAGTCACTTTGGAGGTCTATTTAAATCCTAAAGAACAACACGGTAGGATTATCCCATGTAACGCATCAACTAAGAGGAAAGACCATGAAAAAGTATTGCTTTAATGAATGCAATAGAGTGGACAGGGGAAGGGAAAGGAGCTATATCGGGTAGAAGGTCTTTCTTATTAGGCTGTAAAGTGGTAACAGTCTTTCCTATTCTTCCCAAGCATAAGAACTTACGAACGGAAGAGCTGATAAAAAAACTGGGTAAAGATTTCGACTTGATATTGCAGGAGATGGAACGCTACATTATCTTATGAATGCCATACTGAAGGAAAAGCTGGATATTCCATGGGCTATATATCGCGGCTCCACCAATGACTTCGCCCATTCTTTAGGGATTCCTAAGGATTTAGAGAGAATCTTCGAGCCATGGTGGATGAGGAGCTGTTTTTCTTATGATGTGGGGGAATTCTAGGGAGATTTTTAACCATATTGCGGCTCGAGCCTTTACTAAGGTGAGCTATGGGACAGACCAGAATTAAAAATACTTGGGGCATTTAAGTATATTTAAGGAATTTCTGTACTTACCGGAAAATATGAGCCAGAGTATTCCCTTAAAAATTCTGCTGAAATTTTCTGAAGAGGGAGAATATATTTCGGAGCGGTTTCCACCCTATTCCGATAGGCTTTTCAGGTCTGCCGGGACAGAACCGAAAAGATGAATATAGATTTAGTGGACGGAGAATTCGAGGTTTTACTGATTCGTTCTCCGAAAATATTGGAGAGCTGGGAGATTGTAGAACTCCTGCTTCGGGGACATCCCGGAAGATAATTTATGTGAGTTTTTTAAAACCCGGTATCTGAGTTTCAAGGGCAAAAGTCCGGAATGGACTTTGGACGAGAGTTTAAAGTTTAAGACAGGAAATATCGAAATACAAAAAGGCAGCAGGGATTATGCTTTCCAAAATAAAGAAGGAATAGATCTACTGGATAATAAAGAATCCCAAAATCAGGCAGAAATGAACTCATACCGCTTGATTTTTAGGACTTTTATCGTTAGAACTTATCTTTTATACGGAAATGTTAATATCCTTATTGTCTTTTCCTTCTTCCTGATTTATGTACCCTGCACAATAGCTTTCATTTATAGGGCTTAGATGATGCCATCCCGGAACTTTACTTTTTAATATATATCCCATGATTTTTATCCATTTCTGAAAACTTTAATTCCTCGCGTAAAGAACGGGACATTCTTTCCGGGCCATTCCTGGTCTTTATGGGCCTTGTATTTTCGTTATGCACTATGGACTTCTCGAAGGAGCTTCCGCCCTGTTCCTTTTAAATATCTTTCTGATTTGGTGTTTCACTAAATCTTCAATATCTTACTTATAGGTACAATATGCTTCGGCTCCACATCGGGGTTCCAAACCACAACCATCTGCCTCCACCTGTGGCTTCTGCATTTCGATAGTGATCGTTCTAAGTCGGAAATAGATTGATTCCTTATCGCTATCTGAAGAGCCCCTGTTTAGAAGTGGTTTACAATCCTGTTTTTAAGGGCATAATCTTCGTCATTTCTGTTACTGCTCATAGTTTTACCTCTTAATCTATCTCCTTTCTTTAAAAAAATTTTTATGCGGCTTAAGCATGCTATTTCATTTAATGTATTATCGGTAAAATAAATAGATAAATAAACAGAATGCGTTCCATTACAGAATATTTTTAAGAAAAAGTGTGGCGAAGCTAATGGGAACGTGCCCCAATGCAGACTCTAAATTGTGTGGAAAAGCTAAGGGTTGATTTTTTATGGTCACTTTATTTTCGCAAATTCCTTCAATGCCGGTATGGTGGATTGCAGATATCGCAAGATAAATCGACCACATTCCTGCTTATTAAAGGGGACTTTTCTGAAGATATAAGAGCAGGATTTGTGCACGTTGGCGATATAGCTGTCCACCAGCGTATCCAAAAACTTCTGCTCGATGCCCAAGGATTGAAGCTTTCCGCTATTTTTCCCATTCATCTTCAAGACATCCTCCACCCTTCTACGGCCCAGGAGATTACTTTTACGGAAGTCCTTATTTAAGAAACGAACCAAAGCATCCCTACCCATGGAATCATAGACACAGTTTACAAATGACGGTTCTTCTCACCGGAATCAAAAAACCAGGGCAAGGGAATTTTTCATAGTCCTCCTGATTCTGAATTTCAAAACAATCTTTGACTTTCTTGTGTTACCATCCATTCCAAAAGTCCGTAAATATCCGAAAATAATAATAAAAGGTTCTTCTATTGATGACCTTTCAATCAGCTCCCGAACGGTAATCTTTCAAGGGCTTTTTTGTAAATAAAATTCAAGGTCGCTAACTGTCTTGGGTTCTTCCTCACACTCTTGTTTTTTCATTTTTACACCACATATGTCCTATATTGTCTGTTTTTTTTTTCCTTTTGCCAAAGGTTTAGGATATTCACTGTTCATGGCTTTCTTTTGTATAGCAAAAAAGGAGAAAACAAAGAAACAAGCATTGAAACAGTATGAGTAAAACAGTATGGGGAAAGGTTTTGAAAGCAGAAGTGCTTTTAAAGACAAAAGTAGAGTTGGAATCGTATAGAACAAGGAGGGTACAAGCATGAAAAAAATCAGAGAGAATTTACAATAGAGCAATATCAAGCAATCAAAACGATAATCAGAAGAATACTGGAAATGGTAAGCAAAGGAGCAGTGAAAGGAATAAGCAATGGAAAAGAGCAGTTTGTATTGCTCTTTGTTTCAGTCAGGTCCTGTTTCCGTCCATGTCGATGGCAGAGGTGCAAAAGCCTTCGCTATCACGAGAACTAATATGCCTTATTAAGCCCTACCGGAGAATTCAGCAGGGCTCTTTTGGTAAGTAGAGTATGAAACCAAGGGCTATTCCAGTTCATGATTACGGAACTTATGAAAATGTAAAATCTTAGCAACAGTGTGGCAGTGCAGTCCAATGGAAATCAGCATACCTTAGACCTGTCCAAGGGAAATGTGGACTCTCTTTTTGGAGGGAGAAACTAGTAGAACCCTACAAGTCTCTTTGCCTTGAGTATTCAGACTACGAGTTAAACGGTTTGGAGGTACAGCTGAAACGTTTCAGGAGAGAAGGCTTGGTGAAAATCATGTGCAGTTTAAAAAGAATCCCAATGCCCAGGATTATGCGGCAAAAACCATGTGGATGATGGCCAGAAGCAGCTTTAACGCAGAGGACATTTTATCCTTAAAGCAAGTGAGAAGGCTCAGGTAGCATCCTTGGGAGAGAAGAAGGAAGTGATTTTCGTCCTCCCCTTCCCGGAGAGGAAGACGACTTTACCATTGAGGTGGGAAGTAACCTTCAGCTTTTCCGGTTTACAATTTCAGATGGCACCCCTTCGTTCCTCCCAGGTGGAGAAAATCACAGATTTACGAGAGGCAAAGGGAAGAGTCGGAGGACTCCTACCGCGCCCTTAAGGAGGTGGGAACAGTCTTTGGATTCCTTGGATGCTTCCCAGAAATCCGTGGAAGGATGCGGAAAAAATATCGTCAACAGCGAGGCGCTTCTTCGGAAGACACAGGAAGAAGGAAGAGATTATCAGAATAGTAGAGACCAAATCTATCAGATATGGAGACTGTAAATAACAGCGTTAGCCCCTTTACGGAAAATGAGGACTTTAACGGATTGAGCTGATACTAAGAACAATATCAGCGAAAGTTGTATAACATGAATGTTTGCAATGCCATGCTTGGAGAGCTGGAGGATTCTTTGTGACCTTCGGGGAGATGTACCGGTCAGACAGAAATTGATAAGGTAACAGCAGAGTCTTAGTCAGGTGGAACTTTACTTTCCGCAAAAAAAAGCAGGGATCTGTATTAAAACAGCTTAGTTGAATTTATCGGCTGTTGGAGGGTTCTCCTTGAAGGATCAGATTATGGCTCTGGTGCAGGAATATTTCATGCAGGCAGAGGAGGCCGGTACAGAGGCGGAGATGCAGAAGCTTGCAATGGAAAAAGCTAAGTCCTGCTCTTAAAGGAATTTTCCTCCAATGCCTATTCCGACTGACAAACTCTAAAGAGAGTCTTCCGTTTTGGAAGACAACACATTGAAGATGTGAAGATTGCAGGAGACCCTGAAAAAGCTATGCGGAGAAGGGAGAGGAAACCGGCAGGAACTTAAACACTCTTTGGGAGAACAGTCAGAAAACCATGGAGGATTTACGAGGAAACCTTTGCAGGAGCAGGATGCTTACCGAGGAAAGAGAGAGAGGCCTATACTTCCATTGAAAAATAATTTAAATGCCACTGATAAATGCTGAATAATGAGAGGTTGTTTTGATTCTACCGGAGCTGTTCTCGTAATGCCAAGGAGAGTTGGAAGCCCTTGTGGAGAAGAAGTGGGATGAAAATGTAGGGAAAAGTCCAGTGTTTTGGAAATCGATCCTAACAGACCCATTGAGTCCTTAATGCCTTCCGAAATGACAATATTGTAGATGTGGCAGTAACTTTTTACGTACCGAAGAAATCAAAGAAGTAAAGGAAGAAAAAGTAAAGACTAAAGAAACGAAAGAGCCTAGCCTCCTCTGGACACTGGGACAGGTGGCGAAAAGGTATGAAAGTGATCACCTCTATTTTCAAAGGAGGGAAGTAAATGAGTATAAGCGAAAAATGTGCAAAGATTTTATAGTAAAGTATAGAGAAAAATCAATGTGTTTTCTCTGGGGGACTCTTAGGCATTTCCCTGATTCTTTGCCCTTGTGCAGGTAAATACGACTTAAATATCTTCCTGAGTCTTCTGACGCAGCAGGGAATTCAGAAAATGGAGGACAGCTTCGGCTATCCCGGAACTGCAAGAATCATGCTAAAGGACGTTTCATGGGAGAAGCCCTTCTATAAGGAGCAGATAGAGCATATTTCCGGCGTAGACCGGGTAAGCTTTTCCATTAGCTCCAAAAGTGCCTATGCTCCTGGAATTTATGGAAGAAAAGGAGAAGGAAAAGGATTTAGATTATAAGGATGGAAATGCCTTTATTTCATGTGGCTTTTCGAAACGGTGACAGTGATTTATTAAACCAAGGAAGGCTCTTACGGAAATCGAAAAAGCCTTTTGGGAGACAAGGCGGTATGCTGGCCTTTGCGGTACAGAGGCGACAAGAGGAACAGGTGCAGCCAAATGGGCTTGATTTTAGCTCTGGGACTTGGCTTTTCTATTTTTCTGATTCTGATTATAACATCTCAATTCCTACGGAGAGTCTTTCTTATTCCTGATTACCATTCTCCGGCGGTGGACTAAACTGGGTACCAATGTTTCTGGAAAGGTATCTTTATCACCAATAACGTTGCGGCAATTTTATATTTGCAGATCCATGGACTATGCCATCTTCTTGCTTCACTCCTTTGAAACCGGTCTTGAAAAGGGATGGATAAGGAAAAAGCCCTGTCCTATGTGGTAGGAAAATCCTCACAATGATTCTGGCATCTTTCTAACCACTGGAGGCTTTTTGCCTCTGTGCCATGAGCTTTGAATCGGTAAGATATGAATCGTGCTGGCAAAGGGTGTAGTTCAGCCTTTAATATTTTTATGCCGGCTTCCTTTTGTCGATGTGGAACTTTGTGGAAAGACCAGACATAAGTCTTTTGTGCCTCCTTTAAGCCATTGGCAAAGCTTGCTTATAGGCTTAGTCCTTCTTGTACTGATTCTCATCTTTTTTAGTTTATCCCTTAAATATCATGCAGGATGAATGACTTCCTGCCCAGTAACGGTGCGGTAAAGGGAGGAAGGTGCTGTAAAAGATTTCTGAAATGTAAAGAAGAAATCAATGGGGTTTTCGGAGAAGAAAATCTTTGATTGCTATTTATCTGGAGGGAACGATGGCAGAGAGAAGGCAGCATTGGGAAATCTTTTAACTTCCTTCCTTATGTGGAAAATGTGCAGTCCCAAGCTCCTTATTACCGGAGGAGTACTGAGTTTGCGGTGCTGAAGTCCCTTTAGACTTAGCTGGTAAAAAGACGCCAGAATGGTTATTACCCCTAAATCTTCCCTGGAGAAAGTCAGGAGTCTTATAAGGCGGTAAGCACCATTCGACAGATTTAAAGGTATACACGAGAAGACAGCGGTCTGGTGGGAGATACCGCCACTATGGACATGGAAAATATCCTTCGAACAGACAATGCAAAGGTGAATACCCCGTCTATGATTGTGATTTTCTTGCGGTTATGCTTTCCTTTTTAAGTCGGTACTCTTTTGCTATTGTAGCCATGATTCCCACGAACTGGCCATTATGAGTAATATGTCCTTCTTCCTGGAAGGCACCAACATGATTTTTATCGGCTATGTTATCGCGTCCAGTATTCAGCTGGGCGCAACAGTGGACTACGCCATTTTAACCTTTTGGATCACTTCAAGGAAGAAAAGAGAGAAAAAGAGTGAAAGGAAGCCAATATTGCCTCCATTGAAAAGAGCCTATCCTCCCTCTTGTTTCCGGAACGATTTTATGGTGGTCGGCTATGTGATTTCTTTTATCTCCTCCAGCACCCGGCCACGGACAGCTGGGAAAATCGATCGGAAGAGGCGCTGTGTGTTCACTCTTCTTCACATCTCCTGATGCCCCTTTTAGGCATTTTGGATAGAGTATTGATTTTCGCAGAAAAGAAAAAGAAGGCGGCAAAGAATAAATTGCCCGCTCTGCTACAGTGTTAGACCCGTATTAGTCATGTTTGCACCAGCAGCCTTTTCGTAACGAAACGAAGGACCACAATTATTATACGAGATACGCTTTGATGCACCATATCCCTGCGGGGCACGAAGCTTCAACCTCGCCTGACTGAGCAGAAAGTGGTTTTGACACCACTGCTCACTTTGCTTCGCAGCAAATTCTTCGGAAGTTGGTTCATCAGGACGACTTTCTGATGAAAAGTCTGTCCTTGCTGGATATTGAAGCGAAAACACAGTTTCTGTGTTTTTTCGCAAGAATTGACGGCTCAGATTGCCCTTTTTACAGGTCTATATGGCATCAATCGCTTTTACCTTTTCGTTGGAATTATACTGCCCTTTACTTACCGTGTGATTCTCTGCTTTCGAGAAGTTTCGGCGGGCTCAGATTACCCCTTTCAGAGGTTTATATTGCAAACAACTCACTGAAACTCGTTGTTTTACGTCCTTCACTCTCCTCACTCGACAAGTCATGACGGGCTAAGATTGCCCTGCACTCTGCCAGACTCCATGCTGCATTAGGTGGTGAGTTATTACAGCCCCTTCAATGTCGCGTGCACGATTTGTAAGGGCAATGAGGCTTTTGCTAGAGAGAGAATAAAATGAATTTTATGTATACTGTTGCACAACGTGTGAAAACTTGTATATGCACAGGAGATTCTACATGACGAGAGAGGAAAGAGCAGAAAAGTGGTTTTCTCCAATATATCCGGTGCTGGAATCCATCAGCATAGAGCAAAGCAAATAGAAATATGTGATAAGGCTGCAAAGAGAATGATGATTATCATTTTGGGCTTATTGACCTTTTAGAGTCTCATTTTTGCTATTCGTTGTAGGAGGAGAAATCTTCACTAGGGTAGCAGACTTTTGAATCGCATTTCGAAGGCGGACATACGGGAAATCACTCAAGGTCTTGGTACTACAGGAATCATTGTGTTCTTACCTGTTTTATAACTTCCTTTGATGCTTAATAAAAAATAATTACCTAGTTGAACTGGCTAAGATTGTGACCAGGCAGAGAAAAATACTGTTGGCAAAAGAGTCGGCTTTACCAAGTTTTACTAAAGAAAGTGAAGTTACAATTTCCATTTGATACTGAATTTCAAATTAGCGATTATTCAAGTCTCTATGTATGACCTGCATTTGCTGAAGCCGGAATTTGATATCTATGATTATTAATTCATTATGAAGGAGAAAGATCGACATGGATATGATATCATTATTGAATATGATAATTCTTTAAGGAAAATGGAAATCAAAGAACTTGTCTCCATGTGGAAATGTCTATATGGATTAAGGGAAGATGTGTATATGAACATTATTCCCCAGTGACGAGAAGACTGAGAGTTTTGACCCAAATGAAATCACTTTGGAAGAAACTCCACAGCAATTTCCAAATCTAAAAGCTAACCTTATGAGCAGTGATTTTGATAAGGTAAAAGAAGTATTCGAGGCCGCAAAGGCTGTGCAGCAGAACCGCGTTTAACAATGAAACACACATGCTAGTATTAGCAAAGTTGGTAAGGAGATATGTAAAAGCATGGGGAGCGTTCTAAGCTCTGAGGCAGCGAAGGACCATAAGAATCCCAAAGCTAAAGGATCGATCCAGTAGTAGGGCCTGTAAAAGAGAATCCAGTCCACCGCACTTACTGGAGCAGGTTGCCAAGAGCAATCGAAGGACTATAAGAATCTCACTATGTCGCAATAAGCCAAGTGATCAGCTTGTCAGGAACCATCTTTCTATGGATGGAACCTCACGTCATATCGTAGCCTCTTATAAGGTTAAATTAGCCTCATATCTCTGAGAGCATCATCGCTGATGCCTATTCGTCATACAGTTTTCACGTATCATCTATCTAAAATACGTTTCCGCATTTTTATTCTAAAAATCTTAATCTTATGCTTGACTAATAATAGTAGGTCTTTCGTTAAACAAAGAGACATCATTTTCCTGCTATCCCTTTCAAAGTGTCACAATTAAAATTTTAAGTCTTTTGAAATATCTTCTATATTTCTATAATGATTTTCATATTTCTTGCTTTGCTTTCTTTTTAATTTGTTCTTCTTCTTCTATATTGTCTCTCGCCTGTTTTTCTGGCACACAAGTATTTCAAGGCATCTCTATGATATTGTTTTACCTCTTCGATTGTCGTCCCATCTAAAATGATTTTCCATCAGATTCAACTCCCAGCTATTCCAGGTCTAAGCGCAATTGATGTAAAACCTGGGTGGGTAGGAATTCCAATTTCTTACAATTCAGACCATGTGCTACAGTCGTCTGCATAGATAATTCAAAATGGATTCTATACAAAAGCAGAACCTCTTGTTCCATCATGGCAAGGTAACTCTCATTTGCTATAATGCCCACTATTTTTATATCGTCTCCCCAATTGTTATTGATTCATTCATCAACATAATATGGTCTTTATACCTGCTTTTAGGTTTCTTTAACTTGAATATGACATGCACAAGATCCTTATATGCGAATCTTCATTAAATGGATTACCTCTTAAATCTATTGCAAGTTTTCCATCTAGGTAAGTAGGCAAAGCTGAATTGAAAATCTCCTTGTCTCAATGACTGGAATCAAACTTCCTATCATTGCGATTTATTGTAGAGTTCCGCAGATATTATATGACCTTTCATAACCTACACCTTTTCTATCTACATAGCTTTCCTCCTTTATACTCTTTCAGTAGCAAAATTACACTACATAATCACCATCTCTTTATCGAGCTTTCCATAAATTTTGGAAGTCTATCGGACTTACATCATAGCTATCTATTATGGCTTCACACCATCTGACTAACAATTTATCTGCTAGAGATTTAACCCAATCAGAGTGTCTCTTTTGCTTTCCCTTAATGAACATGATATACTACTTTGGAATATTGTTTTCTTATCATTTAACACCGGCATTAAAATAAATCTTCTAGCCTTTTCCAGTTTTCATTCATTTCATTTTCAGTGTAGTTTGTATTGTTGACATAAAGTCTCGTATCTTTATCTCTCAACAAACAATGGGTATTTTACGCCTATATGCGTAATCCTTAAAAGCATAGAATGTAGCTTTCGATTTTGCTCACTTCAATATTTTCCAGCTGACTTTCTTTACCATATCCTTAAGTTTCCTTTGAATCAGTTTTTCTCACTAATATAATCTGCAAGTGGTTGGCTCATCGGCATCTTCTATAATCTTTTTCATAGCTTTTAAAAATAGCCTTTGCTGAATACTGAGCCACTTTTATCTCACATTTATAGCCTTATTATTAACTTCATCATTTACCATATAGGTGACCTCCTTTCCGGTAAAATAAAAAGCGGCCCAGACTTTTTACATCTCGAACCGTTAAAATTTTTAATTCTATAGTATTATTTTTAATTTTATTACTGTTGTGACGTACTTATAATTATGTTTCGCAAACTTTTGTTTGCTTTTTAATGCCTTATTGATGGTTTCTTGAATAAAAGGTGACTACAGCATTTTCCCAAAGGATTGTTAATTTCGCACTTTCCATTTTTCACTGCCCTGTAAGTCTAATAATATCTTTAATATTCTTTGCACCATCATCTAAAAACAGCGTTTATAATTTGTTGCTCTGTAACTTGGTTGCAATAGTATATATTTGGGATTTGCATCCTTTTTTAAACCATATAGGAACTTTTACATCTTCCTTATAAAAACTCTTTCATTGTTTAGTTATAATACACGACATCACAATCTTCATTCATACATAAATAGTAAGTTTCTTCATCTACAACCTTTCCCATAAGGTTTCTGATACCATATGCTTTACAGTTATATTCTTAACCTTTTTCTCCTCTTTTGTGAGCATTTTGGGCAATTTGCTTTTCTTCCACTGTCACCAGTGGTCTGTATTGAACCCTCAGCAAGATTGGACTTATCTTATTTTCTTGACTCACTTTATTTCCTCCTTTCTAAAAATATTTTCTTCATTTTATTCCACCTCATCTCTATGAATTTCTATAACATCTTCAATTCTGCAATCCAATGCCAGGCAAATCTTTTCCTAATGATTCTAAGTTCACATAAGAGTTTTTGCTCATTCTAGAAACTATGTTACTTGTTATGTTTGCAGCTCCTTTTAAGTCTTCTGTTCATTTCTCTTTCTACCAATAAGTGCCATAATGGTTTATAAGAAATTGCGCTATTATTACCCCTTATCCGTTTTATTGTTAAGATATACTCACTTGTAAAACGAGATGCAACCCCTCTCACCCTGACCTGAGTCCATCGTGTTATAAATGAACAGCCCTCCGGGAGGTTGCATCCGGGTGTACAAAGAGACTGGCAGGATGCTGGTCTCTTTGTAAATGATGGGGACGGTGGGTGTTCTGTCCGTCATTTTGCTGCGATACATCATAAGCCCGAGTCTGGCGGGTCTCCGCGTCAGCGGCACGTCAGTGACCTTGACAGGCGGAAGGGCGAATGATAGTTCTTACTTCCTTGTTCTTCGTGCTATGGTATCCTCATCCGGTTGGCGGCGGAAACGGAGGATACCATGGCAAACTTTTACCTATGAAGAACGTTTAACGTTGCAGAAACTCTGGAAGGAAGGGCTGTCCTTTAAAAAGAGACGTCCCAGCTTCACACGATCCATCAACCATCTCCAGAGAAGTTCGTGGGCACGCTGAGATCGCAAACCGGCAAACCGGGCTACTCCTTCAATGCCTGTAAGAACAGGTTTACCTGTAAGATCAAGGCTCCTGCTCTGTGCCGGAAAGACTGTACACGCCAGGGCAGTTCCGAACTCATACTGCCGGTTGCCGCTGCAATGACATTGTCCGGACTTTGTAGAAGAAGTCTGTGCGTCAGGACTCATGTCCTTACGTCGCAATGCATGCTCGACGATCGATAAATGTACACTGCTCAAGACCCTACTACGATGCTGAAAAAGCTCATTTGAAGTCACACCAAGTAATCTCTGAATCCAGAAGCGGCTTATCGACCAGCGAGGCAGAAAATCGCCAGGCTAACAGAATCATTACTCCGCTTGTGAAGCAGGGACATTCCATCCATGAGATCTATGTCGCCAATCTGTGATCAGCTCATGTGTAGCGAGAAGACGATCTACAACTACATCGATGGTTGTCTTCTGATGTTCGCAACATCGATCTTCCACGGAAAGTCCGGTTCCGTGTCCGCCGTAAAAAGCCGGAGTTCAAAGTCGATAATGGCTGCCGCGTTGGACGCTCCTATAAGGAATTGAAGCCTCATGAGAAGAAATCCGGATACGCCGTCGTACAGATGGATTCTGCGATCGGAACAATCGGCGGCAGGTGCTCGCTACGATCCACTTCGTGGAGTCCCTCTGATGCTACAGTGTTCCTGAGGGATGCTAATACATCCCAGTCAGTGATTGACGTCTTTGAAGGGCTCGACAGTCGCCTTTGGCGGAAAGCTGTTCAATCAGCTGTTCCCCGTGATTATAACGGACAATGGCAGTGAATTCTCCCAACCCGAAGAAGATCGAGTATCGAAGACACGCAGTGACCGGATACGGTTTCAAGCGTACAAGCGTTTTTACCGTGATGCCGGCTGTCCTTACTCGCAGGGTTCAATCGAAAGTTAATCACGAGCCGATCCGGACGGGTTCTGCCCAGGAACAAGCTTCGACAACCTGACGCAGGCAGATGTGACCATGATGATGCATCACATCATCCCTACACAACGGAAAAAGCTGAACGATCGTAGTCCCTACGAAACGTTCAGCTTTCACTACGGAGAAGAAGTGTTAAAGCTTCTGCGGTGTACTTCAGTTGCAGCTGAAGACATCTTGCTGAAGCCTTCTCTTCTCAAGAAGTAATTAAAGACAGAGCCGCCAACACCACTCACCTCCATACCGCCAAATACAGGGGTAGATTCTCCGATTACAAAAATCGAGAGGGAGTCGACCTCCTTTGGCATGCCTGTCAAGGCCATCTTACCCGAAAAAGTTCCTTTGAACAGGTCGCATTTTGCGTATAAACGATGCATCCCGTTTACAAATCTGGCATCTGGCATACAAAACTGGCGTTTCGCTTTCAAATATGCAGTTTTCAATTTACAAACAAGCATCTCGCCTTACAAACTGGCGCCTCAGATTACAACTCAGCATTGTTAAGATATATTATATCATAAATAGGCTGATAAGTCACTAGCCTATTTTTGTCTTGTGCTTGCGTTAGTATTTATTGAGATAGTCCTTGTTTTTTTCCTTGTCCCACTTGGAACTGCTCCAAATCCCTGAACCATAGAGCAGTGAAGAACTGTAAGAATTCCAAAGCTGAAGCGATTGATGCAGTATGGGCCTGTAAAGGGGCAATCTGAGCCTCGTCGGTACTACGAAAAACACAGAAACCGTGTTTTTCGCTTAGTATCCGCATGAGGCGAGGTTAGCGGAGCGTGCCCCGCTTACAGGTCCATACTGCATCAGAGCGTAGCCCTTCATTGCTTATAGTTCTTCGCTACGAGGCTTCCACCCTTGATTCGTTTGGAAAAACCTCTATAATACGCCTTGTGCTTTAATCGAGCTTAAGAATAGAGAGAGGGAAGAAAATGTGGTTAATTGCAGGATTAGGGAATCCGGAGAAAAAATATGTGGGCACAAGACACAATGCCGGCTTTGCAGTGATTGATGTGCTTTTGTAAGAGCTGGAAATCTGTCTTTGGAAAGCACAAAATTTCGTGGTGCCTATACAAGACCAGAATCGGCAGCGAAGAGGTACTTCTTTAAAGCCCCCTAACCCATAAGGAACCTTTCTGGGAATCCATCGTGCCTCTGGCTCACGTATTTTAAGATTCCCAAGGAGCATATTTTGGTGCTTTCCGATGAGATTTCCTTTGCCCCCGGAGACATTCGCATCCGGAAGAAGGGCTTCTGCCGGAGGGCATAACGGGCTGAAAACATTATCGCCCACCTGCACAGTGAAGAGTTTCCCAGAATCCGTTTAGGGGTGGGTGCTAAGGAGAGAAGAAGACTTTGCCCATCATGTGCTTTCCCATTTTCCAAGGCGGAACAGGCGGAGATGGAAGATGCCTATGAGAGAGCGGCAAAAGCCTGCATTGCCATTGTGGAAAAGGGCATCGATCAGGCCATGAACGAGTTCAACCAAAAAGAAGAAGGGAAAAGGAAGAGGCTGATGCATAATCTGGGATGCCGGAGGAGGGCATTTTCTGCCAAAAATCCGGCGAGTAAAACCCGGATGAACTTACGGAGGCTTTTGGAAAAGAAGGAGCCCTTGTTTGTGGAGGGAATTTCCGACTCCTCAAAGTCCCTTTTTGGCTCTTGGTTTTAGGGGAAAATGGATTCTTTACCTTTGTAAGACGGAGGAGCGGGCAAAGGAGATTTTGCAGGACGGTAAAATCTTGCGGAGAATTGCCTGCTTTTTCCGGCGAAGGACTACCTTTTATAAGGCAGATACCAGAGGAAAACTATATCAGTAGAGAGCGAAGTGAGTGTCTTAGGGCAGCTGGTGGAGGAGGAAGAGGGAGGCTGGTGACCACCTTCCGGCAATGCTGGAAAAGTTGAGGGAAAAATGCCTTCCGCCAGGCTGCGTTTACGGTGCAGCTGGGACAGACTCTTTCTCTGGAGAGTTTGCAAGATAGTCTTCATTCCCTTGGATATCAAAGGGTGGACCAGGTGGAGAGCAGAGGAGAGTATTCCCTTAGGGAGTAGAATCCTGGATGTCTTTTTCCAACCAAATGGAGGAGCCTCTTAGAATAGAATTTTTTGATGATGAGGTGGACAGCCTTCGGTATTTTTCTTGAAAAGCCAGCGTTCTTTTGAAACAGGTGGAGGAAGCCAATATTTACCCGGTGTCCGGAGCAGGGAAAGCCCTCTTCCTTAAAGGCTTTTTCTCTTTTGGATTATCTTCCTAAGGATTGTCTGGTGATTGTGGATGAGCCGGTGAGAGTCTGAAAGAGGGAAAAAGAGTAGAGGAAGAATTTATCGCCTACTTTTTCCCAAAGGGCTGAAGCGGAAGCAAATCAGGAGAAGCGATCAAAGGCCATTAGACCTTTTTCTCTGTGAGGACTCTCATGGAGGAATGTGCTTCCCGCCCCATTTTTCTTCTTTTCCAGCCTTGGAGGCATTTCCGAATGGAGGAGGTCTAAAGAACCGCTAAAATCCATTCCTTTGAGTGCAGAGAAATCCCTCTTCTACGGCAAGCAGTTTGCCCAGTTTAAAGGGATATGGAAAAGTATAAGAAGGAGAAGGTGCGGATTTCCTGTATTCTCCTTCCCAAAGCAGGGTGCCTCTCGTCTTGCGGAAGAGTTAAGAAAAAGAGGGCTTCCGCTCTATTGTCCGGATAGACTGTCCGAAGACAGGGAAGAGGAGAGGATACGGAAAATGTGGAAGCATAGGGTATTGCCCCAGTATCTTCGAAAGGGCTTTATTTGCCTAAGGAAAAGCTTCTGGTAATGACGGAGCAGGACCTATATGGGCAAAGTCTTGCAGGAAGAAAACGCCGGAAGAAAAAGCAGGTGGAAAGTCTCCATATCGGTTCTTGACGGAGCTCATAAGGGAGACTATGTGGCATGAAAGCCACTGGTATCGGCATTTACGAGGGCATTGAGCGAATCGTAACGGACGGCGTCAGTAAGGACTATTTAAAGACTCTCTACGGAGACGGGGGAATCTGTATTTGCCGGTAAATAAATTGACGGTATTGAGAAATATGCCGGAAAGGAGGCGAAGGTCCGAAATTAAATCGTTTAAACGGTTCAGAATGGCAGAAAACCAAGTCCAGGTTAAGGGGGCGGTGTCGGGAAATCGCTCGAGGAGCTTTTTGGCTCTCTGCATGCCAAGAGGCAGGAAGAGAGAGGTCACCCTTTGGAAAAGGATACGGTTTGGCAAAGAGAATTTGAGGAGGCCTTCCCTACGAGGAAACTGGAGATCAGCTTCTGGCTATTAAAGCCACCAAGGAAGACATGGAAAGTGAGAAAATCATGGACCGCCTGGTCTGTGGGGATGTGGGAGCTACGGAAAGACGGAAATAGCGCTGCGGGCAGCCTTTAAGGCAGTGCAGGACTCCAAGCAGGTGGCTCACCTTTGTCCCCACCACCATTTTGGCCCAGCAAATCTACAATGGCTGTGGAGAGAATGAAGGGCTTTCCGGTAGAAGTGGGAATTCTTTCCGTTTTCAGAGTCAAAAGGAAGTCCATAAGACGCTGGAACAGCTTTGCCAGCGGAAGAATTGATATCTAGTGGGAACCCACAGATTACTTTCCAAGGATGTGCATTTTAAAAATCTCGGCTTCTGGTGGTGGATGAGGAACAGCGCTTCGTACAGCATCAAGAATCGCATCAAGTCCTTAAAGGAAAATGTGGATGTGCTTACCCTTTCCGCAACCCCTATTCCCAGAACCTCCACATGTCTTTGGTGGGATTCGAGACTCTTTCATCTCTGGAAGAGGCTCCCATGGACAGACTTCCCATCCAAACCCATGGATGGAAGAGGAGGAAGGCACCATCTCGGGAGGCCATTTCCAGAGAGCTTCGGCGAAACGGTCAGGTTTTACTATGTGCATAATCGGGTGAAAAGCATAGGATACGGCGCTTCGCCTGCAAAAATTGCTTCCGGAGGCGCGTGATTGCTATGCTCACGGGGCAAATGGGAGAGAAGGAACTGGAAGAAATCATGCTTTCCTTTATTGCCGGAGAAATAGATGTACTGGTATCCACCACCATTATCGAAACCGGACTGGATATTCCCAATGCCAATACTCCCTGATTATTCAAGATGCGGATAAGATGGGGCTTTCCAGCTTTTTACCAGATTCGAGGCAGGGTAGGAAGATCCAACAGAACCTCCCATGCATTTTTACTTTATAAAAAGGAAAAGCCTTACGGAAGAGTCGGAAAAGCGCTTAAAGGCTATCCGGGAATTTACGGAGCTGGGCTCCGGAATTCGTATTGCTTTAAGAGACCTGGAAATCTGCGGGGCGGGAAATGTATTGGGGAGCAGAGCAGCACGGCCACATGGAGGCGGTAGGGGTATGAGCTTTATACCAAGCTGCTTCGCCATGCGGTGCTTTTTGGAAAAGGGAGAAAAAGCAGGAAGAGGAGGACTTTGAAACCCAGCTGGATGTGGATTTGGACGCTTTTATTCCGGAAAACTATATGGAAAAATGAGGAACAGAAGTTGGAGGCTTACCAGAAGAGTGCCTTACTTAGCAGTGAAGAAGAGAAGATGGATTTGGAGGATGAGCTGACAGACCGTTACGGTGACCTGCCCTATCAGGTGGAAAAATCTCTTCCAGGTGGCAAGCCTTCGAAATTTGCTTCATAAAATAGGCGTAACGGAGTGCAAAGATCAAGAGGAGAAATTACTTTTTATTCTTCCTAAGGCGAAATCAATACCGCTGCCATTCCTGCCTTGATTTCCGAGTCCCGGGGAGATTCGTTTTGTAAATGGAGAAAGTCCCAAGCTTTTATATAAAAAGAAGAATTTGCGGATTTGCCCAAGATTCAGGAAAGTATGGAAAAAGTTAAAGGAAATAGCAGAAGCCCTGCTTCTCCCTTTCCCTTAAAAAGAAAGAAAACTATCAAATTTTTTACAAAAATAGAGAAAAACATAGGAAACCATGGAAATACAAGGCTTTCATTGACAGGAGAAAAAGGAGAAAGTTATAATGCACTCGTATGTGGGGAGTTGTGCCCCAGCTAATAAGACTACGCCGAAAATCGGCGATTATGGAGGATGAAAGATGAATAAAGTAGATTTGGTTTCCGCAGTAGCAAAGCAGGCAGAGTTATCTCAGAAGGATGCGGATTAGCAGTTGAGGCTGTTTTTGATGCCATTTCTGAGGCTTTAGAGAGAGGGGATAAGGTTCAGCTTATCGGTTTCGGAACTTTTGATGTTTCTGAGAGAGCTGCAAGAGAGGGACGTAACCCAAGAACCGGAGAGACTATGAAGATTGCTGCTTCAAAGGCTCCAAGATTCAAGGCAGGTAAGGCTTTAAAGGATCGCGTGAACTAATTTCATGCGACTGGATAAGTATGTTGAAGGTATCTCGTCTCACAAAAAGACGCACAATTGCTAATGAAGCCTGCGATACCGGTCGAATATCTGTTAACGAAAAAGTGCAGAAGGCTTCCTACGACGTGAAGGTAGGAGATGTCATCAGCATTCGTTTCGGAGAAAAGCAGTGAAGCCAAGGTATTGTCGGTGCAAGAGACTCAGCGAAAGGATGAGGCGGCAGAGCTATTTCAATATCTATGAGAAAGCAAGAGAAACAGAAAAGAAAAGTGTTTAAACATGGGGTTACTGTCCTGGGATTGTTCATGGTGGTAGCTCTTCTGCTATTGTTATTTTGTTCGAGGCAGAGAGCTTACGGAGAAAAATAAAAATTATCTTGCTATGGAAGAGAGTTTGGCTGAGGAGTACAGTAGGAGAGCAACGAGCTAAAGCTCTGGAAGAGAAAAAGTCTAGTGAAGACCAAAGAGTATATCATGGAAGAGGCAGAGAGATATTTGGATTGCAGATGCTGGATGAGATTATTGTGGGCCGAAAGAGTAAAGACTGAAAGAGGAAACCGTATGTCATAGTAGACTTTATCTCATGTCTAGGGTTAGATTAGAGAAAAGCGAAAGAGGAAGATTCTTCTCTTCGTTTTTCCTTTGTATACAGGATAAAATGAGAAAAGGAATCGATACCGAGCTATTTTTACAAGTGAAAAACAGCAGTGGATACGGAAGGGGAGCAGATTTTGCTGGCTCTTTCCGGCGGTGCGGATTCCATGTATCTTTTGTATTTTTAAAGGAATTACAGAACTATCTTTCTTTTTCTCTTAGAGCCATGCATGTGCAACATGGCATCAGAGGGATGAAGCTGTAGAAGATGCCACATTTTCAAGGCGCAGGCAGAGCTATATCAAGTTTCTTTTTGAATATACTTGTTCTGTACCGGACTATGCCGAGGAAAAATAAGCTCGGGAATAGAAGAGGCGGCAGGACACTTCGCTACAAAGCTCTTAAAAGAAGAAGCCCTTCGTTGGCAGGCGGAAAGTGGCCGAAAAACTAAGATTGCCTTAGCGCATCACATGGACGATCAGGCGGAAACGATATTGTTTCATTTTGATTAGAGGTGCGGATTTTCCGGAATAAGCGGAATGAAGGCGGAAGAGCTTCTGTCAGAGGCCGGGATTACCCTTCTTCGCCCCTCCTGTTTCTACGGAAAGAGGGAAAATTCTGAAGCGACTGGAGGAATTGAAATTCTCTATCGGGAGGACAGGCACAAACCGGGACAAAAGCTATGCCAGAAATTATCTTCGCTTGGAAATCTTACCCGGCTTGGAGAAGATTAATGCCGGTGCGGTAAAGCATTTGTTGGAGGCGGCAGAGCTTTTTCGGAAACGGAAGCCTCATTTTCAAGAAAAAGGCGACAGAATGGATAGAACGATACGGAGAACAGAAGGAAAGTTCTAGGGAAAAATGCATTTCTGTCTATTCCTCAATTAAAAGGAAAATGCCCTTTTTCGATAGAGAAATCTATAAGGAAAGTATTTTCTGTTACAGGGGCAATACCACAGAATTTGGGGAAGCTACATTACCATGGAATTGACCGCTTGTTGAAAAAGGGGAAACGGGGCAGACTTTCTCTCCCGAAAGGGTGAAGGCGGAAGTGGAACAAAAACGACTCGTTTTTAGAAAAGTTTTAAAATCTGTAACCGGAATATTGTAGGAAAAATAGTAAATGAGGGACTCAATATGGAAAAAGAAGAAAAAACTGAGTACTGTTTTCGGAAGAGGAAATTGAAAAAGCGGGTAAGTGAACTGGCTGAGGAGATTGAAGAGACTATGCAGGCAGGATCTGCATTTAGTCTGTATTTTTAAAGGGGCTGCCCCTTTATGTGTGAGCTGAGCGAAAAATTAAACAATCCTGGGAGTTTCCATGGACTTTATGGCAGTTAGCAGCTATGGTTCTCAAACCCAAAGCTCCGGGGTAGTAAAGATTGTAAAGGATTTGATGAGCCATTGGAAGGAAAGAATGTTCTATTGGTGGAGGACATTATCGACACGGGGAAGAACTTACACCATTTGGACATTTGCTTCGGGAAAGGCGTCCCGCTTCTTTGGAAATCTGTACTCTCTTGGATAAGCCTGAGAGAAGAGAGGTAGAGGTGAGATGTAAAATACAAGGGATTCTGTGTTCCGGATGTTTTCGTTGTGGGCTACGGCATTGACTATGCCCAGAAGTATAGAGCGATTAAACTATATCGGAGAAGTGATTCTTTAAGTTTCAAAAAGTTTTGATAAGAATTCGGGAATGGCGGTATCGCTTTTTCAGGATTGGGGAAGTAAAGGAGGATTTCCGAAATGGAGGAAAGAGGAATCAATCGAGAGGCCTTATACAGCATAGGAAAGGGGTTTTACCGGGAACCGGAGGAGAGCCCGGCCTTTTCGATGTGACCATTCGTTTTCGTGCACCCTAAGGGAGGATGTAGACAGGGTTTTGGCTTATCTTCCGGATGAACAGCAGATTTATGCGATGAAGCTGGAAAGAGCGACCACTATTTTGATTACTATGAAATAGAAATCGTTGACGGATAAACCCTCACATTATTATTTCCGCATTGAAAAAGGGAGAGAGATTATCCATTACAACCGTTTAGGGGTGACGGAAGATTTGGACATTCAATACGCTTTTTCCGTTTTTCCGGATTTTTTTGTTCCGGACTGGATTAAAGGCGCCACCATGTATCAGATTTTTGTGGACCGCTTTCGGAATAGTGACGGAAAGAACAATGTAGAAGACAGGGAATATATTTATCTGGGACGCCCTGTAGTATCTGTTTCGGATTGGGATGCCCCTGTAGAGTCTTTTGATGTACATCGCTTTTATGGCGGTGATTTGGAAGGGGTTTGGGAAAAGCTGGATTATCTGGAGCATTTGGGGGTGGAGGTTCTTTATTTCAATCCGCTCTTTGTATCTCCTCCAATCATAAATATGACACCCAGGATTACGATCATATCGATCCCCATTTGGGAAGAATTGTGAATGACGGGGGCAAGGTGCTTCCTAAGAAACGGACAATAGAGAAGCCTCCAAGTACAGTATTCGCAGTACGGACAAAGAGAATTTAGAGAGCCAGTGATACCTATTCTTACTTTTTGTGAGGCCTGCCACGAGGGAATGCGAGTGATTATCGACGGCGTTTTTAATCACTGCGGTTCCTTCCATCGCTATATGAATGCCTTCCTATTTCTACAAAAACCGGAGGGTTCACCCTATCCCAAGGGCGCTTGTGAGCTATTACAGCCCCTATCTGGATTACTTTCATTTTGCGAGATGAAGAAGCAGAGTGATTGGCCGGAAAATGACAGCTACGAAAAGTGGTGGGAAACGACACCCTGCCGAAATTGAATTACGAAAATGCCCCCAAGTTGGAGGCGGAAATCTTAGGGATTGCAAAAATGGGTTAGTCCTCCCTTTTTCCTGTGATGGCTGGCGCCTGGATGTAGCGACTGATTTAGGGCACAGCGAGTTTATAACCACAGATTTTTGGGAAGTTCCGAAGAGCTGTGAAGGAGGCCAATGAAGATGCGGTAATTTTAGCAGAGCATTACGGAAATCCCAGCGCCTGGCTTAAAGGGGCAGGAGTGGGACAGCATTATGAACCATGATGCCTTTGATGGAGCCGGTCAGCTGGTTTCTACCGCAGTGGAAAAGCATTCTGACCGGGCCGATCCGAATTCGGAGATGGAGAGCTATTCTTTAATACCATGCGTTATAACAGCGAAAGCTTCCGGAAAATGCCTTGATGCTGCTACAGAATCAGCTGTCCAACCACGATCATTCCCGAGCTTCTAACCAGAACCAACAGAAGAGCCGGAAGAATGAAGGACGGCTTTGATGATGCGGGAATCGGCATTGACTTCGGTCTATTCCGTCTGGCAAGCATGCTTTTGTTTACTCTGGCTGGAGCACCTACTCTGTTCTATGGGGATGAAGTAGGTAGCATACGGATGGACAGAGCTGATTGTCGTAGACCTTACCCTTGGGGAAAGGAAGACTTTGGAGTTTTTTAGAATATCATCGCTATCTGATTTCCACAGAAGGCATCCACCGCCCTCAGAACCGGAAATCTTATGCTTCTGAAAAGCGGAAGAAACTGGGTTTCTATCTTCGATGCAGTGAAAATCAAATCGCTCTGATTATTATTTATTGCGGAGATGAGGACTGTACTTTGGATATCCCCTTTGGAGAGCATCCGTTACGGATAAGATGGAGATTCGAAGAGTGCTGAAAACCGATGGAAGAGGCTATAACGCAGGCCAAACCAAGCGCTACACGGAAAATGGCATCCTTTCCAGTAGACTGCGCGCCAAGACGGGAAGATATACCTCATCGACTTTTTAGTCTTTACAGAAATTAGAAAATACAAGAATTAGAAAACGAAGTATCCCATACTACGGGTGCGATACTGTTAGGAATAAAAAGAGCTACGGAAGAGATTGAATTCGTTCTGTTGACTTATAGCCGGTCTACTGATAGTAATCTGAGCCTGCGGGTACTACGAAAAACGAATATTGCAGTTTTTCGTCTAGCACCCCTTGCAGGGCGAAGTTAAGGGAGCGTGCCCTAAGGTAGACCGGCTATACAGTAAAAGAACGAAATCTCTCTGTAGCTCTTTTTGTTTTCTTAATTCTATTCGGTAACCACGAAAGCCGAAAGCTATCTTCCACGAACTTAAGGCGCTCTTCAGGTACGGAAAGCTCATGAACCTTTCCCCACTCCGAGATACAGAATTCCTAAATGGATTTGCATCTACGCAACGGTTTCCGTCGCATAAATCCATATCAAAATTGAAGTCTCCTGTAACTCCACAAAATTCGTTTACACTGTCCGCATTGGGAATCATAACGTAATGTTTCCATTCTTATCCTCCTTGATGAAATAGACTCCTTATCCTGCTATTTTTCTTTGAAATTAAATCCATATAGTATTACGATCAAAGTGATTGGAAAAATAATAGTATTGCATTATGAATTTTATCACGGCTCTTTAGGAGAACAAGAAAGATATTCTAAAAATTCCGGACATTTCCCTAAAAACTATCTGTCTTTTCGCTTTTCAAACATCAGGTCACGCTTTTGCCTTTTGTTCTCGGCTAAGGTCCTTTTGTGTGCTTTAACATTCTTTTTCTTCTTCTGGCTCTGTAGAATTCTTCCCGGAACTTTTGACACCTAAAAATAACATAAACAGTATTGAGAGGCTTGAAAAGCTCTTTATTTTTACACAAACTTATGTTCTTTGTATTGCGTCTTGTCACGTATTGTGCTATAATATAATTCATTTTAAAGGAGGTGCCTATGAGACTTAGAGCCACTAAATCTGCTCACTCAGTTTCTTACTCTGTTATCAAATCTGCTTATATCAATAAAAAACGTACGACTGTAAACTCGTCGAAAAACTGGGAAACGAAAAAGAAATCTGTAAAAAGCATGGTGTTTCTGATGCTCTTGCATGGGCAAAAAGAATACGTCGCCAATTTAAATAAGGAATGCTGAAATGAATAAACCCTATTGAGATCTCGTTTGATCCCTCAATTCCTCTCACCAGAACAATCAGGAGGCTCTTCAATGGAGGCCATCTTTTTCCCTACAGGATATTTATTTTCAGTTGGGTTTTTGATAAGATTTGCAGCTATTGCCAGAAAGCATGGATTTAAGTACAACCTCAATTCAATTCTTTTCAAGGCTGCTCTTTACAAGAATCCTTTATCCTTCTTCAAAAACTATCTTCTTTTCGCGCTTTCTTCAAGATTCATAGAAAAAGCCGGATTTTTTTCTCGAAGATATTTACCGTTCCCTATCCATCATTAATGAAGAGTCGGATTACATTCAGTCCACACTTTATCGGAACAGCTTAAAGATTTCAAAAAGAAAAACCGGAGTGATTTACTATGACTGCACCAACTACTTTTTTTGAGCTTGAGCAAGCAGATGGATTAAAACAGTATGGAGCCTCTAAAGAAAACCGGCCTCTTCCCATTGTTCAGATGGGGCTTTTTATGGACAGTGATGGTATTCCTCTTGCCTTCAGTGTCAATCCCGGCAACACCAATGAACAGACAACAATGGTTCCTTTGGAAAAAAAGCTTCTTGAAGATTTTTCCTTGTCTAGACTGGTCGTATGTACGGATGCAGGTCTTTCAGCCTTATCCAATCGTAGATATAACTCCAAGGGGAATCGTGGTTTTATCACAACACAATCCATAAAGAAGTTAAAAGGATTTCTGAAAGAATGGTGTCTCGATTCTAAAGACTGGCGCCTAAAAGGCAGTATGCAAAAAGTATGACATTTCGAACTGGACGAAGAAAAAGACAGAGAAAAAATCTTTTACAAAGAACGGTGGATAAATGAAAATGGACTTGAACAACATCTGATTGTATCCTATTCCATCAAATACAGGGATTATCTAAGGTACGTTCGGAGCGGACAAATCAATCGTGCCCAAAACCTTATTACCAATAATCCCAAAGAAATAGACTACAACCGCCAAACCGATTTCAAACGGTTTGTTAAAAAAAACAGTGTCACGCCGGAGGGAGAGCTGGCTGAGCAGAGCTTTTTAGAACTCAATGAAGATGTCATCCGAAAAGAAGAACAGTATGACGGTTTCTACGCTGTATGCACTAACTTGGAAGATGATGCTTCAGCTATCATTGAAGTAAACAAACAACGCTGGCAAATCGAGGAATGCTTTCGCATTATGAAAAGTGAATTCAAAGCACGACCGGTATACCTTCACAGAGATGATAGGATTAAGGCACACTTTATGATTTGCTTCCTTTCATTAATTCTCTACAGATACCTGGATAAACAACTTGGAAGCAAGTATTCATGTGAAAAACTGTTACGTGGTCTAAAAAGATATGAACTTTCTAAAGATTGAAGGCAGAGGATTTATCCCGACATATGCAAAAACAGAATTTACAGACGATCTAGAAAAAGCCTTTTGGAATTAATACTTATGCAGATCGTCACTATAGAAAAAAATGAGAAATATTTGCCATCAGACTAAAAATAAAAATCTGTACGCACATCTGATAACAAAGAAAAAGCTCTGTAAACCGCTTGATTTCAACGATTTACAGGGCTTTTTACTATGTATACTGTCAAAGTCGGGATTTTATCACGGCTTCTTTAGGAGAACAAGAAAGATATTCTAAAAATTCCGGGACAATTCCTAAAAACTATCTGTCTCTTTTCGCTTTTTCAAACATCAGGTCACGCTTTTGCCTTTTTGTTCTCGGCTAAGGTCCTTGTGTGCTTTTAACATTCTTTTTCTTCTTCTGCTCTGTAGAATTCTTCCTTCTTTGGAAAAAGATAGAGGAAGAGAAGAGAAAGAAGCACCAGAGCGCAAATGGCAAAAAGAATCTGAAGCATCCCGTAGGATAGGCTTTTTGCAGGATGATTTTTCCCGCCTTCTTATCGAAAGACAATGGGGGCGTGGTTTGTTTTTCCACGGCTGTGGATTCTTCCGCCTTGCTTTCGTTTTTCCTGACTTCCATGGCTACGGAAATCTGCTTTTGGAATATTTTCCGCCTTCTTTAAAGAAGTATTGGGAAGGTCCTTGCTGTCTTCTCTCTTTTAGAATCCTCCAGATACACATAAGCCGTGCCCACGGTCCTTCCATCGTACTGATAAAGGATCTTGGCTACCTTTCCGCTGGCTTTTTCTGCCTCACTGATATCGTAGGATAGGGTAGAGGCGATATCCGTTATGGGAATATTTTTTGGGAAGACAAATCTGCTCATCTCTTCCTACGGTAAAATGCAAAGCCTCCACCAAGGGAAGTCCGTCCACCGTCCAAGGATTTTCCAACTGGGCAAAAGCGCCTATCATTGCTTTCCGCAGGATAAGAGTTGAAATTGGCAAAGCCGAAATCGAAGAGCTTTTTGCTGTCCCGATACTGGGAATTATGACCATTTAAGATAACACAAATTAGGGTAGTATCCCTCTTTGCAGGCTGTCACCAAGGTATTTCCGGCAAGAAGGGTATATCCGGTCTTTCCGGCAAATACACCGCTGTAATATTCCTTATTGCTTTTTCTTCATCATCTTATGGTGAGCATAGATGGTGTTTTTCCGGGGCATTGGGGTCCGGATATTTAATCAAGGGGCCATGAGTGTATACCTGAGTGGCATCAATCTGACAAAAATGTCGGATTGCTTTATGGCGTACTGCATGATTTTTTTGCCATATCCAGAGCACTGGTGTAGTGTTCCGGATTGTTCAGTCCGGAAGGGATTGGTAAAATGAGAATTTGTGCAGCTCGATTTCGCAGCCTTTTTGGTTCATCAGTTCCGCAAACTTTTCGTTGGAGCCGGCTACATGCTCTGCCAGTGCATTGGCACAGTCGTTGGCGGAATGGAGCAGAAGGGAGTATAGACAGTCTCGAACACTTAACTTATCTCCCGGAGATGCAGCAATGACGGTGGAATTGTTTTCTCAGATTTCCTCTAGTGGCTTCCTGGGAAAAAGGTGACCTTTTTCTTCCAGATTTTTCCACATGCTCCAACACGACGATGGCCGTTAAGACCTTGGTAATGGAGGCGGGAAAGTAGTGAGTGTTCTCATTTTTAGCATAGAGAATCGTGGAGGACTTGGCATCCATCAGCAAAGCACCATCCGCCTCAATTTGGTCTACACAAGTGGGCCAGGTATCTGCCAAAGCTTGTTTCGAAAAATACAAAAAGAAAAAGCATGGAAAAAGCAGAACAAAAATATAGGTTTTTTTCTACTGTATCGACTCAGTTTATTTTTCAGAGATTGCTTTTTATCATTTTCAATTTACAATTCTCTTTACTAAAGGGAAGGAAAGGGAAACCTTATACAAATCCCCGTCAATTTCAATCTTCATTTTACCGTTCATCAGCTTGGTCTAGACTTTTCGCAATGGACAAGCCAAGACCTGAGCCCTCTGTGCTTCGGCTTACGTCTCCACGTACAAAACGTTCCGTTAACTCTTCCGGGGAAACGTTTAAGGGAGCTTCTGAAATATTTTTCATGGTAAAGGTAGCCTCTTCCTCCCTTTTGCAAATCCACATAGATCTGACTTCCCTGCAAAAGCATATTTACAACAGTTATTAAGAAGATTTTCCAATACCCGGAAAAAGCTGTCGACCATCCGCCAGAATCAAAATATCCTCCTGAGGGAGGGTAGTGAGCACCTGTAAGGAGCGGGCAGCCAATTTGTCTTCGAACTCGCCCAGACTTTGCTGCAAAATCTCCGTGTAGTGAATCGGGATAAGCTCTAAAGAGATATTTCCGGAACTGGCTTTGCTGGCTTCCACCAAATCCTCCGTCAGATTCTTTAAACGTGCGGACTTTTTGCTCCAAAACGGCGATATATTCCTGAGCTCTGGGACTTTCAATATTTTCTCGCTTTAAAAGATCCACATAGCTAATAATGCTGGTAAGAGGGGCGTCTTTAAATCATGGGAAACATTGGTAATCAAGTCGGTTTTTAAACGCTCCGCCTTTACCTGCTCCGTTACTGCTGCCTTCAATCCTCTACTGATGGAGTAGGAGTAGTAGTCGATGGAAATTAAAAGGAAAAGCAGTAGTAAGCTAAAGCCCAGATGCAAGAGGCTTTTATGATGGAAAAAGCAGTAAAGATTATAGCCGAAGAACCCAATGCCCAGGAAATTCGGAAGGACGAAGAGCAGTACACTGTATAATCTGAACGGGTAAAGCCGCTGGCGGAAAGTGTACTCTCCAGAAGACTCCAAATTCGTCTGCTATAGGAAGAGGAAATTAGAATTCCCTTTCCGCATCTGCCGCACCAGGGAAAAGAAGCAGAGGCAGAAAAACAGTGTAGCGCAGGGCGAAAAGTCCCATCCTATGAAAGAAGAGGGGCTCCGGCAATTTTCCCCAATACCAGAATCAAGCTGTCGAAAAATATCGGTTGAAGACTTCTGCAAAAAGAGAACCAAAAGACAGATATGGCCAAAATGCTTCTAAGGGCACCCGGTCAATGGCATAAAGAATCATTTGCCGATTTTTCTCCCCGACCGGTATGTAATAATAGAGAAGCAAAGCTAAACACTAAAAGGCTATAAGACTTTCGAAGAAAAGCACTACGCCCAAAATACTAGGTTTCTTCGAATGCTGTATTCCTCCATCATGGTTTTATATTGGTCATGAACAGGGAAAGGAGGTATCCACCCTTGCAGCAAAAGACATAGGAACTGTCTTTATAAGGATCTCTGGCTTCCAAAAAGAGGTACTCAGATTGGAGGGAATCGTTTTTAGATTGCTTTTTGATTTCCAAAGAAGAAGAGGCTGTAAAAACATATTTCCCTCAGCTTTTGAATTTTTCCCGCAGTGCCGTCATTTTCATTATTATAATAGGTGGAATTATTTGTCTGGTTATAGGCCACATAAAATTGGAAAGTTGGAGCCCCTGATCAAAAATATCGGAGCGGATGGCATAGTACTTTTGCCAAATAGCTCAGTGCTTCCTTGACAGTCTTCCTCAAGCTCATAAAAACCGTCAGCAGGGCTGGCAGGCTGGTAATCCGGAAGATAGGCACGGTAAATCACTTGATCTGGTGTTCTTTTTCGTCCTGTTCCTTGGTGACAGTGGCGGGACCGTCCTCCATGATTTCATTTTTCTCGTTTAAAATAGTAGCCCATGGAACGGGCATACTTAATCAAATAGTCCAGACTGTAGGAACGGGTAGCACCGTTACTTTCACTCTGGGCTATGGTATGGTTTAGATCCAGGGTTCCTCTGGTTTCAAAAGATCCCGCAAATCAATATAATCAAAGATATCGTTGATGCTTTCCGAAACAGCACTGTCGAAGCTGAGGAAGAAAGATAGTTCTTCTCCTGCAAAAAGGCAATGGTATCACTTCCTTTAGGGGGCAAAAATGCAGCAACACCAGACTGATGGAAAAAGAGAAATAAATGAAAAAATGGAGCAAAAAGGGAGAAGACGTTTTCATGCTTAGTCCTCGCTCTTTCCCTGCTTTTTCAATTTTATAACCCACACCCCAAACCACCTTTCAAATACTTAGGCTTTTCTGGAGTTGATTTCGATTTTTCCCGAATATGACGGATGTGCACCGCTACGGTGTTGTCCGCCCTGATGGCTTCCTCGTTCCAAATGGAGGTATAAATTTCGTCAATGGAAAAGACTTTTACCAGCATTTCGAACCAGAAGAAGGAGAATATTGTACTCAATAGGCGTAAGCTTTTACCAGCTCGTCGTCTCACGGACACCTCCTTTGGTATCATCATTAATCACCAGACCGCCGCAGCTGTAAATGGCTTCTCCCTTAGACTGTTCATTCATATTGCCGAGTTGGGTGTAGCGGCGAAGCTGGGACTTTACTCTAGCCACCATCTCCAAGGGGTTAAAGGGTTTGGTGATATAATCATCCGCACCGATATTTAAGCCGAGAATCTTATCGGTGTCTTCTCCCTTGGCACTGAGGATAATGATGGGAATGGAGCTTTTTCTCGAATCTTCAAAGGTGGTACGGATACCGTCCAGACCGGGCATCATCACGTCCAGAATGATAAGATCCACATTTTCCTTCTCCAAAATCTTTAAAACATCATATCCGTCAAAGCCTTAATCACCTGATATCCTTCTCCGGTAAGATAGATGGAAATGGCTTCTACAATCTGTTTATCATCATCGCAAACTAAAATCTTTTGCATAAGAATCTCCTTTACTCAAAAGTTATTTCCTACAGAGTATAGCAAAGCTTTTTAAGAAAGAGAAAGGACAAGCCAAAAGTCTTTAGAGAATGTTGCTCTTCCAACATTCTTTAGAACTGCGCCCTCAGGGACTCGAACCCTGACAAATAGATTAAGAGTCTCACTGCTCTACCAGCTGAGCTAAGGGCGCTTGTTTTCCGCTGTTTTCGCGGCACCCGTACAATATATACAAAACTTCGAAAACTTGTCAAGAACTTTTCTAAAATAAGAAAAAGGACGGCACCTTCCGGTAAAAGGCCTCCATCAAAGAGCTGTCTTCGTTACTGCTAAAAAGCACTACCTTCGCATGCCTTCCTTCAAAAGCCCTCTCCTCCAAACGGTGCCGGGTTTTTGCCAGTGCCCTCCGCTCCGTCAAAGAATTGAACAGGATAGGCAGAGCTTTTGAATCTGTTCCGTTACAAAAGGAAATGAGTACAACCACACAATAGAAGAAATGGCTTCTTTGATAGGGAAGTAAAAGCTGATGAAGATAGTCCTCCATTTCCGACTGTCCTCCTTTCCTGCTTCTAAGAGACGAACGATGCCCGGGAGGGAGGAGAAGAAATTGGGAAGGATCTCCAAAACGGGAAATCAGCTGGTGGAGACGCTCTCCTTGAATAGTGTGCTCTGTAGCCATAATCAGAATCTGTTTTATCCGATTTAGATTCATCTTGTAATGCTTCTACTGCAGGCTTTTACCGCAGGCTCCATACCGATAATGATATCTCCGGAAACAGCTCTCCCGAAGATAGGGGCAGCTGCGGAGGTGGCGGTATTACAGGCGATAACGGTGGCTTTTACCCCTTTTTCCTGTAGAAAACGATAGGCAGAGAGGGACAGAGAAAGTACGTCTTCCTCTGATTTTTCTCATAGGGAGCATGCTTTTTGATCTCCGTAGAAAAGTAAAGTCTTCCCTCGGAGCTCCTGCTTAGAGCTTCTTAAGACACTGAGTCCCCAAGACCGGAATCAAAAATACCGATTGCCTTGTCCTTTCCATTTTCGCCTCCTCTTCCCCGGTATATTCTTTTATCTTTTTATCTTCTGATGAACTATTTCTTCAAAAGCAATGGCGTATAAACGCCCGGGACATCTTTTATTCATAACGAGTATCGTGCGCAAAGCGTCCGATATCTCGTTTATTAAGACTATTTTGAAGTGTAGCATAGCTTCTTTGGGATTGCAATTTTAGCCTGAAAAACCTATACTGCAAAAGATAGAAAAACAGTGGGACAATGCATCCCCCTAAAGCAGGAGGTTTTCATGAAAAGTGCGGAAAAGGTGAGTGTATCGGAGTTAATTAAAAAAGAAAATTTAAAGAATCTCACGCCGGAAATAGATACGGATCAGATTTACATGACGATTCCGGATGTAAACCGTCCTGCCTTACAGCTTGCAGGATTTTTTGCCCAGTTTGATTCCGAGCGTGTGCAGATTATCGGAAATGTGGAAACGGCTTATTTGATGCGGATGGAAAGACCGGAGAGAAGGGCAAGATATAATGAGATTACCAAGTATCCTATCCCCTGTATTATTTATGCCAGAGACATTGAACCGGATTCCTGTATGATTTCCGCATGCCAGGAGGCCGGAATTCCTCTTTTATCCAGCCCGAGACCTACTACGGAGCTGGAGGGAGAAATTATCCGTTGGTTAAAGGTAAAGATGGCACCGATGATTACCGTCCATGGCGTATTGGTGGATGTGTACGGAGAGGGTGTCCTCATCATGGGAGACAGCGGAATCGGTAAGTCGGAGGCCGCATTGGAGCTGATTAAAGAGGACACCGTCTGGTCAGCGATGATGTGGTGGAATTAAGGAAAGGTTTCCGATGAGTCCTCGTAGGAACGGCACCGGACATTACCAAGCACTTTATTGAACTTCGGGGTATCGGCATTATCGATGTAAAGCAGATGTTCGGTGTGGAATCGGTAAAGGATACCCAGACATTGAATATGGTCATTAATCTGGCGGAATGGTCCAAGGAGAAGGACTATGACCGTCTTGGATTAAAGGATAACTATATAGAATTTTTAGGCAACAATATTATCAGCTATGATATCCCCATTCGTCCGGGAAGAAATGTAGCTATCATCGTAGAGTGTGCCGCCATTAATAACAGAGCCAAGAAGATGGGGATACAATGCGGCACAGGTGCTGTATGAGCGAGTGACCGCCAACATGAAAAACAGGAAGCGGAAGATTTTTAGAGGAAAGAGAGCAGGATGGAGCATAGAACGGACAGAGCTTAAAGGACTATACCAGCTTTAAGGTTGGCGGAAAGGCAAAGGACTTTTATATTCCCTTTTACTATAGAAGAAGTACAAGAGCTGGTACAGGAGTTATACAGGGAAGTCGCCCCTATCTGATTTTGGGGAACGGCTCCAATCTTCTGGTTTCCGACGAGGGTGTGAAGAAGCTGTTATTTTACTAAAGGATAACTCTGTCCTCTTGCAGCATAAAAGAGCAGGAGGACGGTCGGGGACTTTTGGAGGCGGAGGCAGGCTGTACCTTAAAGAAAAATGGCGGAAGTTGCCATGGAAGCCGGCTACACCGGCTTTTGAACCCTGTCCGGAATTCCGGAACCCTTGGAGGGAGCAGTGAAAAATGAATGCCGGGGCCTATGGAGGGAGAAATCAGGGACTTTTTTTTCATCAGGGACTCCTTTTAAATGAGAAGGGAGAGCTCAAAAGAAAGAGCTTTCGAAATGGACTTTTTCCTATAGACATTCCTGTCTTTCGGAAAATGATATTTGCTTAAAAGCAAGCTCTTTTTGGAAAAAGGGAAATCCTACGGAAATCCGGGAAAAATGCAGGATTTTCAAAGACGTAGAGAGGAAAAACAGCCTTTTGGATATGCCTTCAGCAGGCTCCACCTTTAAAAAGACCGGAGGGAGACTATGCTTCCCGCCTCATTGAAGTCAGCGGCCTAAGGGGCTTTCAAAATGGGAAGAGCGGCAGTGTCCGATAAACATTGCGGCTTTTGTGGTGAACCTGGGAGGAGCCGATGCCAAAGAGATTTACCGACTGATCAGGGAAGTGATTCGAATTGTGGAAGAAAAAGCAGGAGTGCGTTTAGAAACAGAGGTAAAGCTGTGGGGGAGATTTTTAATTGTAACCGGAATGAGCGGGGCGGGCAAAACCGTTTGTCTGAAGCATTTGGAGGACTTCGGTTTTAACTGCATTGATAACTTGCCCATCAGGGCTTATGAATTCATTTTTGGAGCTCTTGCTCTCCAGCAGGGAAAAATGAACAGAGGACAGCTTTAGGGAATTGACAGCAGAAACGGAAAAAGAGCTTTCAGAACTGGAAAAAGATTATTGAAAAACTGGCGAGAAGAAAAGAAGGTACCCTTTCGTATTCTTTTTCCTGGATGCGAGTGATGAAGTGCTGATTCAGCGCTATAAAGAAAGCAGACGAAGCCATCCTTTGGCAAAGGAAGGGCAGTATTCAGGACGGAATTGCAAAGGAAAGAGAAAGATGGCCTTTCTTCGGAAGAAGGCGGATTTGATCATTGATACCTCAGACTCTTAACAAAAAATCTCCGGCAGCAGCTTAAGGAGATTGTGCAGGAGGAGAAAGAAGTATCAAAATCTTCAGCTGTCCATTCTTTCCTTCGGCTTTAAATATGGGAATGCCGGAGGACTTGGACTTACTTTTTGATCTTCGATTTCTGCCAAACCCCTATTATGATCCCAATCTACGGAATCATACCGGGAGGAAAAAGGAAGTCCAGGATTTTGTGTTTTCGGATGGAAATGCCCAAATCTTTTTAGATAAGCTGGTGGATTTGTTTCAATTCCTCCTTCCCCTTTATGTGGCGGAAGGGAAAGAATCAGCTGGTATTGGGACTGGCCTGCACCGGGAAAGCACCGTTCCGTCACTATGGCGGAAAAAAATTGTATCAATCCCTAAAGGAACATGCGGATTATGGGATTCGACTGGAACATAGGGATATAAAGAAATGATATAAGTCCTCAAAAATATAAAAACTTCATAAAAAAATAGAAAAAAATAACGAAAAACAGCGTAGAAAATTACCAAGAGACAAAAGTGATGGCAGAAGAAAAAAACAAGCGAAAAGCTTCTTTTTCCCGGAAAGTGAAGGAGGAGCTTAGGAGAATAGACTTTACAGCATTGGAAAAACCTTTAAAATTAGGGCGGATGATGAGAAGGGAAGAAGGGAAAAACTGCGACAGGTTTTTCTTTCCAACGCTTCTTTAACTAATCCCCAAAAAGAATATCATTTTGGAATTTGTTTTTCTAAAGAAGAGGAGGGCAGAGAAGTAGAAGAAATTCTACGGCATTATTCTCTACATCCAAAAGCAAGGAAAAAGAGGCAAAAACCAGATGGTATACCTAAAGGATGCTTCGGAAATCGCAGATGTTTTAAAAGCTCTTAGGGGCAGTGGATGCCTTGATGGAATTGGAGAATGCCCGCATTTTAAAGGAGGTCAGCGAAAATGTTAACCGGCGCGTGAACTTTGAAGCCGCCAAACATTAATCGCACCGTGAAAGCCAGTTTAAAGCAGCAGGAAGAAATTCAATACATCGAGGAGGTCTTAGGGACTGGATCGACTGGAGAAGGCTCTTAAAGAGGTGGCAAAGCGTCGTTTGCAATATCCGGATGCTTCTTTGGAGGAGCTTGCACAGGGATTAGAGCCCCCTATAGGAAAGAGCGGGGTGAATCATCGCCTGCGTAAATTGGCCAGAATTGCAAAAGAACTTCGGGAGGAACAATCCGCTACGCATAAGAAATAGGATTAAAAAAATAAAATATGCAAAAGAGGAGCTTTCCTCGCAAAGGTACATTGGTTAGGCCTGCATTTTCAAGACAATTTAGACAGACAGCTTTGGAACTGAGGATGGAGTGAGGATACCCTGCGTTTAGGGAGCTCAAATGCACCAGGGAGGCACAGACCATGAAAGACAGTAATGTAACCGTTAACTTAACAAACAAAACAGATGATCATCCGGTGGCGATGCTCGTACAAATTGCCAGTCGCTTTCAATCCAGCATCTATATGACGGAGGGAAGCAGAAGGGTAAATGCAAAATCCATTATGGGGATGATGGCACTCGGCATTAATAACGGCGCAGAGCTATATGTATCTGCAGAGGGAGAAGATGAAGAGGATGCGATTTCAGCAATCAGCGGATATCTTCTTGGAGAAGCGATTTAAACAGAGGAGCTCGGAAACGGGCTCCTTTTTCTATACAGAAAGACTAGGCAATCCGGAAAATACCCTGTACAGTATAGAGGGTAGGATAAAGGGTTTAGAACGAAGGTCTTGCAGATAGAAGGATAGAAACATGGCATTTACACACTTACATGTACATAGCAGCTATAGTTTGTTGGACGGCTCCGGAAAGATTCCGGAGATGATTGCCAGGGTGAAGGAGCTGGGAATGGACTCCATTGCCCTTACAGACCATGGGGTAATGTACGGTGTGATAGACTTCTATAAAGAGGCAAAGAAACAGGGAATTCACCCGATTCTTGGCTCGGAAATCTATTTGAGTCGTTCCATGGAGGAGCGCTTTATCCAAAAGGGGGAGGCCAGATACTATCATCTGGTGCTTCTTGCGGAAAAATGATATAGGCTATCATAACCTGATGAAGCTGGTGTCTCTGGGCTTCACCGAGGGCTATTACTATAAGCCCAGAGTGGACTACGCGGTTTTGGAAAAGTACCATGAGGGAATCATTGCCCTGTCTGCCTGCCTTGCGGGAGAGGTGTCCGAAATCTTAGGCTTTCCCAGTATGAGGAGGCAAAGCAGGCGGCACTCCGCTATGAAGGCATTTTCGGAAAGGGAAATTTCTTTTTGGAAATGCAGGACCACGGCTATGCGGAGCAGAAGTTGGTGAATCAGGGATGTTACGTCTCCATGAAGAAACCGGGATTCCTTTGGTGGTCACTAACGATATTCACTATACCTATAAGGAGGATGCCAAGGCCCATGACATCCTGCTTTGCTTACAGACCGGAAAAAAACTGATGGACGAGGATAGGATGCGCTATCCCGGTGGACAGTTTTATATCAAAAGCGAAGAGGAGATGGAGGAGCTTTTCCCTTATGCGAAGGAAGCTTTAGAAAATACCGCGAAGATTGCCACGCGCTGTCAGGTGAATATTACTTTCGGGGAATATCATTTGCCGAAATACCCTGTGCCGGAGGGGCATACCGCCTACAGCTATTTGGAGGAGCTTTGTCTTAAGGGGCTGGAGAAACGCTACGGTGAGAGCCGGCAGGAAAATAAGGATAGGCTCTACTATGAGTTAAATACCATTTCCGATATGGGCTTTGTGGACTATTTTTTGGTGGTTTGGGACTATATTCATTTTGCCAAAAACCCACGGTATAGCGGTGGGACCTGGAAGAGGCTCCGCGGCAGGCTCCATTGTGGCCTATGCTATAGGGATTACGGATGTTGACCCCATGGAACATCAGCTGCTTTTTCGAGCGATTCTTAAATCCGGAACGTGTAACCATGCCGGATATCGATGTGGACTTTGAATACGAAAGACGGCAGGAAGTCATTGACTATGTGGGAAAGAAGTACGGAAAAGAGCAGGTCAGCCAGATTATCACCTTCGGAACCCTGGCGGCAAGAGGGGTCATCCGAGATGTGGGAAGAGTATTGGACATTCCCTATGCCAAATGTGACCAGCTGGCAAAGCTGGTGCCAAACGAATTAAATATGACCTGGAAAAGGCGCTGAGTGTCAGTAAAGGAATTAAAAATCTTTACGATACGGAAGAGGAAACCAAGCAAATGATTGACATGTGTCTTCGTTTGGAGGGGCTTCCCCGACACAGTTCCATGCATGCGGCGGGAGTGGTGATTGCCGGAAGTCCGGTTTCCGACTATGTGCCTCTGTCCAGAGGCTCCGACGGTTCCATTACCACCCAGTTTACCATGACCACCATAGAGGAGCTGGGGCTATTAAAGATGGACTTTTTAGGCCTTAGAACCCTGACGGTGATTCAGGATGCCCTTCGTTTTATAGAGGAAAATCACGGGGTAAAGCTGGATTTGGACAGCCTTCCCTATGATGATGCCAAGGTTTACGCCATGCTTTCCAAAGGAGATTGCGCCGGTGTGTTCCAGCTGGAATCTGCGGGGATGGTAAACTTTATGAAACGATTACAGCCCTCCTGTCTGGATGACATTATTGCAGGGAGTAGCTCTGTATCGACCGGGGCCTATGGACTTTATTCCGGACTACATTGCCGGAAAGAAAAATCCTGCTACCGTACACTATGATTGTAAGGAAATGGAATCCATCCTGAAAAACCTATGGGGTCATCGTGTATCAGGAGCAGGTTATGCAGATCGTGCGAGACCTGGCCGGCTTTACCATGGGCGGCTCAGATCTCTTACGAAGAGCTATGTCCAAGAAGAAGACCTCTGTCATGGAGGAAGCAAGGCAGAGCTTTGTCTACGGCAATGCGAAAGAAGGCATTGCAGGCTGCATTTCCAAGGGAATTTCCGAAGAGGTGGCCAATCGGATTTATGACAAGATGATTGACTTTTGCCAAGTATGCCTTTTAATAAGTCCCATGCGGTAAGCTATGCTCTTCTTTCCTACCAAACTGCCTACCTAAAATATTACTATGCTCCGGAATTCTACGCCGCCACCATGAGCTCCTTTATGGATAACACGGTGAAAACAGCAGAGTATATCGAGGTAGCCAGAGAGCAGGGCATAGAGATCCTGCTACCGGATATTCAACTGGCGGAGGTGGCTTCTCCGTGAAGGAAGGGAAAGATTCGATACGGCCTTTCCGCGGTAAAGGGGTGGGAAGATCCGCCGCTGAGCAGATTATTCTGGAAAGAAAGAACGGTCTCTTTAGAAACTTTGAAGATTTGGTACAGCGACTAAGTCAAAGAGGCATTAACAGAAGGGCCATGGAGTCCTTTTATCCATGCAGGAGCTTTGACAATCTGGAAGGAAACAGAAGGGAAAAGCTGGTGATGCTTCCGGAGGTTTTTGGAGGATTTGCAGAAGGGGAAAGAAGGATCAGATTGCAGGGACAGATGAGCCTTTTGGATCTTTTAGGGAGAAGAGGCGGAGGAAAGACAGGAATTTGAGCTGATTTTTTTCCGGATTTGGAAGAATTTCCAAAGGCTGAGCTTTTACGAAATGAAAAAAGGATGCCCTGGAGTATATCTTTCCGGACATCCTTGACAGTGACAGAGCCCTTTTAAAAGCAGCTTTTGCAGCAGAAGAGCCAGAGACTTCTCCTGGAAGCGATTGAGGAAGAGAAGAATCTTGTGGACGATGAGCATTGTACCGTAGGGAGGGATGATTACCGGCATTAACAGGCGGATTACCAAGAAAAATGACATGATGGCCTTTTGTGACCTTGGAAGACAATACCGGATCCATGGAAGTGGTGGTTTTCCCTAAGACCTACGAGCTTACGGAGGAGCTGATTCAGGAGGATAGAAAGGTATTTGTCTACGGCAGAGTGCAAATGAGTGATGAAGCCAACGGGTAAATTGATTGCGGAAAAATTATAGCTTTTTGAAAATTTGCCGAAAAGAAATTTGGTTGCAATTTTTCCGACAAAGAGGCCTATCTGGAGAAGGAAAAAGGAAGTTTTTGGAATGCCTGTCTCAAGAGGGAGGCGAAAGTACTGTGGCCATTTACCTTAGGAAAGAAAAAGGCTATAAAACGCTTAGGGAAGCTATATGCTGTACAATCTTCCCAAGAATTGCTGGAAAAATCTTGCAAAAATTGTAGGTCCGGAAAATGTGAAAGAACAGCTAAAAATCCTTGAAAATGCGTAAGGATAGAGTAATATAGTGTACTTGTTCAGAAATAAATACATGGCGGAACACGTGGTAAGACCGGTATAGAGAAACGGTAAAGAATAAAATAAAAACAGTAAGGTAGATTGGAGGCAGTTATGGCAGGGAAAGCAGTAAAAACAATTGGTGTTTTGACTTCCGGAGGAGATGCTCCCGGAATGAATGCGGCGATTCGTTCCGTGGTAAGAACCGCGATTCACAATGGTCTTAAAGGTTAAGGGGGTTATGCGTGGCTACGCAGGACTTTTAGAGGAAGAAATCAAAGAATTGGACAGCCACTCTGTTTCCGATATTGTCAGTCGAGGCGGTACCGTGCTGTATACCGCAAGATGTAAGGAGTTTACCACCCTGAAGGACAGAAGAGAGGTGCGGAAATCTGTAAGAAGCACGGTATTGACGGCATCGTGGTTATCGGAGGAGACGGTTCCTTTATGGGTGCCGGAAAGCTCTCCGCTTTAGGCATTAACACCATCGGCGTTCCCGGAACCATTGACTGGATATCGCCTGCACAGATTATACCATTGATTTGATACTTCTATCAATACCGCTATGCAGGCTATTGATAAGATTCGAGACACATCTACCTCCCACGAGCGTTGCTCCATTATCGAAGTACTGGGAAGACACGCAGGCTATATCGCCTCTTTGGTGCGGTGTAGCAAATGGTGCGGAAGAAATTCTTCTGCCGGAGAAGTATGATGGAGACGAGCAGGCCATCATTAACCGCATTATCGAGAGCAGAAAAAGAGGAAAGAAGCACTACATCATTATCAATGCGGAAGGAATTGGACATTCCTCCTCCATGGCAATGAGAATTGAGGCGGCAACCGGTATCGAAACCCGAGCTACCATTTTAGGACACATGCAGAGAGGCGGATCTCCAACCTGTAAGGACCGTTACTATGCTTCCATTATGGGCGCTAAGGCGGTGGAGCTGCTTTTGGCAGGAAAGTCCAACCGTCTTGTGGCTTATAAGAAGGGTGAGTTCGTGGATTACGATATTCAGGAAGCACTGCGCATGAAGAAGGATATTTCTGAGGAGCAGTATCGTATCGCTCAGCTTCTGGTAAAGATAAGAGGAAATCTTTAGAATTAGCTTCTGGTAAGATAAGAGGCAGTATTTAGAATAAGAGGGAAGAAGTCGGAAGAAATTTCGGATTCTTTCCTCTTTTTAAATGAGTATCGCCGGCGTAGTGTGCATTGTCTCATTTTATTCTTAATGATTATCCCTCGCGTAGTGTGCACCATCTTATTTTATGTTATGATGGGACAGGCAAAAACTCGAAAGGAGCAAAACAATGGATGAAAAAGCAATGAATCAGAAGCGCTAGAAGAAGAGAAGGTGGGCTCTATGGAGCCAATTCCTATAGAGAACAGTATAATCCCCGCTTTTTCCCGCTCCTGCCCAAAGAGGTACAGGAAAGTCTGCAAAAATAACCGTTACTTATACGGAGGAAATCGGCGGCGTGTTTCTGATGCAATTCGGAGAAGAAGGAAGGCTGGAGCTTATCAGCATTGCGGAGGAGACGGACTATCTTATGACCTGATAGGAGCAGAGCTAAAGAAGAAACAGATTCAAAAAGACTACAAGGAGCTCTTTTCCAAGCTGGAAGAGTATTATGCCGGATTGCAGAATCTGGAGAAGAAGTAAGAGAAGTCGATGCAATGCTTCATTATCTGGAGAAGAAATAAGGGAAGTCTATGCAATGTTTCAGTATCTAGGGAAGAAGTAAGAGGAGTCTATGCATTGCATTAGAGCAGAAAGAAGGACAATATCAAATACTTTTAGTTGAAAAGGATAGAAGAAATCGTGAGAAGTCACGGAATATCCGACTTTTCTTATGAGGAGGCCTTGAATAAAGAGAGAAGAAGAGGAGAGAAAACCTCTTTCAGCCGATTTCCTTAAAGGACTGCAAGCTTCCGGGAAACATCCTGATGGCTCCTATGGCGGGGGTGACAGACCTTCCTTACTGTATTCTATGTAAGGAAATGGGTTTAAGTTTATCCTTTACGGAAATGGTGTCAGCGAAAGCCATTTACTATGGCAATCAAAATACCGATTCTTTGCTTGAACACAAAGGAGAGGCGGGACTTGTATCGGCACAGCTTTTTGGCTCTGATCCGGCCTTGATGGCGGAAATGGCCTGTCGAATCGAAGAGGACTTTGACGGCATTGATGTCAATATGGGCTGTCCCGTGCCTAAGGTGGTACGGAATCAGGAGGCTCTAGCTTTAATGACTAATCTTCCATTAGCGGAACAGGTTTTTAAGCACTATGGCAAAAGCCTTGAAGAAACCTCTTACAGTAAAGTTTCGCATCGGCTTTACGGATGATGCTATGCAGTGGTGGAATTTATGAAAATGGCAGAGGCCTCGGGGGTGGCTTCCGTGACCATTCACGGCAGAACCAGGAGAGCAATATTATAGAGGAAAGCGCCAATGGCAATATATTAAGGAAGCTAAGGAAGCCGTGAAAGATTCCCGTCTTTGGAAAACGGAGCATTTTCCAAGAAGAGGATGCTCTGGCCATGCTCCTTTCCACCGGGGTAGACGGTATTGCGCTGGCCCGGGGAATCCAAGGAATCCTTTTTGATACGAGCCTGTGTCAGCCTTCTCTCTGAAGGAAGAAGCTCGCCGGTGAGCCTTTCGGAAAGAAAGGAAATGATGCTACGGCACCTAAAGCTGATGGTGGAGATTAAGGGGAGCATCTGGCTCTTTTGAAATGGTGAAGCACCTTCCGGTATATGGAAGATGGAAAATGCAGCCCGCTGGAGACAGAGGGTGAATACGGAAAACGATTTGGAGAAGGTATTTCAAATGGTTAGGAATTATAGCGAAAAACATTGACTTCTCAAGCTCTGCGTTGCTAGAATACTACAATCGAATCATTGATGAAACGGCTTCTGGATCTCCAGAAGCCGTCATTGCAGTTTTGAGAAAGGGCAGGATATCAGGTGGCTGAAGAAAAGAAAAACCTCCTTACCAGGGCAGGATTAAATAAGTTAGAGGATGAACTTCATAATTTAAAGGTAAATAAGAGACAGAGATTGCAGAAAAAGATTAAAGGAAGCTCGGGAACAGGGAGATTTGTCTGAGAATGCTGAGTATGATGCAGCAAAGGATGAGCAAAGAGAAATCGAAGAAAGAATCGTTGCCATCGAGGCCTTTGTTGAAAGAAATGCGGAAGTAGTGGATGATGCGGAAGAAGGCACCATCAATATCGGATGTAAGGTTAAGCTGTTTGATCAAGGAGTTTGATGAAGAAGTGGAATACATGATTGTAGGTTCCACAGAGGCGAACTCCATGCAGGAAAGATTTCCAACGAGTCTCCGGTAGGTATGGCCTTTATTGCATCATCAAAGTGGGAGATGAGGTTACAGTAGAGACCCAGGGCAGGGAGTTTTTGGAGTATAAGGTGCTTTCCGTAGAGAGCAAACGACGAATAACTCGGGTAAGAAGGACTCAGTGAAGAATCATTCGGTAAGAATCATTCGATTAAGAATCATTGATTAGAATCATTCAATTAGAATCATTCAATAAGGTTCTTAGAGAAGATTTCAATTAAAATATAATGAAGCAATAATCGAATAGTGCAAAGAAAGGATAGAAGGATGGGAGAGCAGGAAAAGCAAAAGGCAATGCACCGGTGGATATGAACCACATTTTGAAAGCCAGATACGACAAAACTGGCTGAGTATCAGGCAGCTAAGGAAGATCCGTTTGAAATCACCAAGGCTGAACAGACCCATCATTCTACTGAAATCAAAGAGAATTTTAAAAAGCTTAGAGAATCAGCAGGTAGTGATTGCAGGACGTATTCTTTCCAAGCGTGTCATGGGTAAGGCCAGCTTTATGCATTTGCAGGATAGAGATGGCAGAATTCAGGTTTACGTAAGCCGGGAAAGCCTTGGAGAAGAGGAATACAAGAAGTTTAAAGAAAGCTGGATCTTAGCGATATTGTGGAAGTTAGAGGTTATGTTTTTGAAACCCAGATGGGGAGATTTCCGTTCACGGAGAAGATTACCCTGCTTTCCAAGTCCCTGTACCCACTTCCTGAGAAGTTCCACGGCTTAACCGATACGGACACCCGTTATCGTCAGCGTTATGTGGATCTGATTATGAATGAGGACAGCCGTACCGTTTTCATGAAGCGCTCTCAGATTCTTCGGGAAATCCGTAACTTCCTTGCAGGAAGAGATTTCTTGAGGTGGAGACACCGATGCTGGTGGAAAAATGCCGGCGGTGCAGCAGCTCGTCCTTCGAAACCCATTACAATGCCTTTAAACGAAGACGTAAAGCTTCGTATTTCCTTAGAGCTTTACTTAAAGCGTCTGATTATCGGCGGTATGGAAAGAGTTTATGAGATTGGAAGAGTATTCCGTAATGAGGGAATCGACACCAGACATAATCCGGAATTTACCTTAATGGAGCTGTATCAGGCTTATACAGACTACGAGGGAATGATGGAGCTGACTGAGTCCATGTTCCGTTATCTTGCAGAAAAGGTTTGCGGTACTCTGCACATCAGCTATCAGGGAACTCCCATTGATTTGGAGAGTCCTTTTCCGTCGCCTGACCATGACTGAGGCTATCAAGGAATATGCAGGCATTGACTTTGATCAGATTAAGACCTTGGAAGAGGCCAGAGCTTATGCGAAGGAAAAAGAGATTGCCTACGAAGAGCACCATGGCATCGGAGACATTGAAAACCTCTTTCTTCGAGGAATACTGTGAGGAGAAGCTGGTACAGCCAACCTTTATTATGGATCATCCGGTGGAGATTTCTCCCTTACCAAGAAGAAGCCCTCCGATCCTTCCAAGGTAGAGGCGTTTTTTGAGCTCTTTATCTATGGAGAGAGATGGCAAATGCTTATTCCGAGCTAAACGATCCCATCGACCAGAGAGAGCGTTTCAAGGCGCAGGATGCTTTGGCAGATGCAGGAGATGAAGAGGCAAACCACACCGACGAAGACTTCCTTCATGCAATGGAAATCGGAATGCCTCCAACAGGAGGAATCGGTTACGGCATTGACCGTCTGGTAATGCTTCTACCGATGCGGCTTCCATCCGTGATGTACTGCTCTTTCCTACAATGAAGTCCTTGGACAAGAAGGATGAGGGAAAAAGGGAGAAGAGGGTGAAGCAGGAAATGCCAACACCGGCTTTTCTTTACGCTAAACAATAAGATCGATTTCAGCAATGTAAAAATCGAGCCATTGTTTGAAGAGACTGTGGATTTCGAGACTTTTAGCAAGTCTGACTTCCGAGCAGTAAAGGTAAAGGATTGCGTTCCGGTAGCAAAGTCCAAGAAGCTCTTGCAGTTTACTTTGGATGACGGAAGCGGTACGGATAGAACGATCCTTTCCGGAATTCATGCATACTATGAGCCGGAAGAGCTGATTGGAAAGACATTGATTGCGATCACCAACCTTCCCCCAAGAGCAATGATGGGAGTAGAGTCCTGCGGAATGCTGCTTTCCGCCATTAATCAGAAGAAGGATAGTGATGAGGAAGAGTTGCACTTGCTGATGGTGGATAACCATATCCCGGCAGGAGCGAAGTTGTATTAGTATTTTGTTTATTGTTGAAATATTTTGAAGACGAAGAGATTATGCTTTATAGCGGATGGAGTTAACTTCATCCGCTATTTTTCATTAATGGATTTTAGCCAGTATCGAGCTGACATTTGAAAAATGTTAGCTCTGATACAAAAAACCACCCGCTATGCGGGTGGGAAACACTTGTTATACAAAAATCACCTTTCCTAATACAATAAAGTTGTTCAAGCTATATTGCAGAAAAAGGAAGGTGATTTTATGGCGAAGAAAGAATATGCATTAGCACATACGAAATGGATGTGTAAATATCATATTGTCTTCACACCGAAGTATAGGCGAAAAAAATAATATATTATCAATATAAGTCAGATATTCGGGATATTATCAAGCAACTCTGCGCCTTTAAAGGAGTGGAGATTATAGAAGGGCATTTAATGCCGGACCATGTACACATTCTGGTTAGTATTCCACCTAAGATTAGCGTTTCTTCTTTTATGGGCTATTTAAAGGAAAAAAAGTGCCTTTGATGATATTTGATAAACACGCAAATCTTAAATACAAATTTGGGAACAGACATTTCTGGGCCGAAGGCTATTATGTCAGTACAGTAGGTCTAAATGAAGCCACAATAAAAAAAGTATATCCAAGATCAAGAAAAAACACGATATAGCTTTGGATAAACTAAGTGTTAAAGAATATGAAGACCCTTTTTAAGGGTTAAAGTGCAGTAGTACCAATACCCCTTTATGGGGTAGCGACGAGTCAAACGCAATATGGCTTGAATGGAGCTGTGGGAAGGTGCAAAGCAAACTTCCCATAGCCCAAAGATGAAAGCCAGCGCCTTTAGACGCTGGCCAGTAGCAGGGGCTTATAGCCCCGAGCAAACCCTCACTTGTAAAACGAGATGCAACCCTCTCACCCTGACCTGAGTCCATAATTGCTTATAAATGAATACCCTCCGGGAGGTTGCATCCCGTGTACAAAAGACATGGCGGATGCTGGTCTCTTTGTAATGATGGGGAATGGTGGAGTGTTCTGCTCCGTCATTTCCTTTTGCTGCGATACATCATAAGCCCGAGTCTGTCAAGGGTCTCCGCGTCAGCGGCACGTCAGTGACCTTGACAGGCGGAAGGGCGAATGATAGTTCTTACTTCCTTGTTCTTCTGTATGGTATCCTCATCCGGTTGGCGGCGGAAACGGAGGATACCATGGCAAACTTTTTTACCTATGAAGAACGTTTAACGCTGCAGAAACTCCTGAAGGAAGGCTGTCCTTTAAAAAGATCGCCGCCCAGCTTCACGAGGATCCATCAACCATCTCCAGAGAAGTTCGTAAGTACGCTGTAGAGATCGCAACCGGCAAACCGGGCTACTCCTTCAATGCCTGTAAGAACAGGTTTACCTGTAAGATCAAGGCTCCTGCTCTGTGCCGGAAAGACTGTACACGCCAGGGCAGTTCCGGAACCTACTGCCGGTTATGCCGCTGCAATGAGCATTGTCCGGACTTTGTAGAAGAAGTCTGTGCTGTCAGGACTCATGTCCCTTACGTCTGCAATGCATGCCCGGCGCATCGATAAATGTACACTGCTCAAGACCTTCTACGATGCTGAAAAAGCTCATTTGAAGTCACACCAAGTAATCTCTGAATCCAGAAGCGGCTTATCGACCAGCGAGGCAGAAATCGCCAGGCTTAACAGAATCATTACTCCGCTTGTGAAGCAGGGACATTCCATCCATGAGATCTATGTTACCAATCAGGATCGGCCCATGTGTAGCGAGAAGACGATCTACAACTACATCGATGGTTGTCTTCTGGATGTTCGCAACATCGATCTTCCACGGAAAGTCCGGTTCCGTGTCCGCCGTAAAAAGCCGGAGTTCAAAGTCGATAATGGCTGCCGCGTTGGACGCTCCTATAAGGAATTCGAAGCCTTCATGGAGAAGAATCCGGATACTGCCGTCGTACAGATGGATTCGCGATCGGAACAATCGGCGGCAGGTGCCTGCTTACTGATCACTTCGTGGAGTCCTCTCTGATGCTGGCGTTCCTGAGGGATGCTAATACATCCCAGTCAGTGATTGACGTCTTTGAAGGGCTCGACAGTCGCCTTGGCGGAAAGCTGTTCAATCAGCTGTTCCCTCGTGATTATAACGGACAATGGCAGTGAATTCTCCAACCCGAAGAAGATCGAGTATCGGGAATACGCAGTGACCGGATACGGTTTCAAGCGTACAAGCGTTTTTTACTGTGATGCCGGCTGTCCTTATCAAAAGGGTTCAATCGAAGTTAATCACGAGCCGATCCGACGGGTTCTGCCCAAGGAACAAGCTTCGACAACCTGACGCAGGCAGATGTGACCAGGATGATGGATCACATCAATTCCTACAAATCGGAAAAAGCTGAACGATCGTAGTCCCTACGAAACGTTCAGCTTTCACTACGGAGAAGAAGTGTTAAAGCTTCTGCGGTGTACTTCAGTTGCAGCTGAAGACATCTTGCTGAAGCCTTCTCTTCTCAAGAAGTAATTAAAGACAGAGCCGCCAACACCACTCACCTCCATACCGCCAAATACAGGGGTAGATTCTCCGATTACAAAAATCGAGAGGGAGTCGACCTCCCTTTGGCATGCCTGTCAAGGCCATCTTACCCGAAAAAGTTCCCTTGAACAGGTCGCATTTTTGCGTATAAAACGATGCATCCGTTTACAAATCTGGCATCTGGCATACAAAACTGGCGTTTCGCTTTCAAATATGCAGTTTTTCAATTTACAAACAAGCATCTCGCCTCACAAACTGGCGCCTCAGATTACAACTCAGCTAGCCCTCGAGCAAACCACCCGTTTGACGGGTGGTAGTGATATAAAAAGAAAAAGAATTATATATATCTGTAAATTAATTATTGATATCTAAAGGCGTATGCGTTATAATTTACCTTGTATTATTGTAGGTTGCAAAAACCGATTGATGCTGCGTAGCATGTGAGGAATTGTGTAATGAGAGTAAGTTATAACAAGTTGTGGAAAAATACTTATCGATAAAACATGAAGAAGATGGACTTGTTAGAAGCTATAGAAATGAGTCCGAATACGTTGGCAAAACTGAGGGCGTAATGAGGATGTATCAATGGATGTCCTTAAGCGTATCTGCATATTTGCAGTGCGATATCAGGGACATAATGGAAATGATTCAGAGGAAGAGGATGCGCAGGCATAGAAATGATGTTGGATATTAAAATCACCATGAAAGGAGTGAGAAGATGAATCTCTTTGAAGAGATCGGCGAAGATTTATTCCGCCGCTTACGGGAATCAAGCAAAAGAAAATATGTAGATATTCTCTCTTGCATGGGATAAATGCAAGCGCATGCCTCAGTATGCCATTGAAAAGATCACTGTTTTTGATATGGCAGAAGAGTATTTTCCTCGGTCTCGATGAACAGATAGAGTTGGATAACGACGAGAGAGAGGGACTGGATAACAGTTCTTTTTGACGCACGTATTATTGCGACAGGATTTGTTCGAAGATTAAGGGATACTGGATGGCTTGTTGAAAAAGAGGGAGAATACGAGGAAGAGTCTAAGATAGCAATCAATTATAAGGTTGTTCCTATAATAAAAATCGTTTCAGGAAATTGTAAGCCCTTCCGATCATCACATATAAAGGTAAACTGTTCAAAATCTATTCGATGTTTGAGCATATATCAGAACACGGAAAGTTCTTTATGAAGGTGTTTTGAAAAGAAGCATCAGAAGACTTTGATAATCTGAACCAGGCACTTCGCATTCTGGCTGCTTCGATAGAGATCGCATTAATACGCTGACTTCCGGGAAGAAGCCGGAGAAAGTGTTGGAGTTCTTCGAAAAGTGCATGAGGAGAAGATTGTCGTAGGGTTCTTACCATCGTTTCAAGACGAATGATAATTTGTTTTACTATAGGACGAGCCTGTATGAAAGCCTTGATAAATGTGAAGATACGCTGATGGGTGCGTTGGTAGACGATTATATAGATACAGAACGCGTAGACGAGGAAGAGGCGACTGTATGGATTAAAGAGCTGATTCAGAAGCATCAGAATGGACATTGAAGAGATGGAAGCAATCATGCGAACCATCGATGACAGGCATATTCCTTTATAGGACCAGGCCGTGCAAAGGCACAATTCATGCTCCTTTTCCGACGGAAGTGTAAAGAGTAAAGATCAATAATTTGCTCAGGTATTATGCGAAGCGAGATTGAGTCTAAAGATGACAGTCTATGAAGAAGACACGACCCGCATTTATGATGTGTCTCAAATCTTTGGACAGAACTACTTTGACAGCGCATCACTTGCTACGCCGGTAATTAAAAAGAAAAGCTACACCAATCGATCTTTATGTTGATGGGTGAGGAACTCGATCTGATCTCAGTCAATGAGAAAAACAGAGAAATGATGGAGTATATCCGTAATGCTCTGACTTCGGAGAATGTTAATGCATATGCGAAAAGCTTATTGGCAGGAAAGACTGCAGTTTCTGCAAGTATGTATTCGAGGAACATCCGATGATCTTTGTAAAGATTATAGGATTGTTTACGTACCAAAACTCTCCTGAAAGAGAGTTTGATATTAAGGGTAAGGATACTTTTTGTGGAGTGTAATGGTATCCGGTTTAAAGAGTTTATTGTGGAAGGACGGAAAGCATAAGTATGGCTGTAGATATCAAAGAAGAAATTGCAAATTACTTACTGAATAATTGCTTTCTTATAGGAAATGTTGATTCTACTAGAGAGAAATACTACTACGCGATCAACCATGAATAGCCTTTCCGGAGCATATTTCAGCCAATAGGATACACATTGGTTATCCATAGAAATCTGCGAGTGGTTCAGCTGTGAATAATCATGGAACAGGAAGATTGTCATTAAAAAGTACGAAAGCATCATGCTTTTCGATCTTCCAGCTTTTTATGTTGAGAAGAGAGAAAGCATATCTACTAATATTGACGAAGTTGTCTACTGTCGAAGAAGTAAAGAACGAGATGAGAAACTGAATCTTCCGAAGAAGTTCGACCGTGCTCTTTTGGAAGATTCGATGAGAAATATTAAAAGATACAACCTGGTACAAACTGCTGGATAAGCTTTTTGGATATGAATGCAAGAATACAGATATATTCTTCGGTTATGCTTTGCGATGCCTGATGCCAATATCACGCAAAGCTTATGAGCAGACAAGCGCATATTTGCAGCAGTATGAAAATTCAGACGAGGAGGAAGAAGCAGATGATTAAAATGACAAGACCCGTCTGATTAACTGGCACAACTCTTTCAGGACGATACAATTGATTTAAAGAATATAACCTATCTTCTCAGGGTTAGATGCAGTAGGTAAGACAACTATCATGGATGCCATCAGATACTGCGCTTCACCACTAACAAAGACTTTAATACCGCCGAACAAAAGAGTGGAAGAACACTTCTGGGATACGTTCATCAGAAACAGAGAGCAGAGGATAATTATCTGCGCCTAGACACACGGTTTCATATATTGGCGTTGTTCTGTGGATGAAGCGATAACAAAACATTTTAGTGATCGTTGTACGTGTAGAGTCAGAAACCCAAGCAGGACCTCAGAGGCGTGACCCCAGGACTGGTATATAACGAAGCCGGGGATATTGTCTTGAGGACATTCCGTTCTTTACAACTGTAAAAGAAGGTAAGAGACCACATCAAGGGATGCTTAAACTTGATAATAAAGGCATGGACAGAGCGTCTAATCAGACAGATGCCAGAAAACGATCTCGCAGGATCCTTGGGATAGGAGATTCTGAGATCACCTATAGGAAAAGAATTTAACGAAGTGTTCCATATGGGAACGAGTCTTGAAGATATCAAGGATATCGCGATATTTATTTATACATACATTCTTCCGAGCCGGAGGTAAATATTGAATTTCTGCAAAAAGATATGCAGAGTTAGAGCGGCTTCAGGAAATACTACAAGCTCAGGGCGTGAAAAAGCTTCTCGAACGGATTAACGAGGAATCGTAGAGGGGTAGAGATAGTGCAAAGTAAAGGTTAATGAGTTACTTGTAGCATATGCGGAGTACAAGAGAAATGAGGAGGAACATCAAGAGAATCTACAGCTGATTGAACAATACAAGTCGAGCATTGAGGCATGAGCGAAAATATCAGAGCTATCCTAAAAGGAAAAGGAAGCTGCGGAACTTTTTGTATCAGGCAAAGAAGGCTGTGAAGAAGACGAAGATAATAAGGAGCTGACTGCACAAAAGGAGAACGAAAGCCGGAAAAACATCCTATGACATACATACTGCAGACAAGCGGCTATTTATGAGAACTTATTATCTGAGTTGAAATCACTCGGGAAAGAAACTGTCTAAATCGGGATTACATGCGAGTGGGACGAAAAGAACTTTGAAGATATTAATGCAACAGAAGAAGAACATCTATCCGAGATCAGAGCAGCTGGAAAGTGCCTTAAATGCAATCCGCAGCTCGATTAAAGACAAGGATGCTGATTTCAGAACCCATATTAGGGAATTGGAGCAACCATTGCAGAGCTTGAAGCCTGATTGCAGAGTTGTCAGCCGGAAAGATGCCTATCCGAAGGAAGCTCTGTTGATTAGAAATCAGATTAATGAAGCCATTATGGCAGAGAATAAAGCTGAAGATGCGAGACTTCAGTGAATGGCTGTATATGAACGACGACAGCTGGCAGGATGCGGTTGAGAGCTATTTGAATACCAAAAGATTCAACATTATCGTTGCCCTGGAGGAATTATCTATTGTAAAGAAAGTGTTTGTTTCATTAGGCGATAGTGTTAAGGAATAGTTCTGTTGATACTCAGTTAATAGCAATACGTAATAACTAT
>BNJV01001502.1_pt1 | contig 52383 bp, 71 predicted proteins | sample 8540591 | NCBI WGS metagenome assembly BNJV01 (sample SAMD00202457, study PRJDB9452) | human saliva metagenome | host: Homo sapiens | reverse complement strand
AAATTCTTGTTTGACATTAGGAATTGTCGCACAATCCTATATTTCAGAACATCAACTTTTTTTCAACCCAATCCTAAATATTTTTTTATGATGATACAAAAAAATGTCTTTAAATAAACGAGTGAGAGTAGAAATAGAGGGAACTAATAAAAAAATTTACATTCCTGAAGGATATGAATTAGTAAAATACAATAAATTTAAGCAAAAAAATGATGAAGATTTTCCTAATATTTTTTTATTGGTTCAAAAAAATGTAACTCTTGAAGTTCCTGAATACGTCTTATATAATCAAAGCAAAAAAACAGCTTTTGCTATTGGGAATAAGAAGGAATTATAAAATAGAGGATATAATAAAAAAATAAAAAAACGATTTAATAAAAACTAAAGGAGAATACATATTTGGTTAAAGCCAAGAAAGGATACGGTAATTTATTTTTGAAACAGATAGATAAACAAATTTTTAGTATATTCCGTAAGTTCTAACTGGCAGGGAACAACAGAGGAGTATAATAATGAAAAAAACTAAATTTTTTTATTTAGAATTAACTAAAGATTGGTAATAAATATTTAGATATTAAGCTATTGAATAAATTTTAAATATTGTTGGTAAGATTATGAAATGGGAAGATTTGATTAAACGAAGAAAGGACAAATACTTATGAATGTTCCAAGAAATAATCCATATAAGAATATAAATCCTGATGAAGGTGTAAATATGCTGAAACCTGAAATAAATAGAGAAAAAAATCTCAAAATATAAATGAACAGTTAAAGAAATTGAGAGAAAGAGTAGGTAATTAAGATGAAAAATATTAAGATTGTTGATATTATGTTTATTAAGTATTTTCTGTTTAAATTCCTGTCTTGCAACAGTCGCAATCATAGGTTCAATGCAGGGGGATGGTTTATTACCTCCTCCTAAACCTGAAAGTCCTTATTATTACGGTGATAATAAGAGATTAAATACATTAATTCTTAGTGAAAAATATAGAGGTTGGAAATAGTAAAAATACAAATTTCTATACCTGAAGGATTATGGTTAAAGAATAGTGATAATAGTCTTCTTAATGAAACATTGAATAAAAAATCACTTGAATTATCTGGATATTATCTAGGAAAATCCATTTTACTACCAATTCATATTTATAATGAAAAATTTTGAAGAATTTGCAAAAAAAGAAAAATTTAGTTAAAATAAATAAAAAAATACATACTTTAACAAATTTGAAGACAATAGTAATAGTAAGAAAAATTAAATTGAATCAAATTATAAAAAAATTGATGATAATACTTTTTTGCCGTTATAAGTTTTAATGATATGAGAGATTATTCTAAAAAAATTTCTTTTTAGAATTAATGAAAGATTGGTAAAAAAAGTTTTGAATAAAAAAAGAAAGGATAAAAAAATGAAAAAAATAAACCTTATATTGTTAACATTGATTGCTATATTCAGCATAAATTTATCTGCTGAAAAAAATTATTAAACTTTAATCAAGCAAATGTCATTAGTTCAGAAACGTTAAAAGCAAGTAAACGCTTCTTCAACTTATAAAATTATTTACAAAAAGGAAAAAGAATGGTGAATACAAATATACTTTTTAGAAAAAAATTATCAAATTTTTGATAACGATAAAAAAATTTAAAAAGTATTTGTAAATGGAACTGAAGATAATTTAGACAGTGCAGTAAAAAAAGCCATAAACCAAAAATATGACATCATCAGACAAGAAAAAAAGTTGATGATGGTGGAACTTTTGAAACTATTTTTAATTTTTTTCAAAAATAGAATAAAAATTAAATTTTTTTAAATAACCGTTGTTGTAAAAAGACATCGGTTATTTTTTTTAATATTACATATAATTTGAATTTTTTTAAAAACAATTTTTTTACTCAACAGATTCTATAAAAAGTAAAAAAAGATGAAATAATATTGATAAGAGTGTCCAAAATTTTGTGTAAACTCAAAAATATAATATATGCCAGAGTGCATAAAAATTTTTTTGTACAAATTCAGAATCGAAGTTGAGACAGTTCCTTTTAGATTTCCATCAATGCTCTCCAGTCCATGTTCCCAAACCAATTCTCAAAATATTTTAAATCCTCAAATTTAAAAAAAGAAAGCATTACAGAGCGTTCAAACGACTTTATTTTAAATATCAAGTTGTGGTATAATTAAATATATTGAAATTTATAAAAAAATAAAAGAGGGAGTGATTTTTATGAAAAAAAGCTGTTCCTGTGGGAATTGAGGATTTTAAAGAGTTGATACAAGAAGGATATTATTACATAGATAAAACTTTACTAATAGATGAAATGTTAATGAATAAATCAAAAAGTTACATTATTTACAAGACCACGAAGATTTGGAAAAAAACATTGAATATGTCAATGATTAAATATTTTTTTGATGTAAAAAGATAAAGAAGAAAAATAAAAAAACTTTTTGAAAATTTGAAAAATATATAATAGTGAATATATGAGTGAACAAGGGAAATATCCTGTAATTTTTTTATTTCGTTGAAAGATTTAAAAAGCAGATACTTGGGAAGAATGTCTTGAAAGCATTAAGGATATTATGTATAAAAATTTTTTTAATGAATATAACTTTTTAAGAGAAAAAAATTAAATGTTGTTGAAAAAAAGACAATTTGATAAAATTTGGGAAATAACAGGAAATGAGAGAAATTTTAAAAACATCACTCCAAGATTTATCAAATTATTTAAATAAATATTATGGAGAAAAAAGTTATAATTTTAATTGATGAATACGATGCTCCAATAATAAATGCTTTTGATAAAGGATATTACAATGAAGCGATAAACTTTTTCAAACATTTTACAGCTCAGCATTAAAGACTAATAATTCCTTGAAATATGGTGTTTTAACAGGGATAACAAGAATCATAAAAAGAAGGGATATTTTCAGGTTTAAATAATTTAAAAGTAGATACAATATTGAATAAAAAAATATTCAGAATATTTTTGGACTTCTTGAAAGTGAAGTGATTGAAATGCTTGATTATTTTTGGTATGAAATACAAAAATTGAAGAAGTTAAAGAATGGTATAATGGATATTTATTTGGAGAAAGTGAAGTGTACAATCCGTGGTCTATTGTAAATTATATTGATAATGGAGAAATCAAGGCATATTGGGCAAATGTTTCGGGGAATACGCTTTTAGAGAATATGCTTGATCATGCTGGGGAAAGTGTTTATGATGATTTAAAACGATTTACTGATGGAGAAAGTATTGAAAAATATATTTCAGATGGAACAACGATAAAAAAAGTCTTTTAAGTAACGACGATGAGATATGGCAGTTACTTTTTGTATAGCGGATATTTGACAAAAGCTAAAAATCAGGAAAAAGAATCTGATTCAAATATTTATAATTTAAAGATACCAAACAAGGAAATACGAAAATATTTTTGGGAATATGTTCTTGAACAGATTTTTTTGGGACGGAAGTGAAAAACTAACATTTTGATAAAAAGCACTTGAAAATGGAGACATTAAGAAATTTGAGAAAAACATTGGGAGAAATAATGATAAATATGCTGAGTCATTTTTGACTTGGATAAGGAAATGGAAAAAGATTTATCAGGTGTTTATGATAGGGCTTGTTGGATTTTTTTGATGGGAAAAATATGAAATTATTTCAAATGATGAAAGTGGATACGGAAGATATGACCTTGCGATGATTCCGATAAAAAAAGTAATGAGAAGGCGTATCTTATGGAATTTAAAAATATCGAAGACGAAAAAGGGGATGGAAGAGAGAGCAGAGAAGGCGTTGAAGCAGATTGATGAGAAGAAATATGATACGAAATTGAAAGGCAAGAGGGATAAAGAATATTTTGAAGATTGGGGTTGCGTTTTATGGGAAAGAAGTGAAGGTTGTTTTTAAATAGAGGTTTAAGTAAAGGTGTGAAATAAATGGAGATAGTAAAAAAATAAAAAGAAAAATTTTTTTGAAAAATTTAAAAAATGAATAAATATGATTTTTTTAATAATTTAGTAAATGAAATAGGAAATTTTGCTTTTTTTAATTTCTGAAATTTATAAAAAGTGGAGAAGTTAAAAACAAGTATTATTGAAAAATTATGGTTATTATATTAGTAATGAAAGTTCTTTGTACATAGCAGAACTAAATGAAGCTAAGGAAATCAGAGTATATTATTCGTATGAGGAGTTATTTTATAGTTTTTTTATTTATATTATCTAAAAAAATATGGCAGATTATAGTGATTTTATGCTTTTTTTATTGAACAAGAATTGTACAATTATACACAATATACAGATAATTTGAAAAAAATATAAGATAAAGTTTGATTTAAATGATTTTTTTAAACAGAGATAAATTAAGAAATTTTCTGATTGAATATAACAAAAAAAGAAAAATATTTATAATTATAATTTCATAAACTTTAATAGGAAATATATCAATTATTGGGATATCAATATATTAAAAAAATTTTTATTCATTTTTTTATTAAAAAGAAGGAAAATTAAAAGAAATTTTGAATAAAAAAAGAAAAAAAGTATATATTGCCTAAAAACGAACTTAGAAAAAAATTTATTATAAATATTTTGAAAAAAATAAAATTGAAATAGAATATGAAAAATATTGAATTAGAATATCATGATAGTAGAGGTGTAGTAGGGTTTCGATACAAAGAAAAAAACTTGAAAAAAATTGATGTTGCATTATTGAAATATAAAAAAATATTAATGATTTAAAAAGAAGAAAGATTTAGGAACTCTAGAGACGAAATGAATGTTGAGATAATTTCTAAAAAAAGACTTTTTGAAAGAACTTGAAATTATTGTTAATGCTTATGAAGATATTTATAATGATAACGAAGTTCAGGAAATGTTTGAAAACTTTAAAGAAAATTTTTTTAGGAGAGAGTGTGTTCAGAATTTTGTGCAAATTCAAAAATCTAAAAATATAAATTAAGATGGCATCCTATTATCTTGATTTTATAAATTCTACGAAAGGAAAAAAAGAAATGAAAAAAAGTAGAAAGAGCAATTCGTTTATACAGAAAAAGTAAATGTAAATGAAACGATGGAAGAAAGGCATAAAAAAAGTTATGGGAAGGACTATCAAAACTGGAAGCACCTTTAGGATTGGAAGATAGTGGGATTCCAGAAGTGCCAGATTTTTGGTGTAGAAATAAGAGCCTATTATCGTACAAAAAAATTCTAAAACAAAAGGAGTTTCGATATCAGGAGATTATATATGGAGAGATGAAAGTTCAGAGAAAGGAAGATGGGATTCTCTGGAGTATGATTTTAAAAATAACATATAAGCTGATAGACTATAAGAAAAATAATATATGAAGACCTTCCAAAAGTGATAAATATTTTTTTGATCCTTATGTTGCTGATTTATATGTAGCTTATAATGGTGCTTATGAGGAAGGAAGAACTCCGGAAACAAGAACTTATGGAGAAAGTATAAATCCTGAATTTTTTTAAAACTGAAGGAGAAAAATTGTAACATAGGAATGCTGGGAGATGTATTATTTACACTATCTCCAGTGATGTATTTCAATGAAGAGAGTTATACTAAGCTAATAAAAAAATACCTAAGGAAGAGCTTCTAGAAAGACTCAAAGGGAAAAGCGAATGAAGTTCTGTTGCTTGAAAAAGGGTATATACATTATCTTTAATGACAAGGCAGATATTACTTATGAAGAATTTGTGGAAATGAATAATATATTTAAGCCGTTACTGAGATTAATTTAAAAATAGAGTTATAAAAAAATATTTAATAGTCTGAACAGAAGAAGTGGAATCTGTTTATAAATAGAAGTTTAAAAGCAAGGTGTAGAAATATAATGATAAAAATTCCCTGCACAATCATTTTAACTTTACAGTTAGGATAGTAAAAAGGGGACATTCAAAAAGTTTTTGTATAAAAAGGAATATTTTTTTGCAACATTTATCTTAAAAAGGTTCAATTGTTTTTTTGAGTTTATTGAAATATATCTTGAGTAAAAATCCATATCGATTTACTATCTTAAAAATTTTTTTCATATCTTGACAAACAGAATAATACTTGGTACAATTGTAATATAAATATTACAATTGGAGGGATAAAAAAATGCCTACATTATCATTGAGAATGGAAAAAAGAAGATTTAGAACTTTTTAAAAAGAATATTCAAATATAAATAATCTTAATATGTCATCTTTTGTCCGTAATTTAATTTTTAGACAAAATATATGATGAAATAACTGAAGAAGATGAAAAAAAGAATATTAAGAAGATGGGAAAAATTCAAAATCTGAAAAAAATTCTTCTGCTGAAGAAGTTTTTTTAAAAAGGCTAGGATTATAATGGAAAAAAATTTTTATGAAGTAAAATTTACTGAATCTGCAGAAAAAGATCTAAAAAAATTAATTAAATCAAATAAAGCAATTGCTAAACTTCTTAAAAAAATGGATTTCAGAAAAATTTAATCGGTACACAAAAATCCAAAAGCAAAGAGGGAAAAGCACTTACAGGAAATTTAAAAAGGATTATGGAGATATCGAGTAGGCTCTTATAGAATCGTAGCTGAAATAAAAAAATGATATTTTATTAATATTAATTATAGAAATTTCAGATAGAAAAAGAAACTTATAAAGATAAAAAGAGAAAAAAACATACAAAAATGGAAAAAAATAAAATAAATGAGAGTGTCCAGAATTTTTGTTTAAACCTCTAAATAATATATGATAAAAATAACTATATAATATTTGGAGGTTTTATCTGTCTGTTAAAAATATAGTTATAGAAATATTTAATAATCTGAACAGAAAAAAAGTGAAAGTTGCCTATAAATAGAGGTTTAAAAGCAAGGTGTGAGAATACAAAAACAGTACCATTATTAGAATATAAGCCAGATTATATAAATAATCTACAAAAATATAATTCAAAAAAACAACAAATGAAAAATACCTACAAAAATAGAGAAAGGACAAAGTTATGACAATTTATTCAGCAACATTAATGGGAACATATGAAGAATTTTTAAAAAAATATTTAAAGAAGGCAATCAAAAATGAAATAAATGCTTCTAGAGAAAGTTTGCTTTTTTTACAGCATTATGTAATACAAAAATCAAAAAGAAAGATATAGAATAGCAAATTTTTTTAATAAATAAAGGAGCTGATGTTAAAAATAATAACAGAAGATGGAATGAGCATGTTTTTTTCCATTATTTTTCTCTTGGATGGCAAGATATAGTAAAAAAACAACAATTTTGTGTAAGACATTATTGGAAAAGGGAGCAGATATAACAGTGATACATAAGAAAGAAAAAAACGGTTTCATTCAAGGAATTATTTAATATCGGTACTCCTGAAATGGAAATGTTACCACTATATCAGCTAATATTTTTCTCAACCAGGACTTCTCTCTTAGTAAAGGATAAATGGGGATTAACAGTAATTGAATTTGCCAGAAGATCTAATAGGCCAATAGCAGTGAAAATGATGGAAGATTATGTAAAAAAATATAATTTGCAAGAAGAAAAATTAGAGTACTTAATAATCATTGTTATAAAAAGTATATGTTAGAATGGGTGTGTAAAAATTTTTTTGTGTAAACCTCTAAATAATATATGGTAAAAATAACTATATAATATTTGGAGGTTTTTTTGTTATGGCTAAAAAAATTTGTCTGTTAAGATATATATTTAATAATCTGAACAGAAAAAAAGTGAAAGTTGTTTATAAATAGAGGTTTAAAGCAAGATGTGGAAAAAGAATACAAAAACAGTATCATTATTAGAATATAAGCCGGATTATATAAATAATATACAAAAATATAATTCAAAAAAACAACAAATGAAAAATACCTATAAAAATAAAGAAAGGAAGGACAAAACTATGACAATTTATTCAGCAGAGATATGGGAACATATGAAGAATTTCTAAAAATTATTTAAAGAAGGTGATCAAAAATAAAATAAGTTCATCAGGAAGAAGTTTACTTTTTTTATAGCATTATGTAATACAAAAATCAAAAAGAAAGATATAAAAATAGCAAATTTTTTTAATAAATAAAGGAGCAGATGTTAAAATAATAAGAGAAGATGGAATAAGCATGTTTTTTTCCTTTATTTTCTTATGGACGACGAGATATAATAAAAATGACAATATTGTGTAAAACATTATTGGAAAAAAAGGTGCAGATATAACAACAATATATAAGAAAAGAAAAAAACGGTTTTCATTCAAGGAATTATTTAATATCGGTACTCCTGAAATGGAAATGTTACCACTATATCAGCTAATATTTTTCTCAACCAGGACTTCCTCTCTTAGTAAAGGATAAATGGGGATTAACAGTAATTGAATTTGCGAGAAGATCTAATAGACCGATAGCAGTACAAATGATGGAAGACTATGTAAAGAAATATAATTTGCAAGAAGAAAAATTAGAATTTTTTTAGATAACCGTTGTTGTAAAATTGAATTTACACAATAGTTGTTGCACAATAATTCATTTTATTATATAATATAAAAAAAGAATAACAAATAGATAGGAGAAAAAGAGAAAAAAATGTCAAATAGTGATAACAAAAAGAGTAAGAGTTAGAATAGCACCGTCTCCAACTGGAGATCCACATGTGGGAACTGCCTATATTGGTCTTTTTAATTATGTATTTGCAAAAACATAATGGTGGAGACTTTTTATTGAGAATTGAAGATACGGATAGAACTAGATTTTCTGAAGATCTGGAACAACAAATTTTTTTGATGCGATGAAATGGCTTGGACTTAATTATGATGAAGCGTCCAGATGTTGGTGGGGATAGAGGCCCTTATAGACAATCTGAAAGATTTGAAATATATAAAGAATATGCTGAAAAAAATTGGTAGAAAAAAAGGTGAGGCATATTACTGTTTTTTTGTACACCTGAAAGATTGCAAAAAATTGAGAGAAAGACAAACTGCGATGAAACAAGCACCTGGATATGACGGTCATTGTAGAAATCTTTCTAAAGAGGAAGTTGAAGCTAAATTGGTCGCAGGAGAACCTTATACAATTAGATTGAAAAATGCCTTATGAAGGGGAAACAATTGTAAATGATGGTTTAAGAGGAGAAATTAGATTTGAGAATAGTAAAATTGATGATCAAGTATTGTTAAAAATCTGATGGATTCCCTACTTATCATTTGGCAAATATCGTGGATGATCATTTGATGGGAATTACACATGTTATTAGAGCTGAAGAATGGATTTCATCTACGCCTAAACATATTCAATTGTACAAAGCGTTTGGTTGGGATGAGCCAAAATGGTATCACATGCCACTTTTGAGAAATGCGGATAAAACTAAAATTTCTAAGAGAAAAAATCCAGTTTCATTGAACTATTACCAAGAAGAAGGTTATTTGAAGGAAGGACTTTTAAATTTCTTGGCTTTTAATGGGATGGAGCTTTTGGAGAAAAATAAAGAAATTTTTTTACAATTGAAGAAATGATTGAAAAACTTTTCGTTTGATAAAAATCTCGCTTGGAGGACCTGTATTTGATTTGGTTAAATTAGGTTGGGTAAATAATCATCATATGAGATTGAAAGATTTAGATGAATTGACTAAATTAGCGATTCCGTATTTTGTGAAAAGCTGGATATTACGCTGACGAAAAACTTATCTGATGAAGAATTTTCTAAATTAAGAAGAATTGTAGAAATTTCAAGAGAAGGAGCTCATACTTTGAAAGAATTGCCTGAAATTTCATCAATTTACTTTTGAAGATGAGTTTGAATTGCCAGTTGTTGAAGAAGGAATGAACAAAAAAAGCGAGAAAAATCTGTTGAAAGATTGAGAAATTCATTGGAAACAGAAGTTGGTAAAAAAATCTATCGAATTATTTGTAGAAAAAAATTAATGCTTTAAATGAAGAAATCTCTGAAGAAGAAGCAAAAAGAAATTTTACACGGATTGCAAGATGAACTAGGTGAAGGGCCAGCAAAGAGTATTAATGCCACTTAGAGCAGTTGTTACTGGAAAAAGCTAGAGGAGCTGACTTGTATACTGTAATTGCGATTATTGGAAAAGAGAGAACTTTGAAGAGAGTTCAAAAATACTTTGGAAAAAAATAAAAATAAGTTTTTTTGGAAAAATTATTAAAAATTAGAAAAATTTAGAATATTAAAAAAAGGAATTTGAGATATTGGTCTTGGATTTCTTTTTTTATTTCAGAACAATTGAAAAAAATCATGTTTTATTTGGAATTTTACTTTTTTTATGCGGTATACTTATGTTGAATCAATTTTAAAAAAATAATTTATTAGGAGTGATTAAATGAAAAAAATTTTTATTATTTATGGTGATGTTATTTTCAGCAACTGTATTTGCAGGAACTGTTAATGTGAAAGTTACAAATAAAAATCAATTTTGGGATTTCTCCAAAAGAATTGAGAAATATCGTGAAAAGTGAGCCGTTATCAAATTCACATGATGATGGAAGTTATGCTGTTTATTATTTTACAAATGTGGAAGATCCATTGGGTGTAAAAAAAGAGTTAAATAGTTTTGCTTTTTTTCTGATAATCAGTTGTTTTCGGCAGTTTTTTTGATTCAGCTACGACGGATGAAGAACATGCAAAAAAATAATTGAGAATTACAAGAAAAAAATGCGAGTAAAGTTTTGAAGGAAAAAAATTGAATGTGAAAGAGCAAAAAAAGGAGCATTGTTGTTGTATAATTCAAAAAAATTGATAAAAAAATATAGAATGCTGGATCATACTTTTATTACATCTGCTCTTTATGATTCTGAAAAAAATTGGATGAAATTTTGAGTGATTATGAATAAGTTTTGTTTTTTTGAGTTTTATAAAAGAAAAAAAGCTGTATTTGAATTAATTTTTCATTTGTAGTTTTATTTTAGAATTAAAATGGTTTTTTTCAAATTTTGTATGGTATAATAAATGTAAGATGGTAAAATTTGAAATATAAAAAAATAGATTAATGGGTGTGGGAGGAAATATGGATGAAAAAAATTAATTAATCTACAAATAGGTGCTTTATTGCACGATATTGGAAAAAAATTGTTAGAAGAGCTGGTAAAGGTGGAAAAAAACAAACATTCTAAAGCAGGATCGGATTATTTAGAAAAATAGAGAATTATTAGATAAAGAAAAATATAGAGAAGTTTATGATATGATAAAAATATCATCATAATGAAGAAATAAATGAAAAAAATTAAAAACAAAAATGATAAATTGGATGACAGTTCTTTGGCATATCTTGTTTATGAGGCTGATAATATTGCTTCTGGGGTAGATAGAGTTAAATATGAAGATGAAATAAATGAAAAAGGGAGAAAAAGTAAAAATTACTGAAATAGAAGGGTTACCATTAAATTCAATATTTAATAAACTTAATCTTCAAAAAGAATAAGATAGAAAAAAATTTTTGGTTCCTTAAGAAATGACAGGCGTAATTTTAATATTCCAAAAAGAAATAAAAAGAGAAAAAAATAAAATAGAAAAATACTGAATATTTGAATGTGCTAGAGCAGTTAAGAGATGATTTGGAAGAAATGAAGAAAAAGAATATTTTGACACCTGAAAAAAATTAAATTCAGTATTGGAAGAAAGTTGTATATATTTTCCTTCAAGTTCATATGTAGATTATCCAGATGTCCCTTTATTATGATCATGTTAAATTGACAGTCGCAGTAGCTGTTTGCATGTATATTTATGATATGGAAAAGGAAAAATAATAGAGATTATAAGAATAAATATTTTAAAAAAAGAGCCAAAAAAGAAGGAAAGAGAAAAACAAAAATTTCTATTTGTATCAGGGGAGTTTACTGGAATACAAAAATTTTTATTTATACAATAACATCTAAAATGGCTATGAAATCACTAAGAGGACGATCATTTTACCTGGAACTTTTTATTGAACATATAATAGATGAAATCTTGGAAGCGTTGAATTTGTCGAGAGTAAATTTAATTTATTCAGCAGGAAGCCAATTTTACATGTTGTTGCCAAATATTCCAAAAAAACGATAGAAATTTTTAGAGAATTACAAAAAAATAGTAAATGACTTTCTTTTTGAAGGAATTGGGAACATCGGTTTATTATGAAATATCGCATACTGAAACTTCAGCAGAAGAATTGGGAAATAAGTTAAGTGAGAATATAAAAAAAGAAAACCAAATTAAAGAAATTTTTTTAAAAAGAAATTCTATTGAAACTTCCAGAAAAAAACTGAATAGATATTCTGAAAAAAACAATTGGAAGAAATATTTGATGAAGATAGTGATTTGAATAAAAATTTATAATGATACAAAAGGAATGTGTGATTTGTAAAAAAATCTGAAAAGGAAGAAATTTTGATAAAAAAACTCTCAAAATGAAAGTAATGGAAATATTGAAATATGTGATTCTTGTAAAAAAATTATATTAAATTAGGAAGAGATATTTCAAAAATCATTTCATCAAAAAAAGAACATTTTTTTTATGGAAAAAAATTGTGAAGAAAAATAGTAGTAAATTAAAATTTCCAAAAATATCCGAAAGGATCTGTAGAAATAGTTTTTAGAAATTTTGAGACAGTTGAGGAAGTAGAAAAAGAAAGTGAAAAAAATTTTTATAGATTTTATTCAATAAATGATGATTACTTCGGAAAAGGAAATTCAAGAAATATTAAAATTGAAATTATAATATAAAAATCAACAAATGAAGAAAAAGAAAAATAGTCTTGTTGAATTTACGGAATTAGTTAAAAAGGGTAAAGGAATTGAAAGACTTGCTGTACTAAGAGCGGATATTGATAATTTGGGAACTTTATTTCAAAACAGGTTTTGAAGATACGGGATTTGTTAATATAGATGGAGAAAAAGAACCGTATAAATTTGTAAGATTCTCAAAAACAGTAGTTTTGTCAAGATATTTGTCTGATTTCTTTAAAAGAGTGATAAATTTGATATTAGAAAGAAAAAAATTTTAACTGATGAAAAAGAATGAATTGTTTAAAGAATACTGTAATATAATAACGGAAAGAACAAAAAGAAAAAAACAGACGGAAGAAATATTGTGCTAGTATATTCTGGTGGAGATGATGTTTTTGCAATTGGGACTTGGAATGATATTATTGAATTTTCTGTTGATTTAAGAACGGCATTTAAAGAATTTTTCAAGTGATAGAGTTACGTTGTCGGCAGGAATAGGATTTTTTTGATGAAAAATTATCCGATATTTCAAATGGCACAAAAAAACAGGAGAATTAGAGAAACTTGCAAAAATCATATAATAAAAAAATGAAATTGGCAAAACTACAAAAGATGCTATTGCATTATTTGGAGTGGAAAAAATGACAAATTAAACCATGTTTATAAATGGGACGATTTTATAGGAAAAGTTTTAAATGAAAAAAATATAGTTATTTAAAAATCTAGGATTAGTTTGAAGGAAAAATCAAGAAACAGAAAAAAAGTGTTCGTAGGAAAGTCAAAATGGTATAGTCTTATGAATCTTATAAGAAGCCAGTTTGAAGAAAAAGAAAATGAAAAAAACATAGAATTGATATTGCTCGATTTGCTTACGTAATTGCAAGAATAAAATACGATAAACAAAAATGAAAGACAGCAAAAAAATTATTTAGATTTGAAAAAAACAGCTGTTTGAATGGATAAAAAAATGAAGAAGATGCAAAAACAATTATTAACGGCAATAAATATATTGATTTATGAATATAGAGAAAGTAAATAATTTTAGAAATAAGAATTAAAAATTAAATATTATAAAATGGAAATTTATTACAAATTTAGAAAGGAATTTGTTATGGAAAAATAAAAACAGTGGAAGAATTAGTAAAAAGAAAAATAAAAAAATAATATGGTTACAACAACTCAATTAAGACAACTTTTGTCAAATTCAGTAATAGTAAAAAAATAAAAATATCTTTAGAAAAAAATTAGAAAAAAATATGATGAATTAACACCAGAATTATTGAAAGAAGTAAAATATCTTTTAATAAAGCATACATATCAATGTGGGAAAAAAATAAAGGCGATAAAGAAAAATAAGTTAAAAAGAATTTGACAAAGAATTTAAAATTTCAGAAAAAAATTAAAAAGACATAAAAAAACAAAAAAAGATTTTGATAATTTTTTTATCGTTATTTAGAAGAAATAGTAGCATATGTGAAATATTATATTGGATAAACTAAAAAAATAAAAAAATAGGAGTGAAAAAAATAGTTATGAATACATTAAAAAGGAAAAATTTATTATAACAGGGAAAAATAAAAAGTTTTAACAGGACTTCATATAGGAACATCTGGAGATTTTTTTCGGCGATAGGAGCAGTAGATAACATTGTAATTAGAGATACTGTTACGAATAAACCGATAATACCAGGGTCTTCGTTAAAAAGGGAAAAATGAGATATTTACTTTCAAGAGCTAAATATAATTCTACATTAACAATGCCAAATATAAAAAAAGGAAAGTGATGACATTAAAAAGATTATTTGGAGCTTCTGAACCAGTAGTTTTGTCAAGATTGCAATTTTGTGATATGTTGCTTAGAGAAAAAGATTATGGTAGAGATGTTGAGTTTGATTTGCCGTATACAGAAATAAAAATATGAAAAATACAATAGATAGGGGAACTGGTATTGCAAATCCAAGACAGCAGGAAAAGAGTTCCAGCAGGTTCAGAATTTGATTTTAGATTGATTTATAATATTGAAAAACACAGAGAATATGGAAGAAGAAGTAAAATGCGATTTTGAAAACATACTTTTGATGTTTGAATTACTTGAAGATGATTATTTGGGAGGACATGGAACTAGGGGATATGGTCGTGTTAAATTTGAGGATTTAAAATTGATAGAAAAAGTTTACATAAAAAGAAAAATGAAGATGATATAGAATATTTGAAATCAGAAATTGAAAAATATTGAAAAATTATACTGAAATATTTGGAAAGTAGGAGAGAATAATGACTTATTTACTGTATAAATTAAAAATTTCCAAATGGAATTCATATTGGTGCAAACAGTTCTTTAGAATTGACAAGCACAACTGTAAGTTCAGATGTTTTTTTTATTCTGCTTTTTTTATGCTGAATATATTAGAATATTTGGCGAAAATGATAGAGAATTATTTCAATTAACAGAAAATGATGAATTTAAAATATCAGATTTATTGCCTTTTTAAAAGAAATGAAAAACAGAAACAGTTTTTTTATGTTCCAAAAGCCATTTGTGAATGATATTAAAAAGAAAAACAAAGTAATGATGAAAATGAGCAAGTTGTAGATAGAAAAAAAGGTGAAAAAAATTAAGTTATATTCCTGCAAATAGATTAAAGGAATATTTTTGAATTTTTGGAAACAGGAAAAAAATTTTTCCTGAAATAGATGATGATTTTTGGAGAAAAAGGAATTACATACTAAAAAAATAAGGTTTCAAGAATTGGAGAAGATACAGAACTTTATAATGTTGAAGTTTTTAGATTTAATAAAGATTCAGGACTTTATTTTTATTGTGCAATTACCAGAGAAATGGCAGGAAAAAAATTTGAAAAATATATTGGAAAGTTTGTCTTTGACAGGGATAGGTGGAAAAAGGAGTACTGGATACGGGAAGTTTAGTATTACAGATGATGGTATGATATTTGATGGTGAAGATTTTGATATAATTGAGTCTGAAGATGATAAATTTATAAATGAATCTTTTATATAAAGAAAGTGAGAAGTATTTACTGTTATCGTCATATTTGCCACAAAAAGATGAAATTGAAAAAAATAAAAAAATAAAGAAAATGGCTATCAATTAATAAAAAAAGAAGTGGATTTGTAAATAGTCCAAAGTATAGTGAAAATCCACAAAAAAGGAAGCAAGTTTATATGATTTCTTCAGGATCGGTATTGAATTTTTAAACCAGCAGGAAGATTGGCAGATTTGAAATTGCATGGAAATCATAGTATTTACAGAATGGGAAAGCCGATAGTTATAGGAGTGACTTATGGGAAAGATAGTTAGATATAAAATGGAGATGGAAATTTTGACGCCTGTGCATATTGCAGGGGCTGATTATAAGTCGAAATTGAATAAGACTGAATATATTTTTAATCCTAATACGAATGATTTGACAATAATAGATAATAACAAATTTATTGATTTTTTTGATAAAGAAAAAAATTATAGACAAGTATATGGATGAAATTAGAGAAAAATAATAAATTGAATTTATTTTATTTTTTTAAAAAAATAGTGATCTTTACAAAAAAATAAAGATAGAAATAAAAATTCTTTTATGAGGATTTAAGAGGTTTTACTAAAAAAAGTTACAAAAAAATTTGGATATAGAATTAAAAAAATTAAAGAAAAATGAGAAAAAGGAAAATTTAAATAATATAACTTTATTAAATAAAAAAATGTAAAAGATGAAGTTTATATTCCTGGAAGTTCAATAAAAAGGAGCTTTTGGTAAATCTTTTGTTAGTTAGTTATATTATAAATAATCGAGATGAATTTGTTAATGAAATAAAACAGATAGAAAATGAAGTTAAGAATTTTGATAAAAAAGAGAAATGAATTTGTTAGTAAAGAAAAATATTACAGAAAAAAAGAAATTGAAATTTTCGATAAAAAAATTCTAAATTTTTTTCAAGGAAAAAGTAAAAAAATATAATAAATAAAAATACAAGAGAAAAATATTATATGAAAAATTGCTTAAATAAAAAAATTAAAAAAATTTGGAATATCGTTATCAGATAGTTATGAAAATAAAAAAAGGATATAGATGTTAATTTTTTTATCAAGATATTGATGAAAAAAATGAAAGATAAAAAAAGGAAAGTTACTTGCCAGTAGTCAGGGAATATATAGAACCTAAAAAAATATATTTGAATTTGACATTACTTTAGATTTTGAATTACTTTTCAAGAACAAGACTGAAAAATAAATGATTTTGATGATTTAATAAATGCTCTTGAAGAATCTACGGATTATCTGATAGAAAAATACTCTAGAATTACCAGATGAATTGTGTTGTCAAAACTTAATATTGGGGGCAAATACAGGATTTCATCAAAAAAACGATTGTTCATGCATTGTTTAAAGATAAAAGTGAAAGAACTCAAGTTGTTAAAAATATTATTGCACAAGGGTGGAACAAATGCGATAAGATTACATTTGAATGATAAAGATTCTCCAAGAGTAATAAATAGAATTAGAAAAAAATGGGAAACTTGAATTAGCAGGATTAGTTGAAATTAGGAAAAATATCTGAAAAGGAAGTGGGAAAAATAAGATGCTTGCAAAAAAATAGAAATGGAAATTGAGGGAATGGGTTAGATGTGAATATGAGTTCGCTTTTTTTCATGGATATTTGATGAATAGTATTGATTCTGCTTATGCAGATTATTTGCACTATAATGAAACACATCCTTATACTTCGTGTATTTATAAAAGATATGGAAAGCGGAAAAAAATATTTTTGGAGAATAACGACCTTTAATAAAAAAATGCTTATGAGATGTTAATAAAAATACTTTTTAGAGAATGATGTAAAAAAATATTTATTTGGAAAAAAGGAATCGAGATAGTTGTAAAAATCAATTTCTATGACAAAAACATCTTTTGATGAACTGTTTTTTTAGTAATGAGAAAAAAAGTAAAAATATTTTTTTAACTCCGACAACTCATAAATCAAATGGAGTATTACAAATATTTCCGAATATCTCGACATTACTTCTAGGAGTAATAAATAAAAATAAATCAACATTCGGATACAATTAAGTTGGAAGATGAAAATGTGATAAATGAACTTTTGGAAAAAAAGTGTATATTGATGAATATTATTTAAGAACGAGGTATTTCTTTTTGGAAAAATATAAGAGTTAGAGGATTTATTGGAAATTTAAAGATAAAAAAATAAAAAGGTAAAGATAAGATACTTTATCAACTTTTTGAATTTTTTTGCTACAAGTTTCTGAATATACAGGACTTGGAGTAAAAACAGCATTGGGAATGGGAGGAATAAAAAAATTGGATAATAATAACATTGATGAAAATAAAGAAAGAGTGCTTTTTAACATTTGCAGGAAATACTGATCCGACAAGAGGTAATTATGATGGACCTATGTTACATATTTGCCGTTATTTCAGACCTGAAAAAAATATATTTAGTTTTAACTTCTGAAATGCAAAAAAAGAAATGAGAATAGAATTTATGAAAAAAGCTATAAAAAGAAAGTTTGGAAGATTATAATCCAATATTTGAATATATTAAGACAGATATTGATAATGCACATTTGTTTGATATATATTTTTAACAAAAATAAATGAAACATTTAATAAAAATAAAAACTAGAACATCCAAATGCGGAAGTTTTGGTAAATGTAACATCGGGAACTGCTCAAATGATAAGTAATTTGGTAATGTATATTGTTGATGCTGTAAATATAAACATTGTTCCTATACAAGTAGCAACTCCTGAAGGAAGAGGAAATACTTCAAAAAGTTGTAAACAATAGTTATGAAGTAAACGATGAGAAAGAAAAATAATTTTTGATAATGTAGAAGAATTTAGAACTAATCGAATATTATTTCCTGATTTGAGACAATATTCAAGACTTTTGGTGAAAAAAATCAAATAAAAAGAATTGTTAAAAAAATATGAATATTCAACATGTTTAGAACTGTTAAAAAGGGATATTTTTTTCAAGAAAAATAGTAAATTAAACGGACTTCTTAATTTTGCAAATGATAGACGACACTTAAAAAGGTTTGAAATCAAATGGGAAATTAAAAAAAGTTTGGATGATAAAAAGATTTGATAAATTTTTATTATTATAATAAAAATGAAACAGTTGAAAAATAAAGTAAAAAGAGTGGTATAAAAATTGTGGATTATTTTGCACTTGCTAATATTAAACAAAAAAATCTGGTGATATAGCAGGATATACGATAATGTTGGAACCTTTGATTGTAAATATTTATTTGTCAATTTTAAGAGATGTTTTTGGAAAAAAATTATCGGATTTATTTTTCAGAAAAAAAGAAAAAGATGGAGAATTTAGTTATAAAACAGATATTTTAAAAATTAAAAAAATTATTCTGGATTAAAAGAAAAAAATTGAACATGAATTAGCAATTTTAGAATTGAAAAAAATTCAACATTTGTATCAGATAGTGTGTTAATTGCTATGATTAAATACTTTATTGAAAAAAATGAGTCTGAAACACTGGAAAAAGATGGACTTAGAATATTTCTCGAATTTTTAGTAAAACTTTGCATAAAAATAAAAGAAGTTAGAAATATGATTGCTCATTCATTAAAAAAACTATTAATAGAGATGATTTTTAACAGTGAAGCAAAAAGTTGGAATAGATACTGTGAATAGTAAAAATAATTGATTTTTTTCAAAAAAATATTATACAGATTTTGGATATAAAGAGAGTATGGTATATGTTTATGATGAAATAAATAAAAATAGCAAATGAAATTTTGGAAACAGAAAAAAATAAATTATATTTAAAAAGAAAAAGTAGAAGATTTGTAAAAATTTAAATTACAAATTTTCTATTTGGTTAAAAGTATTTTTTTAAAAAAGAACATGAGGTAAGCTAAAATGAGTAATGTGTATGTTTATGAACAAGGAGCAATGTTAAAAATATAAAGAAAAATCGGTTGATTATTAATTATTCAGAAAATGATTTTTAAGTCGATACCAATTGAAAATATAGATAATATTGTGATTTTTTTGGTGCGATTCAAGTCAGTACTAAAAATGTGTTCAGCAAATGCTGACAAGGGGAGTAAATTTAACAATTTTATCTAAAAAAACGGCTCTTATTTTTGGAAGATTGGAATCTACAGGACATGTAAATATAAATAGGCAGAGATTACAATTTAGAAAAAAAGTGATGATAAAAAAATTTTTTTCTTTGAATATAAGTAAGCGATTTATAAAAAGGAAAAGCAGAAATCAAAGAACAATACTTATGAGAGCGAATAAATTATTAAAAAAAGTCCAGAATTAACGAATATAGTTCTAAAAAAATGTCTGTTTATTCAAAAAAATATAGATAATGCTAAGTCTATTGAAGAATTAATGGGAATAGAAGGACATTTGGCAAAAAAATGTATTATAAAGGTGTTAGCAATGTAATTGGCAAGGAATATTCATTTTCCCAAAAGAACTAAAAAGACCGCCAAAAAGATCCATTTAACTCTGTTTTGAGTTTTGGATATACACTTCTTCATTATGAAATATTTACAATTGCTGAATCTAAAGGATTAAATCCTATGCAGGATTTTTTTACATTCTGATAGACATAAACATCCTGCATTATGTTCTGATTTGATGGAAGAATGGAGACCAATGCTGATAGATTCTTTGGCAATTGCTCTTTTAAATAATAATAAAAATAAAAAAAGAAAAATTTTGAATATAATCAAGAAAAATGGTGGAGTATATTTAGATAAGGAAGGATGTAAAAAAATTTATTGCTGAATTTGAAAAAAAGATTAAGACAGGAAGTCGGATATGTCAAAGAAGTGTCATATAAAAATGAGTTTTAGGCGAATAATAGAATACCAAATAATGCAATTAATAAAAAGCAATAGAAGAAGATAATCCAAATTTATATAGTTCGATATTAATAAGGTGATGGTAAAATGGATGAATGGGATTTTTTTAGATGAAGATTTTTTTGTCATGAATTTTTGAAGATACCTTTACAGTTGTCGTAATTTATGATATTATAGACAACAAGAGAAGAGCTTTTCTTAAAAAAATCTTCTAAATTCTTATGGAAATAGAATACAAAGGTCTGCTTTTTGAGTGTCTATTGACTAGAGAAAAAAATGTGAAACACTTTTTAAAAAGAAATAGAAAAAAATTTGCAGAAGAAGGAGATTTAATAAGAATTTACAGGCTCAATCAGAATGTAAAAAAAGTAATTTATGGCGAATTAAATGAAATTGAAAAACGAAGATTATTATTTTTTTTTAGTAATCGCCACGATACTTTAAAAAAATGGGGGGTTAGAGTATATTTTTTTATTGTTAAGAAAGAGAAATATAAAGATTTTTAGAATTCTCACGAAAATGATAAAAATAATATATGATAAAAATAAGGGGTTTTGTTGAGGGAATATAAGAAGAAATGATACTCTGAGAGGAGACGGAAACAGTCAATAACTTTTTTTCTCTATTATGATATAAATTTTTTTATAAGAAGAAATGATACTCTGAGAGGAGACGGAAACGATAAATCTATGTAAATTATATCGTTATCAATCCAAGTGCATAAGAAGAAATGATACTCTGAGAGGAGACGGAAATAGTTCGTAATCATATAGTTTTTTTGTTTGAAGTTTTGCATATAAGAAGAAATGATACTCTGAAAGGAGACGGAAATAACTTAATTGTGCCATCTATAACAGTTAAAAAAATTAAATATTAAAAAAAGAATTGAACTCCGAAAGGAGACGGAAACCTGTTCCTTGTCTTTAACAATCTCCCCTTTCTTGAATAAAAGAGAATTGAACTCCGAAAGGAGATGGAAACTTAATTTTTTTCTTTTTTTTCATTGTCATCAACTCCATTTATAAGAAAAAAATGATACTCTGAGAGGAGACTAAAAATTTTTTTTAAATTGGCTTATTTTATATTGTCATAAATTTATTAAAAAAAGAAAATTTTTGAAAGGGAATGGAATACAAAAATGTTTTTTTGATTAATTGTAAAGAAAAAGAGATGGGTTATATTCAGGATAAAAATTATTTTAAGATTATAAAATTAATCAAATAAAAAAAGAACTATAAATATAACAATATAGTTCTTTTTATAATTTTAGAAGCATTAAAGACTAAATCTCCAAAAAAATTCTCTCTCAAACTCCTCTTCCGTAAGCACCCGAACCCCCAATTTTTTTCAGCCTTTTTCCAGCTTACTTCCAGCTTTTTTTCTCCAGCAATTAAAAAAATTCAGATTTTTGAAACTGCTGACAGATAATTTCCGCCTTTAGAAAGGATGATGTCTTTTTATGTCGTTTCGTTTGTATTTTTGGAGTTTTCCAGTTGCAAGGAAGTTTTTGCTTTTTATTGGGTTGTCGGCTATTTCTTTTAAATCAGATTCGTTAATGGCGAATTGTAAGCCGATGTTTTGCAAATCTGTGATGATTTTCCAGTTGTTTTCATTGTTTAAAAAGGTATTTACAGCGATTGCTACTTTATCGCCGATTCCTTTTTACAGATAATAAATTTTCAATTGACTGATTTTTTTAGATTTTCAATATTTTTGAAATTTTTTGTCAAAAGGTTTGCATTAAATTTTCCAACAAAAGGAATTCCAAGTGCATAAAGGACTTTTGAAAAAAATCACGATTTTTTTGCTGGCTTCAATATTATTTATTAAGTTATCTACACTTTTTTTGACCCATTTTTTTCGAGATTTTCCAATTCTTCACGGTATTCCTTTAACGAATAAATATCAACTATTGTTTTTATTTTTCCTAATTCAATAAATTTCTCAACAATTTTATCGCCAAGTCCAGAAATATTCATTGCATCACGAGAAACAAAGTAGGCAATTTGGCGTTTGACTTTTTCTGGGCAAAGTGGATTATGGCATTTTAAGGCGACAAGTCCTTCTTCATGTGCAAGTTCGCTGTTGCAGACAGGACAGTTTGCTGGTTCCTGGATTTCAATTTCCTTTCCAGTTCTATCATCAAATACAACATTTACTACTTGCGGAATAATTTCAGCCGCTTTTTCTACAATAACATTATCGCCAATTTTTATATCTTTTCTGCGAATTTCATCAAAATTATGCAAACTCGCCCTTTTTACAACAGAACCTGACAAGTTCACAGCCTCCAGTTCAGCAACAGGTGTAATTACCCCAGTCCGCCCAACTTGAAAAGTTACATCCATTAATTTTGTTTTTACTTGTTCAGCAGGAAATTTGTAGGCGATTGCCCATCGTGGACTTTTAGTTGTATAGCCAAGTGTTTCGTATAGTGAAAAATTATTTACTTTTATAACAAGCCCATCTGTTTCATAATCAAGTTTTTTTCCGATCATCATGCCACTTATCAATAGCCTCTTCCAATTTTTTTAAAAATCAGTATATTTTTTTCAAATATTTTTTTGTTGTCTTAAATCCAAGTTTTTTTCAATGTATTCAATACTTTCCAGATGTGTTTTAATCCCGTAATTTTCAGCATTTACCAAATAATAAAGGTAGCAGTCAAGACCACGTTCTGCAACTATAGTCTTATCCAGCTGTCTTATTGTTCCTGAAGCTGCATTTCTTGGATTTGCAAAAAAACATCTTCCCTTCTGTCTTCACGTTCCTGATTTATTCTATTAAAACTGGAAATTGGCAAAAATAATTTCTCCACGTACTTCAAGTGAGATATTTTCTTTCAATTTTTTACGGAATAGTTGGAATTTCCCTGATATTTTCAGTAACATCTTCCCCAACTTGTCCATCTCCCCGAGTCACAGCTTGAACAAGCATCCCATTTTCATAAATCAAACTTATGCTAAGCCCATCTAATTTTTAGTTCTAAGATATATTCTAGTTCTTTAGAATTATTTTCAATATTTTCAGCTAAAATAATCTTTTTAACCCTTTTATCAAAATCCTCAATTTCAGAAATATTATAAGTATTTGACAAACTAAGCATAGGCACTCTATGTCGCACTTTTTGAAAAATTTCTCGCTCGCAGTTCCCCCAATCTTTTCAGTAGGCGAATTTTCCCCATTTTTATTATATTCCAGCAATTCTGGATATTTTTTTGCTCAAGTTCCTTTTAATTCATGTATTAAAAAAATCATATTCCATATCGGAAATAATGGGATTATCCTCATTATAATAAAAGATTGTTGTGGTATTCGATTTCACTTCTTAATTTTGTATATTTTTTTCTTGAATTTCAGAAAAATTATTATTTTTTTATTTTCTATATTTTGATTTTTCATTGTTTTCTTCTTGATTAAATAAATTCACGACTGCTCCTTTTTGTTTAAAAATTGTTTTGTAAATTATATCATTTTTTTATGATAATAAAAAGTTTTTTTGGGAGTAAATAAAAAAAGTATTTCGATTAAATAAAAAAAGTATAGTATAATGATTCTGTAGAGAGGAGGAAAAAGATAATATGATCGTTTTCTTAGAGAGAATAGTGCTTATTTACACGCTAATTTTAATGATATTAGATATTATTAAATTAGTTAAATACATTATTAGGAGGTTAAAAGGGTAGAAATGCCCCTCCTCTCTCATAAAAAAATAAAGGAGAAAAAAATATGAAATGGCTAATACTTTTTGGCATGTGCTTATATAATAACAAGACATTATTTATTAAAAAAGTAATAAAAAAATAAAGACTTATAATTATAACATAGATTATAAGCCTTTAAACTGATCATTTTTCTTAGTTGCTTATATTATAGCATATTTAAAAAAATCAAGGATAAATATAGAAATAAATTAAAGTTTAAATTTATATTAACAAATATAGAGCATATTACAGGGCTTAAATTTTTAGCCTTGTAATATTTTTTTAGGAGGGTATCTTTATGAAAAAGTAGATTATTATATCCGTGTATTGTAAAAAAAGGAAGATGGGATTTTTTTATGCCAATTTTTTTAGATTTTGAGGGATGTTTTACTGATGGTGAAACTCTTGAAGAAGTTGTAATAAATGCAAAAGATGTTTTATCGGGAACATTATTTACGATGGCAAAAACATAATATTCCGTTTCCAAGTTCTGAAAAATAAAAAAATTAATTTAAAGGATGGTGAATTTTTAATATATATTGATGTTTGATTTCTCCAATTTTAGAAAAAGGCAAAAAAATCAATCTATTAAAAAAACATTGACAATTCCTAAATGGTTAAATGATGAAGCTGAAAAAAACATTCATTGAATTTTTTTCTAATATATTGCAAACAGCATTAAAAAGAAACATTAGGGTTATAAAATCCAAAAAGATAAAAAAATGTTCAAAAAAATAAATTATTCAGAATTATATTGAATTTTTTTGGGCATTTTTTTTATTTTAAAATTATCTTTTTTTATACTGTTATATTTTTCTCAAAATGTGGTATGATATAAACAATTAAAAACTGAAAAAAATAAAAAGGAGGAAATTGAAAAGAATATAAAAATATGGAGAGAAGTAATAGTGAAATGATAGATGAAAATGTGAAAAAAATATAGATACAATTGAAAAAAATTGATATTTTAGGGATGGATTTGGAAAGTTTGCAGGAAAAAAATTTATTGGGATTGGGCTGAAGAAGTTTAATGCCAGTCAGGTATTTGATTGGTCGCATAATAAATTGGTGTTTGATTTTTGATGAATTTTCTAATATTTCAAAGAAAGACAGGGAGATTCTAAAGAAAAAAATTTTTATGTGGCGAAACTTGAGTTTAAGACACATCAGGTTTCAGAAGATGGGGATACTGAGAAATTTTTTTGTTTGAACTGGAAGGATAAAAAGGCTGATTGAAAGTGTGCTTATTTCCCATAAAAAAATCGGCATACGCTTTGTGTTTCATCGCAGATTGGGTGTCTTATTGGGTGTGACTTTTTGTGCGACGGCGACAATGACTTATGAAAGAAATTTGTCAATTTCAGAGATTTTACTGCAGTATTATTATGTTCAGAAGCATCTTATGAAACGTGGAGAAAAAAATTGGGAAATGTGGTTTATATGGGAATGGGAGAGCCATTTTTTTAAATTATGATGCGGTTCTTGGATCTATTAATATGTTAAATTCTCCAAAAAGGGCAAAAATTTTTTTCAAAGAGGAATTTTACAATTTCTACAAGTGGAATTGTAAACGGGATAAAAAAAGATTTACGGAAAAATGAAAAATCAGATAAATCTGGCGATTTCGTTACATTCAGTAAGGGATGATGTGAGAAGCGAGATTATGCCGATTAATAAAAAGATGGGGAGTGAAGCAGTTAAAGGAGGCGCTTTTTAGATTATCAAAAGAAAACTAAGAATCGGATTACGTTTGAGTATATCCTGATTGATGACTTGAACTGTGAGCCTGAGGATGCGAGAGAATTGGCTGGATTTTTTTAAATTCGTTCTCGTGCCTTGTTAATTTGATTCCGTATAATCCTGTTGGAGGAAAGCCGTATAAAAACTCCTTCAAAAACAAAAAAACAAAGGGAATTTTATAAATTATTAAAAGATAAAAAAATGTTAATGTAACATTGCGTGAAACTAAAGGGCAAGATATTGCATGACTTGTGGACAGCTGAAGGCAAAAAAACAGATGGATTCTTCTCAAAATGTTTAGGTAAATTGAGAAAAGGATGTTAGAGCAATTTAGTTGAAGATTTTTGAAAAAAATAAAAAAATTTAAATAAATATTGTAGCAGTTACGAAAAAGAGGTAGTAATGAAAAAGAATAATAAAAAAAGTAAAAGTGGAAAAAAACCTAGGAAAAAAATTCAGTTTACTCTCGTTTTTTCAAAGTTTTTTTTATTTCTGTTTGTGATTGGAATTGAGCTGGAGCATATTTGGTGTATACAGTGAGCAAGGAAACGCCTGTTGATTTGATAGATGGTTATGCTCCTGTGTCGCCTTCCAGTAATTTATGATATAAATGGAAATCAAATTGATACAATAATGGTTCAAAAATCGTGCACCGATAGGGATAGGAGAGATCCCTCCCTATGTTCAAAAATGCATTTTTTTGGCGATAGAAGATAGAAAGTTTAGAACACATCATGGATTTGATTTTTATCAGAACAGCAAAAAGCGACTTTTTTTAACACTTACAGGAAGACGGATTGAAGCGTGGAAGTACAATTACGCAAAGCAGCTTGCGAAAAATGCCTTTTTATCGCCTGAACAAACGATAACAAGAAAAAAATTAAGGAAGCAATCTTGGCGGTGGAAATTGAAAGAAAAATATACGAAAGATGAAATTCTGGAAAAATTATTTGAATACGATTTATTTTTGGGCAAGGAGCTTATGGGATAAAAAAATGCTGCAATAAAATATTTTTAATAAACAGCCAAAACAGTTGACTATTGCACAAGCTACTATTTTAGCTAGTCTTCCGAAGTCGCCGACAAAATATTCAAAGATAGAAAAATGCGTTAGGAAGAGAAAGACTTGTTCTTAGTCAAATGAAAAAAATTATGGATTTATAACAGATGAAGAGTATAATGAAGCGATTAATGAAAAAAATTAAATTTGTAAACGGAAATATAAAAAAAGCCGTAATGAAGAAGAACAAATTTCAACTTCAAATGTTGCGCCTGAATTTACGACAGTTGTTTTAAGTGAAGTAAGAAAAAAATATTGAAAATACCTGAAGAAGATCAAAAATTCTTATTTGATGGTTACAAAATTTATGCAACAGTTGATTTGGATTTACAAAGAGCGACTTTATACGGCATTTAATAATAACTATAACTTAAAAAAAGCCGTGCAGATTTAAATGGCGCTTTATTTTCAATTGATCCAAGCAATGGATTTGTAAAAAAGCGATGGTTGGGGGAAAAAAATTATAAAAAAAGGGAATTTTAACCGTGCAATGAGTTCGTTAAGACAGCCTGGATCGTCATTTAAGCCAGTAGTTTATCTTGTCTGCATTGCAAAAAGAAAAATGGCGATGAATAGTGTTATGGAAGATTCTCCAGTAAAAAAATTGGAAACTGAGTCCGAAAAAAACTATGATGGAGTCTCACAGGGACAGCATGACACTTGCTAAAAGCTCTGGAAATTTCTAATAATGTAATACCAGTAAAAATTATTGCAATATGTGGGAATTGATGTCGCTGAAAAAGGTTTGGCGCAATGCTGGGATTGTCGGTGGAGATTTTCCTAAAAAAACTATACATTGGCGCTTGGTTCGATTTCCACAAGGCCAGTGGATATGGCAATGTTTTATGCGGCACTTGCAAATGGAGGATATCAGGTACAGCCTCAATATATTTATAAAATTGAAAACAAATATGGTGAAGTTATTTATGAAGCTAAACCTAAAATGAAGAAAGTATATGATTCAAAAGATGTGGCAATATTAACTTATATGCTTGAAAATGCCGTAAATTATGGAACTGGTCAGCCAGCTAAAGTATTTAAAGATGGTAAATTGATTCCAATGGCTGGAAAAACAGGAACAACATCAGATTATGTTTCAGCTTGGTTTACAGGATATACGCCAACTCTTGCGACAGTAGTTTATGTTGGAAATGATGACAATAAGTCAATGGGGCCTGGAATGACAGGAGGAGCTGCACTGCGCCAATCTGGAAGAATTATATGCAGGCGGTAGTTGATTTACCAAATTACAATGTTGGAGTTTTTGAGTTTATAGATGATTATATTATGAGAAAAAGATTTGACAACAAGAGATATTGACTTACAAATTGGACTTCTTGACAGAGATGGTGTAAATAAACGAACAGCATTGTTTAAGGCGGGAACAGAGCCAATTGAATATGAAGGAAAATTTAGAAGAGGAGTTACTTTTTAAAAAAATAAATTTTCTTTAAAGTTATTAAGGAATTTAATATAATAAAAAAATATGATTTCGATACAAATTAATGTACGAGAAATCATATTTTTTTAAATAAATTTAGCTTACGACATAAATAGTAATTTAACTATAAATAGTGCTCCTAAAATGATCATTACCCAAGAAACAGGTCTTCTGTCTTCTTTTTTTGAAAATAAATTGTAAAAATAAATTTATTAATACGTAGGATAAAAATTCCTAATGTTAATCCGTCTCCGATGCTATAAGTTAAAGCCATTGTAGTGATTGTGATAAATGATGGAACACCTTCCAAGACATCATGCAAATCTATGTTTTTAACTGAACTTAGCATTAAATAACCAACGTAAATTAAGGCTGGAGCTGTAGCACATCCTGGTATTGAAATAAATATTGGTGAGAAAAACATTGATATTAGGAATAAAACTCCTGTTGTGATGGCTGTCCATCCTGTTCTTCCGCCTGCGATAACTCCTGTTGAACTTTCCACATAAGTTGTAACTGTTGAAACTCCAAGTGCTGCGCCAGCTGTAGTTGCTATTGCATCTGCCATTAGGGCACGTCCTACATTTGGTACATTTCCGTTTTCATCTAGCATATCTGCCTTTGAGCATACTCCTACTAATGTTCCAACAGTATCAAAAAAGTCTACAAATAGGAATGTACAAATTATGACAAATAAATTTCCAAACATTTTAAAAATCTGTAAATAATGAAAAAGTCCAATTTTCCCATAACAGGCATCATTGACTCATATTTAAAAAAATACCGGATGGTAAATAAATTCCCAATTCCTTTGCATGTGCAGGATTTAAAAAGAGCATATCCCCAAGCTAGCAAAGAACTTAAAAACAATTCCATAAAGAATTGAACCACGTACATTTTTTTATCTAAAAATAGATATTAAAAATTAGTCCGATGAATGAAATTATAACGGCTGGAGAAAAAGTGTCCCATGCTTACTTTTTGTAGATTCATTCAAAACAACAAGTCCGCTTCCTGAAAAATCCTACAAATGCGATAAATACTCCAATTCCACCAGTAACAGCATGCTTCATATTTTCTGGAATAGAATTTACCACAGCTTCACGTATTTTTAAAAAGTGTCAAAACAATAAATATAATACCTTCACAAAAATACGGCAGTTAAGGCAGTTTGCCAGCTAATTCCGCCCTTTAATACAACTGTAAATGCAAAGAATGCATTTAATCCCATACCAGAAGCAAGAGCAAAAAGGCAAGTTTGCAATAAGTCCCATAAGAAAAACATCCTAGTGCGACTGAAAAGCAAGTTGCTGTAACTAATGCGCCTGCATTCATTCCAGTTTTTTTGATAAAAATATTTGGATTTACGGCGATTATGTATGCCATTGTAAGAAATGTTGTAATTCCTGCCATAATTTCCTTTTTTTCATATTGACATTTTCATTTGTTAAAAAGCGGGAAAAAGTCGTTTAAGTCCGCTTGTTTCATGAATATTAGATGTACTCATCTTGATTAATCAACTCCATTTCTATTTTTTTATTTATTTTTTTATTTTAATAAGGGTTTTGCCCCCTTTTTACAATGTTTATTTTGTTTTTAGTTTAATCGTTTAATCTTCTTCGTTTTCTTTGTTTTTTTCATTTTTTTCTTCTTCCAATTTTTTTCCTTGTCAAATGTCATAACAACTTTCTCGATTTTTTATTTCTTACTCTTTGAGGCTTGAATATAACGCCATTAATTGTAATTGGTTCGATATTTTCATTATCTTCTGAATATATCCCAGATTTTCAATCAAAAATACCACTTAAGGTATCATAATATTTAGATTCAAGTTCAAAGTGAAAGTTGTCATTTAAGTCATATAATGAAACATCACCATTGACTAGATATTTATTTTTGAAATTTGATGAATTGACAAGTCTTCGTCATCAAATTCATCATCAATATTTCCCATAACTTCCTCAATTAAGTCTTCAAGTGTTACAATTCCTGAGAATCCGCCATATTCATCAATTAATATTGTAATATGTTTTTTTCAAGTCGCATTTCATTAAAAAGTTCATTTACATTTTTTTGTTTCAGGAACAAAGTATGCCTCTTGAACCAAGTCAGATATTTTTTTATATTGTCGAATCCTTTTTTTATAGGCTTCTATCATCAAATCTTTAGCCATCAGAATTCCAATAATATTATCTGCTTCATTTTCATAAACTGGAATACGTGAATATTTTTTTCAATTTCCTTATTTTCAAAAAGTTCATGAATTGAAATATTTTTATCAATTAAAAAAATACTTTTTGTTCTTGGAATCATTATTTCCCGTGCAATCTTTTTCATCAAATTCAATGATATTTTCAATCATTTCCTGTTCAGTTTCATTAATAACTCCATGTTCCTTTCCCCAACTTCCACAAGTGAACGCAGTTCCTCCTTTGAAACTTTCTCTTCAATATTATCTTCTCTCATTCTCAAAATTGTAAGTACCAAATTTGTAGAAAATGTCAAAAATTTTTACAAAAAGGAGAGAATATTGTTGAAATAAAGACAATAACTCCAACTGATGATAAAGCTATATTTTCTGAATTTCTAAGTGCGATTCTTTTTGGAATCAATTCTCCAAAGACAAGTGTAACATAAGATAATATAAAAAGTTATCAAAAATCATTGAAATCTGGTCGCTATATGGAATTTTCAAAGGTTTTAGAGCCTCTGAAAGAAATTGTGAAAGTCCAGTTGCCGCTGATGCTGATGCAAAGAAACTAGCCAGAGTAATTCCGACTTGAATAGTAGATAAAAAAATTTACTTGGCTCTTTTTAGTAGATTGTCAAAGCAAAATTGCCTTTTTTTATTTCCATCTTCAATTAATATTTTTTTAATTTATTTTTATTTAACGAAACAATCGCCATTTCCGCACTGGAAAAAGAAAGCGTTAATTCCTGTTAAAATTATTATTATTACAATTTGTAATAATAAACTGCCCTCAGACATTTATTTTTTTCCTCCTAATTTTTTTAAAAACTTATAGACATTATAACATATTTTTTTAAAAAAATTTAAAAAAATTGATTTTAGAATTAAAAATAAATAAAAAAACCTATTTTAAATTTAAAAAAACTCAAAAATAGGTCGATCAACTTATTAATTTCTATAAACTATTTTTTTGTCTGTCTTTTGTTCCAGTCTTTTATAAACCTCAATAAATTCCTTTGCCAATTCCTTAAATAAAATCGCTGTCATCAGATGATCTTGAGAATGAACCATAATTAAGCCAACATTAAGTTTTTTTCTCCCCGGCTTCCCTAACAATAAGATCTGTCTGTAATTCGTGAGCCTTTAGCATTTCTCAGTTGACTGTCTCATAAGTTTCTGTGCTTCATCAAATTTTTCCTTCTTTTGCAGCATTCATAGCATGATAAGCTAGACTTTTTAGTTTCCCCAGCATGTCCAATCAGTGTCATAGCAATCATTTCAATATCCAAAACTTCTTCAGCCATAGTAATTCCTCCCATTTTTTTATTTTTTTGTATTTATCAAAAATTCTATATTAGAAATCTCTTTTTAATATTGTTATAACACACGTTTTTTTCACTATGTCAATTTTTAACAATGAAAAAAATTATAAAGATATTATCTTTGCAAAAAATAAAAAAATAATAGTAATAATTTTCTTGATAAAAGTTGACTTCTTAAGTTTTAATGGTATACTATAAATGTAAAAAGTTAAGTTTACTGATTAGCAAAGTAATAAATTATAAATAATAAAAAAATTTGGGAGAGAAGAAGGATGATTAAAATGAAAAAAATCTTATTATGTTGTGCAAAGAGGGATGTCTACGAGTCTATTAATAAACAAAAATGAAGTCAGAAGCTGAAAAAAAGAGGAATTGAAGTTAAAAATTTGGGCAGAGTCGCTTGATAGAGCAAAAGAAGAATTTGCAAAAAGCTGATGTAGTTTTATTAGGACCGCAAGTTAAATATGCTTTTGCCAGAAGCTAAAAAAATTGCTGAAGAAAAATAATATTAACATTGATGTAATTAATATGGTTGACTATGGAATGATGAATGGGGCAAAAGTATTGGATCAAGCGTTAAAATTACTTTTAGTATAATTTTTTTTCTTTTAGATTAATTTAAAGTTTGTAACAAATCATGTCATATTTATATTTTTTTATTGATTTAATAAATACTGATTAATGATTAATCAAATTTATGATTAAATTAATAAAAATATTTTTACAAAAATAAATTTTTTTATAGTATAATAACTATAAATTAAGATACTAGACAAATTTTAAGGAGTGATTACAATGATTAGACAAAGTTGGATATGGTGGAAAAGATTAAATACAATTTAATATTTTTTTGCCAGCTGTGTTGAGATTTATTGTAATTACGATTATAAATATTATGAGAAAAGCATTGGTGAAGTATAGATCAATGCTTTTATTTTATTCAGTTCTCTTAGTCGGTAAAACGATTTGAGAGAATTTTTTTATAAATTTCAACAAATTTTGGGAAAAAGCGAAAAAAAGAAAAAAATAAAGAAAAAAATAAAGAAAGTGAGATATTTTTATGTTGATAAACAAACCTACTTATTATTATTCAATTATCAGACAAAAAGTTTAATAATTTTTACTTTGCTGAAGATGAACGGCAAGTTATTATTGGAATTGATTGTGAATATTTCGATTCTAATGAATATAGCTATGATTCCTTAAAAGAAAAATTTATAATTCTTTTTGTGAAGCAAAAAAAGGTTGCTCCGTTTGCAGGGCTATTTGGGACATTTGCCTATGAGTCGATACATTTTTTTTGAGAATATTGAGAAGATAGAAAAGGAGCAGTTTAAGTTTCCGCAGTTTATTTTTTTGCCAATGCGAAGGCTTATTTGCATTATTCAAAGACTAGCAAGGAATATTCATTTTATGGGGATGAAAAAAAGTATTTTTTTATTTTTTTGAATGATGAAATTGAGAAAAAGAGCTGAAAAATAGTGAATTGCTTTTATGATATAAAAAAACAGATTTTGATGAGGAAAGATCACATTTTTACGGCATTCTTGAAAAAGCGAAGGAATATATCAAGGCTGGGGATATTTTTTTCAGGTTGTGCTAAGTGAACAGTTGAAACTTGCGACAAATATGGATTCTCTTGATTTTTTTATGAAAAAAATTGTCAAAGGCTAATCCTAGTCCGTATATGTATCATTTTCCCTACAAAAATATGGAGATATTGTTGGTTCAAGCCCCGAAATATTAGTTGATATTTCATCAGATAATATTTATATTGCTCCTATTGCTGGAACTCGCCCAAGGGGGAAAGATGCCAATGAAGATGTATTTTTAGCAAATGATTTGTTAAATGATGAAAAGGAATGTGCTGAACATAGGATGCTTGTTGATTTGGCTCGAAATGATATTGGAAAATTTGCTGAAAGTGGCTCAGTTGTTGTGAAAAAAATCTTATGCATATTAAGAATTATGAGCATGTAATGCACATTGTGACTGATGTTTATGGGAAAAAAGCGAAAAAGATGTGTCGATATTTGAAGTTATTGCTCAAGCTCTTCCAGCGGGAACACTTTCTGGATCGCCCAAGATCCGTGCTATGCAGATTATTTCAGAACTAGAAGTATTTAAGAGAAATGTTTATGCGGGAGGAATCGGATTTTTAAGATTTAATGGGGATGTTCAGCTTGCGATTATTATTAGAACTGCATTTTTTTGAAAAATAAAAAAATTATGACTTGAATAAGGTTGACAAGGTTAGGAATGTATTTATTCAGGCTGGGGCTGGAATTGTATTTGATTCGGTAAAGGAAAAAGGAATATGATGAAATTTGTCATAAAAAGAGCATCTGTACTAAATATTTTTTTAAGAAATTTTGTAAAGAAGAAAAAAAGAAATTGAAAAGGTTAAAAAAATAAGGAAAAAGAAAAATGAAAAAGGGAAGGATGTGAAATAAATGATTTTAATGATTGACAATTACGACTCGTTTGTTTTTTTAATGTTGAGCAATATTTGAAAGGAAATGACTGACGATGAAGTAATTACTGTGAGAAATGATGCAATTACAATTGATGATATAAAAAAATGAATCCTGATAAAAATAATCTTTTCTCCAGGTCCAAAAACATCCGAAAGATAGCAGAATTTGCCTTGAAATTTTTAAATAATATTGATGAACTGGGGAATATTCCAATTTTGGGGATTTGCCTTGGGCATCAGGCAATTGGGATGAATTTTGGTGGAGAAATAAGAAGCTTTGAAAAATCCGTTGCATGGTAAGACTTCAAAAATTACAGTTTTATCGGAAAAATTCTGTGTTATTTAAAAAAACTTGCCAAAAAAATTTAAAGTCATGAGGTATCATTCGCTTTTATGTTGACAATATTCCAGAAGAGCTTGAAGTTACGGCAAGGTCTGAAGATGGGATTGCGATGGCTGTGGAACACAAAAAGTAAAAAAATATTTTTTTGGAATACAGTTTCATCCAGAATCATTTTTTTACAGAATATGGAAAAAAATATGATACGAAACTTTTTAAATATTGAAGTTTCAGAAAATTTGCAAAACAATAAAAAAATTTTTGAAAAATAGTAAAAAGAAAGGAAACTTTGAAAACATGGATAAATATTTGAAAAAAATTACAGGAAAAATATTGCATTGACAGATACTGATTTTAGAGAAATCTGTAAAATTATTGATGATAAAAGTTATGATATTGTACAGCTTGGAGCATTGCTTGTGCTAATTTCAGAAAAAGCCTTTATCCAGAATCATTAACTGCTTTTGTAAATAATATTTTTAGAATACAGCACAACTTTTGAAGATAAAACTCCAATGATTGATGTCTGCGGAACTGGTGGCGATGGATTCAAAAACAATAAATATTTCAACAGCTGTCGCATTTATTCTGGGAGCAATGGGAGTAACTGTCGCAAAAACATGGAAACCGTGCAATTTCCAGCAAAAAGTGGAAGTAGCGATGTACTTGATAAATTAGGAGTACCACTTGAAAAATCACTGGCAACCCAAATTGAAAAGCTGCACAAAAAAAATCTTGCCTTTTTCCATGCTCCATTTTTTCATAAATTAGTTGGAGAAGTACGAGAAGTTAGAAGCCGTCTTGGAATCAGAACTGTCTTTAACATTTTAGGTCCACTGCTTCATCCAAATACAAAGTTGAAATATCAGTTAGTTGGACTTTACCATGAACCTGTTCACAGATTGTATGCTGAAACATTGCAATTATTGGGAAGAGAGCATGCGTTGGTTGTGCGTGGAAATGATGGACTTGATGAAATTACAATTTGCGACGATACAAAAATTATCGAAGTAAAAGGAGATCAAATTCTTGAATATACAATTTCTCCTGAAAGTTTTGGATTCAAACGGGCTTTTCATTCTGAAATTGAAGGTGGAACTGCAGAAGAAAATGCTGAAATTTTAAAGAGAATATTAAAAGGTGAAGAAAAATCGGCAAAATTTGATATAGTTGTGTTAAATGCGATGTTTGGGCTTTATACTGCGAATGTGGTGGATCATCCTGCGAAAGCTAAAGACATGGTTTTGGGAGCGATTGAGAGTGGGAAGGTTTATGAGTTTTATAAAAATTATGTGAGATAATTTTTTTGGAAGTAGGATTTAGATGATGATAAAAAAACTTTATATAAAGAAAAAAATGTTTGAGGTATTTTTATAATCCCAGAAATAATACTATTATTTATATTTTTCTTCAAATTTTCAATACTAGTATATATAATACTACCTCTTTATGTTATTGAGAGTATATTTGATAATATTTTTTTCAATATTCCATTAATTTGGTTATTATTTAAAAATAACAACTATGTATTTTTGCTCTATAAAGTTTAAAAAAATAAATAAAATTGAAGATGAAGAAAAAAAGAAAAAAATACAAAAATTAGGTTAAAAAATAATAATTTTTTTAGTAAATATAGTAATTTTCGTTATTTTCACAATACTTCTACTAATTTAATAAATCAAATTGTTAATACAATATTAAGTTTTTAAACTACGAAAGGAGAAATATGGATATTTTAGAAAAAAATAAAAAAATTAAAAAGAGATATACAGCTTGTAGACGAATTAAAAGTCTTTTAAGCAACCATCTTTAAAAAAAGGCACTTAATCAAAAAAAAGGAATTCGGATTATTGGAGAAATTAAAAGGGCTTCCCCATCGAAGGGAAAAATTGCGAAAGATGATTTTGATTTGTTAAAACAGGCACAAAGTTATGTGGATAAAGGAGTTTCAGCTTTTTCGATATTGACGGAAAAGGAATATTTTTAAAGGGGAGAATGATTTTATAAAAAAATTGTAAGGGAAAAATTTCCAGAAATGCCGATTTTGAGAAAAGATTTTATTTATACTCCGTTTCAAGTGGCTCATGCTAAATTTTTGGGGGCTTCGGCGATTTTGCTGATTGTGAGAATGCTGGATGATAAGACGCTTTTGGAGCTTCATAAGTTGGCACAGGATTTGAAAAATAGATGTTCTGGTGGAAACTCATGATGAAGAGGAAATAAGAAGAGCTTTTGAAGATTCCCAAATTTGGAGATTTTTGGGGATAAATAACCGAAATTTGAATACTTTTTGAAGTTGATATTAGAACTACGGAAAAAAATTGATAAATAAAAATTCCAAGAGATGTTTTGAAAAAAATTTGACTATTGTAAGTGAAAGTGGATTTTTTTGTCAAAAAGAGGATGTGGAATATGCAGAAAAAAATTGAATGTGGATGGGTCGCTGATTGGAGAGGCACTTATGAAAGGGCTTATTTAATAAACTCAAAAAAATTTAAATAAATAATTATGATTTTGGAATTTAATTTTTCTTGAAAAATAGAACTAATTTAAATTAATCAAAAATTTATTAAATATTTGATACTTATACTATTCCCCACTAAATCAATGGAGTTTTTATAATTCCGTTTAGCAAGGGGTCAAGACCCCTTGTCAGAAAGTAAATAGGAGATTATTTCTTTTCTTCAAATGGAGTTTAGTATTAAATGGAATAGTATTAGTAAAATAGTTATAAAAATAGATTTATGGAAGGAAAAAAATTGGAGAAAAAAGAAAATAATGTGGCAACTGATGATTTTACAGAAAATGCTACTAAATTGAAGGTTTGCGGGATTAGGAGCATTACTGAAATTAATGAATTAAAAAAACTTTGGATATTGATTATTTTGGATGTATTTTTTTGCGAAGAGTGCAAGGCAGGTAGATACGGAGCTTGCAGCTAAGATTGCTAGGACTGCGCATAGGCACGGGAAGAAAACTGTTGGAGTGTTTGTGAATGCGATGATTGAGAATGTTGTGAAAATTGTGGAGGAAACTGGAATTGATGTTGTGCAGCTGCATGGGGATGAATCGGTGGAATACTGTGTGGAACTTACGAAAAAATTGGAAAAACTTTATGAGAAAAGCTGCTTTAGAAAGCGTAAAAATTTTCCGCCTAAAACTAAACTTTGGAAGGTTTTTGGAGTAACTGATGAACTTCCAGATATTGCAGATTATAAGCAGTATATTGAATATCCGTTGTTTGATGCGAAGGGAGAAAATCGTGGGGGAAATGGGATTGTTTTTGACTGGGATATTTTGAAGGATTTGGAGGAATATTCATTTGTGCTGGCTGGAGGGCTTTCGGCTGAAAATATTTGTGAGGCGCTTGAATACAAGCCTGCGATTTTGGATGTAAACAGTAAAGTTGAGGTTAATAATAAAAAAATAAAAAAATTAGTTGAGGAAGTTGTAAATTTAGTAAAAAAAGGGAAAAATAATAATTAAAAAAATAAATGTGAAAGGAAAGAAATATGGGAAAATAAACATTTTAATGAAAAAGGCATATTTTTGGGCAATTTGGTGGGCAATTTGTGCCAGAAACTGCTATGTTCGCTTTGGCGGAACTGGAAGCAGAGTATGAAAAAAATTGAAGAATGATAAGAAATTTTTGAGGAATTTGATGATTTGTTAAAAAAATTATGTTGGGCGTGAAACTCCACTTTATTATGCAAAAAAATTTAAGCGAATATTATAATCACGATATTTACTTGAAAAGAGAGGATTTGAATCATACAGGTGCTCATAAAATTAATAATGCGCTTGGGCAGGTTTTTGCTTGCTAAGAAAAATGGGGAAGAAAAAAAGTAATCGCCGAAACTGGGGCTGGACAGCATGGAGTTGCGACTGCGACTGTCACGCTCTGTTAGGCTTGGAATGTGATGTTTATATGGGAGCTGTTGATATTGAGCTGCAAAAAACTGAATGTGTTCAGAATGGAACTTTTAGGTGCAAGAGTTATTTCAATTGAAGATGGGCTGAAAACATTAAAAGAAGCGACAACAGCGGCTATTCAGTCTTGGGTTGCTGAAATAGAAACTGTATTTTATGTAATCGGTTCAGTTGTAGGGCCTCATCCATATCCAACAATTGTACGTGATTTTCAGTCAATTATTGGTTATGAAACAGAAAGCGCAACTTGAAGCTCTTGGAAAACATGCTGACCATGTTATTGCATGTGTTGGTGGCGGAAGTAATGCAATTGGGATTTTTAGTGCATTTATAAATGACAATTCAACTAAACTTTATGGAGTGGAAGCTGGAGGTTATGGAATTGACACAGATATGCATGCTGCCACATTGACGCTTGGAAAACCTGGAATTATTCACGGAATGAAAACTTATGTGCTGCAAAATAAATATGGGCAAATAAGTCCAGTTCATTCAATTTCCGCTGGACTTGACTATCCAGGAGTAGGTCCTGAACATTCGCATCTGTTTGACACGAAAAGGGCAACTTATGCACCAGTTACCGATGATGAGGCGATGAAGGCACTAATGCTCGTTACAAGAAAAGAAGGAATTATTCCAGCGATTGAAAGTTCACATGCTTTAGCATATCTTGAAAAATTATGTCCTGCACTTTCTAAAGACAAGAGGGAAACTATCGTTGTAAACGTGTCTGGACGTGGAGATAAGGATATGCATACTGTTTTTTCTGTATTAAAAGATAAGGAAAGTGGCGGAGAAAATGGAATTTATGAGTTAAATGGAGGTTTTGAAAATGAGTAAAAAAATTATTGATGTTTTTAAGGAAAAAGAAAAAGTAAATATTGGCTATATTGTTGCAGGTTTTCCAAGTGTTGATTTTACAAAGCAATTTTTACAAAATTTAGATAACACGGCCCTTGATATGCTAGAAGTTGGTATTCCATATTCAGATCCGTTAGCTGATGGAAAATTAATTTCGCATGCATCATTTCTAGCTTCAGAAGCTGGAGTTACTACTGATACCGTATTTGATTTGCTAACTGAAATAAAAGACGATATTTCAAAAACCTTTGATCTTTCTGATTTATTATAATCTAATATTTGCCTATGGAATTGATGAATTTATTAAAAAAAGTGTAAAAAAAGCCAATATTAAAGGGTTAATCATCCCAGATCTGCCTTATGAGGAAGCCTTTGAAATGTCAGAAAAATTACGGGAAAATGAAATTGCTCTTATTCCGCTTGTAAGCGTTACTTCTGGAAATAGAATAAAAAAATCGTTTCCCAAGGAGATGGCTTCATTTATGCAATCGGTTCGTTAGAGTAACAGGTTCAAAACAGGTTGATTTACCACGTTTGGAAACATTTATCAAGGAAATAAGAAAAGTTTCAGATTTACCAGTTTCTTTGGGATTTGGAATAAAAAATAACGACAATGTCAATACAATGAGAAAAATATGCGGATGGAGTAATTGTAGGGACAAGTATTGTTGATTTTACTTTTAAAAAAATGATGTAAATTATACGATTCAGAAAAATTAATGAATTATTTAAATAATAAGATTATCATATTAAATTAAAATTATTCATTTTACTAGTCAAATAAATGAAAGAATTTTTAACAAAAAGATAGCAATAAGTCGTAGCTTTATATAAGTGGGAGATGAATTGCTTTTTTTGTAAAAAAATTGAAATATATTTTGTTTGATGATATAATGAATCAAAAATTTGTAAATAATTCAAAAAAATAAAAGATAACTTATAAGAAAGGAGAATACATTTAAATTATGGAATTTTATAATTTTATTTACTTAGAAAAATAAAAAAACTTATAACTGATAAATTTTTTTGCTTGTTTTAATTATTTTTTTGTAATTGCATTTATGGTATTTGCATTTTGGAAATGGTTTAAAGGAAGTATTTCTTTGAGAGATAAGCAGCTTAGTATGCTTGGACTGATATTTATATTTTTTTGTTTGGGCTGTATCACTATGAAAAATTATAGAACTAAAAAAATGATCAGGAAAAAAAGTTTATAGAAATTCAGCAAGCGTTATTAAAAAAATTATCTGAAAAAAATTTAAAGTAGGAGAAAATGAAATATTTATAAATACTCCAGAAATAACAGAGCATACTGTTTATAAAAATAAAAGACAAGTTTTATCAGATTCATTGGGTGGATAATAATATTTTGGTTGAACAGATGACAGTGCCTTACGTGGATGAAATTAAACTGATTAAAAAAATAGAGAGGTTTTTTTGAAAAATATTAAGGAAAGTGAGATGATGTGATTTTTGGATTCAATAATTCTTGTAGCAATAAAACTTACAATTGGATTTATTGCATTGGTCGTATTTATGAACTTGAATGGGCGAAGCCAGCTGGCTCCAACTTCTACAGAAGACCAGATAGGTAACTATGTTCTTGGAGGAATTATAGGTGGAGTAATTTATAATCCAAGCATAACAATAGTTCAGTTTTTTTAATAGTTCTTTTAATATGGGGTCTTTTAATGACGGCAATAGATTTTCTAAAAAAATTCAAATAAAAAAATGTAAAAAAATTTATAGATGGACAAGTTGTGTATTTAATAAAAAGATGGAAAAAAATGTTAACTGAAAAATTTTGCACAGGCAACGCTTTCTATTCCTGATTTTTTTATACTAAGTTGAGAACAAAGGGAATTTCACAAATATCAGATATAAAAAGATGCTTTCATGGAATCAAATGGACAATTGATAGTCATGCAAAAAAAGGTGAAGATGGTTATTCAAATTTATTGGTTTCAGAAGGAAATATACAGGAAGATAATTTAGAGCATATTGGAAAAGATAACAATTGGCTAATAAAGGAATTGGAAAAAAATATAATGTTACTGATCTTAGCGAAATTTTTTTCTTGTTGAATATAGCAGTGATGGAAAAACTTTTTATTGTGAAAAAAATAGAAAAAAATTTTTGAAAAAGAAAAAAATACTCAAATGGCGAGTGAATTTGCTAGATGAGTATTTTTTTATTAATTGTTATTAATTTTATAACATTCTATCTCTTCTTTTTTTATTTATATAATAATTTTAGATATAGTAACTTTTTTTATTTGATTATCTTAAAAATTCTAGGTATATATAAATATTAATCTAATTTTAAAAAAATTCAGATTGAAAAAAATTATCAGATGTGATATAATATAAATGTATACAATAAAAAAATTAAATTGAGGTGATAAAAAAATGGCAACTTCAAGTTTTTTTCAAAAAAATTTAGAATTAAGCAAGGAAGCTACTGAAGAATTGATAAAGATGACAGAAGAAGGTTTTACTGTAAATAAAGTACCTGATTTGGAATATAAAGAAGCAAATATTGAAGAAATAGGGAAAAAAATTTAAACTTAGAAAAAAAGGGAGAAAAAAATAATTGGAGAGTAAGAATTTACGTAAATTACTAGATGAGTATGAAGAAATTGATATAATTGAAATGCTTAAAAAAATTTTAAGAGTATAAGAACTTCTGGTATAAAAAAATGATATAGAAGTTTTTTTACAAGAAAAAAAGCAATAAAAATTTGAAAAAAATCTTCTATTTCTTCAACATATATTGTATTTTCTAAAAAAATAATGAAATTTTAGGATATTTTTACAATAGCAAATAGAAGTTTGGTTATTCCAAAAAGAAAAATTTTGAGGTTTTTATCTAAAAACTCAGCAGAAAAAAATTAGGAAATAGTGCTGCAATATTGAGAAATGGTGACCTGATGACAAGCAGTTTTCTATTAGGTCAATTGGGTAAAAAAATTATTCAGATGGTGTAAAAAAACTTGATATCAGGTAGAGAACTTCTTACGTTTGCATATAATCTTTTTTTAAAAAAATAAAAGAACTTATAAATGTAAAATATATATGGCTTGAATGTCAAAAATGAAGTGAAAATTATTTCATTTTATCAGAATTTTGGATTTAAGATGTTGGAAAAGTATGACTTCTGAAGAAGGATTAAAAAGTTATGATAATGGAATTGAAATAAATTTTTAAATAAAAATAAAAAAATTGAAAAAAATAATTTACAGAATAAATATTATAGGTTTTGGAAAAATTTTTAAATATTTTTAAAGATTTTTAGAGCCCCTGCGACTTTAGGCGTGGGAGGTTCAGACTATAATAGACCTGTTCGATAACTATACAAACTTAGAATTTAATAAAATAAACATCTTGAAGCAAGGGGTCTTGACCCCTTGTATAGATAAAAAAACTTAGGTTATCGAACATATCTAATAAAACATAGTAAAAACTGATTTAAAAATCGAATACAAAAAGCTATGACTATTTTTACTTAAACTTTAAGTTTGTATAGTTTTTTTAACAGTTTAATTTTTGAATGAGTTTGAGTATATTAGCAAGAAGAGAACTAAAGGTGATACTTAAAAATAAAAAAATAAAAGTAAATTTGAGGAGGAAAATTAATGGGAAAAAAAGGCATTAGTAATCGGAGCTGGAGGAGTGTCAAATGTAGTTTGTCATAAGTGTGCACAAAATTCAGAAGTGTTTAGTTCGATTATGATAGCTAGTCGTACAAAGGCAAAATGTGATGAAAATTAAAGAAAGGATTGAAAAAAAGCAAATATGCTGGAAGAATTGAAATTCAGACTGCACAGGTAGATGCTAATAATGTGCCTGAATTGGTAACGCTTATTAATGAATATAAGCCTGACATTGTGATAAATGTGGCTTTGCCGTATCAAGATTTGATAATTATGGATGCTTGTCTAGAAACTAAGACTGATTATTTGGATACAGCGAACTATGAGCCGTTAGATACTGCCAAATTTGAGTATAAATGGCAATGGGCTTATAAGGAAAAATTTGAAAAAGCTGGAATTACGGCTATTTTGGGAAGTGGATTTGATCCAGGTGTTACTGGAGTATTTTCAGCTTATGCACAAAAGCATTACTTCGATGAAATAAATTATATTGATATTCTTGATGCAAATGCTGGAGATCACGGTTATCCGTTTGCAACAAACTTTAATCCTGAAATTAATATTAGGGAAGTTACTGGGAAGATGGAAAATGGGTGGAAACAAAGCCTATGGAAATTAAACGGGTATATGATTTTCCACAAATTGGTGAAAAAAAGATATGTACTATTGCACCATGAAGAATTAGAATCGCTTGCATTAAATATAAAAGGGGTTAAAAGAATTAGATTTTTTATGACTTTTGGGCAAAGTTATTTGACTCATCTAAAAGTGCTTGAAAATGTTGGAATGACATCAATTGAGCCAATAGAATTTGAAGGAAAAGCAAATTTACCGCTACAATTTTTGACAGCAGTATTGCCTGATCCAGCTTCACTTGGACCTAGAACAAAAAGGTAAAACTAATATTGGAAATATTTTTTTAGAGGTAAAAAAAGATGGAGTTGAAAAAAACTTATTATGTTTATAATGTTTGTGACCATCAAGAATGTTATAAAGAAGTCAGCTCACAAGCTATTTCCTATACAACAGGAGTTCCTGCAATGATTGGAGCTGCAATGGTACTTACAGGTGAATGGAAAAAAAGCCAGGAGTATTTAATGTGGAAGAAATGAATCCAGATCCATTTATGGATGCGTTAAACAAGTTTGGACTTCCATGGATTGAAAAACTTTGATCCTGCATTAGTTGATTAGTTGTTTAAATGATAAAAATATTCAATTTATTAAATTAAAAATTAATAAATATAAACTATTTTTTTATTCTCGTTCTAAATTATAATTATTATGATTAAGATAGAGAGTATTTTTGTTATTTTAAATATATATATTAATAAATGATTAACAAATAATTATTTTTTTCAAACAAAAACTCAAAAAAATGCTTGAATTTTTTTGAATGTATTATAATATTAAATTAGGAAGTTATTTTTTTGAGAAAATATATAGATCAGTTTAAATACAGATAAAAATAATCATCACTTAGCCTAGAAATCATTTTTGTATTTTTGGATTATTATTGTTTCTGAAAAAAATTTCCAGATTGATAATTTTAGATTGTCGAACAAATAGTCAATTGTAAAAAGGAAATAAAGATTAAATAACAGTAGATTTATAACTGTAAGAAGTCAAGTTCCTTGTAAAAGTGAAGGGAAATAATGAAGATAAAAAAATTTAAAAAAATGCTGTATTAGTTCAAATTTTTTTATACTTTTTACAAACAGCTATAAAAACAAAAAAAGAGAAGGAGATTAAAAAAATGACTGGCAATTTATTAAATTTAAAAAAAGATCTAAAAATCATTTGCAAAAAAAGATGTAAAGATTTTAGATATACAAATGCAGCATTGATCACATTTTTTTGATTACAGGTGTCGTAAGTATTAGAGACAACTTATTTTCTGCAGAAATGAGCAAAAAGTATCGAGAGTCAGAAACAGGTAATTTCAACATCAATAAAGGATATGCATACTAAAGTTCAGCAAACTAGAAGAGAAAATGACAAACTTTTGAAAAAAACAAATCTGGAACTAATTCAGCTTATGGAACAGGGAGATCACGTAGTAAAATCTCCATGGAGCAGTTGGCAATATGGAATTAACGGATTTTATAGTAACTGGAATGGAAGATACAAAGGACGTGGAGATAAGGAAGAAAAATACCCTTATCAAGGAATCTTTGAAAGAAGTAACGATCTTTACGAAAGATCAATCTCTCCAGATAGTGGTCAATACAATCTATTACACAGAAATAGAAAACCAAACTTTGCATCAGGATCATCAAAAAGGATTTGGAGTAGCAAGTTTTAAAAACGGTTAAAGAGCCGATTATTCCATTTGAAGTGAATGCAGGAATACGTCCGAGAAATATCAACAAATCAGCAATTACAATAGCAGCAAAGACAGCAATTACACCAGAATTACCAGAAGCAATCAAATTTACACCTCCGAAACCTGTTATAAGTATACCAGAAGTACCTAATTTACCAGCTCCACCTACTTTTAATATAAAGTTAGGATCATTTTGTAATTATATGACACCTAACTGTAATGCAAGAGGTGATAACGGTGGTCCGTATACAGGAACAGGAGCAGGAACTCCTTATTCTTTTAGTCATTTAACAAATCAACCTGTAACATCTGCTGATTTATCTGGGGGACCAGCAGTCAGATATGCATGGGCAAAATGTTGATTCACCATTATTAAAAGTATATTTTGATTATGGTCTTGTATTCCAAACAGGAATTTCACATGTAGCAGCAGCAGGAGGAGGCGGAACATTAACTTTAAATGCACCATTAACAATTGATTCAATAAGAGGTTCTATAACAGATCCAAATGCTTCTGTACGAACATGGAATAATCAGGTGTTTTTAGTTGGAGGTTCTAGAGTGGCGACTTTAGATAATGGAACAAATGCAAAAATTCTTAATAATAATAAGATCGATTTAGTTGGGCCACTTGTAATCGGATTTGAAATGCAGTCAGATACAAATAATTTTAAAAATTATAGTATTGTACAAGGAACAAGAGAAGTTGAAAAATGCGAATATAATAACAGATAGTTCAGAACCCTCAAATAATGACTTAAATACAATTTTTTTGCTACAAATCCAAATGGAGTAACATTAAATTTGGCACCTAAATTAGGTGGAGGAAGTATAGTTGTAAAAAAAGAAAAAAATGGATATACCGGCTATAAAATAGGACTAATCTTAACTTTTTGAAAAATAATGATAATTATACTACGAGCAAATATATATTAAAAAAATAGTGGAAAAATTGATTTTGGTGGTGAAAAATCAATAGGAATACAAATATATGCACCAGGTTCTCCTTCTAATGTTGAAGTATCAAATAGTGGTACAGGAACTAATGGAATATATATGGGTGGAATTGAAAGCTATGGAATGAAATGGTCATCAAGAGTTTCTGATGCAAGTACAATGAATAATACTGGAAAAATTACTGTAAGTGGAGATGCAGGAACTGATGCAAGTGGAAAACCAGTTAATTCACTATCTTCAGGAATTGCAGTTGTAGAAAATTTTGATTATTCAGGAGCAGATGCAATAAGAGCATATACTGGAAAAGTAACAAATAATGGAACTATAGCTGTATCAGGTGGTAAAGCAAATACTGGAATGGTTCTTGTCCTGAATGCGGCAGATGATATTACCAATACATCTTTAGGAACTATAACAGTAGATAGTACAACTGGAAAACAGAATATAGGTATGAGAGTAGATAAAGGTTCTACTGGTACTGATAATAGTGGAACTCCAGTAGCTAAAAATGAAGGAAAAATTTATTTAAGTGGAGATTCTTCGATAGGAATGGTCGCAAATGGAGAAGCTAAAATTACAAATAGTGCTTCAAGTTCAGAAATAACATCTAATAGTGCAAATGTAAAAAAATGCAATTGGAATGGCAACTGATGGAGGAACTATTGATAATAATAGTAAAATTGAATTGCTAGGTTCAGGAGCATCAACTAATACGGGAGTGCTTTTAGTAAAAGAAAATAAAACTACAACCCCTAGTGGAACATTTGGAACAAATAGTAATATTAAAATTACAGGAGATAACTCAATAGGAGTATTAGTTAGAAATGGTACATTAGATTATGCTGGAACTACAACTGCACAGGGAAAAGGAGTAGCAGGACTTATTGTTGGAGATAATGGAACAAATATGGCTACTGTAACTGCTAAAGATACTGGAACAGTAACAGTAAATGGTGGTGCTTCAACAACTCCAGCTGGAGTTTACAGCTATACAGACGCATCAGGAAACACAATCAAAAAAGGATCTTACGGAATTGTTGTTGGTAAAAATTCAAATCTTTTAAGTAATAATGGGAAGAATGTCGATGTTGATGTAAATGTTAAGGAAGCTGAATCAATAGGGCTGTATGCAGGTGAGAGTGCTACATTGGAAGTTGGAAATCATACAGTAAAAGCTGATGAAGGTGCAGTAAACTATGATGCAGATAAAGGTAAGATTACATTAAAAGGAACAGGGACTGCGACAACTGGTAAAAAATCATTGTTATTCTATCTTGGTGAAGATGGTACAGGTAAAGTTTCGATAGATGGAAAAATGACAGCGACTATTGAAGGTGCAACTAAGGCTAGTGAAAGAGGAACGGCTTTTTACTATGTAGGAAATGGTGGAAATTTTGGAAAAAGTGAAATTGAAGGATGGGCAAAGGTTAATTTTGGAGATGGAACAAATACAACTTTGGGAAATTTGACATTAAATATGAATAAAGATTCAAGATTATTTATAGCTCAAAATGTTGGGATGAATTTATCTGATACAACAGGAAATACTATTTCAAGTGCAACAGGAGCTCATATAAATGGGAACGACTATAAGACATTCATGCTGTATTTAAGTAAACTTACAATTAACCAGGATGTAAACTTGGATAATAGCACGGATGCATATAATAAGCTTGAAATTTCAAATTCGTCAATAACAAATGCAAATACGAAGACTATAACTGGAACAAAAGCTAATCAAGTTGCAATGGCACAGGAAAATGACAGCAAATTGTATTCAACAAGTAAAGTTACATTGTCAAATGAAGGAACGATTAATTTAAGTGGTGCAGGTTCTACAGGGATTTATGGGAAATATGGAGAACTGTATAATCAGGCAACTGGTGTTATGACAATGGGAGATAAAACAACGGCAATATATGGAACTGGAGATTCAATAATTGAAAATAAAGGAAAGATTACAATAGGTTCCAATACTACAGGGTTATATTCTGAAGGGTCTAAGTCACATGCCATAAAAAATTCAGGAACAATAGAATCATCAGGAAACGATTCAGTTGCAATATCTTATAAGCCAGATGCTACGCTTAGTCCAGGAACAGTATTGGAAAATACAGGAAAAATCACTATGACAGGTGATAGAAATACAGGTATTTATGCTACAGGAACACCAGGTTACACAGCTAAAAACAGCGGAATAATAACATTGGGAGATTCGGCAACAATTAAGAATCCTAATGTAGGACTTTATACAGATCACGATGCTGTCACTCTTGAAAATACAGGAACAATAAATTCAGGAAATAATACAATTGGAATTTATGGATATGGTGCAAATAATTCTGGAAATCTAAAGATAGGAAATGCAGCAATTGGAATCTATTCTCAAGGCAAGGATGTAAACTTGACAGGCGGAACTATTACTACTGGAACTGATGAAGCAGTCGGAGTTTATACAGTTGGAAGTGGACAGACAATTACAAATAATGGGACTTCATTTAATATTGGAAAAGATTCATTTGGATTTGTAAATGTAGGAAGTGGAAACAAAATAATTTCAAGTATTTCAAATATTGGACTTAATGATAATAATGTCTACATTTATTCAAATGATACGAAAGGAACTGTAATAAATAATACAAGTATAACTTCAGGAGCCGGAGCTAAGACAAATTATGGTATTTATTCAGCTGGAACTGTAACGAATAATGCAAATATTGATTTATCAAGTGGTGTAGGAAGTGTGGCAATTTACAGTATTAAAGGCGGAACTGCAACAAATAATGCAACAATTACAGTTGGAGAATCAGATGTTGTTAACAAGCTTTATTCAATAGGTATGGGTGCAGGATATGAAAATAGCGATACAGGAAATGTTGTAAATAAAGGTACAATTAATGTAAATGGAAAAAACAGTATTGGAATGTATGCAAGTGGAAACGGAAGTACTGCGACAAATGATGGAAATATTGTGTTGAATGCAAATAATACTACTGGTATTTATGTTGACAATGGTGCAACTGCGATTAATAACAAATCAATTACAACAGGTTCAGGAAACTATATGAGAACAGTTGGAGTATATCTTGGAAAAGATACAAAATTGATAAATAATAAAGGTGCTGTTATAGATATAAATGGAAAAAGCGGTGTTGGAGTTTATTTGAAAGGTGGAACAATTGCCAATTATGGAACAATTAGGGTAAATGGAAGCACAAGGGATGAAGATACAATCTATGAATTTAAATTACCTTCTACAGGAAAAGGTATAGGAGGAGTAAATATAGATGCGCCTTCAGGAGCAACAAGTGCTACAATTACATTAAATGGAGTTCCACAAACACCAGTAGTTGTAAATACATTAAATAGAAATCCAATAACAGTATCAGCATCAAGTATCGGTCTTTATGTAAATACATCGGGAGTTGATTATACAAAATCAATAGATGGATTGCAAAACTTGACAAGTGAAGCAGATCTTATTATTGGAGCTGAAGCAGCAGAATCGACAAATAGTAAATATATACTCGTAAATGATCCTAATATAATAAATCCATACAGAACAGCAATGTTAAACAATCCAAGTATTAAGTGGAATGTATATTCAGGTTCAATAGGATGGATGGCTACTCCGACATTGGATTCAAATGGAGTAATTACAAGTTTGTATATGGCTAAGATTCCGTATACAGAATGGGCTGGAAGAGAAAGTACACCTGTAAACAATATGGATACATATAATTTTGCAGATGGTCTGGAACAAAGATATGGAGTTGAAAATTTAGGAACTAGGGAACGTGCAATATTTACAAAATTAAACGGAATTGGAAATAATGAAGAAGTATTACTTCAACAAGCTTTCGATGAAATGATGGGACACCAATATGGAAATACTCAAATGAGAATAAATGCAACTGGAAACTTGCTTGATAAGGAATTCAGATACTTGAAACACGACTGGAGAAATCCATCTAAACAAAACAACAAGATCAAGGCGTTTGGAATAAGAGATGAGTATAATACAGATACTGCTGGAATTATTGACTATACAAGCAATGCTTATGGAGTAGCTTATGTTCATGAGGATGAAAAGATCAAGATGGGTAATTCTAGCGGATGGTACGCAGGAGCTGTAACAAACAGATTCAAGTTCAAGGACATTGGACGTTCAAAAGAAGATCAGACAATGATAAAAGCTGGAATATTCAAGACAATGTCACCTAAGAAGGACTATAACGGAGCATTGCAGTGGACAATTGGCGGAGATGTGTTTGCAGGAATTAACAATATGAAACGTAGATACTTAGTCGTTGATGACATATTCCAGGCAAAATCAAATTACAATTCTTATGGAGCTGCATTAAAAAATGAACTAGGCTATGATATAAGAATGAGCGAAAGAACACATCTAAGACCTTACGGGGCATTGAAGATGGAATACGGAAGATTTGACAGCATAAAGGAAGATTCGGGAGAAATGAGACTTCAAGTTAAAGGTAATGATTACTTCTCAGTTAAGCCTGAAGCAGGATTAGAATTTAAATATGTTCAGCCACTTGCAGTCAGAACAAACTTGACTGTTGGAGTTACAGCCGCTTATGAAAACGAACTTGGAAAAGTTGGAAATGTAAACAATGAGGCAAAAGTAAGATATACAAATGCTGACTGGTTTGGAATAAGAGGCGAAAAAGACGACAGACGTGGAAGTGGTAAGTTTGACCTTAACATCGGAGTAGACAATACTAGATTTGGTGTTACGGTAAATGCTGGATATGACACTAAAGGAAATAATGTTCGAGGTGGAATTGGATTTAGAGCAATCTACTAATTTAAATAGTAACAGTTTTAAATTGTTAGTCACAATTATATAAAGACTCCTTTAAATATAGGAGTTCCAAAGAAGTTCGGTAGCTTTTGTGAAATTTATTTTCAAGGCTATCGAATTTTTTTATATTAACCCCCTTTTAAAAAAAGGAACAAATTTTTATAATATTTTTTTAAGTTTTTTTTAAAAAAATGTAAAAAAATTTTTAAAAAAAGTGTTGACATTTTTTTCATAATATGATACAACATATTTGTTAGCAACTAAAAAAGATAGAGCGCTAATAAAAAGTAAGATAAATTTGTTAATAAAAATAGTGTCATGAATCATCTCAAATTAACTTATAATTACTAATAAAAGCAAAAGTAGATTAAAAATTATAATCTATAAGATATAAGGTATAATTTTTTTAGTGAATAAAAATAACATAAAGGAGTTGAAAAATCTATGAAAAATAGTATTTAAAAATTTTTGGCTTTAATTTTATTAAGTATGACAATAGTAAGCTGTGAGTTACTTGATCCAAAAAGGATGGGCAGAGCTTAAAAAGAGAAAAAAAGACATGTTAGGTAGTGAATATAATGGTAATATAACTGAAAAATTCAAGACCACATTGTCTTGTTGACAGAAATGGACGTATGAAAGAGTGTAGAACAGTGCCTTATAAAGATAGAAAGCTTATAAATTGTTCCTCAAAAATATGATATAAGAGGAAAAAAATTTGTGAATATGCAGATTATTAAGAAAAATACAAAAAAACAAAAAAATTAGGAGTGGTTACTATGAATAGAATATTTAAAAATATTACTTTTAGCATTGGTTGGAGCTAGTTTATCTAGTTGTTTCCTTTTCCCTAGTACAGTTGGATATACTGAAGATTGTAGTGGGGATGATTGTGAATACCATTACTATTCTCATTAAGAAATAGACACAAATTATTAACTTAACTGCACCCTAAAAATTACATTATAGTATGAAGGTGCAGTTTTTTT
>BNJV01002543.1_pt1 | contig 52403 bp, 80 predicted proteins | sample 8540591 | NCBI WGS metagenome assembly BNJV01 (sample SAMD00202457, study PRJDB9452) | human saliva metagenome | host: Homo sapiens | reverse complement strand
ATATACTTTTGTATATTTTCGACGGATTCTACCGATCTCGCCGATAGGGAAAGGTTTATCGACGACGCACTACGAATCGTCATACCATCTATTATTATACGAAATCCTTCCTGAAGATTTATGCTCTAGCAAGAAGAAGATGCTGCATCGGAAAGTTAGTTGTTTCATTGGAAAATCGTTTGGCAGATCAGCACGGTATCTCATTATTTGCCAATATTGCTCAGTTGAAAAATGGAAAGATCTATTATTTCACTCTGGCAACCACATACGAATTTACTAGAGTTGAAATGGGGAGAACCCACACAACAAACAAAAAACAACAAAAACCATATACTAATTTGGAAGGAACAGGGTTTGAGATGAGAGAGCCAGATAATAAGAGAGGAATTTCTCCGTTAAGGAAACGTTATCGCAAGAAGCCTCATATAAAGCTGTGCTTTAATGGGAAGTGTCAGTACTGTCTCGCCTTAGAAGCGGAAAAGATATTATAATAGCGAGAGCTGAACTATCATTGTGATGATTCTTTGAACGATAAGCCAGATGTATCCAATAACCTCATATGCAAAGATTCAAGGCTTCTCTCGGGCTTTTTAGAATGGAAGATAGTTCAATGAAACGCTTAATCAGTGCTATCTTCACAACTTTATCTTCAAACTGTGGATGAAGGGCTGTTCCCTCAAGTGCTACTGTTTCTAGGGAACCAAAAGGAAGATCGTTCTGCTATAGATTAGTCTCCATACTCCCAAGCTAGCCCAGTGGCTCCTAGTACTTTTTACGCGAATGTTTCTAACATTTCCTTGAAACGGAGAGTTGTAGAATAGCGTGCACCGCGATTGTAGCTTCCACTCCAAGATCTTGAGCGAATAGTTTCGTAGCCATCAGCATCATGTCCGAGTTCTTCCCAATAAACATAGAAGCGTGCAACGAAAGCACCATCATGATTGAGGGTGAGAGCACCATCTTTATAGGATGTTACTTTTGTTTCGATGTAGTCTGTGTTGTTTTGGATAGTTGCAATAGAATTGTCTTTTACAAAAGAAGTAGTGTAAGAGATTGGTACAGCTGGACTTTGAGCACTGAAATTGCTACCTTTTTGGATCAAATCTTTCAAAGTATCAATATTACCTGTGATGACTTTAGAAGCTTCACCTGGGTTACCACCGAGAACAACAGCAGTGATTTTAGTATTTTTTAGAATGTTTTCATATTCTGTTCCAGCTTTGAAGTTTTGTCCTTTCAACAGCATCAATAGCGGCTTGTACTTTTGTACTCTTGCTTGTAGTTTCAAATTTCACATACATTGCACGGCCATATGATACATTTGAAACATAAACTGGTGGGGTTTTAGAATTAACTCCACGATTGATTAAATCAGTTGGCGTGATAACAGGTTTTCAAAGAGTCAGAAGGACTGTTTGAGAGTCTACGCTAGCTGTGTAGTAAACTTGTTCGAAGTTCGCAATAAAATACTTGTTTTTCACCTTTGTGAACAGATGAGAAGTCAACATTAAGCGGTGCACCGACTTTTTGAGAAATCAGCACCAAATTGCTTTGTAATTGGCTCATGCTTTAGCCTAATAGATCTCATATTGCATTCTAGCTGGCACAGCATGAGTTTTAGAGTATTTTTGAATCCATTTTTCAACTAAATTGTTAACAGCCGTTCGAACTGTACTGTTTTGATGATTTTCAACTGTGGGATTACTTTCGCCATTTTTCAATCCCGCAAGTTTACACTCACAGTTGTTTTGCCGCGATTAACTGGGATTAGGTTGGAAGATTTTCAACAAACTTTTGTCCGCTTTTAGCAAATGCACCCGGGAAGATGCGGTCATCATCTTTGCTGAACTTACAGATAACTTAGATGTTGCGTTTGAAATGCGTCGATAACAAATATACCACCTGGCGATGAAATGCCCTGCGGCCAGAGTGGTTTTTCAATTTTTCACCTTGGTGTGTTAAACGTTTACTTGTATCATACAGCAATCCCCAAATATAACTATTCAGAGCTTTTTTGCAGCTTCAGAGCAGCAGTTCTTCCCGGTTTCTTTTCGGTTTTTTCTCTGTTTGAGCAGCTTATGGGTAGGTGTTCTGAATGCAGCTGAAATCGGTGCAGCAAAAAAACAACAAAAAACAACCACAAAAAAACCACCAAAAACCCCAAAAAAACCCAAAAAACACAAACAACACAACAAAAAAAAAACACAAAAACAACCACCACAAAACAACAAAAAAAAAAAAAAAAAAAAAACAAACAAACAAAAAAAAAAAAAAAAAAAAAAAAAAAAAAAAAAACACACCACAAAACACAAAAACAAAAAAAACCAAAAAAAAAAAAAAAACACAAAAAAAAAACCACCAAAAACCAAAAAAAAAAAAACCCACACACACACACAACAAAAAAAACCAACAAAAAAAAAAAACACAAAAACAAAAACAAAATTTTAAAACCTGAGAATCAACATGAGATTTTAATTCGTCTTGCACAAGTGATGTGCCATTAACCAATACCAAGAGCATATTTTGATGTTGTTATCTGAAGAATCTTTAACAAATTCAGAGTTAGCAAGGCGCTTAAAGGTTAGTCAGGCGGCGGTAACAAAGGCTATCAAGTCATTGATTAAGAAAGAAATGTTGGAACCATTGAAGATGCGAAAGATGCACCCATCATTTTTATCGTTTGACAGAGTTGGCGAAGCCAGTCGCGGCTGAACATCAGACCACCATCATCATACGGATAGAAATCTATGAAAATTGTTACACCGATATAGTTCTGATGAACAAGCGATTATTCAACAATTTCTTAGAAACCTTAGTGGGAGAAATCGGAAGATGAGGTATATCAGTTGAAGATTTGTCTTTTATTATGACAAAGAGCCTGTGTTGAGCGATATCAACTACTTTTTAGAGAGTGGCGAGCTGGTAACTTTGACGGGAGAAAATGGCGCTGCAAAGACGACCTTGATTAAAAGCTAGTCTCGGAATTTTACAGCCTCGGTTTGAAAAGGTAACACTTTCTAAGACAAAATACGGCTGGTAAAAGCTGCAGATTGCTTATTTGCCGGCAGCAATTGCCAGCTTTAATGCGGATTTCCGGCACCGTCTCACGAATTTGTCAAATCCGGTCGGTATCCGCGTAAGGGATGGTTCCGCTCGCTTGAAATCGCTCGCGACGTGAGCAGGTCAAAGCCAGTCTGTGATGCCGTTGGTACGAACATCGATAAGCGGACAGGTTCACTCGTCAGGGGACAAAAGCAACGAGCGGTTATAGCGCGCATGTTTGCTTCAGATCCGGATATTTTGTCTGGACGAGCCAAACAACAGGGATGGATGCTGCGTAGTAAGGATGAATTTTATGATTTGATGCACCAAAGTGCGCGCATCGGCATGGAAAAGCTGTCTCTGATGATTACACATGATCCAGAGGAAGTCCGAAAATATGCAGACCGCAATATCCATTTAGTGCGAAATCAAGATTCGCCATGGCGATGCTTCAATGTCTCAAGAGAGTGACAAGGAGGTGAGCCATGTACAATAATTTACTAACTATGACTTTATGCAACGGGCTTTTTCTGGCTGTGATTGCTATGAGTTTGTTCCTCACCTATTTTAGGAACGTAATTCTACGTCGTCAAAGCTTTGATGAGTGACACACTATCAGTCGTGTCGCTTTCAGTGAGTTGCATTTGGCTTGGTATTGTATCACACAATTTCAACAGTCATTATTGTTAAGGGTTGCAGCTGTTTCTTAGAATATCATGCGAACCATTTACAAAGATTTTATGGCGGAAATCGGAACGGCTATTTTAATGTCAACAGGACTGCTATTGCTTGATTGGTGATGAGCAGAGGTAAAAAGTTCCAGTTCCATGAGCTAGACCAATATTTGTTTGGTTCTATTGTCACGATTAGTACGGAACAAGTGATCTCACCATTTATTATTGCGACGATCGTACTCTATTTTGACTTTTCTTCATTCAGTCCATTGATGTATATTTTGACCTTGATGAGGATACAGCATTTTGCCAGTACGATCCACCTGTGCGCGGCTGACGTTCTATTCTATTTAATATCGTGACAGGTGTTGCGATTGTTTTCACGATTCCAGAAGCGGCAGGTGCGCTGTTGGTATCTACTCATTATGAAGCGTTGCTGGCAAGTGATTGCTTTGCGACTTGGGGAAAATTTCGGGTCGGTCATGGTTTATTAGCGAATCTTTATTGGATTTGTGGAACGATTGGCGATTGTATATTTTCTACTATGCTGAAACGCCAGCGCAAGTATTACGATTATTTTTGTCGGCGTATTTTTACTAGTGAATCTATTATTTATCAAATAGGAGTGAAAAATGAAGAAAAATTGGTCTATTAGTAGCAAGCTATAAAGTCTCTTTTTAGTGGCTTGTTCCAATCAAAAAGCGCAAATGGGAAGCCAAATGACAACATTTTATCCAGTTTATGAGTTTACTAAGCCATGACAGGTGATACTGCAAATAGTTAAGTTGCTAATCAGTGCAGGGACAGAACTACTATGAATATGAACCTTCTGCTAAGGCAGTTGCAACGATTCAAAGATGCAGATATTTCGTTTATGAAAATGAAAACATGGAAACTTGGGTACCAAAATTGCTTTTAAACCTGAGGTAAAGTGAATGTGGTGAAGGCGACTCGGGAAGATGTTGCTACTTTCCTGGTACAGAAGAAGAAGGAGATCATGATCATGGTAAAGAAGGACATCATCAGAATATGATCCCCATGTGTGGTTATCACCAAAACGTGCTATTAAAATGGTGGAAAAATATTCGTGACAGCTTAAGTAAACGCTATCCTGATAAGAAAGCGACTTTCCAAAAAGCAGCAGCTACATTAAGAAATTAGAAAGTCTAGATAAAGAATATGCAACTGGTTTAGCAAATGCAAAACAAAAAGTTTTGTGACGCAACATGCTGCTTTTCGATATCTTGCATTGATTATGGTTTGAAACAAGTTCTATTTCAGGACTTTTCACAGATAGTGAGCCTTCAGCACGTTTGGCTGAGTTGACAAAAGTAATAAGAAAACAGTCATTATATATCTATTTTGAAGAAAATGCTTCTCAAGCATTGGCTTCTACATTGGCAAAAGAAACAGGTGTGAAGTTAGATGTCCTTAATCCGCTTGAAAAGTTTGACTGAGCAAACAAAAAGATGGAGCAGACTATATTTCCATCATGCAATCAAACTTGAAAAGCTTTAAAGACGACAGATCAAGCTGGTACCGAAATTTCATGGAAAAGATACAAAGACTGTACAAAATGGCTACTTTGAAGATAGTGTCAAAGACCGTACTTTGTCTGACTATGCAGAGTCATGGCAATCAGTTTATCCATACTTACAAGATGGCACTTTAGACCAAGTATTTGATTACAAGGCAAAATTAACTGGTAAGATGACAGCTGCTGAGTACAAAGCGTATTATGAAAAAGGCTATAAGACAGATGTGTCTCATATCAATATCACCGATAAGACTATGGAATTTGTAGTCAACGGACAAAAGAAGAAATATACTTATAAATATGTTGGCAAGCATACATTGACGTAATTTCTAGGGAAACCGAGGCGTGCGTTTCATGTTTTGAAGCGACAGACCCAGATGCAGGTAAGTATAACATACGTTCAATTTAGCGACCATAATATTGCACCAACAAAAGCAGCGCATTTCCATATCTTCTACGGTGGTGAAAGTCAAGAAGCACTTTTCAACGAATTAGAAAATTGGCCAACTTACACCAACTAAATTAAGCGGACAAGAAAGTGCTCAAGAAATGCTGGCGCATTGATGCACGACGAAAGAGTGTATGCAAGAATTTGAAAAATAGGAGATTATTTGTGCGAGTCGCCTTATCGTTCATTCTCCTATTTATCAAGGCTTTAGTCCGTGTCAGTTGAGAAGAAGCAAAGAAAAATTACTGCTTTCTATACAAAATGAGAAAAATCGAGTTGAGAAATCTTCCGATTTTTGTCGACAATTTCTGATTACAGATGTAAACTATAAATGAATTGAAAATTACAAGTGTAATCGGAAAAGAGATCAGAAAGAATGGAACACCAAAATATTAGTCAGGCAGAGTGGCAGTTATGCGCGTACTTTGGGCATATCCTCATATCAGAAGCACGGAAGTGATAGAGCGGCTAGAAACTGATTTTGTTTGAAGCCCGCTACTGTCAAAACTTTTGTTGAATCGTTTGAAAACCAAAGAATTTATTTCAATGGAAAAATTGAAGGAAAATTTTATTATGATGCTTTTGATTTAGAAGATGAGCATTTGCAAAATAGTTGGCGCACCTGCTTGATAATATGTGCAATACTAAAACATGGTGATTTAGTGATTTCAATATTAGAAAGCAATCAATTCAGTCGGAAAAGATTTGTCTCGTATCCTAGATGTTGTAAAAGAAAAGCAGGTACAAAGCACTAAAAGGGTTCAATGCAATTGTCCACCAGGTCAATGTACGTGGTAAGGATTGTCAGGATGAAATGAATCACTCGAACCAAATAGCACGGAGTAAGAAATGGAAAAAGACAAAAAGAGTATAAATTATTCGGCATGACCTGTGCAGCTTTGCGCGATGACCATTGAAATGAGTAGTCAAAGAACTTCCAACAGTAAAAGAAGCTACTAGTGAACTTGGCGACGGAAAAATTGACAGTCCAAAAGAAGGATTTTGCAAGCGAGCAAGTTTTTGACGGTGAAAGAGGCAGGTTATCAAGCGGTAGAAAAGGAGAACAAAGACAGTCAGATTATGCGAAACAGGTCGCAGAAAAAGAAAAAATGTACACATATGGCACGCCGGATTTGGTTTGTGGCAGGAGTTACTATCCCCTGCTTTATATTTCAATGGGGAGCATGATTGGTTTACGCTCTCCCCGCTTTTCTTAGACTCAGAGCTCATCCGATAATCTTTTGTTTTGGCGCAACTGCTCTGACTTTACCAGCTATTGATAGACGAGGCTTTTTATACACGTGGTTTTCGGAACCTAGCAAAACGGCATCCCAATATATAGTTTGATTGTTGTGGAACGAGTGCAGCTTTTCTTTTATAGCTTACTCCGGCTGTTCAAGTTTTATCGGGGCATTATTCTTTTGTGCAATCAGTTGTATTTTGAATCAGTTGCGTAATTATCACTCTTGTTTTACTGGGGAAATATTTAGAAGGCAATGCTAAGGGGCCGAACCCTCGTAAAGCGATTCAAAGTTTGATGAGTCTGGTACTAACCGAGCGACTGTTGTTCGTTATGGGGGAAGTCGTGACAATTGATACCGAAGACATCAAGCTTGGGATATTGTACGGATTAAACCAGGAGAGAGGATGCCAGTTGATGGTATCGTTGTTTCTGGCCAACTTATGTGGATGAGTCTATGATGACAGGTGAAAGTGTTCCTGTTGAAAAAGGTATTGAGATCGAATCACGGTGCACAGCATCAAACGGGTTCTATTGACTATGAAGCAACTAAAAGTTGGATCAGACACGACCTTAGCCCAGATTGTCCATTTGGTGGAGGAAGCACAAGGTTCAAAAGCCCCCATTGCTGTTATGGCAGACAAAATTTCGCTCTACTTTGTACCCTATTGTCTTGCTTTTAGCAATCTTGGCGGCTCTAGCGTGGTTCTTTGTAGCAGCAAAAGTCTGCAATTCTCACTCTAGTTTTCATTGCTGTGTTAGTCATTGCTCTGTCCTTGTGGCACTTGGGTTAGCCACACCGACAGCTATTATGGTAACAGGAAAAAGAGCTGAAAAGATGTGTCCTTATCAAATCTGGACAAGTTCTTGAAGCAGCTCGTATGGTGAATACTGTTGTCCTAGATAAGACAGGAACAATTACGGAAGGAAAGCCCAGTTTGATTTAGATGTACTGACCTTCGGTACTATTTCACGAGGGATTTATTAAGTTTGATTGCAAGTAGTGAACAACATTCAGAGTATCCACTAGCGACAGCCATTTTGCAAGCAGTTCAGGCAGAAGATGTATCTTTGACTCCGGTAACAGATTTCCAAGCAGTTTCAGGAAAAGGGATTGTAGCTCAAGTTAATGATCAAGAGATTTTGATTGGGAATGAAAGTTTGATGAAACAATACCAAGTTGAGTTGGGGAGCACATTTCTGACTTGATTTCCTTTGTCTCATCAAGGAAAGAACAGCTATGCTTGTCGCTTTGATAAACACTAGTTGGGATCGTAGCAGTTGCTGATCAAATCATAGCCGTGAAGCTATTTCTGAATTGCAAAAATGGGTTTAGAAGTGATAATGTTGACAGGTGATCGTGAGGAGACAGCTCAAGCTGTTGCAAGAGAAGCTGGTGTTCATCAAGTGATTGCAGGAGTATTTCCGGACGGCAAAGCAGTCTCTAGTCAAGGACTTGCAAGTAAAAGGGAAAAGGTTGTATAGTGGTGGGTGATGGAATTAATGATGCACCTGCTCTGGTGCCAAGCCGAAGTTAAGGGTTTGCTATTGGCTCGGGAACAGATGTGGCACAATCGACTCGGCTGATATTGTCTTAATGCATAGTGACCTATTGAGACATGGTGACGGCCATCCGGCTCCAGCCAAGCTACGATTATATCAAAGAAAATCTTTTCACAGCTTTGTCTACCACAATACCCTAGGGATACCAGTCGCAATGGGGTTCTTGTATATATTTGGGAGCCACTGCTCAATCCCTATGTTAGCGGGTCTTGCCATGAGTTTTAGCTCAGTTTCTGTCGTGACCAATGCGTACGTTTGCGACGTTTTAAACTAAAATCATAAAAGGAGTTCATCATGAAACAACGTCACTTTAGAAAAGCCTATCTTGCCACAAAATTGCGTGAAGCACGTTACCAGTCACTTCCAAACACCAAAAGTATCGGACGTTCAAATTGATCTAGATACAAAGGTTGCTACTGCAGCTACTGAGTCACACTTACAGCGCAGAAGACTACCAAGCAGCACTCAAGCTAAAACAATTTATAAAGTTGCCGGGTCGTTGCGTAATTAAAACGGACGAGGCAACACATACTGACGCTCGTCCGTTTTTGAGCTATTCCTTTAATCCCTCTTTCAAAACTTTCGGACGCTTTAGCACTAATCAGAGGTGTGAAAGGGTGTGTGAAAGTTAAGCGATGAGCATGAAGCATAGGCGTCTTGCACCTGTGGATTGTATAATGGATCACCGATAATAGGGTATCCGTGATGCGTAAGATGTGCGAATTTGGTGAGGTTCGTCCAGTTTTTAAGTTGGCAGTTGACGAGTGTTTTGTTTCGTACTCTTTAACTCTTGTGACATGGAGCTTTCAGCGTACCGACCGTTTTGCCATCTACCAGTCTCTTATTTCGTCGATCGTGACGGTCGCGTCCGATTTCCCTATCCGTATGGGTTTAGCATCTTTTGGAGAAATGTCCCTTGCACTAAAGCCCAATATTCACGTGATATGTGCCTTCCAGCAGTCGATTTAAGATAGGGAGGATAAATGGATTTTATGTAAAAGGACAGCCCCACTAGTTTCCTTGTCCAAGCGATGAACGACATAGCAGGTAATGCCAGCATAAGCAGAAACATGATTTAAAAGTGCCAGCTCAGTCGGTTCATTAGCATGTGTTTTCATACCTTCAGGTTTGTTGACAATGATGATGTGTTCATCCCTGATATAATTCTTCCACAAAGATCAGCTTTACCCGTTAAAATAGACTTTTCCGGATAATCTTCTTCATCGAACATTAACGATGACGTCAGATGGATGAACAATACTTTGCCAATTGATTGATGCTTGATTGATTAAGACGTGTCTTTTGATACGTAAAATGGCGAATTTGTACGCGGATTAAAGTGTTCTTCCAGCAATTCTTTTGACTGTCATCTCTGGCATGAATCTTTGTGGAATCGTAATTGTAAAATGCATGATTTTATTGTAACAAACAGTAGATGATTGCAAATAGTCAGCTAATAATTCTTGAACAATTTCGATGAAAATTTTTCTAAACCACAAAGCCTAATGGGGGTCCTTCTTGCTTGGATACATGGATGGAGGTGATAGAATAAGGATATGAAAAATTGAGGTAGATTGTTTGAAATAGTAGTGAATCATTTTAGATGGTCCACGAGGCGCAATCATCAAGAGGTGACAGAGGCGGAAGAAAGCGAATCGCATCTGAGCCAGTTCTGGAGTCGGAAAAAGCCAATTTCTCAACATCCATTTCGTCGATCATGGCGTCATATCATCTAACGAGAAATTGTTTTGATTCTGGGACTTGGTTTTGGTTTTGCAGTGACAGGAGGCTATCTCTTTTGTATGTTGCTAAAATCCACTAACGTCAACGACTTGACAGAATGCGTTGAAAGCAACAGCGCACTTTATGATAAGGATGGAGCTGGAAGTTTGAAAATCGCAAAGTACTGCCACGTAGGAATTGTCCAAAATTCCAGTCCGAACTTACAACATGCCGTCATTGCGACAGAAGACCGTTCCTTTTATATAAAATAGTGGCATTAACTATGGTCGTTTTATTCTAGCAATCTCAACAGCTGGGCACGTTCTGGTGGTGGTTCTACCATTACACAACAATTAGCTAAAAATGCTTACTTATCTCAAGATCAACCACTGAACGGAAGGCAAAAGAGTTTTTCCTAGCTTTTAGAATTAACTAAGAACATAGTAAAAAGCAGATTCTTACTATGTACCTCAACAATTTCTACTTTTGGGAAATGGTGTATGGGGGTAGAAGATGCTTCTAAGAAATATTTCGGAGTATCTGCCAGCCAACTCGACACTAGATCAAGCAGCCACCTTAGCAGGAATGCTCAAAGGACCGGAACTATATAATCCGCTTGCTTCTATACGCAACGAATCGACGTACACCGTTTCTACAAAAATATGGTAGCTGCTGGTTATATTAATCAAGCAACTGCCAACCAGTCTACCGCGCTATTGGTCTGGGCAGCCAGTTGGAGAGATGCTTATACTGGGAAATCGGCAGATTATCGTTATCCATCTTACTTTGATGCGGTTATCAATGAAGCAGTACGTGATTATGGATTGACAGAATCTGATATTGTCAATAATGGCTATCGTATTTACACAGAGCTAGATCAAAATTATCAAGCTAGCATGCAAGTCATTTATGACCGCAAAAGATTTAGTTCCCACAAGCAGCAGATGGTACGAGGGCCCAATCTGGCAGCGTAGCACTAGACCCTAAAACGGAGGAGTTCGTCGCTTGTCGGGCAAATCAATAGTACGAGTGCTAATTTTTCAGAAGTTTTAATTATGCTACACAATCCGCAAGAAGTCCTGGCTCGACTATTAAGCCATTGGCAGTTTACAGTCCCGCAGTTGCAGCAGGTTGGTCCATTAATAAAGAGTTGGACAATAGCACAACGACTTATGGGAATTACACTCGTGAACAATTACGGTGGTATCAAGTCTAGTCCGACTGTACCAATGTACCAAGCTTTGGCTCAATCTCTAAATATTCCCGCAGTTGCAGCTGCCAATGAATTGGGGCTGAAAAAGGTTTTTGAATATGGTAGAAATTTGGCCTGAATATGGATAAAGTAGAGCAGACCCTTGGGGTAGTCTCTTGGTAGTAGCGTAACAACTAATCCACTGCAAATGGCACAAGCCTATTCTACTTTTGCAAATAATGGGGTTATGAATGACGCCCATTTGATTACCAAAATTGAAAAATGCTAGTGGACAAGTCGTTAAAACTCATAAATCCACCTCGACTCGAGTACTCAACCGCTCAACAACAGAAAAAATGACCAGTATGATGCTAGGAACATTTACCAATGGTACAGGTGTTTATGCTGCTCCTTATGGCTATACTACGCTGGGAAGACAGGAACAGACAGAAACTAACTTTAATCCAGATTTATCAGGAGACTCAGTGGGTCATTGGCTACACGCCGGATGTAGTCATCAGCCAGTGGCTAGGTTTTCCAAAAACAGATGAAAAATCATTATCTTACAGGGACCAGCGCCACGAAGCCTCCGCTATTTCTCCGAAGTCTGGCAAACAGTATTTTGCCGTACACAAATGGCACGAAGTTTGGGTGACAAAAATGCTTATGCTAAAAATGGCATCGCACCGGTGGACACGGCTGGTACGAATAATACTAGAAACCAAGGTGGTAGTAATTCAGATATCTTGAAAGATGTGCAAGATAAAGCTAAGAATCTGGTCGACCAAGCCAAAAGGCAATCGATGATGCCAAAATTTCCTGAAAAAGCAGGGAATCTTTTTGGGATGCTGTTAAGAGTTGGTTCCGATAGACTTGTCAAAAATTAGCTTTCCTGATATAATAAAAAAGATGGAGGCGTTATGGCACTAAAAAAAGCAAGTCTGGCGTGCACGGTTTGTGGATCGAGAAACTATTCAATTAAGTTGAGTAGTACGCCAAAAACCAAAAACGTCTGGAAGTAAATAAATATTGTAAACATTGTAGTAAATATACGATTCATAAAGAGAAACTAGATAGGAGAAAGTTGTGAAATTCATCAGAGATACATTTCAAGTGTTAAAAGATACAACTTGGCCAACTAGAAAGCAAAGCTGGGTAGATTTTATCTCAGTACGGAATATACCGCTTTCTTTGTTGTTATTATTTATCTTTCGATCTCTTGTCACAAGAGGTTTAGTACGATTGTTAAATATCTTTAACTTAACCTGCTTGCTATTTGTCAAGTAGGTTTTATTGTATAACGATAAAAAGGTTGGTATTTGATATTTTTATGGTATAATAGGGCTAGAAAGAAACCGAAGCCCACAGGCTTTTTATGTTAGGAAAGGAAGAACTCATGGACAGTTTTTGATAAAGGCTGGTTTGTTCGCAAACCTACTCGGGTTATGAAAATAAAGCAAAAGAAAATCTTTTGCAACGTGCACAAACCCTACAATATGTTGGAAAACACTTTTGCGCGTGGAAATCCCAACAAAACGGTACAAGTAGAGAAAATGGAAAACGAAAGAAGTTGAAGAAAATCGTTTTCCAGGTTATGTCTTAGTAGAAATGGTGATGACAGATGAAGCGTGGTTTGTCGTGCGGAATACACCGAATGTAACAGGATTTGTTGGCTCACACGGAACCGTCTCTAAACCAACTCCGCTCTTGGAAGAAGAAATTCGCCAAATCTTTGATTTCAATGGGCCAAACTGTTCAAGAATTCGATATTCATGTGAAAGTTGGCGATACTGTGCGTATCATTGATGGAGCTTTTGCAGATTATACAGGTAAAATCACCGAAATTGATAATAGCAAGGTAAAAATGATTATCTCTATGTTTGGCAATGACACGGTTGCAGAAGTTAATCTCAGCCAAATTGCAGAGCTATAATTCCTTGAAAAACATAAAAAGGGTTGGGAAAATTTTTCACTCTTTTTATATGCTATTTTAGCTACTTGCAAGTTTTAATATTCTCTCTAAGAGCTTATGCTCTTGATAATGATAGATTTCCAGTTATTGAAAAACGAATACATAATTCTTTTGAAAATGTTAGAATAAGGATTGATAGAACAAAAATCATCTTTTAAGGAGAAGTTGTGAAGACTATTTTTGAAAAATCAATAGAAGTCAAATTGAACCGTAAGAGATGGAAGTACGGTCATTGTTAGAAATGATGGCTCTTATCTAGATGCAAAAGAGGAAAGAAAAATCTGAATATTTCATTTGACAAAGTTTCTACTATCTTGTCACTTCGTTATTGTAACTCTAATTCAGTTATAATCTCATTTCGAGATAAAAATGGAAAGAATATGGCTGAATTTGATACAGATACCACCATTTACAATAATGGCCATAACATTTTTGGAAAACGAAAGCAATCCTACTGGCTATGCAGCAAGTAAACTTTACAAAGATTTCCCAAATAACCTAAGGGATCTTGATATAATACTGGCTTTTAGCATGAAAGAAAAGAACTGTATTGCTAGTGGTATTATTTATGGCTCAAACATAAAATTAGTATTGAAGATATTCGTAGAGTACAATGTGTAACAAATGGTACGATTTCAAATCTTGCACTGTACAAAAAGTGATAAAAAGTCATTTTGGGATATTCCTGATATGAAGGTTCCTTTGTAATGAAATTACTTTTACCTTTATGAAGCGATTTGTACTAAAAATATAGGGAAGGGAATAGATTTCAGTCGTGGAAACGGTTTTTGATCAAAAAGACTTCTGAATTTATGATTATTCGTTATATGGATGCTAACTTTTTTGTCAATAGTGATGGAACTCTTGATAAAGAATGGCAAAAACAAATCTATGATAGAATGAGTGCATACAAATATGACCTTGCAAATTTATTAGAAGGGTACTGTAGATTGAGAGTATAATTTTTACATACATAAGTTGCCTTTGTAGAGATAGGAAAAGGAAAACGAAATGAACTTTAGTCAGCTATTACAGTAAGTAATCCGTACAGAATTACGTGAATAATAGAAGCGGTCAGTAATGTCCGCTTTTTATGTATAAACAAAATAAAGTGTTACCAAACAGATAGCCTCAAATTTATTCCCAGATTAGTTTCAGTAAAACAAAAAGCCTGATTTACAGGCTTTTTGTTCGGCTGATTCCCTGACAAGTCAGGTATTGAAAGGCGGTAGACGGACTGAACCGACGATCAAGCTTTTGCAGAGCCGTGCCTTACCACTTGGCTATACCACAACTTTTATTATTTTATCGTAAAAATCGTGTTTCGTCAAGAGTGTAGATTTGTTTCTCTCGGTAAAATTGTAGCGCTTCATCACCTAAGATTAAACTCTAGAATAAACGGATGGAGATTGAGAAGACTATAAAAAGTAGACTACCTCTTGTAAAATAGAAGAACTTTTGATATGATAGTAGATGTCGTAATCGGCAAATACTCATTTCAGATGAATTGTGAAATTGTTGCCCTACGGGTGATTTTTGGCAAGTTGAAATCTGAAAGAGGACAAAAAGGAGAAATACTCATGGCAGTAATTTCAATGAAACAACTTCTTGAGGCTGGTGTACACTTTGGTCACCAAACTCGTCGCTGGAACCCTAAGATGGCTAAGTACATCTTCACTGAACGTAATGGTATCCACGTAATTGACCTTCAGCAAACTGTAAAATTTGCAGATCAAGCATATGATTTTATGCGCGTGATGCTGCTGCTAACGATGCGGTTATCTTGTTTGTTGGTACCAAAAAGCAAGCTGCTGATGCTGTAAAAGATGAAGCAGAACGTGCGGTCAATACTACATCAATCACCGTTGGTTGGGCGGAACCTTACCAACTGGGAAACGATCCAAAACGTGTTGCTCGTTTGAAAGAAATCAAACGCATGGAAGAAGACGGAATTTTTGACGTGCTTCCTAAGAAAGAAGTCGCTCTTTTGAACAAACAACGCGCTCGTCTTGAAAAATTCTTGGGTGGTATTGAAGAAATGCCTCGCATCCCAGACGTAATGTACGTTGTTGATCCACATAAAGAACAAATCGCTGTAAAAGAAGCTAAGAAGCTTGGTATCCCAGTGGTTGCGATGGTCGACACAAATACAGATCCAGATGACATTGATGTGATTATTCCAGCAAATGATGATGCTATCCGCGCTGTTAAATTAATCACTGCGAAAATGGCTGATGCGATTATCGAAGGGCGCCAAGGTGAAGATAACGTTGAATCAGTAGAAGCAGAATTAGCTGCAACTGATACACAAGCTGATTCTATCGAAGAAATCGTTGAAGTTGTTGAAGGCACAAACGAATAATCAAGTAACGAAACCTATGGGGCGTGGGGCCTAGCCTCCCTTTTTATTCAAATCAAATCGTAATATCTTAATTGGAGGATCAAATGGCAGAAATTACAGCTAAGCTTGTAAAAAGAATTGCGTGAAAAATCTGGTGCTGGTGTCATGGATGCTAAAAAGCACTTGTAGAAGTAGATGGCGATATCGAAAAAGCAATCGAATTGTTACGTGAAAAAGGTATGGCAAAAGCTGCTAAAAAGCAGATCGTGTTGCTGCTGAAGGACTGACTGGTGTCTATGCGAGTTGCAATATCGCTTGCTATCGTTGAAGTGAATTCAGAAACAGATTTTGTAGCAAAAATGCTCAATTTGTTGAATTAGTAAAACGAAACAGCTAAAGTGATTGCAGAAGGCAAACCAGCGAACAATGAAGAAGCACTTTGCTTTGATAATGCCTTCAGGAGAAACGCTTGAAGCTGCTTATGTTAGTGCAACTGCTACAATTGGAGAAAAAAATTTCATTCCGTCGTTTTTGCAGTTGTTGAAAAAGCAGATGATCAAGTATTTGGCGCATACCAACACAATGGTGGACGTATCGGAGTTATTACTGTTCTTTCAGGTAGTGACGAAGATCTTGCAAAACATGTAGCAATGCACGTTGCCGCTATGAAACCTTCCGTTCTTTCATACAAAGAATTGAGCGAAGAATTTATCCATGATGAATTGGCGCAAATGAACCATAAAATTGACCAAGACAATGAAAAGCCGTGCAATGGTTGGTAAACCAGCACTTCCACACTACAAATTTGGTTCTAAACTTCAATTGACAGATGAAGTGATTGCACAAGCTGAAGAAGATATTAAAAGCAGGTCTTGCGGCTGAAGGTAAGCCAGAAAAATCTGGGACAAAAATCATCCCTGGTAAGATGGGATCGCTTTATGTTAGATAACACAAAAGTCGACCAACAATATACACTTTTAGCTCAAGTTTATATTATGGATGACAGCAAAACTGTTGAAAGCATTCCTTGAAAGTCAAGGTGTTACAATCGCTGGCTTCACACGTTTTGAAGTGGGTGATGGTATTGAAAAAGCTGCCAATGATTTTTGAATCAGAAGTAGCTGCTACGATGGCTGCTGCACTTGGACAAAAACTAAGTTAATCAATTATGTAATAACAGAACAAAAAGGTTAGAGAACAGATGAAGTTCTCTAACCTTTTTAACTGCTGGTTACTATTTTTCACAGTCTTTTTAGTGAATCCCTTGTGAGAAATAACTAAATCGATAAGGATTAAAATAATCAAGGAGATGAGTGAGATAAGTAATTTCGGAGTAGGTAAAAGCGATTCGGTAAGTTTGTGTAAAAAGAACTAGCAAAGACACTGATGACAATGATGGCTAAATCAATTATCCATTTTGTTTTTGGTTTTTATTGAAGACGGTTCAAATAAAAACAGGGCAAACAAACAGGCGACTAATGTAACGACTTGAACATCTACATAGTTAGCAGAAATAATTGTAAAAAGAACAAAGTTGAAAACCACCAAACCAGTACATGACGTGTATATTTGAACCAATCCATTTTTCATTCATTTGGCCTCCTTTATTGATATCGTCAAATTTTTCATCTATATTATAACGCTTTAAAAATTAAAAAGGGCAAGCGTTTACACTTAAATTGTTACTAGTAGATAAGCTTTTTCACTTGCTTGAATAATCAGACTTTTCAGTTTTTCATTTAGCGCTTTCTTTCAAAAAATGAGAATTTCGGTATAATATTAGTCAAAGATAGTCAATGTCAGTTTGCAGATATGATTTTGGAATGAGGGTCTAAAGGGAAGGAGTTGGCATGAGTAGTAAAAATACATCAGATAGTATTGAAGAATATATTAAAAACTCTTTTGGCGCAGGCAGGAATTGCAGAGTTGAAGCGAAGTGAGATTGCAGATGTTTTTCAAGTTGTTCCTAGTCAGATAAACTATGTAATAAAGACACGATTTACAGAAAGTCGTGGCTATATTGTTGAAAGTAAGCGTGGTGGAGGTGGCTACATTCGGATTGGTCGAATTGAATTTTCCAATCACCATGAGTTGCTTTGTGATTTGTTGCATAGCGTTGGTGAGCAGATTAGCCATCAGGTCTTTACAGATATTATTCAGCTGTTATTTGATGAACAGATCATGACAGAACGAGAAGGGAACCTTCTTTTTAGCAACGACAACAGACAGGAGTATTGAGGACAAATGCTGCACAGATTCGTGCGCGGGATGTTAAAGAAAATTTTACAGCAAGTTGATAGAAAAGGGAAAAACTAATATATGAAATATTCAAAAGCTTTGACAGAAAGTATTGAATCAGCACAGTTATTAGCAAGTCATTTTGAAACGGATTATTTAGAGTCTTGGCAGCTGTTGATTGCTATGGCAAATAATCCTTATAGTGTTCACTGGTTCAGTTTTTAAATGATTACCACTTGAAATTGATGATTTTGAAAAGGCAGCTTTTTCATATCACGAGGGAAAGTCTATCAACAAGAGGGAGACTTTACTATTTGGCCGTTTTCTTATCGCATGAAAGTGCTATTTTTGACTGCTGAACAAATTGCAGGGGCGGTTCATGCTAATAATCTTGGGACAGAGCATATATTGCTAGCTATGTTATTTGACCGAGGAAGCTTGGCGCGCGTATTCTTGAATTTATTGGTTTTTAGTTACGAAGATAAAGAAGGCGTTTTGCGCATGACAGATCTGCGGAAAAATTTAGACATAAGGCCAGCTGGAATAAAAGAGGATTTAAAAAGGCTATTCGTCACCTAAATAAAAAGTGCTGCAGCAACAAGACAAACGATGGCTAATATGATGGGAATGCCTCCTGCAACCAGTGGCGGACTAGAAGATTATACTCGTGATCTAACTGAAATGGCTCATATGGGCCTTTTTAGAACCGGTCATTGGGCGGGATAAAGAGAATTTCTCGCATACTTCAGATTTTAAGTCGTAAGACAAAAAACAATCCGGTTTTTTGGTAGGAGATGCAGGAGTTGGGAAGACAGCATTAGCTCTGGGTTTGGCGCAACATGTGGCAGATGGTCAAGTTCCAAATGAGCTTGCAAAGATGAGAGTTTTAGAGCTAGATTTAATGAATGTGGTGGCTGGAACTCGTTTTCGTGGTGATTTTGAAGAACGGATGAACAATATTATCAATGATATTGAAGCAGATGGGCATGTTATTCTCTTCATTGATGAGCTTCATACCATTATGGGGTCTGGCAGCGGATTGACTCGACATTAGATGCAGCAAATATTCTCAAGCCGGCTTTGGCTAAAGGAACGCTCAGAACGATCGGTGCAACAACACAAGAAGAGTACCAAAAATATATCGAAAAAGATGCAGCTCTTTCACGAAGATTTGCCAAGGTTACTATTGAAGAACCAACGGTAGCTGACAGCATTGCTATTTTACAGGGGACTCAAGAAAAGTTATGAAGATCACCACAAGGTCGTGATTACGGATTCGGCAATTGAGACGGCTGTTAAGTATGCGCATCGTTACCTGACTAGTAAACATCTACCTGACTCAGCGATTGACTTGCTAGACGAAGCTGCTGCAAAGGGTACAAAATAAAAAGCCCGCAAAATCACGTAAAAGCAGAATTGAGTGCAGCAGATGAGGCTTTAATGGCAGGCGATTGGAACAAAAGTTGATACGTTGTTGGAGAAAGAGTCAGCCAATTGTTTATAAATTAAAGGGTGAAAGACGAGGATGTTTTTAGCAACACTCAGCAGTTTATCAGGTATTCCTGTGCAAAAGTTGACACAAACAGATGCGAAGAAATACCTCAATTTAGAAAAGGAACTGCACAAGCGGGTCATTGGGACAAAATGAAGCAATTTCTGCTATTAGTCGAGCGATTCGGCGCAATCAATCCGGTATCCGCACTAGCAAAGCGTCCAATTGGCTCCTTTCTGTTCTTAGGGCCAACTGGGGTCGGAAAAACTGAGCTAGCTAAGGCTTTGGCAGAAGTTCTCTTTGATGACGAAACAGCGTTAATTCGTTTTGATATGTCCGAATACATGGAGAAATTTGCTGCTAGTCGTCTCAATGGAGCACCTCAGCTATGTTGGTTATGAAGAAGGGGGAGAATTAACTGAAAAGGTGCGTAATCGTCCTTACTCTGTGCTCCTCTTTGATGAAGTGGAAAAAGCTCATCCTGATATTTTCAATGTGCTGCTCCAAGTCCTAGATGACGGGGTTCTGACGGATAGCAGGGCCGTAAGGTAGATTTTTTTCCAATACTATTATCATTATGACCAGCAATCTTGGTGCGACAAGTTTACGGGACGATAAGACGGTTTGGGTTCGGAGCAAGAGATGTTCGCTTTGATCATGAAAATATGGAAAAAACGAATGATGGAAGAGCTAAAGAAAGCTTATCGTCCAGAATTTATTAACCGAATTGATGAAAAAGGTTGTTTTTCACAGTTTGACTAGCGAAGACATGCAGGAAGTGGTGAAAATTATGGTGCAACCGCTCATTTCTAGTCTTGCAGAAAAAGGAATTAAACTCAAATTCCAACCGAGTGCTTTGAAGCTTCTAGCTCAAGAGGGCTATGATCCTGAAATGGGGAGCTCGTCCATTGCGTCGAATTCTACAAACTCAGTGGAAGACCATTTATCAGAATTACTTTTATCAGGTGAGTTAAAAATGGGGCCAAAGCTTGAAAGTCGGTGTCAAGGCTGGAAAATTGAAGTTTGAAGTGCTCTGAGTTTCTATTCGAAGCATTCATCAGGGAGTAGATAAAGGTGTTTTAATATGAACATTCGTGAAATGATAGAAGAAGATTACGATCAAGTTTACCAATTATGGCTGTCATGTGCAGGGTATGGGCTTAAATCATTTGGATGATTCTAAGGAGGGATTGCACAGTTTCTAAAAAGGAACCCTCAAACTTGTCTGGTAGCAGTAGAAAATCAAATAATTATTGGAGCGATTTTTAGTTGGTTTTGATGGTCGAAGGGCATATATCTATCATACAGCTGTTCACCCGAATTACCGTAGGAGAGGGATTGCTCGACAGTTGGTTGAAACAGTTTTAACTGTCTTAGATGAGTTGAAAAATTCATAAAGTTTGCCTTGGTTGTCTTTAAAAAGGAATGAAGAAGGAAACAAGTTTTTGGGAGAAATTAGGATTCTCTGTTCGAGGAAGATCTCATTTATCGCAATCGAGGCAAGAGATTGAAATGGTTCGGCTGGATACCTAGTAGAAATGACTAATAAAAACATCAACCATTTAGGAATAATTTCCCAGATGATTGGTGTTTTTCTGATATTTAGACTTGAGCAATGCTTCAATTTCTACGAGGCTATTAGCTTGTGCAATAGCGCCACGAAGCTTGGCAGCTCCTGCCGTTCCACGAAGGTAATGAGGTGCCAACCCCGAAATTCTCGAACAGCGATATATGCTCGCCTTGAGGTCAATTAGAGCGTTTCAAATGATCGTAAGCGACTTGTATTTATCCTCAAAGCTGAGATCAGGGCAGGATTTCTCCTGTTTCAAAATAGATGGTTAATCTGATGAAAAAGATACGGATTGCCCATAGCAGCGCCCGATCATGACTGCATCTGCCCCACTTCTTCTATACGCTGTTGAGCATCTTGCACGGTACGAATGTCACCATTGGCAATAAAAGGGATCTTGGTTAAGGCTTGCGCAACATTGTGGAGGGCTTCAAGATCAGCATGCCCTATACATCTGCTCGCGTGTACGACCGTGCATAGCAAGAGCCGCCACACCAGCAGCTTCAGCTGCAGAGCATTTTTCACAGCTAGTGAGGCATCTGCCCAACCAGTACGCATTTTTCACGGTCAACGGAATATCTAGAACAGAACGAACTTTATTGATAATAGAATAGATTTTTCTGGATCTTTTGAGCCATTTTGCTCCAGCTTCGTTTTTTGACAATTTTATTGACGGGGCAGCCCATATTAATATCCACAATATCTGTTTGAGTATTTTCTTGGATAAATTCGGCAGCGCGCCAAACTATCTTCGTCACTCCCAAACAACTGAATGGAAACAGGATGTTCTTCTTCGTCAATATGCAAACATATGGAGTGTCTTTTTGTTATTGTATTGAATGCCTTTGTCTCGAGACCATTTCCATGACGACAAGTCCTGCGCCAAGCTCTTTTGCAATTGTCCGAAAAGCTGAATTGGTGACGCCTGCCATGGGAGCAAGAACAGTCCGGTTGGGAATTTTTACATCACCAATCAAAAAAGGGGTATTAAGATTTGTCACGAATGAGTTCCTCCAAGTCTTTTTCGTCAAAATGATATGTGCTTTTGGCAGAATTGGCAAGTGATTTCAGCGCCGTGGTCTTCATCTCGCATTTCTTCAAGATCTGACTTAGGTGAGGCTTGAGAGGGCATTTAAAAACCGTTCTTTGCTGCAATCACATTGGAAGCGGAGCTCTTCTTCTGACAAGCGTTTGTAGGGTTCGTTGCCATAGATAGCTGAAAGCAAGGCTTCAATATGGTTTTCTGATTCCAAAAGTGTTGAAATAGCAGGCATTTCTTGGATTCGTTTTTCAAAGCGGGTGATTTCTTCTTCTTTGGCACCAGGGAGAACTTGCAAGAGAAATCCGCCAGCAACCTTGACCTTGTCGTTGGTATCTAGTAGTACATTCAAGCCAATGGCTGAAGGAGTCTGTTGACTTTCTGTTAGATAGAGATGCAAGGTCTTCTCCCAATCTCACCAGAAACGAGTGGAGTCATAGAATGATAAGGATTTCCAGTTCCATAATCCGTAATAACGAGAAATTCGCCATTTCAACGAATGGTCCAACCAACACTTCACCTGTTGCAGTTTTTTAATGTCCACACGGAATTTTGCACATAGCCTTTGACAGTACCTTTTTGTATCTGCGACGGTGATAATCGCACCAAGAGAGCTTGTCCCTCAGTACTTTGACGGTGATTTTTGTATCTCCTTTTTCGTTTGCGGCAAGGAGTTTTGACTGGCAATGAGTGTGCGACCTAACGCTACGGTTGAGCTAGCAAGGGTCTGGTGTTTTTCCTGAGCTGTTCGAACGGTTTCGGTACTATCTAGTACATAAGCTCGGAAAGCTCCGTTTTTCTGAAATAGTTTTAATAATCTTATCCATACCTTTTTATTGTAACATAAAAAAGAAAAGGAGCGGGACAAAAATCAGTATTTCGTAAGAAAAGTGATTTTTGTTGTCCTGCCCACACCATTGACGAGGTTGGTCATTATTTACATAGCAAAGAGTTAGTGCTATATACTGTTACTTTGTTTGGATGAAACAGCATACCACAAGAGTTTATTTTTGTCTTACGTCCATGTTTCAGCTCGTTATGTTTCACTTGTAGTCGGTTTATCCACTTCTTTTTGAGATTTCTTTTTCCCTGATCTAGCAAAGCTTGGATAATTTTTGGTCGCGTAATTTAACAGAGTCATTAATGGTTTCAGCGGATTTGATTACAGTTGCTTCAAGGAGGCGCGTTTCTCCCGCCCTTTATCAATGGCTGAAGATGATTCCCTGGTTTTGGGCGACTAAGCTTTCAGCTAATTTGGTGACGGATTCGACAGCGATTGTTGGATTTTGGGAAATCCTCTCCATTTTGTGGAATGACTTCTTTGCTGGTTTCAGCTAGCATTTGCAGCGCTGCATTGTTGGCATTAGAAATAGCGTCTGCTACTTGACCAGATTTCATTGATTGCTGCAGGATTCCTAGTTGAGCGATAGAGAGCTTCATAGTCGGAATGGTATTGCGACGGAGCATGCCAAGTTTTTGGCGCATATCAGAAAGATACTTTTACGAGATTACGCATTTGCGGGGTAGTGGCCCAAAGCGACATATAGATGGGCTGATGTATTCTGTATGTTGTTGTTCAATGTATTCACAACCTCAGTTAAGCGATGTCAATTCTTGTGATTTGGTTTGGTAATCGAGAGTGGCAGTATCTAATTGTGCCACCTCATTTTGAAGAGTCGAGGCACGCGCACCAGCTTCTTTTTGAGTGGCTTCGATGAGAGGGAAATGACGCCTACTAGATTTTTCAATGGATTTGGTGTTGTCTTCAATTAACATTTCGGCAGAAACGATATTGCGTGCGAGCAGATCTTCTTGCTTGACGACAGTGGCAGCCATGCTATCCATTTTTGCTCAATATTTTGTGAATCAAAATAGAACTCTTGTAAGGTGTTCTTACTTTGTTTAAAGAGTTTTTTTCTAAAAATTTGGCTTTTTATCTAGTTCTGCAATTTGAGTATCCTTATATTTAGCAAACAAAACCATTTAACTCTTTGTTGGTGTAACAATTCATCTACTTGTGGGATTTGAAGTTTCTTTTGTTCGGCTAAAATGCGATTAACAGTGTTATTAACTTCTTCGACTGCAGCCTGCCCAAAATCTAAAAGAGTATTTTGATCGAAATAAGTTATCTACCAGCTGAGGGGCTTTGCTATGATCGCATCTTGTTGTTCAGGAGTTAATTTCTCCAAAAAGTTCATCTGTCCGTTTGCTTGTGTTTCGGTTGATTCGATGATTTCAGCAGTTCTGTCTGTTTTGGAAATGGCATTATTAGCGATTTTTGTCGATGTCAAAGTTAAATTCTTGGCTCATAAGGTCTCCTTTTGATGGTTATAGTTCGGTATTGGGTTCTTTTTACTTAAAAATCCTCAAGCTGATATCAAAAATCTCGTAGATCCGCTTCGTTGAGTTGACGGAGTGTTTCATCCAAGTCTAAATCAAACTGCTCAATAGCTGCTTTGGCGCTAGAAAGTCGTTCTTCTGCATTATAAAAATCTTTCGGTGAGGTCTTGATTTTTGGGTAGCCTTCAAAAATATCCTCATAATGCTCCATTTGAGACTGATGGATCGCAGTTAATTCTTCCTTGTTGTTGCTTTCTGACTGAGAAATTTTCTTGAGAATCGCTTCGTGGTCGATTTGAATATATGTGAATAGTTTCAAAGTAATTCAGGGTGCTAATTCCTCCAAGTTTGGCTTTTTAAACTTTCGGAAGTTTTGAGCGTGAAGATTGTGTAGTTGCTCATGGATATCTGTTGTTACATTTTGCACTTTCCGTTAGAATTCGCTGGTAAAATTTCAGGCGAGATATATTTTTAAAGGTGTTGGCTCGGCCTTGAATATAACTCAATTGAGGCAAGAGCTGATCAGCTAATTGTTGGTAATTTGCATAAGATTTTTCTTTCAGATAATTGTCCAACTGTTTGATTCGACTATCTGCAGCCCTGATTTCCTTTTTCAAATCTTCAATTTGCTGACTGGCGCTTGGCTCTGTGATTTTTCGGTTTATGAGTTGCATAGTAGTAAATTCCGTAGCCTATGCCGATGGAAGAAGGATTGGAATGAGGTACTGTATAATAATACCAACTGCGATAAGAATAAGCAGTATACCGATCCATCTTCTAGAACGTACATTGTTATAATTTCTTCTGGGCATAAAATATCTAATCCTGTTTCTTCTGAAATTTCTAAGTCTATTTTAGCATAAAAATGTATAAAAGACGGTACTGAACGATATGTTTGATAAAAAGTTTAGTTGAGTATAAGCAGAGGCTAGCAAGATTTTTCAAAAATTCTTGACTTCGAGTTAACTCTAAGGTATATAATAAAATTGTAAAATAGTTTATTTTTGATGAATGTGGAGCATCATCTTTTTAATAGAGAAAGGAACAATAAGATGAAAGCAGCAGTTTTTGTAGAACCAGGAAAAATGGAGGTCAGAGAGGTTGCGCGTCCAGGTGCGGTTGTTGGTCGTGTCGGAGTGCCACATACAGGAGACATCAATATTGGTGACTATTGGATGGTCAACTTGGCAATGGCTGGTGGACCTGCTTCTTGTACAACTTATGATAAAGAAGTCTTGTTAAAAAGCAGTTCTAGACGGCCAAATCAATCCTGGTAAAGTTTTCACTTAATCTTACAAATTGGAAAATATTGACCAAGCCTACAAAAGATATGGCTGATAGAAAAACGATTAAAAGCTATGATTGTGATGTAAAATAAAACGAACTACTGAATTTTTGGGGTAGTTCGTTTTAGTTCTATATCTATAATTGATAGACTGAGACTATCGTCTTGCAGGATTATTTGAATTTTTAAAAAATTTGTCTCTTTTTATCCCTACAACAATTACGAGAATTCCCTCTAAAACAAAAAGCAAAGAGAAGTCATCTTAAAAGATTTCATAAAGTTCACCTCCATTCATTTCTTTCTATGATATAATTTTTGTTAAAGATACTATAAAAAATTCCCGTATATGAAGCTGGAGGTTTAAAATGACTCATTTTGGAAAAATTTTTAAAAATTTCGTCAATCTAGAGGAATAAAGTTAAAAGACGTTTGCGAAACATGGTCTATCAAAGTCTCAATTATCTAGATTTTGAACGTGGAGAAAGCTGATTTAACAATTACAAAGTTTATGAGAGCATTGCAGGTAATAAATATGCCAATTGATGAATTTATGTATGCTGTACATGATTTTTCGTAGAGATGAACTAAATGAATTGTTGGAAAGAATTAGAGCATATATTACAACAAGAGATATATTGAATTTGAAAAAGTTATTGATTGAACAACAAGAAAAGATTCCTAGAACATCAAATATTTCATGAATTAAATATTATTTTTAATTAAAATTAAACTTCAAGATATATCTGGAGAAGATAGTGTGTCAGAACAGGATATCAAACATCTAATAGATTATTTATTTAGTGTAGAATTTTGGGAAACTATGAAATACTTCTTTTCGCAAATACTTTAGATGTTTTTAATCATGAAACTTTTATGGTATTATCCCGAGAAATGGTTAGACGTTCGGATTATAAAGAAATTCTAATAATCGTAGAATTATATCTACGTTGCTCTTAAACTCTTACATCACATGCATAGAACGATGCGAGTTAATGGATGCTGTTTATTTTGAAAAACAGTTAAAAGGCTTGCTTCTTTATTGAGACAGAAATTTATGAAAGGTTAGTATTTCAATATGCAAAAAGAATTGTACAAGTTGAAGAAGACAAATGATACACGTTCAATTATTGAAATGAAAAAGTATATTGCAGCTTTAAAATTAGCTGGGAGTAATGGATTAGCAGAGACTTTTTGATATCCATTTGACGAAACCTATTAAAAATAGTCCTTTTAGTGAAGCATATGTGGGAATTTATTTTATTTAAAGTGGATAGAAGTATAATTGAATTATCAAATAAGGAGTATATTGTCATGAAACTTGATATGAAGCCAAATCAGAAGCTTGATTTATCAGTCAAGAAAGTTGATTTAAGTGTTGCTGTACTGACACGTGATAGTTCAAAAAGCTCACGGACACTAGAAATAAGGGTAGGATCGTATTCTTCCTACCCTTTTTAATTACACAATAGTAAAAGAAAAAGGAAATTAAACATGGATGAACGTTTATGGTTGACAAATTGGAATAGTCTTTATATTCAAAATGATATTTTTCTTTACAGATGCTATAAAACCAGTATATGTTGGTTTTAAAAATAACTGAAAATTGTAATCAAAAGGTGTTCTCATTGTTGGGCTGGAAAAATCTGACAATAAATCATTCATTTGATGAAATCATTGCGGCTTTAAATAAAATAAAAATTTTAAATCCACTTCATATAACCATTACAGGGGAGAACCCTTGGTACATGAACATTGGTTGGATATTCTTGGCTATGCTAAGAAAAATTTCCCCATAGTTGAATTGTTTACGAATGCAGTTTTATTTTCTGAAAAAAATCAATAAAAATTATCCAGCTTGTTTGAGGTTTAGATTTTTATTCAAGTCAGTTTGGACGGTCTTCGAACTACTTATAAAAAGCAACGTGGTTCTGATGATTTTCAAAAAGTGATTGAAAATATTAAGTTAATAGTAAAATACAATCTGAATATAAAGAGTAAATATGACGATTACACATTTAAACATAGAAGAAATGATTGATGTTTATGAGCTAGTCGATAACATAGGTATAACTTCTTTTCAATTTCTCCAGTTTATCCATTGAGAAGAGGAAAAAGCTAGTTTCGTTAGTAGACTATACTCAATATTTACATAAAGGAAATTAATTGATGCATGCTAAACGTAAGAGCCAAATGAATTTAACGGTAATTTACCCTATGGAAGTCCTCTCAGAAAAGGCAACTTATACTCAAGAAAGCACCTATTTTCAACGTTTTAATACAGATTTATTGCATTGGACAATTGATGGTAGAGGAGACATATTTCATTTTATGGATCAATTTATCTATAAAAGAACTGAAAGTAGGTAATATATGTGAAAATACAATTGAAGAACTGGAAGCAAATGAGTTATACTATACAAAAATGTATTAGAACATTCAAACCAAGGTTTAAAATGTATGAACTGTAGTTTGGTAGAATCTTGTCCCGGATTTGCCTATGCTAAGTCATATCCTGAGATTGCATTTAGTTACAAAAGGTGTGTATTTAATGAAAAACAATAATTTATTGAAAATTTCTCAAGATTTAGGTAATGATTTTGATTTACCTTTATTATATATATACTAAAGTAAAAACAGATACCAATGAAAAAGTTAATTGCACCACTTAAAATCGGACTTAAGCTAACAAATGCTTGCCATTTTCGATGCCCTTATTGTTTTTGTCTATAAAAGATAATGATTATGTTGATTTTGATAATTTAAAATTGATTTTCAAAAGTTACCCCAACTGCCCTTTGAAGTATATTTAACTGGTGGCGAAGCAACTCTTCACCCACAATTTTCGGAAATTGTAGATTATCTTACTAATTTAGGAATATTAGTTAAACTACATACAACAGGGGGTATTAACATGCAAAGTAGAAATTATATTCTTAATAATTTAAGTAAGTTTTCATCAATTCAAATTAGCATTGATTCAATATTTTTGATAAGCTACGTCCTAATATAATCGATAAGGATCCACTAGAAAGAATTATCTCTTTTTGTGAAACAATGTAAAGAAAAAATAAAAAATTTATTGGTCAATACTGTAATAAGTTCGTTAAATGTAAATGAGTTAGATGAAATTATGGAGTTTTGTTTATGTCATAATTTGTTCAAAAGTGCAGCTGTCTACAATATTTACAACTAGCAAACGATTGTTGGTTTCAGATGAAATTTATGCTAAACATTATAACCAAATAATTACTAAGTATAGTAAGAAAGGACTTTGTTTTTCAAAATTCTCCATTTTGCCATCCATGGTCATATGCTATCAAACATAACCTAAAATATGATTCTCCCATGTACTGCCCAGCACAGAAAAACAGAGTTCGAAAATTGATATGCAGGGGAATGTCTACCCATGTCCATTCTTGCATGATGAAACTCATAAAATGGGAAATTTGCTGTCTGATACCTTTGATGAAGTTTGGAATTCAGGGGTTAAAGAGGTTAAATAAAAGCATCATGGTCTGAAAATAAAAATGTAAATCATGTGCATTATTTAAGGATTGTGGCGGAGGTTGTTATGCGTTAGCCTATGTATCCCAATTAAATTATGATAAGAGGTGTATTTTACATGAAAATTAGTAAAAATTGGTTTTGTTAGATTTGAGCCAAATTTTTCAAAGTTCTCAAAAAGACTATATTATATAATAAACTAAATGGGGATTTGTATGAATTATCTGAGGTATATTTTGATTTTATTAATAATATAAATCAGAGTTCTCTATTTTTGATCATGAAAAATATAATATTAATCAATCAGATGTTGAACAGATATCAAAAACTATATTAGAAAACTTAATATCATTAGGAGTTATACTAAATGACTGACATTAGCATAAGCAATCTAAAAAGGTGTTTCATGGAAAAGTAGTATTGGATATTCCACAGTTCACAGCTTCTAAATCAGAAATTATTTCTGTCTTAGGTGTTAATGGAGCTGGGAAGTCTACCTTTATCAAGACTATTTCAGGTTTGTTGCTACAAGATGAAGGGCAGGTGAATATTTGCGGTTACTCCAATTTTTCTCCTAAAAATTCACCAAGTCACTAAATTTGTCCTAGAAAGCGGTAAAGGATACTACGATTATCTTACAGCTAATCAAAATATTGACTATTTTCTCAAACTCAATAAAAGCCTCCCGAAGTGATTTAGCTTTAAACATTGCGGTTTTGTTTCAGAAGTTGGATTTTCAACAACACGCTGATACACTTGTTTCAGAACTTTCTCAAGGAACTAGACAAAAGCTATCTTTAATTATTGCTCTGTTGTGTCGCCCAGAGGTTCTTTGTCTAGATGAACCGACAAATGGATTAGATGTGATTGCAAAAACAATTAGCTCAAATATTATTAGGATTGAGTAAGGCAAGAATACGATTGTTCTACTAACTACACATGATATTTTCGTTTGCGAGAGATATTTCTAGTAGAGTTTTGGTAATGGATAATGGTCGAATTAAGAAGGATGATAGTTTTTGAGCATGTTTTCAGTCGCAAAAATACTTGGAAAAATATGAAATTGTTTTTACCTCTTTCTTTTCAGAATATAATTGAGCGATCATTTCAGAATTTACATTATGTTATACAAGATGAGGAAATGATTATACAAACTCAAGAGAAAGATGTAAAAAGACCGCTTACTAAAAAGAAACAGATATTGTCCGATTTGAGGAAATAGAACAGGGATATTGAAGAAATTTTTATACGAGGTTTTATCTAAATGATGAAAGATGTAAAGAGAATTTTTGAGACAGATACAAGAGACGATGCAATTTAAATTTAATCTTTTCTTTGCTAATTTTTCAATATTCATTATGGTTTCATCTTATCTGCATTATTTTTGAAGAGTCTCAGAATAAATTTTACTCTTTTTGTCTTCTCTTTACTTGGTATTTTTACTAGCCATAGTATTACACATCCAACATTTTTATAGAAGATGATATTTATGATCGGACATTGATTAGTGTTATTCAAAGTAGTGTTGTGCATGTATTGCTTTTTAAAATACTTGTTCAAATACTTATAGATTTGATAAAGGCTATACCGATGATACTCTCATTTTTAAGTGATATAACATTTCCAGCCTCTATAGTAGAGATTTTTGTTATTGTATTAATTTTGTCTGTTAGTTATTTTAATATTATACGGTTTAGGTTTCTGTCTTTCTAGTTTTTGCTTGACTTTGAATAGGGACATCTAGTTTTACATCGTTGTTATCATATTTCATTCTCTTTTTACAGGAATCTTAAAAACCATTTGATGGCTTTTTAGAATACTTGGACACATTTTTCCGTTCTATACATTAAGAGAATTCATTCACCGTCCATCAATTACTGAAGTGCTTATAATACTATGGTATGGTGTGGTTTTTATTGGAGTATTGGTTTTGTACTGTTTCACATATTTTTTTAAAAATGGCAAAAAGAAGGGAAATATTTTCATGTTTAACGAGTTAAAGAGATATTTTTATTATAGAAAACAATACAAATTTGATAGCCTGTGATGCTATTTATACATTGATATTTATTGTAGGGATCATCATGATTTTTCGGGCCAAACATTATTAAATATTTTTGTATTTTTATATCTACTTTCTAGTAACAAATATTACATTATTAGCAAATGAGGAGTTAGAATATGAGATTAGAACCAGTCAATACGACAATTTAATAACAAGTAAGTATAAAGTGAAGCGAATATATTTTGAGACGTATTGTAGCTTATCTAGTTTGGTCCTCTATACTCTTTATTATTTCACTTTTTGTGTCAAACGTTTTTAGTAGTAGCACTCATTTTGTATTTCCTAAAAATGAGTATATTTGAGCTATTGTGTTTGTGTCAATTAATTTAGTGTTATCTTTTAGTGTTTTATATGGGAGTGATAAAGTTAACAGAAAAATTTAAACGTGTATCCGTATTATTGAATTTTCTGAACACAATTTTTTATTTTATTCAGGTTTGGTTTTTCCAACATCTTTTGAAACATTTGCAGATATGTTAAACAGAAATTTTATCTTTGAGAAACAACTAGTTATCAAAAGAATTTCAGTTTTTAATTTAGTGTTGGACAATGATTCACAGGCATAACTGGAGTTAGGTAGGGTGAGTTAACAACGTACTAAAAATAAACTGAATGACTATATTATAAAAATGAGTAAATTTAAAGGGCGTTTTAGTCGCACTTTATATTTCTGTCCAATAGTTCTCAAATATCTTAATTTTTGGTAAAATAAAAGAAAAACGGCTTTAGAAAGAGGAAAGCGATGTCCTTAACTAGTCAAATTATTACAGCCGAATTTCCGGATTCAGAAAAAGTAGAACAACTCAATACAGAAGCTCTTTCCTGAGGAGGAGCGTGCACCGCTATCTGAGTTGCTACGCTATGGAGATGGGGAATATTCTCATTTTCTTTTTGCCTTTTTATGACGGTGATGAATTTGTCGGTTTTGCCTTTTTCGGTCTTACAATGAAAGAGCTTTTTATATCAGCTTTTTGCGATTATGCCCTCATTTGCGCAGTCACGGTTATGGTGGCAAAGATTATTGATAAGTTGGTGGATTTTTATCAAAGAACCATGATTTTAGAAGTAGAACGGCTGGATGAGCCTTTGTGGATAATCTGGAACAGCGAAAGCCCGTATGGATTTTTACAAGAGAAATGGTTTTCGCTCCCTCACATGCCTACTTAGAATACGACGGTTTAAGTTTGAAATCCTTTATAAAGGACCGTTTTTGATGAGGAAGCTCTATCGGGACATTTTCAAAAAGATTCAAGAAGATGGCTATTTTGAATTTGAAATCAAACATCGGTCATGGAAGAGACTGGGAGTAGCTGAGAAGTCCCTGTCAAAATTTTTCTAAATTTTTCATTGCTATATATAAAAACGAGCTATTTATGCTCGTTTTTGCAGTATAAAGTTTAATAAATTTCTGGGAAAAAGTTTCGCTAAAATGTTAGGCGTAATGTCTTTTGACTGGTCCTTCTGCACAATAGGTGTGCATGTATATATATAGCTTGAAATTGAGTTCGATGGCAGGTGCAGTTGGACTCCTTTTTGCTGGCTGGAAGTGTACTATCCGAGATAATTAAATCCACGCCACAAACTCAAGCTCCCCATAGCAGTTGCCATTTCTGCCGCTAATTCCTTGTAGGAAGTGTGCATGATTTTCAGTCACATCTACTGAGTCTCCGCCAGTAGAAATATTAGAATTGCACCGGAGAAAAGACTTGAACTCCTTTTGGTAGAGATATCGTCTGCTTTATAACCTTGCTGTTCTAGCATGAATAGCTCGATCTCTCCTAGTTTGATTCTTTCCAAAGGAGAGCGGTGATCTCGACTGCGCAGGGGATTGGCGTTTTTCGTAGCGACCAATTCTCGAATAGTGTGTCGACCGTCTCCTCTAACGTTGGCTGGCAAACTGCAGTACCGCCTCACATTTGCCATCTAGGACGAAAAAGCAGTACTCGGTTCCCTGCGATAAATTCCTCGCCAAGGACAGAGTCTGTCTTCTAAAAAGGCAATTTCCAATGCTTTTTGGGAACTGTCTAGATTGGTAGGCTCTTGAAAAATAGAAATTCCTAAACCGAAGTTAGTGGATTTAGGCTTGATGACAATCGATTTGTCCTTTCCGAAAGTAGCTTGTAGAATAGGAGCATCTACTGCTATCTTTTCTAACAAATGATTGATGTTCATGGTAAATACCTGTTTGTTTTCAATCTTTTAGTCTATTATAAAAATGCTTAGAAGACAAATGTCTACTACGTTTTCCGAACTTTTTAAAAAGAAAAATGCTCATAATTTTAGATAAGATACAGATTTTACAAAGGTGAGATGTTCAAACTCGTCATTTGCAAATAACGATGGCGGTCTTATCTGAAAGAAGGAATTTTTCTATATAAAGCGTAAGATATAATTGCGGGTGAGACTCTGCCATGTATGACAAGAAAGGACGAGCACTTAGCTCAGACAAGATTATGACATCAGTTGTTGTTGTAGGGACCCAGTGGGAGATGAAGGAAAAGGAAAGATTACAGTTTTTCAGCCAATGCCGAAGTCATGCCCGTTATCAAGGCGGGAGATAATGCGGGTCATACCATTGTAATTGGCGGTAAAAAGTATAAATTGCACTTGATTCTGTCAGGGTATTTTCTTCCCAGAGCAAAAATTTCTGTTATCGGGAATGGAATGGTGTTAATCCAAAATTCTTTTGGTACGAATTGACTCAGTATCGAAGAAGGTGTTACGACGGATAATTCGGATTTCAGATCGTGCTCATGTTATCCTACCTATCATATTGAGTTAGACCGCTTACAAGAAGAAGCAAAAGTGATAATCAAAATCGACGACTATTAGGAATTGACCAGCTTACATGGACAAAAGCCGCTCGTGTCGGAATTCGGATTGCAGATTTGCTAGATAAGGATATTTTCAGAGAACGTTTAGAGCGTAATTTGCTGAGAAGAATCGTCTGTTTGAAAAACCTCCATGACAGCACAGCTATCAGACTTTGACGATATGTTTGAGGAATACTATGCATATGGTCAGCAAAATTAAACAATACGACAGATACTTCTGTTATCTTGAACGATGCTCTGATCAAGGCAAGCGAGTGCTCTTTCGAAGGGCGCAGGGAGTGATGCCAGATATCGATCACAGTACTTATCCATTTGTAACGTCATCTAATCCGTTGCAGTGGTGTGACGATTGGTTCGGGAGTAGGGCCAAGTAAAATCGACAAAGTTGTCGGGGTTTGCAAAGCTGATACCAGTCGTACAGGATGGACCATTTTCCAACAGAATTGTTTATGAAGTAGGCAAACCGCATTCGTGAAGTTGGCCATGAATATGGAACGACAACAGGACGTCCTCGCCGTGTTGGTTGGTTTGACCATTGCGATGCGCCAGCCGCCGTGTATCTGGAATTACCAATCTTTCTCTCAATTCAATTGATGTTTTGACGGGACTTGATACAGTTAAAATCTGTGTCGCTTATGATTTAGATGGTGAGCGCATTGATTATTACCCAGCTAGTTTGGAGCAGCTCAAACGGTGCAGCTCAATCTATGAAGAATTGCCGGGATGGTCGTGAAGATTACAGGTGTTCGCAGTTTAGAAGAGTTGCCAGAGAATGCTCGCAACTCATGTCCGCCGTGTCAGTGAATCTGGTTGGTGTTCGTATTTCTACTTTCTCTCTGGTCCTGGTCAGTGAACAGACAAACATCCTGGAAAGTGTTTATCAAGTTTGTAATAGAAGCAAACAGCGGGTTTCGGCTCGCTTTTTATTGACGTAATAAAAATTTAAAGAATGATTCTCTAGTTAATTTTAAGCTGGCTAGGTTATACTAAAAATCATCAGATGAAGACCTCCTAACTTTATTTGATAGAAATCCCTAAACTTTTTCATAATAATCTCCTGAAAGCCATCGAAAGGTGGCTATATTTTCGGCTTTATAACATGATATAATAAATGGAGAACAAAGGAGATAAATGATGAACTTTACAGATTTGTCTAATAAAGAACAGGAAAAATAATGATAAGTAAAATTATCAGGAATTTAAAAAGCTAGGTGATTATGCAACCAAACGAGAGTTGCTAGATGCTATTAAAAAGGGAGAAAATACGATAGATGAGAATTTTTGAGGAAGAAAAAGTGTCTCAAAAAGTGGAAAATTTATAAACCTAGTGATTACATCTTTTGATTTTTCTGCCAAAAGTTTGCTTACCACGGGTTATCTTTCTAAACCAAAGCAACTCGACTTTGAATTGACAGAATTAGGTAGAAAAGTGGAAAACTGGATGAGCATTTTGCGAAGGATATTCAACAGAAGGCCATTCAATTTTGGAAAAATGAGAAGAAGTTAAAACACCCTTTTAAGTTATCCTTTGAAAAGGAATTAAAAACATTCACTAGATGACTCAAAAAGAAAATTGGAGAGTTGAGTTGACGAGAGCTTTTAAAATCTATGTCACCACAAAAATTTGAAACTTTTGCTCGTGGTCTAGTCAAGGAGATGGGTGTCAAACCAGATGAAAAATTGAGTTAGTTATACTAATGATGGTGGTTTAGATGGTTTTATATTACTAGTACAGATGACTTCAGAACCAATCGTGTAGATATCCAGGCAAAGCGTTGGAAAACAAATGTTCCTTCTCTGGAGATTAATAAATTCCGCGGTGCAATGGATAACACAATGCAGAATATGGTATTTTTATTACAACTTCTGATTTTCAAGAAGTGCTATTGAAGCAGCTCGTCAAGGGACCAGAGTCATTACTTTAATCAATAGCGAGGATATTGCGGATCTAGTTGCCAAATATAAACTTCAGTGTCAAGGAAGTCACGACTTATGAATTAGGAGATTTTTATTATACAGAGGATTAGACGGTGAAAAGATGAACCATACAGTTGAAGAAAAAGAATTTTATGCGGAGGCTTTGAAAGAAGCAGAGATTGCGCTTGCTAATGATGAAATTCCGATTGTTGTGTTATTGTCAAGGACGGGAAGGTTATCGGCCGTGGACATAATGCACGTGAGGAATTGCAGCGAGCGGTCATGCATGCGGAAGTGATGGCACTGAGAAAGCCAATCAGCATGAGCATAGCTGGCGTCTGCTGGATACGACCCTTTTTGGCCACTATTGAACCTTGTGTCATGTGCAGTGGTGCTATTGGTCTGGCTCGCATTCCACAAGTTATCTATGGTGCAAAGAATCCAAAATTCGGCGCAGCAGGCAGTCTTATGACATTCTAACGGATGAACGTCTTAATCACCGAGTTGAACTGCGAAAACTGGGATTTGAGGTAGAATGTGCTCAGATGATGCAAGATAGAAAGAGGAGACAGAGATGAAACGTTGCCATATTTTATTCTTTCTTTTTGACATTGTTGTTTCTGGGTTGTTGATAGGAATGTAGAATTTCAAGCTTGGCTCACACGTCATCAAAACTCCAGTTATCTTGGTATATCCGTCCGATTCTCATTTTACCGATTATCTATTTTTCCTATCGAAAGAGCTCTTCTTGGAATTTCTGCATAGTATCTTTGCTCTTTTACCAGTATGATTTGCTGGGAACCAAAGACGACTCTCCTTTGGTAAAAAGAGTTTCCAACTTATGAGCAAGATTTTTACAGGCGGATTGGGAATCTCATTTTATTTGTCTTTTTGGTGATTAGTTTCTTTCTGCTCCTGATTAGAGCAACTTGGCTCCATAGTTGGAAATTGTTACAATACTTTTGATTCTACAGCTTTTTGAAAATCCTTTTGGTCTTATCTAGATAGTGGAGAGCTGGATTTAACAATTGTGGTGCCAGCGATTCTAGGTTTATATCTGTTTATTTTTCCTTTCTTTTTGGATGAAAGGAAAATCTTAATTGGCATAAAAACAAATTTATGGTATAATACTTATGGAGCAACAATTCTGCGTGAAGCGGGTCAGGGAGGAATCCAGCAGCCCTAAGCGAGTGTGAATTGTGTGCTCTTTTTATTTTGAAGAATAGGAACAATTGTTAAAAGCGCGTGTTGAAGAATTGAAAAACTTCTTCAAAATAGTGTTTAGTTATAGAATCAGTATCATTTCTGAGAAAGGAAAAGACAGATGTATTACATGGAGAGATTTTTAGAGAACTACGAACAGGGAGGCACATTTCTTAAGGAAGCAACATGAGAGGAGTTTTCTATATTCCATGCTCAGTAAGTTTGAAAATGGAACGTCAGATATTTCGGCCTCAAAACTGTTAATTGGTTTAGAGAATATTAGAACAGAACTAGAAGAATTTGTTTATTTAGTACGTGGCTTTCAGCCTACTTCATACACTCTACTAAAAATAAACTATGGGAGGCTCAAGAACAGAAAGGATATAAAGACATATCATGGAAATGTACAACAATGAAATAGATCAATACCAATCTAAAAAGAAGAGAGCATATCCTAAACATGCTATTGTTATCAGGTCACATGTTTTTCTTGATGAAACCATTCAAGCAACAGAGGTCGAGCTGAATTTTTTATATGATTATTTCTTTTCTGTTGAAATCTGGGGAGAATATGAGTTGCGATTGTTTTCAGATATAGCAGCTTTATTTCCTATTGATCTATCTTCGGTACACTCGAGAAATGTTACAGAGTTGATTTTTAGGGATCTACAGAAAAATACTATATCTACACCATTCTCCTGAAATGGACTGTTTAAAAGCAATTGACAAAAAGTTTAAAATAAAAGCAGCTTATTTTGATATAAAAGAAAAGTTTTTGATGAAAAATGAAGCCTATTTGCGAATTGTCTATTTGTTCGCAGATGGACAGCATGATTATATTTTAGGACAGAGAAATGAGGGGCTTACAAAATGAAAAATGCCATATCAACTCTTGAAATCATTGGCTGTGAGCATAGCGCAAATTATTACTCTATATGTCCGAATGGTTAAAAAGAATTTGAATAAAATGACAAATCAGAAGAATGTTAGAAAGCTAAAAAGCAAGGAAATAGGTTTAGCTAATCATGAAGCAAGCATGCTCCTTGCTGTTACTGAAATGGATTTGAATATATGACAAATTTAGTTTTGAATGTTACCTTTTTAAGATATACTGAGGCAATGAAAGTCTACTAATCATACAAAGACTGGAAAGGGAAACTTAATATGAAATTATCTAAATGCACTATGATAGAAGTATCACACTCATCAAGAATGCTCAATTAATGGGGTCTTACATATACAATATTGTATTTGTGATTTATGCTGCTAGTTTACCCTACGCAAATATAGCTGTATTTATTGCAAATTATCATTACGATTATTCCAACGTCTTTCACATTTTTGATAGAGTACAAGCCGATAGGACAGGTAAAAAGGCGATCTCATGATTAAGTCATAGGCTTTTGTTCGAGGCGATTCTATTTACAGTAGCTTTCTTGATTTCTAATAAAACATTTCCTTATGCAATCGTGTGTTTCTTAAATGTCTGACAGATGTTTTAAGTGACTATGCTGGTGGCTTAAGAATGCCGATTTTACAAAAAGAATTTAGAGATGAGTTTATTTGAAGCTTACTCCTTTTACTCAATTTATCACTATTTAAGCTAGCATTACTGGACAAACAGTAGGGGTTTGGTTGCTCGCAATTTCAGCCAATAATTTTGCATTAGTTGCTACGATCAATGCTCTATCATTTTTAATTTCTTCTATGAGTGCTTTCTACATAAACGCCGTCAGTTAAACTCAGTGAAACTGTGGACTCAACTTTCTGAGAAAAATCTCTTTTACACAATTTAAAATGCTTTTATCAAAATATGGAGTTGATTTTTCAAGAATCTGAAATGCTTCCTTTCATTCACTTGCTGCTTGTGATTTTAACTTTGAATATGATGGGAGGAGCTATTAACAGTATTTACAATTTTTATTTTCTAAAACATACCATTTTTCATCTTACTTATGCGACAATCTCTTTCTGATTGTAGAAGTGATTCTATTGGTTGGCGCTATTCTAGAAGTTTAGACACCTCACGATTATTTTTCAAAAATCATTTTCATTTCTGCTTGTCATGAATAGTTCTTCATTTGGACTAGTTGGCATTAGTAATTTAGTAGGATCTAGCACCAATCATTGGGATTATTATCTTAGCTTTTCAGCTTATGTAATGGGAAATCTACACCTCAAACTGGATGCTATGTTAATGGCAAATCTACCATCTAATGTGTTGGCTCAGCATAATCCTTCGATTGTTGTTTACCTCTTTTCTTCTTGGGAACGGTCCTCTTTTCAGTTCCCTACTCTGCTACAATATCGCTTTGTGCTGGTTTATGCTGTCTGTTCACTATTGGCGCTTTTGCTGTCTCTGCAAAATAATCGACTCCAGGGAGACATCAGTTAAACTCTAGAAACCCAAGATTAAGCTGCTATTTATTTTCCTCTATATTTTAGAAGTATTCTGTGGGTGATTATTTCTTTTGATTTACGCAAACGATTGCTTTCAAGATTGGTATGAGATTGCGATTTTTGAAAGTTAACTATAAAAACAATTTGGAAACGCTTTTTAGTCAAGAAAATTGCTTGATAAAAGTGGTAAAGCGGTATCATAGTAGGGAAGAAAAATTGAGGACTATAATGACATATTCAGTTTAATTACTCAAACGTTCTTGAAAATTTGTTGCACCGCATGAAGTGGACTATATACAAACACTAAGTTTCTGCAGCAGAGTGAACTATTGCGCAAAGGAACTGGTGCAGGAAAGTGACTTCGTGGTTGGCTTGACCTTCCAGAAAAACTATGATAAGAAGAATTTGCTCGTATTTTGAAAGCGAGCAGAACAAATCAAATCAGATAGCGATGTCTTGGTGGTGATTGGGATTGGTGGTTCATACCTTGGAGCAAAAAGGCTGCATTGACTTTCTTTGAACAATCATTTTTGGTGAACTTTGCAAACCAAAGAGAAGAACGCAAAGCTCCCTCAAATTCTATATGCAGGAAACCTCTATTTCATCTACTTATCTTGTACAGACTTGGTGGAATATGTTTCGGGATAAAGATTTCTCAGTCAATGTGATTTCTAAATCAGGGACAACGACAGAACCCGCTATCGCATTCCGTGTCTTCAAGGGAACTCTTGATTAATCAAATACGGTCAAGAAGAAGCTAACAAACGTATCTACTGTCGACAACTGACCGCCAAAAGGTGCTGTTAAGGTTGAAGCTAGATGCTAACGGTTGGGGAAACATTTGTGGTTCCAGATGACATCGGTGGACGCTCTCAGTATTGACAGCAGTTGGATTGCTTTCCAATCGCCGCATCAGGCGCTGACATCAAAGCCCTAGCGAAGGTGCCAACGCAGCACGTAAAGACTACACTTCAGACAAGATTGCAGAAAACGAAGCTTTATCAATACGCAGCTCTTCGTAATATCCTTTACCGCAAAGGTTATGCAACTGAAATTTTGGCTAACTACGAGCCATCACTCAATACTTCTCAGAATGGTGGAAACAAATTAGCTGGCGAGTCAGAAGGAAAGACCAAAAAGGAATCTCACCAACTTCAGCTAACTTCTCAACCGACTTGCACTCATTAGGTCAATTTATCCAAGAAGTGCGCGTATTATGTTTGAAACAGTTGTGTGTGTGGACAAACCACGCAAGAACGTGACGATTCCTGAATTGGCAGAAGACCCAGATGGACTCGGCTACCCACAAGGCAAGGATGTTGACTTCGTTAATAAGAAAGCAACAGATGGTGTGCTTCTGCATGTCATACAGACGGTGATGTGCCAAATATGTATGTAACGCTTCCTGAGCAAGATGCCTTTACTCTTGGGTACGATTTACTTCTTTGAACTTGCTATTGCTGATTTCTGGTTATTTGAATGCTATTAATCCATTTGATCAACCGGTGTTGAGGGCTTACAAGAAAAAATATGTTTGCCCTTCTTGGGAAACCAGGATTTGAAAGACTTGAGCAAAGAATTGAACGCTCGTTTGTAATTTGTATACAATGGAACGACTTCTGAAAGGAGTCGTATGCCAAGCATATAATTGAGTGAAATTTTCTACAAAAACAAAAGAAAAAGATAGAAAGAAAAGCGCTTTATTGTGTATAATAAAAGCAGATTATACAACGGAGGCGCTTTTTGATGTCACAAGAAACTTATATCATGGCGATTGACCAAGGGACAACTAGCTCGCGAGCGATTATTTTCAATAAAAAGGTGAGAAGGTTGCCACAAGTCAAAAAGAATTTACTCAAATTTTTCCACAGGCAGGCTGGGTCGAGCACAATGCAAATGAGATTTGGAATTCTGTACAGTCGTTGTGCAGGTGCTTTTTATTGAAAGTAGCATTAAGCCAAATCAGATTGAAGCAATTGGTATTACTAATCAGCGGAGACAACGGTTGTTTGGGATAAGAAAACGGGTTTGCCTATTTATAATGCTATTGTTTGGCAATCTCGACAAACAGCTCCTTTTAGCAGAAAAACTCAAGCAAGATGGCTATGTAGAGTTCTTTCATCGAAAAACAGGTTTGATTATAGATGCTTATTTCTCTGCAACTAAGGTACGCTGGATTTTGGATCAAGTAGAGGAGCTCAGGAACGAGCAGAACAAGGGAAATTGCTCTTTGGAACGATTGATACATGGTTGGTCTGGAAAATAACGGATGGTGCAGCTCATGTGACTGATTATTCCAATGCAGCGCGGACGATGTTGTATAATATCAAGGATTTGAAGTGGGATGATGATGATTTTATCTTGCTCAATATCCCAAAAGTCGTGTTACCAGAAGTTCGTTCAAACTCGTAGAAATTTATGGAAAAACAGTTCCCTACCATTTCTATGCGAGAAGTACCGATTTCAGGAATGGCAGGCGATCAGCAAGTGCTGTCTCTTTGGTCAGTTGGCATTTGAGCCGGGAATGGTGAAGAACACTTATGGGACAGGCTCTTTCATTATTATGAATACTGGGCAGGAATGCAATTTATCAAAATAATCTTTTGACAACCATTGGTTAGTGGACAAATGGCAAAGTGACTTATGCTTTGAAGGGTCGATTTTCATTGCGGTAGTGCTATTCAGTGGCTTCGTGACGGCCTGCGCATGATTTCTAATTCACCTGAATCTGAGAAATATGCAAAAATTCCACCAATGAAAAATGAAGTATATATCGTTCCAGCTTTTACAGGCCTTGGAGCACCTTATTGAATCCAGAAGCAAGAGGTCTCTGTTTTTGGTTTTGACACGTGGAACGAGTAAAGAAGATTTTATCAAAAGCCACTTTGCAATCCATTGCTTATCAGGTGCGCGATATCATTGATACATGATGCAAATGGATACTGAGCAGCTATCCAAGTTCTAAAGGTAGATGGTGGCGCTGCAATGAATGATTTTCTTATGCAATTTCAAGCAGATATTCTTGGATATGAGTTAGCATGCGACAAATTTTGAAACAACGGCTCTTGGAGCGGCTTTTCTAGCGGGACTTGCGGGTTGGCTATTGGAAAGATGTGGATGAGCTACATTAAATGCGGTTGAAATATTCCGTCCAACTATGCCAGAACTAGAGCGCCAAAAATTATATAAAGGCTGGAAAACAGCAGTTGCAGCGAGCCACAATTTTTGCAAAAGAAACTAGTAAATAGTTGAAAAACAAGATTGTGAATGCAAGTAACATTTATTAGTCATTGTAAAAGAGCTGATTAGGGAGCAAATCTTGATTGTTCTTTTTGGATTAAGATCTTAAAAACAGCGTTAACTTTAGATTCTTAGAAAAATAGCTATAACCTTCATTTTAGTTTAAGTAGGGAGAGTAGGCTAAATAGCGAATATGCTTTGCTCCTATTGGTTTTGAAAATTATGGTATAATAGATATAATTTTTGGTAGATGGAGTTGAGTTTTGAAGAAAAGCTCATCGCGTCAAGAGCGAGAAAGTATCAATGCAATTTTTCACAAAAGGGGCAAAAGTGTTGCTAACAGAAAATTCGTCATTTATAAATTAGAAAAGGAACAAAAACATTTTCGAGTAGGAATATCCGTCAGTAAAACTAGGAAATGCAGTCATGCGCAACAAGATTAAGCGACGTATTCGACACGTTTTGTTAACTCATCAAGTAGAGTTAGCGGCGCTTGATTTTGTTGTCATGACGAGGTGTAGAAATTTTGACCTACCAAGAATTAGAACAAAACTTGCTTCATGTGCTAAAAATAGCAAAAATTTATCAGGATGGTTTAAGTAGTGAAAAAGAAAAAGTGAGTTGATGGGGCTTTTAGTTCTAAGCCTCTTTCATTTTAACAGCGTGGAAACAAGTGAAGTCCGCAGCGAGTTCGTGCCGATTTTATGGGAGAGATTTGTTCATCTCTTTGCTGTAACGATTCGGTTTCTTTCGTTTAATGGAAGTACAGGAATCTGGGGATTATCCTCTTCACTTTAATTATTCGGACGGTGCTTCTACCGGTTTTCCAATTGCAGATTAACGCTTCACGCAAAATGGGAAGCACAGCCATTAGTGAAAAGAATTGCAAGCGAAGTATCCAGGGCGTGATATGGAAAGCCGTAATCGTCTGGCTCAAGAAACGCAAAACTATATAGAGAATTAGGAGGAAGCTCGGCATCATTTTGGCCTTTGCTCATTCAAATCGCTCGTGCTGATTGCGTGTATACCATGCTTGATTCAGTGTTGAGTTTTTAAAGTTGGGCCATTTTCTATGGATGAATCTTGGGGCGACAGACCCTATTATATTGCCAGTTTTAGCAGCTGCGTTCAACTTTTTAAGCACTTATTGAGCAATAAAAGGAATGGGAACGTAATGGTTTTACAGACGGAATGATACGCATGCAGTCTTGTCTTTTCTTTGCAGTCAACGTAGCTGGTGGGGTTGCTTTTATATTGGAGCACACGTATGCTATCGGTTTTCAAACGCTATTGAGCAACCATATAAAAATCATTGCAGAGAGAGAACAAAAGGATGTGAGCGTGAACTGGAAGAAAAGAAAACGTGCCTATCGCAAAGCACAGAAAAAGTAAGGCGAGGCGCTTGTAGGTATTGTTTACAGGAACGAGTGTTGAAGAAGCTTATTCAAAATGGCTTGCGCGAGTTAGATATTCCACGGATGAAGCACATATCAAAAGTGATTTCACGGAGAGGGTTTTTAAGGATTATTTGGTAGAGAAATTGGCTCAAGTTGATGTTGAGGCTATCAATGAAACAACAGTAGTAAAAAGCTAATCAGAAAGAGCTGTCAAAGGTGTTCCGGATATTATTAATGCGCAAAATGAGCCCGTAAAAAGTGTGAGCGAAGCAACGGTTGATTTAGGACATGTTGTGCAGCGATTGCAGAAAATCGAAGAAGAAGGTAAAGAAATTTCAGATTGATGTCAAAGCTGCATTTGAAACACAGAGAAGCGAGATACGATTCTTGAAGAAACGGGAACGATTGACTTGCACTGAAGATAGCGATATCGTAAATTTTCGATCGGTCGTATACAAGAGAAAAGTCAACTGACAAGATTTATTTCTTTTGATCAGCTGCAGAAAAGCACTGAACACCCAACCAATCGATGAAGAGTCAGCTAATTTTGAAAGATTTAGGCATTCAAGTTGAAGAAAATTATGATCTTTGAAGAAGTGGTGGGGAGTGTGACAAGCTATGTGCAAAAACATCGTGGATGAAATGGATGTAGAAGCTAGCCTTGCAAGTACTCATAATCGCCGTACAATCAATATGCGAGATTGATACTAATGAGCCTGGCCGCATTATCGGATATCACGGAAAAGTACTGAAAGCTCTTCAGCTATTAGCACAGAATTATCTTTATAATCGTTACTCTAAGAGCTACATTTCATATCAATGTCAATGATTATGTAGAACATCGAGCAGAAGTTTCTACAAAAGCTACGCTCAAAAAGCTGCTTGTGACCGTGTATTAGAATATCAACATAGTCAAAAGACAGATCCTATGTCCAACAATGAGCGGAAAAATTATTCATCGAATCGTTTTCCTAAAATGGATGGACTTACCAGCATATTCAGAGGGTGATGAACCAAACCGTTATGTTGTAGTGGATATTGATAGTGAACGAAGAGAAAGCCAGCAGAGATGCTGGCTTTGCTAGTAATAAACTAGCAGAGGATATATGAAGAAGAGAGTTTTTCTAATTATTTTAGGTTAGTACTACTTGGCGCCTGTGGTCAAAAGAAAATAGAGAGCAGGAGAATACTTGACTCGAGTAGGAGTACATTGGACAAAGAGCAAGAGTTCTTCGATTTCAGTAGCACAAGATGAAAAATTATATAGCCTTCGACTTTGGATAAATTAAAAAGAAAGATACTTCTGAAGGCCAGTGCGAAGATATACACATTTTTATGATATTGATAAAAATGGACGGATGAATTAATCACAGGACATCATTCTAATGGGGTTTATTATTTAGCGGCTGTTTATTATTTGAATCAAGGGACATCAACTTACTTTAGCTCAATCAAAAAGTAGCTTCAGTAGGTGGAAGTCGGAAAGCGCACACAATATATACAGATGGGACAGTCTTTTATGCTCAATGGCATTCTCTAAGTCCAGATGCTAAGGGTTATCTTTATCAACTGAAATCTGATAATAGTGGTATAGATGTGCTAAAAGAAGCAGATTTTCAAATAACTGGTGTAGATTCAAATTCTGAAAAAAGCGTAGGTTCAGTTTTTGGGTTAGCTTCTAAAAAAGAGCTTGACCTATCTTCGTTAAGGTGGAAAGATATAGAAAACTACCACAACGACAAGTGTTGGAAATCAGAAAGAACAATAGTTCGTCCAAAATGGATTTGGGAGCCATCCAAAAAGGAGATTATTCTAGTGTTGAAGGTACATGGAGAAATGGGTGGGGGAATGAATTAGTATTTGATAAAAATGGCTTGGTTAATAATGACTTGAAATTAGGAAACAATTTTAAAATGATTAATTCTTATTTACAAGGTGGAGTATCCTTTGAGGACCGGGTGCAGCCGTCTTATTTATTCTGCTGGTATAGATATGTCTATGACTTTGGATAATCATAATGGATGCTTCTAATCGTAAGAGGGACAGGATTCTATATTACGCAAAGCGTTAACGTGAATAACTCCAGAAGCTATTCATTATAAAGAGTAAAAAGAAAGGAGTTCTCATGTCACTTTCTTTTTCCAGCTATTGAAAACTTTCTACCCCATCAGGGAGTCAAGTACATTTCTCCAGATAAGGCAGGCCAGCTGCGCAAGTCTATGTTGGAGTTCAAGGCTAATGGACAGGCAGCGCGTAAGGAGTTTGCAGACTTGGTCAAGGATTTTCAGTGCCTTTATCCCAAGCTGACCTTGGAGCGAACTAGTCAGTGGATGAATCAGGCGCAGATGCTGCAGCCACATTTTTGGAATTATCTTAAAAGGTTATGGGGGAAATTACGAGCCCATGTTTGCTCCTGCGCTGTATGGAACTGCAGAAGACTTTGGGGTGTCACTAGAGGTGAGTTTCATGGAGCGCAAGAAAGATGAGTATAGCCTTAGTAAGCAAAAACGAGTACTGAATCTGCCTATCCAGTCACCAGCTTACTATTTTGTCCAGATCAATGGCCTGAGCCAGCGCTTTGAAGGTACGGAGAAAAATCCGCCAGTTTTCATCCAGCAAGTGGCAGCCGGTCAGCTCGCAAGGTTCTGGTCAAATGCGATATTCCCCTCTATCGAGCCACTCTCAAGGGATCAGGGTGCTGTCCCCAGTTGCAGGAGGCCATGACAAGCTTTAATTCCCTTTTTACGAATCGACTCGAAGCCTATGATTACGTTTTTAAAAGAGAAAGTTATTTTCAGTAAGTATTGACAAAGCCCCAGAATCATATAGAATAGTTATAGTATGTTTAGTAACTGATCACAATAGCCGGCTAAACGAATACAAGAATCTAAGAGGGAGGTATTCAACGTGAAACGCTACTTATCAACCAAGTAAAATCCGTCGCGCGCAAACACGGTTTCCGTCATCGTATGGCAACTAAAACGGTCGTCGTGTGCTTTGCATAGCCGTCGTCGTAAAGGACGCAAAGTTTTGGCTGCATAATCCAAACGAATACAAGATGAAGAACCAACGAAACTCGAGACCGCTGGTGTTGAATAGATAAAGAAGACAATCTGCATTTACTACAGATTTTGATATAATAGAAGATGATATAAAGAGGAAATATAAGATGAACATTTTTGATACACATACCCACCTCAATGTGGGAGAATTTTGCAGGAAAAAGAAGCTGAGGAGATTGCTTTCGCTCGTGAGTCTCGGTGTTACTAAGATGAATATTGTAGGTTTTGATGCAGAAACTATTGAAAAGTCGTTAGTACTCTCTCGGCAATACATGAGGAACTGTAGTTAGTACGATTGGTTGGCACCCGACTGAGGCAGGAACGTACACACAGGAAGTTGAAGAGATGATTATCAGTCATTCACGATCCAAAACGTTGTTGCTCTAGGTGAGATTGGGCTAGATTATCATTGGACGACAGCACCAAAGGATGCTACAAAAACGTGTTTTTCGCCGACAGATTCAGTTATCAAAAGAGTTGAACTTGTGTAGTGCATACGTGATGCTTTAGACGATACATGAGGTGATTAAAACTGAAAGTGTCGGTTCGCGGGAGGCAGTATGCATTCTTATTCAGGTTCTTTGGAAATGGCAGAGCGCTTATCCATCTGGGAATGATGATTTCATTTTCTGGGTGGTTACTTTTAAAAGGCACTGGATGTACAGAGGCTGCGCAGAAGTTGCCTTTAGATAAGATTTTAGTTGAGACAGGATGCGCCTTATCCCAGCCCTGTACCAAAAACGCGGTCACGAAAATCGCACAGCTTATACTGCTATGTTGTAGACAAGATTGCGTAGAGCTTGTGGCTGACAACAGAAGAAGTTGCACAAGTAACGTAGTAAGAAAATGCACTGCGAATATTTAATTTGAAAGAAGATTGATGAAAAGAAAAGATTTCAGGTTCTAGTTGTAGAAGGTCGAGATGATACGGCACTAATCTCAAACGGTATTTTTGACGTCGAAACTGACGAAACGAGGAGGGTCTGCATTTGCACAAGAAGATATGAAGCGTATTAAACGTCTTCATGACCTGCATGGAGTGATCGTTTTTACTGATCCAGATGTCAATGGTGGAGCGGATTCGTAGGATGATCGTGACCGCTATTCCTAGTGTTCAACATGCTTTTTAAGGCGTGATGAGGCCGCTCCCTAAGTCTAAAAATAAAGGGAAGTCATTGGGGATCGAGCATGCTTCTCATGAAGATTTAAAAGCCGCTCTTTCTCAGGTAACTAAAAATTTTGAAAAAGACTGATTTTGATATCACACGTTCAGGGATTTGATTCGCTTTAGGATTTCTGGCAGGCAATGACAGCCGCAAACGTCGTGAATTTTTAGGAGAAGAACTCCGTATTGGCTATCAAATGGGAAAGCAGTTGCTTAAACGCTTAGAATTATTTGGAATCAGTTTAGCAAAAAGTTGAGAAGGTGATGGCGTATTATCAAGAAAGCGAAAACCAATAGAGGAATAGCTCTGATGTATCAGAACAGGTAGAAATAGCGGAATAGGTTATCAAGCAGCTAAACAGCTAGATAGAGCAGATAAGGACCATGATGGCGTCAATACTGAGATACAGGCTGTTTTTACGGAATACAAGGGAAAACTATGTACTCTTGAATTGAAAAATTGTGGTTTTGTGGTCAATCACAAAAAGTTCAGTTATCAATACTGTTAGTTATATAAAAATACATTTTAAAATTACAGCGTTTGAAAGAACAAGCTCAAAATAAAGATTATTTAGAAATTCAAAATATGTTTAGGAGTGTTAAAATAAATGCGTAAAAACAAAATTTTATTTAGTGGTAGCAGGTCTGTTATCAGTTTTCCTTATGACTTCTTCAGCTTGTAGTAGTTCTACTGGCAAATCATGCTAATACTAATTATCTTCAAGGAGAATGGAAGGTTCAGACTGCTAATGGCCAAAATTCAACTATTACATTTGATAAAGATAGTGTTACTGTAGGAGAGAAAAAATTTGCTTTATAAACAAAAATCGGTAAAAACTAAAAAGTGTCTCACTTATTATAAAAATAGAACAGAACGGTGAAGACTATTCTGTCATTTTTCCCTGAAAAGGATAAAAATATTGCTATAATGATTCAGCCAACATCATCAAAAGATGATTTATATGGAACAATGCTTTTATGCCATGAACAGAAACAACCGAACTATAAACAATATGCTCAAAAGTATATGAATACAAAGTAGTCTCCAAATGTTTAACTCACAATGGTGTTTCTTATGATGGGTGTAGATAAAAACAAGCTGAGATTTTCCCCTCAGCTTGTTTTGCGATAAAGAGTTAATAGCATATAGAGTTACAACATTACACTTTTTACCATAATTAGATTTAACAAAAATAGATTGATGTATTAGTAGACTAATGAAATAATTCCATCACTTAGAGAAAAACAACATTCTAGTGGAAATGAAATGAGACATCAATATGTTCCGAATCTCTTTATAGATAGAACTCATCAGCAAGCAACAAAAAGAAAAATTAGACGTAAAAAGCTAGTTGTTTCATCTAATATGATTAATTTTAATAAAAATGGTGTCCAAAATAGTAACAAAGATATTATGCAAGTTTATCAGCGGGTTCTTTTCAGAACTACAATGCAAAAATAGTTAATGGCGCATTGCAAAAGCGGTACAATGTGGATAAGAATTTTTATCTGATCTTTATAATCACTCTGCAACTGCTTTTGTATTTTTGAAAAATCAATTTTAAAAAGCTATTAATGATGCTGTTGATCAAAAGAGTGTGAAGCAAGCTTTAGCAATGCAAGTCATGCATACATTCTCAAAGCGAGCAGAATTACCTCTTGATTATACTAAACTGTTAATGAGCACAATCGCTGCTACTAGTGTTAGAGCTGAGGACTATACAGCCTTGTTTAATAAATTGAAGGCTATGGGTGCTCGTGCTCATCAGATGAACAGATTAACTCTTACAATACTAAGTTAAATTTGTTAGAAAAATATGCTAGTGCTAGAAGGAGCAACTACAGGACAATACCAAGTTATCTTTATAAATGTGGAAAATGATAATTTACCATCTATAGGTATCAAAAACGTTTGCGATGGATCTCGGTTTATCCGGAGATGAAAGCAAATGATAATAAAGAAAAATAAATATGTTGCAACCTCAGTATGGGTAACAAATATCCGTGGCTAAGGTGCTCAAAATGTTGCAGTAACTCAAGGTCAATAGTATTTCAGAACCAACGTCCATTCAGTTTCAATTACAGTTTACCCCTAATGATGGAGTGAATACTGTAGAATTTGATGTTGAAATTGGTAATGAGAAATACTAATGCAGTATACATTTTTCTATGATAATAGCAAAGTAAATACTGCATTCGTAAAAGAAAATTTATCTTCTACTCGGAAGTGAAAAAGGGAGCTCTCGCTTTTCTGGATGGCTCTACTAAAACTAGTGGGTCGTTGACAAACTGAAATGGTAGACTTATACTATTACTAGGCTTGCAATTATGGCACATACTGTTGTCAGCAGCTTAATTACTCTATGGCTGAGTTATATCAATTTTTAGTTATTAACTAAAGTATAAAAAGATAAAGAGGAATCATATGGAAAAAGAACAAGATATAAATCAGGGGTCTATGAGGGGACAAAAACGCCGTATTCATTTTGGCGTTTTTGGATTTTGCTTGTACTAGGAATTATGCGGATTTTATATATTTTATTTAGCTAATAGATAGAAAAGAGAACTATGAGAATTGCAGATTATAGCGTGACACGGGCAGTACTTGAGCGTCATGGCTTTTACTTTTTATCGTTTGGGCAGAACTTCCTGACGGATACCAATATTTTACATTGTGGATACAGCTGAAATTGATGAGAATGTTAATGTTATCTGAAATTGGACCGGGTATTGGGGCACTGACTGAGTTTTTGATGGAGAATGCAGCAGAAGTCATGGCTTTTGAGATCGATGAGCGTCTAATTCCGATTTTAGCAGATACCCTGCAGGATTTTGAAAATGTTAAGATTATCAATGACGATATTCTTAAGTCAGACTTACAAGCTCGGATCAAGGAATTTACTAATCCAGAACTGCCTCATCAAAAGTAGTAGTAGCTAATCTTCCTTATTACATCACGACTCCTATTTTGATGCGTTTAATTGAAAGTGGCATTTTAGTGAGTTTTGTTGTGATGATGCAGCGAGAAGTAGCTGATCGCATCTCGGCGCAGCCCTAAGTCAGTAAGTCTTATGGCAGTTTGTCAATAGCAGTGCAGTATTATATGACGGCTAAGGTTGCTTTTATCGTACCGCGGGCGGTCTTTGTCCCTGCACCAAATGTAGACTCGGCTATTCTAAAAATGACTCGCAGAGACAAGCCAGCAGTCGAGGTTGAAGATGAATCATTCTTCTTCAAGGGTCTCAAAAGTAAGCTTTACCCACCGGCGGAAAAACCCTTTGGAATAATTTGACTAGTTATTTTGGAAAACTGATGAAGTCAAAACAAAGTTGGAAGCCGCTTTTGAGTAATGCTGAATTCATCTCCAAGTGTACGAGGAGAGCGCGTTTGCTTTGCAAGAATTTTGCACGCTTTAGCAGACAGCTTATATGAAGAGGGATTCAGATAAACTGCATAATAAGTATCACATAACAAAGAACCTCGCTAAGTTCATCTTAGCGAGGTTCTTCATAAGGAAAGGACGGGATTTGAACCCGCGCATGAATAAAAATCCATTTGCCGGATTTCGAGTCCGGTGCCGTACCAAGCTGGGCCACCATTTTCCAACATTATAGAATAAACATACTTTTGAATGGGGTATATCCAACTATGTTATTTTCGTTCCAAACGAGAAGACAAAAACACATCCTAGTGTGAGTTAGAAGCGCTGCAATCAATGAAAAGATCAAACGAAATAAAAATGCGGAAAAAGGGATTTGAACCTCACGTCCGAATGGACACATGCGCCTGAAGCATGCGCGTCTGCCGTTCCGCCATTTCCGCTTGCTATCTATTATACCACATTCGAAACGTAATCATTTTGCACTAGCAAAATACTGCTTTTTGTTATAATGAACTTATTAAGCGTTAAAGGAGTCCATT
>BNJV01000578.1_pt1 | contig 52429 bp, 73 predicted proteins | sample 8540591 | NCBI WGS metagenome assembly BNJV01 (sample SAMD00202457, study PRJDB9452) | human saliva metagenome | host: Homo sapiens | reverse complement strand
GCGATGAAAGGGAAACAAATGACGCAGAAAAAGCGCAAAAGAAATCCCTGTTACGTTGGATAATTTATAGAGATTGAAGGGGAGGATAGTATCTTCTCCCTTTTAGTGTGCTTCGAGCCAGTTGTTTCCCCAACCTGCATCGGCTGTTAGAGGCACTTTCAGCTGGCATGCGCCTTGCATTTCTTCGAGAACAATCTTTTCTACGCGCTCTTTTTCCTCTGGATAGACGGAGAAGTTGAGTTCATCGTGCACTTGAAGAATCATTTTTGAACGGATGTTTTTCAGCCTTAAAGCGTTGCCAGATGCGTATCATGGCAATCTTGATGATATCGGCTTCCGAGCCTTGTATAGGCGCATTGATGGCATTTCGTTCTGCAAAGCCACGCACAGTACCATTCTTTGAGTTGATATCTGGCAGGTAACGACGGCGCCCAAAGAGGGTTACGGCGTAACCTTTTTGGCGTGCTTCCTCTTTCGCTTGTTCCATATAAGCCTTCACTTTGGGGAAGGTTGTGAAGTAATCTTCTATGAGCATACGGGCTTCTTTTGTTATCAATTCCCATGCGTTGTGCCAGTCCATAGGGTGGTGATGCCATAGATAATACCGAAGTTTGCCTGCTTTAGCTTTCTTGCGTTCTTCGGAAGTTACGCCGGCAATCTGCTTTGTGCCATATCTTTGCAGCGGTAGCCGCGTGGATGTCAAAAGCCCTCGCGGAAGGCCTCAATCATATTCTCATCACCACTGAGATGAGCCATGATTCGTAGTTCAATCTGTGAGTAATCGGCTGAGAAAAAAACAGGCATCCTGGCTCGGGAACAAAGCACTTTCGTATCTCTTTTTCCGTCCTCACTTCTCACTGGAATGTTTTTGTAGTTGGGGTCACTCGACGATAATCGTCCTGTGGCCGTAAGGGCTTGGTTGAACGAAGTGTGTATATGTTGGGTGCGCTTATGAATCAGTTTGGGGAGTGCTTCGACATAAGTGCCGAGTAGTTTCTTTAGTCCTCGGTGGGCTAAAAATGTCTTCAACAATGGGATTCTTTGCCCGTAGTGACTGCAACACTTCCTCGTTAGTGACATATTGTCCGGTCTTAGTTTTCTTCGGTTTCTCCATGATTTGCAGCTTACCGAAAAGGATATCGCCCACTTGTTTGGGGCTGGCGATGTTGAAAGTCTCGCCTGCTTCTTCGTAGATATGACGCTCAAGGCGGTTCATTCGCTCTGTAAAGATCTCGGCAGTATCATGGAGTGTGGCCGTGTCTACACGCACTCCATTGAGTTCCATGTCGGCAAGTACGGGGATAAGTGGCGTCTCAATGTCCCAGAAAAGGGCTTCCATGGCGACCTCTTTTAACTTTGGTTCGAGCACGTTTCGTAGCTGAAGGGTGATATCTGCATCCTCCGCGCCATACTCATAAGCGTCTTCTGGGGCAATGTCGCGCATCGACTTTTGATGTTTTCCGGGTGCACCGATAAGCTCTTCTATATGGATTGTCTTATAGTTTAGCAATGTTTCAGCCATATAGTCCATGTTATGTCGCAACTCGGGTTGAAGCACATAATGTGCTAACATGGTGTCAAACATCTTGCCTTGGAGGGTTACTCCATAGTTCTTTAGCACCTCATAGTCGTATTTAATGTTTTGACCAATCTTCAAAATTGACGGGTCTTCATAGACCGACTTAAAGATGTTAACATATTGTAAGGCTTGTTCACGGTCGTTAGGGATTGCTACATAAAAACGCTTTATGTTCCTCAACAGCGAAGCATAAGCCTACCAATTCTGCCTCGATTGCATCAGTTGATGTTGTCTCTGTATCTAAACTGAGAATTTGTTTTGTCTTGAAAAAGTCACAAATTATTTGTGCTTCCTCTTGATTATCAATCAGTTTATATTCATGTTTGATAGTTTTAAGGCTCTCAAAACTCGCGTTTTCTGAACTAACTTGGCTGTTGCTCGGAATATCGGCAAATAAATCGCGTTCTACATTAACGCTTTTTTTGCTTTTTGTTCTGTTTTGTTCAGAATCTTGTTTTGCAAGCGTTTTAAATTCCAAGTCGGCAAAGATTTCAGAGAGTTTTTTTGTTCATCTGGTTGTTGCAATCGCAATGCTTCAAGATTTAATTCGATAGGAACGTCGGTACGAATTGTTGCGAGAAACTTCGACATTTTGATATCTTCGACGGCACCTTCTACCTTTTCTCTCATCTTACCTTTCAGTTGATCGGTGTGCTCAAGAAGCCCATCTATCGAGCCAAACTCATTGATAAGTTTCACTGCAGTCTTCTCTCCTACGCCGGGACAACCAGGAAAAATTGTCGGCCGAGTCACCCATTAGAGCCAGTAAGTCGATAACTTGCTCGGGCTTGTTGATACCATATTTGTCGGCAATTTCCTGTTCGCCCACAATGTCATATCCGCCTCCATGGCGTGGACGATACATGAAAAACATTCTTTCGAATGAGTTGACCGTAGTCCTTATCAGGCGTGAGCATATAGGTCTCTACACCCTCATCACCAGCCTTAGTGGCTAAAGTTCCAATGACATCATCGGCTTCAAAGCCCTCAACTTCAAGGATAGGGATGTGAAACGCATGTAGAATTTCCTGATGATAGGCACACTTAACGCGATATCTTCAGGCGGTTCTTGGCGTTGAGCCTTATAGGGTGGGAAGGCCTCATGACGGAAAGTCTTGCCTGCATCGAATGCAACACCGAGATATTCGGGGTTTTCTTTCGTGATAATCTCATGCAGCGTGTTGACAAATCCAAGGATAGCCGACGTGTTAAGTCCCTTTTGAATTGATGCGCGGAGCACGGATAAGAGCATAATACGACCTAAATATCAACGCGAAAGCATCTAAGAGAAATAATTTGTTCATAGTTGTTTTATTTGCTGTAAAATTACAAAAAAATAAGCATTAATCCTTATTTTTATACTATCATTACCATAAAAAAATGCTTATTTTTTTGTAACAAATACAAGGAAGAATGGACTATTTATCACTTATCAAACAGCCGATTTCTGCTGAATTAGATGATTTTATCTCTTTTTAATCAGTCGTTATCACACGATAACGGATTGTTGGCTCAAGTGCTGATGCACATTCGTCAGCGCGGAGGTAAACGCATGCGACCGATGCTTATTCTTCTGATGGCGAAAAATTTCGGTTGCGTTTCTTCCGTAACCCAACACGCAGCGGTAGGTCTTGAGTTGCTCCACACGGCGAGCCTTGTGCATGATGATGTCGTAGATGAAAGCAGTGAGCGGCGTGGACAGGCCAGCGTTAATGCCTTATATGACAATAAAGTGAGTGTATTAGTGGGCGATTTCATTCTTTCTACTGCCCTGCTTTACGTCTCAAAAACCCACTCGGAAGTGATTGTTAGAAGGCTTTCTGAACTCGGACGCACACTCTCTGATGGCGAGATTCTACAACTCACGAACATCCAAAAAGAAGCAATTTCAGAGACGGCCTATTACGAAATCATCAAGCGAAAGACTGCCGCGCTCTTCGAATCTTGTGCTGCTATTGGTGCAGAAAGTGCTGGAGCGAGCGATGACGAGGTAGAAGCCGCGCGATTGTTTGGCCAAAATCTTGGCATCATCTTCCAGATTCGTGATGACATTTTCGACTATTACGACTCAAAAGAGATAGGGAAACCTACGGGCAATGATATGCTCGAAGGAAAACTAACGCTGCCCGTCATCTATGCATTAAAGTCTACCGGCAATGCAGAGATGATGACTCTTGCCCGCAAAGTGAAAGCCCGCGAGGTGAAACAGAGTGAAATCAATCAGCTCGTGGCCTTCACTAAGAAAGCGGTGGCATTGAATATGCCGAGCAACAAATGTGGAAATTCCATGCCGCTTGCATGCAGTTTATAGATGAAAAAGGTAGGGGATAGCACCATAAAAGCAGCATTGAAGGCCTATCTTGACTTTGTGATAGAGCGGAAGAGTTAGTAAAGAGGCCCTATCTAACCCCATCCCTGTTTCTTCTTAAAGGAAGGGAACGCCTCCTTGAGCTTTTTTTCTTTCAAAGCAGAATATAATATTTTGATAATCCATTGATTATCAATATCTTGGTGTATACTATGGAGTAGCGTTACAAAATGCCTTGCTTTTACCTTGCAACGTATGTCAAATTACCCTATGATTTAATAGAGATTGTCAGATGATTGGGTATAAATTGTTCTGTGGATTATCTTTTATTATGCGATGATGGTGGGTGTTGTGTTGCGCGATGAGGTGTTTTTCATGTTGTAACTGCGTAGCAGTTATGCTTTCGAAAGCCCTTTATTATACGATGATGGTGGATATTGTGTCTCTTCTTGAAAGCGGGGAGTACGGTCAACTCGGTACGAGTTGTGCTTCTGAAAGCCCCACGTTGGCGAATGAAATGAGCCTACGTGGGGTAAAATGTGTGAGCCGAATAAACCCAGTATGGGTTTAGCCTTTTCCCCATTCACGTGCTCCAATAAAATTTTTCATCGTATTTTGTGATGCCTGCATTGCGTAACAATGCCTCAAACTCATCTTTTGCTGAAACCTTTTTATGGTGTTCTTGCTGTTGATAAATATATTGATACACACTATCTTTGTGCTTTATTGAAACGCTGAATGCACCATATCCGCCTTGCCAACAAAAAGGAATGGTAATAAGACGGATTGCGTTCTTTCAGGAAGAGTGTGGCTTTTCGTTTCACCTCTTTTATCACATCAGCTATTGAGGTGTTGGTAGCAAGCACCAATAAGACGTGCAGATGGTCGGCAACACCATTTGCAATGAGACATGGACAATGTAAGAAGTGACAAGTTTGCATAACAAACTGATTCAGCGGTAATTGGTCTTGTGCTTGAATATTGACGGCTTTTGCGTGTTTATGAAATACGCAATGCACCAGGATTTGGTTGAGATATTGTGGCATAAGATTATGAATTGGTTTTTACAAAGATAGCGAAATCTTCAGTTGTTGATGCTTTTCGCCCCCATGTTTTTACGATTTTGTTACGCGAAATCAGAGATTTATGGAGCATAACTCCTTTTATTTGGAAAAAGCTGAACCCGTTCCGGGTTCATTTCATGCGTTCATTTAATCCCCACGTAGGCTCATTTCATTCGCCAACGTGGGGCTATCAAAAGCACAACTCGTACCGAGTTGCGATGCCACATAATGCGTTTGTGATGCAATATAGCACGAATTGCAAGACAATCTTTCGTCTATTTATTCCCCACGTAGGCTCATTTCATTCGCCAACGTGAGGCTTTTCAGAAGCACAACTCGTACCGAGTTGCGATGTTACACAATGCGTTTATAATGCAATATAGTGCGAATTGCAAGATAATATTTCTTAAATATGAAAAGAGCAAAACCTATTCCGGGTTCATTTTCATGCGTTCATTTAATCCCCACGTAGGTTCATTTCATTCGCCAATGTGGGGCTTTTCAGAGGCACAACTCGTACCGAGTTGCGATGCTTTTATAGCGCGATTTGTGATGTTATATAGCCTTTTTCCTATGCTTCATTTTAGCCTTTGACGGCTATTTTGGGGGGCTATTGTACTTAGCTTATATTGGATATTGCATGACCAATCATGGTTGAATATGCCATGAAAAGTGCGAGGAAGGCAAGTTTTTTCATAAGGATATGGTTTTATAATGAATGGTTTTTATTTGATTTCTTTGAGGTTATAGTCCAGTTTCTTAATGGTTTCCCACGTTGAAATGTTGGTGAGTTCTATGTGATCATTATATGCTTCTATATGGTAAGGCGTCATTCCATAGACTAATTCGTTCTTTAAGTTGACGATACCATATTGATTTTCTTTCTTGATGATAAAGAGATTGGGCTTGTTTGTGACTTTAATTTCGTCGTAACCATAGGGAATCAGCTGCTTATCTTGGCGGTTGACAACTGCTGTTTTGCCCTCTGTGGTGACAATAAAGTGCTCATTATCGTTGAGAGCTAATATGGAATTGTATTTAAAAGGGAAGAGGATTTGCATGTGCTTGCAGTCAACAGCTGTTTCAAGGCCATTCCTTTTGAGGTATAGATAGCGGTCAGAAACACTGCTGTTGTCATAGAAAAGGTTGAGCACTAATTGCTTTTTAGTCATGTTATAGAGTTGTTTCCCCTCGTCGGTAGTGAGTTCTATGGTGTTATAGAGATAGGTATGTTCGATTTTTTTGTATTGAAAGGGGAGCACGATGTTGTTGTCTATGTCAATCAATCCAAATAGATTGTCTTTGCAAGCGATGAAATAAGCGGTGCTGTCTGAGTGGATGTAGCCAACTTTCTCTAATGGTTTATCATACTGAACAGCGATGATTGGCTGTCCATTTTCACGTAGAAGTCCCCATGCTTTGCCCTGTTTATAATTGAAATAGAAGAGGTTTTGTTCGTTTCTTTGCATTGTAATGGGCATAGCATCGTCTAATGTGATGTCTTTAATGATGTCTTTATAGTTGAAGAGATAATGGCAACTGTCTCCTTTTGTCAGCTTAAAATACCTCAAATATCTATATTTTATGGCGGTGTATTGTGGGTCGACAATAAATTTTCCCTCGTTATTACAGAGCCCATATAAGCCTTTTTTCACGATGAAATAGTTGCCTGCATTGGTACGATAGTTACTGATTACCTCTATACTATCATAGCGTGGCGGCATGATTTCCTTGCCCATGTATGAATAAAGACCTTGTTTCCCGTCCTTGTTGACGAGCCAATAGCGGCTGTTATCGAAGGAAATGTTATTAAATGTGATAGGAAGCATGCACTTTCCTTCAGCATCGTATAGCCCTTTTTGCCCTGCTTTGCTTACTACAAAGCAACCGAAATGGGTGCTATATATAGTGTCGGCATCGGCGATAATGGGCTTCTTGTGGAAGTCGTTGAGGCTGAATTTACCATTGTTTTGCTTGCAGATACTGGCTTTTTCAAGGTAGAGTGTAACGCCAACCTGGGCATTTAGGCTCATCGTTGATAGGGTGAAAAGCAATAAGAAGAGGGTGATTGTCTTTCTCATCAATTGAAAACGAGGAATAGAGTGGGGTGTTAGATAGCGATATTAAACGCAAACGCCTTGCTTTCTCATTATAGAAAGTAAGGCGTTTTGAACGATGGCTTAGAAGAATTTGGTCTCTTTTTCGAGGATTTCACTAAGCAAGAGGTTAGCCAATCGACTTGTTCCCATGCGGAACCACTGATTAGTGAGCCATTTTTCGCCTAAGACCTCTTTAACGATAGTATAGTAGATAATGGCATCCATGACCGAGTTAATGCCGCCAGCGGGCTTAAAACCTATCTGTATGCCAGTCTTATCATAGTATTCTTTGATAGCCTTACACATCACATATGCCGCTTCTGGCGTGGCGCTTACCTTTTCTTTGCCCGTAGAAGTCTTGATATAGTCGGCACCGGCATACATAGAAAGCAGGGCAGCTTTCTTGATATTACTGCATGATTGCAGGTCGCCGGTCTCAAAATTACCTTCATTGGCACGCTTCCGCAAGCTTGTTTCATCTCTGAAATGTCGTCGCACATGCCCTCATAATCGTCACTTAAGAACTTGCCTACAGGCATAACGATGTCTATTTCGGTAGCGCCGTCGGCCACAGCAAGCTGAGTTTCGGCCACTTTTACTCCATTCGAGCCTGTGAAGAGGGGAAATTGCCACAGACATTAGTAATCTGTACGCCGTCAACTTCAAGGCTATTGGCCACGAGTTCGGTAAAGACGGGATAGACACAAACGGCAGCTACGTGGGGTATGTCAGGGTATTCGCGGTCGAATTGATTAACTTTCTCCACCATACGCAGCACCTTTTCCTCGGTGTCGGTGGTGCTAAGGGTGGTGAGTTCGATGCTTCGAAGAGGAATTTCTTGATGTCTCGTGTGTCATTTTGAGGCACTTTCTCTTCGATAATCTGCTTTACAGCGGCCTGAACATCGGCATCGTTGAGGGTAGTGTCATACTGTTCAAGAGCTTCTTCATATTTACTCTTGTCGTCATTCTTCATGTTTTTGCCTCCGTTTTCAGGCAAAATGGTCTTTGTAAATGCCATAATGTTGCTTTGTTAAGGATTTATTTTCAGTTTATAATGATTCAGCTGTTTTCGCTTTTCAAGTGCTCTCAGCGCAAGAAAAGTTACTTATTTCAGTTTGTTATTATTCAAATGGCGGTCGTGATCACGGCGAGTTTTCTTGTCAAAACTCTTTTGTAACTCGGTCGTGAGGTCCACTCCGGTTTGATTGGCAAGGCAAAGGAGCACCCAAAGTACGTCGGCCATCTCCTCGCCAAGATTGGCTTTATCACCCGGTTTGAAACTCTGCTCGCCGTATTTGCGGGCAATGACGCGTGCCAATTCACCCACTTCTTCGGTGAGACAGGCCATATTCGTGAGTTCGTTAAAGTAGCGAACGCCATAAGTTTTAATCCATTCGTCTACGGATTGCTGTGCTTCTTGAAGGGTCATTGTTGTATCTTATCTAATTGTTTGAATGAAAGCGCTTTATGCTCTAAATCTTTCCATGGATAGGGGTGGGGCTTTTGATGATGTGGTTTATGGGAGATGCCTTACTCTTTTGCCTTACTATCCATGCAAATTGTTACCGGACCATCGTTTACAAGCGCCACTTTCATGTCGGCACCAAACTCACCTGTGCCTACTGGTCGACCGAGTTTATTTGATAGTTCGTTGCAAAAATACTCGTAGAGTGGTACAGATATCTCATGTTTTGCAGCCCGAAGCCACGATGGTCTATTGCCTTTCTTATAGCTTGCAAAGAGTGTAAACTGCGAGATAACATGATTTCACCTCCTATTTCCATGATAGATTTGTTCATAACTCCTTGTTCATCATCAAAGATTCTTAGGTTTATTGCCTTGTGTATCAGCCAGTTGGCGCCGTCTTTTGTATCACTTTCTTCGATGCCTAACAGGGATAAGATAACCCTTATTGATAGCGGCTTTCACGCAATCATTAATCGTTACTGAGGCGTTTGCACAGCGTTGAATGATAATTTCTCATAGGGCAAATATACTAAAAATTATTCTGTTGTGGTCGAATCTGGGTGAAAATGTTTATAAACTAAAGTCCTTTTGCTTGTCCAAGGATGCTAACAATCTCCTGATAATCAGCATCTTTGATGCCTTTTACAGTCTTTAAGCGCTTCAGTAAAGCCTCTTTACCCTTCGGTCCGAGTCCTTTGATGTCGTCAAGTTCGCTATGTAGGGCATGCTTTGAACGCTTGTCGCGATGGAAAGTGATAGCAAAGCGGTGAACTTCATCCTGTATTTGTGTCAACACCTTAAAGAGTTCACTCTTTTATATCAAGGCCAACGGTTTGTGGGGGAAAGCCATAGAGCAGCTCGTTAGTGCGATGTCGGTCGTCTTTTGCAAGGCCGGCAATCGGTATATTAAGTTGAAGTTCGCTCGACAACCACCTCTTTTACGACGTCCATTTGCCCTTTTCCACCATCTGTAATGATGAGATCGGGCAGGGGAAGATGCTCTTCTTTCATGCGCGAATAACGCCGACGAACCACCTCTTGCATAGAGGCGTAGTCGTCAGGTCCCTCAACTGTCTTGATGTTATACTTGCGATAGTCTTTCCGTGAGGGCTTCATGCCCTTGTAAACGATACATCCTGCCACGGCATCGGTACCCGAAATGTTGCTGTTATCGAAGCATTCTATCTGATAAGGTAACTTAGGAAGTCTTAATTTCTCTTGCAATTCTTTCATCAATCGCGTTTGTTTCTGCTCAGGATTTAGCTTCTCTGCCTGCTTCAAACGGTCGAATTTATACTGCTTTCCATTCATTTCTGACAACTCAAGAAGATGCTTTTTATCCCCTCGTTGCGGTATAACGAACGTGGCTTCTTTCATCTTCCACTCCATCTCAAAAGGCACAATAATCTCTTTTGCATGGCTCTTGAAGCGCTCACGAATGTCAGGAATGGCTGTGATAAGCAGCTCTTCGTCACGCTCATCAAGTTTACGCTTGTATTCAAACGTAAAAACTTTGATTGATGGTTCCCTTGCGCACGTGTATATAATTAATGTAAGCGTTGCGGTTGTTATCGTCATCTATGATGGTAAATACATCCACATCGCCGATAGTATAGCTAACAACTTCGCTCTTACTTACAAAGTCGTTGAGCAATGAAATCTTGTTTTTGAGATCTTCGGCAACCTCAAATTTCAGCAACTCTGCATTCTTCATCATCAATCGATAGAGTCGCTTTGAGACCTCACGCGTGTTGCCTTTCAGAATCTCTCGCGCTTGGTTCATGTTCTCTTGATACTCTTCATAGCTCTGTTTATTAATGCATGGGCCACCGCAATTATGGATATGGTACTCCAAGCAAGGCTTAAACTTTCCTAGGGCGATACCTTCTTTTTGTCAGAGATAGACGGCAAGTGCGAGGTTTGTAAAGGCGTTTGATGATGTCGAGGATAGCGTTCATGCTGCCCACATGAGGGTAGGGACCATAGAAAGTGCCGTAGTGTTTGTTGATGGTTCGCGTCTTAAAGATGCGTGGAAAATATTCGTTGGTGATGCAAATACTTGGATAAGTCTTCCCGTCTTTCAACAAAAACATTGTATCGAGGGGATTATATTTCTTGATGAGACTATTCTCTAATAACAGCGCATCTTCCTCCGTTTTAACTACTGTATAACTGATATCTCTTATCTTAGATACCAACACTTTAGTCTTGAATCTGTCTACTTCTTTGTGGAAATATGAAGAAACACGTTGCTTGAGTCGCTTGGCCTTACCCACATAAATGATAATATGGTTTTCATCATAGAACTGATAACTGCCTGGCTTCTCAGGCATGTTGAGAACTATGTTCTTAAGATAGGCCAGACGTTTCTCGTTTTCTTCGTGTGTCATAGGCGTAAACTCCCTTTATATAAAGTAAAAGAGAAGATTCTTGTTTCACGTGAAACATAAATCTTCTCCATTGATTTTAGAATTGAAGTAAAGAGGAAATCTCTATATCTTTGTCGAAAAAGCGCACGGCTGTTAGGGAACTCTGAGTTCAATTCTATAATGAAATTACAATATATTTTCTTTGGTTTGAATTTCTTTACTAAGTTACAAGCTGCCTTCATTGTACCTCCTGTAGCGAGTAAATCGTCGTGAAGCAGCACGATATCATTTTCGTTTATGGCATCCTTATGAATCTCTATGGTGTCTATACCATATTCTTTTTGCGTAACTTTCCTGTACGGTTTCGCAAGGGAGTTTACCGGGTTTGCGGCATAAAACAACGCCGGCGCCCAAACGAACAGCAACAGCTGACGACATCACAAAGCCTCGGCTTTCGATTCCTACGATTTTAGTTATTCCCTTATCTGCGTAGATATTGCACATCTCTTCAGTGATTTCTTTGAGTGCTTCGGCGCTTTTTGAATAGGGTAGTTACGTCTCTGAAGTTCACACCTTGAATGGGCCAGTCAGGGGATGCAACGCAGATTGTCTAATAATACTTGTTTGTTCATGTTGTATGTTATGTTTTTATTCGTTTTCGTTTGTATGGTTTTTACCGCGCAATTTGACTCATATTGCAAGACGAAGTGACGCAAATCGTTCGATGATTCCATTCATTTTATTTTCAGTTTCACGTTTTTGTTTAACACCCTAATGGGCTAAAAACCAATAAGATATGTATGTTTCTGTTTCACGTGAAACATTGGTTTACTTTACGAATCGCTTCCTTCTTGCTCGCGAAAGGTTTATCTTCCGAGTAAAACAAGCAATACGTTGATGTCACTCGGAGATACTCCTGGTATTCTACTCTGCCTGTGCTAAGGTCTCGGGATTAATCTTTTCGAGTTTTTGACGGCCTTCCGTTGAAATCTCATGAAGCTCACTATACTTGAATCTTCCTTTGATTTTGATATTCTCTAAGCGGTGCATCTTGTCGGCAATCAACTTCTCTCGTTCGATATATCCTTGATATTTGAGTTGTATTTCGGCAGCTTCGGCAATTTCTTCTTTCCTATTTTCGGGGACGTTTATAGCCTCTTTGAGTGTAGGAATGATTTCAGAAAGGTTTTGAAGTGTTAGATGTGGTCGCGCGATTAAATCGGAAAGTTTACATCCAGCGCGTAGGGGAGTGGTGCCTAAGGCCTCAAGTTTTGAATTGATTTCTTGCGCTTTAATCGGAAAATCCTTGCAAAAATCAATCAAACGCTGGACAGCTTCTTTCTTCTGTAGCCACCAATCGTAACGCTCTCTGGTTGCAATGCCTAACTCGTATGCCTTTTCTGTGAGGCGCGCATCAGCGTCATCTTGGCGTAATAAGATGCGATATTCCGCACGAGAAGTAAACATTCGGTAGGGTTCATCAACGCCTTTTGTGGTTAAATCATCGATGAGTACGCCGATATAGCTTTGGTCTCTTTGCATCACAAAGGGTTCACTTCCGCTGCATTTCAAGGCAGCATTGATACCCGCTACTATGCCTTGACCTCCTGCTTCCTCGTAACCTGTCGTTCCGTTTACTTGTCCGGCAAAGAATAAACCACTAAGAATCTTCGATTCCAACGAGTGTTTTAGTTGTGTAGGATCAAAGTAATCGTATTCTATTGCATAGCCCGGTCGGTATATTTTTGCCTCTCTTAAGGCCGGAATCTTATGCAAAAGCAGCCAGCTGAACGTCCATCAGCATGCTTGAAGAAAACCCGTTTAAGTACATCTCGTTTGTGTTTTCTCCTTCTGGTTCGAGGAAGAGTGGGTGCTGATGTTTGTCGGGGAAGGTGACAAGTTTTGTCTCAATCGACGGACAATAGCGTGGTCCTGTGCTCTGAATCTGTCCATTAAATAAAGGAGAATCAGCCAATCCTTTTTGTAATTCCTCATGAACGGCAGCGTTGGTATACGTTGTCCAACACGGCAATTGGCGTAAGGTCCGGTGCTCGTTTAAGTAACTAAACTGATGAAAATTATGGTCGCCTTGCTGCTCTTCCATGGCATTGAAGTCGACACTTCGCTTGTCAATTCTCACTGGAGTGCCTGTTTTCATGCGCGAAGATGTAATGCCCCATCGGGTGATACTTTCCGTAAAGTGGTGCACAGCGGGTTCGGCGCAACGGCCACCTTCTATCATTTTGTGGCCGATGTGCATCAATCCATTAAGAAAAGTGCCTGCGGTGACGACAATACTCTTGGCAAAGAACTCCACGTCCCATATCGTTTTAACTCCAATTGCCTCGTGATTTTTGAACGATGAGTTCATTGACTTCGTCTTGCCAAATGTCAAGATTGTCAGTGTTGTCGAGCGTTGTTCTCCACTCCCAAATGAACTTACCTCGGTCGCATTGTGCCCGTGGACTCACACCGCAGGGACCCTTTCCGATGTTCAACATGCGGAATTGTATGGCGGTTTTATCAGTTACTCTGCCCATCTGTCCACCCAAAGCATCGATTTCTCTAACGATTTGTCCCTTTGCAATTCCACCCACAGCAGGATTACAACTCATTTGACCAACCTTGTTCATGTCCATTGTTATCAAGCAGGTTTTTAGCCCCCATGCGAGCTGATGCCACAGCGGCTTCACAACCAGCATGGCCACCTCCGATAACAATTACGTCATAATTAAAATACATTGAGAATCTTTTATTTTTCGCAAAAAGTAAGAAATAAAATTGGTTTTTATGGATTAGCTTTGATTTATCATCAAAAATATAGTATTTTTGCACTGCATTTTAAAGGGTAACTCACTAAAAAAATATGGGGTAATACTACCTAATATGAGGTAGTGAGCATGCTCTTTGAGGGCATGATTTGTTCTGTTATGCGGTGTCGATTGTACATTATCAAATATTAAATAATTAAAAATCAATCATTTATGTGGTTAATCAACTCATCTATTGGTAGAAAGGTTGTGATGTCTTTAACGGGCATTGCATTGATTCTATTCATGACTTTCCACTGCTGTATGAATGTTGTTGCGCTCTTCTCTGGAAGAGCTTACAATATCATTTGTGAGCTTTTGGGGTCTAACTGGTATGCTGTTGCGGCAACTGTAGCACTTGGTGCTTTGGCAGTTTGCCATTGTTTATGCTTTTTATCCTTACCGCACAGAACCGAAGTGCCCGTGGTGCCAACCGTTATGAGGTCACTGCGAAGCCTGAAAAGGTAGAGTGGGCCAGCCAAAAACATGTTGGTTCTTGGTATCATCGTGCTCTTAGGACTTGCTCTTCACTTGTTTAACTTCTGGTATAACATGATGTTTGCCGAGCTCGTTGGCATGCGTACAGTGCTTGAACCAACAGATGGCTTCGGCTTGATTCGTGCAACTTTCCAGAACAAAGTGTACGTTATACTCTATGTTATTTGGATTGTTGCGTTGTGGTATCACCTCTCTCACGGTTTCTGGAGCGCTATGCAGACGATCGGAATCAATGGTAAGGTGTGGTTTAATCGCTGGAAAGTTATCGGCATTGTTTATGTAACATTGTTGATGTTGGCTTTTCCTTGTCGTAGTATTAGCCTTTTGCTTTCGGCTGTGCACCAAGCCTTCATTGTGCTGCATAAACTGATTTTGCATTATTAGTGATTTCAAATGAATATTTAATTAAGAACAATCATGACGAAGACATTAAACTCAGAATACCTGAAGGACCAGTAGCTGAGAAGTGGACCAACTATAAGGCTCACCAGCGTTTGGTCAATCCAAAGAATAAATTGAAATTAGACGTGATCGTTGTTGGTACAGGTTTGGCCGGCACCAGTGCTGCTGCATCTCTTGGTGAGATGGGTTTCAACGTGTTAAACTTCTGTATTCAAGACTCACCTCGGCGCGCTCACTCTATTGCTGCGCAAGGAGGTATTAACGCAGCAAAGAACTATCAGAACAGCGGCGACTCTGTTTATCGTCTCTTTTACGATACCGTTAAGGGCGGAGATTACCGTGCTCGCGAGGCCAACGTTTATCGTTTAGCCGAGGTTTCAAATGATATCATCGACCAGTGTGTGGCACAAGGTGTTCCTTTTGCACGTGAATATGGTGGTATGTTGGCCAATCGCTCATTCGGTGGAGCGCAAGTTAGCCGTACATTCTATGCCAAAGGACAGACTGGTCAGCAGCTACTTTGGCGCATACTCTTCATTAAGCCGCCAAATTCAAACTGGAAAGGTGAAGCTTTACACGCGTTATGAGATGGAAGATGTAGTGATTGTTGACGGACATGCACGTGGAATCATTGCGAAAAACCCTAATTACCGGTGAGCTCGAACGCTTCACTGCAAATGCTGTTGTCATTGCAACAGGTGGTTACGGAAACACATATTTCCTCTCAACCAATGCTATGGGATGTAACTGTACCGCAGCCGTTCAGTGCTATCGTAAAGGGTGCTTACATGGCCAATCCTTCTTATGTACAGATCCACCCGACCTGTATTCCAGTGCATGGTGACAAGCAATCTAAGCTAACCCTTATGTCAGAGTCTCTCCGTAACGATGGACGCATCTGGGTTCCAAAGAAACTTGAGGACGCAAAAGCACTGCAAGAAGGAACTAAAAAGGGTTCAGATATCCCAGAAGAAGACCGTGATTACTACCTCGAAAGACGTTATCCTGCCTTCGGAAATCTTGTTCCTCGCGACGTCGCTTCACGTGCAGCTAAGGAACGATGTGACAAGGGTTACGGCGTAAAACAATACGGGATTAGCGGTATTCCTCGACTTCTCTGAGTCAATCAATCGCCTCGGAATCGACACGATTCTCCAGCGTTATGGAAACCTCTTCGACATGTATGAAGAGATTACCGACGTCAATCCTGGCGAAATTGCCAATGAGATTAACGGCGTGAAATACTATAATCCAATGATGATCTTCCCTGCTATCCACTATACAATGGGTGGTATCTGGGTCAGACTATGAGTTGATGACCACCGTGCCGGGCTTGTTCTCTATCGGTGAGTGCAACTTCTCTGACCACGGAGCTAACCGACTTGGTGCTTCTGCTTTGATGCAAGGACTGGCTGACGGCTATTTCGTTTTGCCATACCATTCAGAATTATCTCGCAGATCAGTCGCTATGGGGGTAAGGTTTCAACCGACCGCGCTGAATTTGCTGAGGCAGAAGAGGGTGTAAAGAAAGAGATTGATCGCCTCATGGGCATTCAAGGTAAGCGCTCTGTTGACTCTATTCACAAAGAACTTGGCCACATTATGTGGGAACATGTGGGTATGGGTCGCACGAAAGAAGGCCTTGAAGAGGGTCTGAAACAACTCAAACAGATTCGCGAAGAGTTTAATACCAACCTCTTTATTCCAGGCAAGAAAGAGGGTCTTAACATTGAGCTTGACAAGGCAATCCACTTGCGTGACTTCATCTTGATGGGCGAACTTATCGCTTATGACGCCCTACATCGTGAGGAAAGTTGTGGTGGTCACTTCCGCGAAGAGCATCAAACAGAAGAAGGAGAGGCTAAACGTGATGACCAAAACTTCTTCTATGTCGGCTGCTGGGAATACCAAGGAGACGATACTAAGGCTCCAGAGTTGATCAAAGAACCTCTCGAATACGAGGCTATTAAAGTTCAAACACGTAACTATAAGAATTAGTTAACGAGTGGGAAGTTGACAAGTTGACGAGTTAATTGATTCTATTATTAATGAATAACTCATCTACTCATCGGCTTGCTCAACTTATTTAATAAATAATTTATTAATTAAAGACAAGGAAAAAGTAGTAGGAAGGCATGACAACCCACAAGGATTTGATTGTATGGCAAAGGCGATGAACTTTGTCTTGGCTATCTATAAAGCTACTAAGTTATTCCCAAAATGATGAGGTGTTTGGACTCACTTCTCAAATGCGCCGGGCTGCAGTCTCAATTCCTTCTAACATTGCCGAGGGTTTTGGTAGACTTCATTTGCGTGAAAGAGAGAACTTTCTTAGCATATCATTAGGGTCTGCTTGTGAGCTTGAAACTCAGTTAATCCTTTCCAAGGACTTAGGGTTATATTTCTTTAGATGAGGTAGAACAGTTAATGATTGATATTCAAAGTATTATCAAAATGCTAACTGGTTTAATCAAATCTTTAGGCAAATAACCGTCTACTCGTCCACTCGTTTACTTGTCAACTAAAAATAACATCATGGCAAAGAGTATATCTTTCACAATAAAGTATTGGAAACAGAATGGTCCTCAAGACCAAGGACATTTCGATACACACGAGATGAAGAACATTCCAGATGATACTTCATTCCTTGAAATGCTTGATATTCTGAATGAAGAACTTATCGCTGGCGGTGAAGAACCCTTCGTTTTCGACCACGATTGCCGCGAAGGCATCTGCGGTATGTGTTCACTTTACATCAACGGAACACCTCATGGAAAGACCGAACGAGGTGCAACAACCTGCCAACTTTTACATGCGTCGTTTCAACGATGGCGACATTATCACCGTTGAACCCTGGCGTTCTGCAGGCTTCCCTGTAATCCAAAAGACTGCATGGTTGACCGCTCTGCATTCGATAAAATCATTCAAGCGGGCGGCTATACTTCCATCAGAACAGGTCAGGCTCAGGATGCAAAACGCAATCCTCATCGCTGAGGATAATGCCGACGAAGCTATGGACTGTGCTACTTGTATCGGTTGCGGTGCCTGCGTAGCTGCCTGCAAGAATGGCTCAGCAATGCTGTTTGTAAGCTCTAAGGTGAGCCAGTTGGCGCTGCTTCCACAAAGGTAAAACCTGAGGGCAGCTCGCCGCGCTAAAGCTATGGTTTTGCGTATGGATGAACTCGGATTTGGTAACTGTACGAACACACGCGCATGCGAAGCAGTTTGTCCTAAGAATGAAAAGATTGCCAACATTGCTCGTCTGAACCGCGAGTTTATCAAGGCAAAACTCAGTGATTAAGTGTTTTCTGCCTCACATGCTGAGGCTAAATAAAAGCATAAAAGAGGGAATCCACACATGGATTCCCTCTTTGTTTATTTTTAGTGCGAATGAATGTCCATTGGCGTTTGTGCTCCTCAGTCGCGCAATCTACGCCACTTTACCGCACCATTTGCACCAAATGACCGCATAAAGTGAATGGAATCACACTGCAAAATGACTTAAATCACTGCCTAATCTGACGCAAATGACAAGATGCTTTAACGTCAAAATGCACATCCATCCCAAGCAAATGAGATAATCGTTTGATAGTCAACGCATTGCAAAAACATCCTCAAAACTCGCGTATTTCGGGCTAAGGGAGAACTATTTTTGAATTTGCGAGTTGTGCAAGGGCATTTGTAAAGGCTGTAGACGAGCATCAACACATTCCTAAATCTCAATGTTCAGAAGCTGAAACTCCAGGCTTCTGCTCTCTTGGACAGCCACCAGGAGCCACCTATTGTGACAGCACCGATAGCCAAACCTATATACAGAATGTTCTGTAACAAGAATGTCATCAGCGTTGTTTTTGCACCGAAAATAAGGCCCTCTACAGGCATTGGAAGTGCAAAGATGACTAATGTTGCGATGCAACCCAATAACAAGCCCACAGCGAATGTAAAGGAGGCTATGCGCTTGTTCTTCTGTTTCTGTGCCTGCTGATAGGCTTTCACCTCATCGATAAGCGTCATCTGCCGTTGCAGTTTCTGCATGAAAGCGTTGTCGTCTGATAGTTGTGGACGATAATCTGCTAACATATCTTTGAAAAACTTATCCTCATTCATCTTTCAATCTCTTTTTAAGTTCCTCGCGACCCCGTGAGAGTTGCTTCTTGACGGCACTCTCTGTGGCATCGGTTATTTCGGCTATTTCTTTCACTTGATAGCCTTGCATGTAATGTAATAGCATTGTTATCCGCACCTTTTCTGATAGGGATTCTAACGCAAGGTATAGGGCTTGATAGCGAAAGGTGTTGTCGGTTTGCTGCGCATCTTGAATGAATTTAGCACTTGCTATCGGTTCTTCTGCATGGCTTTTCAGCTTTCGCCGGTTGTCAATGAATACGTGGTAGGCTATCTTCATCAGCCACGAAGCAAACCGTTTGCGTTCATCATATTGTGACAACTGCATGTAGGCTTTCAGCAATGTGTCTTGAGCCATGTCGTCAGCTGTCGTGCTGTTACCACAACATAAGGCTGTTAGGAACCGACGCAATGCAGCTTGTTCCTGACTAATTTGCCTGACGAATTGCTCTCTTGTCATCATCTTATGACTGCGCTTTGTTCTTTTCCATGGTCTTCTTCCCGTTGGAATGGGCTACGAGTAGGCCTGCTCCTATGCCTATTGGAATAATACCGAAGATGATTCCAAGCGTTATATACTCCGTGTCGAAGCCTTCAAAGCTGCATAATCCGATGAAACAAAGCATGCAAAGTAGCCCCAAAATGAGGAGTATTGCGCCCCAAAGCAGTTCGAGATGCAGCAGTGTTTTCATTTTCTCTTCAAAGGATTTTGCGTGGTGGATTAAACTTGTTAGGGAAGTCTTGCACGTTGATATCCGCATTCTTCTCTATGGCTGCCATGAGTATATCGCTTTTCTTTTGCGTTTCATATTGCTTGTTTTTATAACGAAGAGAGGCCATTGTGATAGGCAGCAAGACGCAAATCGCGATGATAAATATCATCTGATAAGCTGCAGTTACATTGATCATAGTTTTATGTTTTAATTGTTATACATTCTGTTTTTCATTGAACCGGTTCATAGATATAACGCTTTTCATGATGAAAAAAAGTGACTGAATAGTTCCACTTTTTTTCCCACTTTTTTTCATGCCATCTATAAAAACAAGAGAGGGAAACCATTGAAAATGGTTCCCCTTCTCGGTCTATATCAACTTCAGTAACTATGTTTTTTTATGAAAAAAACTTAAAAGCAAGATAACTCTCCTAATCTATTTTTCTATACAAAAATCAATATCTTTTTTTCTCATCATGAATTATGATTCCTCCTTCATTTCCTCGCTTTCAGCACTCCCTCTCCTTGGAGAGGGGCAGGGAGTGAGGCTTTATTTCAACCTTGCCTCAACCTTTTCCCCAGTCTATAATGTCCCAACTTGCAGCGATATGATCAACGCGTCGGTTCTGGAAATCAAGGTAATAAGCATGTTCCCACACGTCAAGTCCATAGAGAGGTGTAAGGCCTTGGCGCAATGGATTGCTGCCGTTTGCTTCCTTAGTGATAACGAGTTTGCCGTTCGTTTGCTGTGAAAGCCAAGCCCAACCCGAACCAAACAGCGTTGTAGCTGCCTGAGTAAACTGTGCCTTGAAGTTGTCGAAGCTACCGAAAGTGTCGTTGATAGCGTCGAGAATCTTACCTGTTGGCAAGTTGTTTTGACGTGGTGCACGGAACTGATCGAAATAGAGGGCGTGGTTTAATACCTGTCCTGCATTGTTGAACAGAGGGCCTTCAGGGCTCCTTCAACGATTTCTTCAACACTCTTACCTTCCCATTCGGTGTCCTTTACAAGCGAACCAAGTGTATTTACGTAGTTCTGCAGGTGCTTACCATAGTGGAAATTAATTGTTTGTTCGCTGATAACAGGCTCTAAAGCCGTTGTTGCATACGCCAATTTTGGCATTTCTATTTTTCATCATGTCTTTGTCTTTTTAAAATGTTTCTTACTATTAATAATCTCCTTTCATCATCCCGTTTGGGATTCTTTTTCTGTTGCAAAGTTAGTGAATTAGAATGATTTCTCCAATCGAAAAAAATTTATTAAGCAATAGATAAAAGGCCGTTTTTGACTCACGATGTAGAGCTGATGATGGTGCTAAAAATGCAGAAAACCCCGACTACAACGTGTGTAGCCGAGGTTTTTCGCTTTGATTTTATGTCTTGTTTACAATCAAAAAAAGATTATGATGCAAACTTATTTTTTTCCAAAAGTATCATCCAAGAACTTATAGAATGATTCATCTTCGCCAACGATTGTCTTCACAATCTTGCCATCAGAGCCTATAAGTATCTTGGTGGGGAAGCCTTTGTATGCCATAGTCGGCAAGCACTTTACTACCTCTTGGGTTATAAACGTGGAGCCAAGGCAACTCATATTTCTTCACAGCTTCTTTCCATTTGGCTTCAGTATCATTGCAATCGATGCCTAAAATCTCAAACTTTCCGTCATATTTCTTATAATATTCCTTCATCTTTGGAATGCCACGGATGCACCAAATGCACCATGAGCCCCAGAAATCCAATAGCACATATTTGCCTTTTAGACTTGCCAAAGAGAGTGGTTTGCCGTTGATGTCGTTGAGGGTAAAGTTAGGTGCCACGACACCTGCAGCCTGAGCAGCCTTTTGATTTGGCTTCAGCCTCAGCCTCATCTTTATAGGCTTTGACCACCTTTTGATAGTAGTTTTTCATTCGTCCGTTCTTAACGGTGTTGGAAAGATAGGAGATTCCCTCTTCAATCTGGTCCTTTCCGAGCGTCACAGCGGCTACAGCGCTGGCCTCCCAACTGGCATGTTTCTTGATGAAGTCAAAGATAGCGTCGTTGATTTTCTTTTTCATATACAGGCGCTTTTTGCCTCATATTCGTCCATCAGCTTTGAGCGTTCTTCACCTGCTTTGAGGCGTTTTGAAAGACTTTCTGTAAAGGTATCCAACTCCTTTTTGAGTCGATGCGAGCTGTCGATTGAGTTGACCGAGCTGCTGATAGAACTTTGTTCCACTTATCTGATAGTCTGTAACGGCGTCGCCTTTTAGTTCAGCTGTCTCCCCCGGTACAGCCACAATCTTGAGTTGTTTGTTGTCTTTCCGGTGCAAAGTGCTCATTGATACCAAGTAGATATCTTTCGGTTCGTCTACCTTAATCGTAGTAGTGAACTTGCCATTCTTTACGAGTATTGTGTCGCGTTGAAACTCAAAAACCATTTGGAATCATGGCCACTACTGTGTCACCAAAGTCTTTTAGTTCGCCCTTCAGCGTGAAAACATCGTCTGCTGCAAAGGCTCCTTGCGCGGCAAACAATAGTGATAATGCTGCAATTGTTTTCTTCATATCCCTTTGTTTAATGTTGTTATGTTGTCCAAACGAAAGCCTTCATCGCCAAGGATGAGGCATATCTTACGCAAAAAATATAAAATAAAGGTGTTAGAGATGTTATCCTTCACCTTTATTTTAAGTATTTTTATTTCTTCTTCGGGCGTCTTCTTGCCCAGCCTTCTTCGTTGAAATCGGGCTCTTCTCCTTTGAATTTAAATGGTTTTCCGCCAATAAGACTGCGCCAATCCGTTTCGTTTTCTTCTTCATGTTGACGCTCATTGTTGTTGCGACTCTGACGGCCTCCACGACTGCTTTTCTCACTGCGGCCACCGATTTGACCTCGACTTCGGTATGTCTCTTGTAATCATCGATGGCACGTTGCAGGTAACGCTTCATTCGTCCGGCCTTTACTGTGGCGGAAAGCAGCTTGGCCGCTTCCTCGATTTTCTCGCCTTCCAAAAACGTAACGGCTGCGGCTGCGGCCTCCCAATCGGGATGCGACTTGACAAAACTCATGATGGCATCGTTGATTTTCTGCTCGAATCCGGGTGCCTTTTCCTCATATTCTTTCATCACCTTGGCGCGTTCCTCGCCCTGCTTCGATGCGTTTTGAAAGGCTTTCCGTGAAGTCTTGAAGTGCTTTCTGGGCCACTTCGAGTTCTCGGTCGAACTGTCCATACTGCTGATAGAACCTGCTTCCGCCGATATCATAGCGCGAATTGAGGTCGCCTTTCAGCTCGAGTGTCTCGCCGGGAACAGCTATAATGTTGAGTCGTTTGCGCTCCGTTCGGTGCAAAGTTCCCATCGATACGAGGAAAAATATCCTTGGGTTCGTCCAGCCGAAGCGTTGCATTGAACCGGTCGTTCTTCACAAGAATGGTGTCGCGACGGTAGCCGTTGTCTTGCGGAATAAGGGCCACCACGGTGTCACCGAAGTTCTTCAATTCGATTTCACCATGAAATTGCCGTCTGTGGCAGCTGCCGTCTGCGCGCAAAGCAGCAGCGAAAGGCCTAAAAACATTTTTATTCATCTTTCTTTGTCTTTTGTGATTATTGATGCAAAACGGCTGCCATGGTCGGCCCATTGCAGCTTTTTACAAACATAAAAAATATAAAATAAAGGCCCTAAATGAAGCATCTCAGGGCCTTTATTTTAAGTATTTTTTTATTTCTTCTTCGGGCGTCTTCTTGCCCAACCTTCTTCGCTGAAGTCGGGTTCATCTCCTTTGAGTTTGATGTTTTTCCCGGCAATAAGACTGCGCCAATCCGTTTCGTTTTCTTCTTCATGTTGACGCTGACGGCGTTGTGGACGCTCATTGTTGTTGCGACTCTGACGGCCTCCACGACTGCTTTTTTCTCACTGCGGCCACCGCGCTTGCCGGCTCTTCCGTGTCCGTCTTCATCGGCATCATTGCAGCGCACTTCGCGCCCCTTGTAGCTTGTTCCATTGAGGGCTTTCATCACTTTCTGTGCGTCGTTCTCTGGTACTTCGATATAAGAGAACTTCTGCAATAAGTCAATGTGTCCCACCTCTTGACGTCCATGAACGTGCTTATTGAGGTATTGCATGATCTCACCGGGATAGAAACCATCACTCTTTCCAAGGTTAATGAAGAGACGACGGAAGCCTTCTTCGGCCACGTGTTGACGGCGTCCGTTGCTCACTTTGCCCCGTGTGTTGCGCTCACCACGTTCACTTCGGCTTCCTTTTCCAGCCACAGGCTTCTCTATTTCGGGTGCATGCTGATAGTAATCTAAGAAGCGTCCGAAGGTAACGGTTACCATTTTCTTGATAATATCCTCCTTATCTACATACTCAAACTGACGCATAATATCGGCCATGTAGGGGGCAATCTGGTCCTCGTCAACATCAGTTTTCATGATGTCGTCCATTACTTTGAAAAAGCTGTTTCTTGCAAATCTCTTCAGACTTTGGCAGTTCTCCGTCGATAAAGTCTTTGCCTATTTGCTTCTCATCTGTCTAACCTTCCACTTTTCCTTTATATGTATGATGCTGATTGAAGTTCCTTTCTTCCCCGCGCGACCCGTTCTACCACTTCGATGCGTATAGCTTTTCGATGTCGTCAGGCAGTCCGTAGTTGATGACATGCGTCAAATCGTCTACGTCAAGCCCACGAGCGGCAACGTCAGTAGCAACAAGTAATTGCACCGTATGCTGGCGAAACTTCTGCATAGTGAGGTCGCGTTGTTGCTGACTCAAGTCGCCATGCAAGGCTTCGGCATTATAACCGTCTTTGATTAGCTTATCGGCCACCTCCTGAGTTTCGGCTTTTGTGCGGCAGAAGATAATGGCAAAGATGCGTGGATGGAAGTCAACGATGCGCTTAAGTGCCAGATATTTGTCCTTAGAATGTACGAGATAATAAATGTGGTTGACGTGTTCGGCACCCTCGTTACGGCTTCCTACGACGATTTCCTTATAGTCGTGAAGATAGCTTTTGGCCACTTTCTCCACCTCACGGCTCATCGTTGCCGAGAAGAGTAGGGTGTTGCGGTCTTCTGGAAGCTGTTCAAAGATGGCGTTGATACTATCAGAAAATCCCATGTTTAGCATCTCATCGGCCTCGTCAAGAACGACATTGTTGACCTTTTCGAGTTCCATCACACCGCGATTAATTAGATCTACGAGTCTGCCGGGCGTTGCAACAATGACTTGAGTGCCATGTTTTATCGCACGAATCTGCGGCCGTATGTCCGCCCCTCCATATACAGGCACGATGTGCATGCCATCGATATATTTGCTAAAGTCTTTCAAGTCGTCGGCAATCTGAACGCAAAGTTCGCGTGTCGGACTAAGAACAATAGCCTGGGTGGCATGATCTTGCGCGTTGACCTTCTGCAAAAGGGGCAGTCCAAAGGCTGCCGTCTTGCCCGTACCTGTCTGTGCTAATGCGATAACATCATTTTTGTTACCCAACAAATAGGGGATAACTTCTTCCTGAACAGGCATCGGATGTTCGAAGCCTAATTCCTCAATGGCGCGTCGAATGTTCTCGTTTACGCCTAATTCTTCAAATGTTTTCAATCTTTTTCCTTATTAAATGTGGAGATACAACGCCCTCCCAGCCATTTAATTTGGGCGCAATTCCTCCTAAATACATGGGAGTTGATTACCTATATTTAACCCCAACTCCCTCAAAGTTGCCTGCAAAGGTAATGATAATCAATGAATAACACGAAAAGAAAAGCGTAAAAAAGCATAATGGAAGAAGGGAAAAGTCGCCTCATCCACTCCCATTTCTTGCAGAGTTCTTCGCCTTTTCGCATCCCATTTCCAGTCTCATGCTCTCCTTGTTTTTATAGGTTTCACAAACAGCAACCTATGATTTTCCGAAGAAGGAGGAGAGCAGTTAGCCCCAGAAATAAAAGGGATAATTTTTAGGTTAATTAGAGATGTCCATGCAGTTCCTAACTTCTTTTGGGCATGGAATCCGTTAGATGATAATGGATTTCATTAGAGGTGGCCATGCAGTGTGCAATCTTAGTCTGTGCGGTATCTTTCTAATGATTTTGAATTTCATCAGAGGTGCCCATGCAGTGTGCAACTTTAGTCTGTGCGATATCTTTCTAATGATTTTTGGATTTCATCAGAGGTATCCACGCTGTTGATTTTAGAAGGCAAAATGATTTGCGCCATATTATCGTGTGATTTGATGTATTTTGTGTGATGAAATGACGCAGATTGTTCAACCATTTGCACCAAACGATTTTTATCATGAATTATCGTTGAATGAATAATAAAAAATCATTTGAAATAGTCACGCAATAAAAATTTTTATGCCAATGAATAGTGTTATAGCGAGTAACACCATAGGTGTCATGCCAATATTCCAATAAATACATCGCCCAGGGTGAATGTTACAACCACGCAACAATGTGGGTGTTATACCAATATTCCAATGAACACATCCGCAATTATGAATTTTGTAATTGTGTATCGCCGCATCTATTATGTGAATATTCCAATGGATGCGTCACCCATGATGAATGTTCTCATCTCGCAACTCGGTACGAGTTGTGTTTTTGATAGCCCGGGGTTGGCGAGGAACGAGCCTACCCCTGGGTAAACATTCGCAAGGAGATTCAACGCTGTAAGTGTTGAGCTTTTTTTCAAGAAGACACGTTTATAATGAAACATTTTATGGCAAATTATTCAAAAAAGCGCAACACCTACGGCGTTGTTTCCCACAAACCATACCCTTTAACCCAGGGTAGCCTGCACTATCGTTTGGCAACCCTGGGCTATCAAAAACGCAACACCTACGGCGTTGAAACGTTCATTTTATAATACAATTAATACCAACATATGAATAAATAAATAGCAAAATGCGCCAAGATTTCAATAAGAACGTCAAATCTGATGAATGTTCTCACCACGCAACTCGGTACGAGTTGTTCTTTTGATAGCCCGGGGTTGGCGAGGAACGAGCCTACCCCGGGTGAACGTTCGCAAGGGGATTCAACGCCGTAGGTGTTGCGCTTTTTCCGAGAAGGCATGGTTATAGCGAGGGATTTTATGTTGGATTACGCTTAGAAAGCGTAACACCGATGGCGTTGAAAGGAATCAGTTACAAAATGAGATGGGAGGAAACACGGCATGATATGTGGGAAACACAACGCAATATTTATTATTTTTAAGAGGTAATTCACGGCAAATCACGCGATGAAATGACGCAAACGGGGCCGGGGGTGAGGCTTTTTCTGCCCTATCTCCCTTCGCAAGTGGCATCGCGGTTAAGTTTTCCATTCCTCCTACATTCCTCCAATATCTCTATCAATTCATCAACTTTCGTGGCACGAAGCATGGCGATGCGTGTTGACTTAAAGTCGGGAATGCCTTTGAAAAATGGGGCTGGAGGCGAGGTGACGACGCGTGTGAATGATGCCTCGATACTCATCAATGCGCTCAACATTAATGCGGAGTTGCTCTTCAAGAATATCGATTTTATCATCAAGAGTAAGGGCAGTTGACGGCGTGTTATCAATGTAATCACGCATCTCTTTGAATACCCATGGGCGACCAAAGGTGGCACGTCCCACCATGACGGCATCGACTCCATAGTCATCAAAGGCACGTTTGGCCTCCTCAGGTGTGGCGATATCGCCATTGCCAATTATGGGAATATGGATTCGTGGATTGCGTTTCACCCTCACCAATCAAGCTCCAATCAGCTTCACCTGTATACATTTGGGCTCGTGTGCGGCCATGAATCGTGAGGGCTTTTAATACCACAATCCCTGTAGTTGTTCGGCCAGTTCGGTGATAACAAGACTATCATTATCCCAGCCCAAACGCGTCTTTACAGTCACTGGAGTACTAACAGCTTGCACCACGTTTCGAGTGATATCAAGTAATAAAGGGATGTTGCGCAACATACCAGAACCAGCCCTTTACCGGCTACTTTCTTAACAGGACAGCCGAAATTCAAGTCAATCAAGTCGGGGTTTACACGTTCAACGATGCGCGCAGCCTCAACCATTGACTCCACATCTCGGCCGTAAATTTGAACTCCAACGGGTCGTTCGGCGTCGTTGATTGACATCTTATCAAGGGTTGATTTGATGCTTCTATGATGGCATCTGCCGATACAAACTCGGTATATACCATGGCTGCACCATAGCGTTTGCATAGCATTCGGAAGCCAATATCCGTCACATCTTCCATCGGAGCGAGGAAAAAGTGGACGCTCACCAAAGTCTAATTTGCCTATCTTCATACGCCGGCAAAGTTACAAAAATATATTCTATCCCAGCAATGATAGCTGCCTCCGGCCAATGCTTTGACTACACCTTTCATCTCAAGGGTAAAGAGGAGAGCGGTGAGTCGGGCGATAGGAAGATTGGTTTTGACGGCAAGAAGATTGATTTGTTGGTCGTTTTCTTGTTGGAGTGCAGTCACAACAAGTTGTTCTTCATTGCTAAGTTCGGGGAAAAGTTGGCGTTCTATGCCTTCGTTTCGGGCGCGGTTGAGCATATTATCCTGCCATCCCATGGCATTGACAAAGTCGAAAGCCGACGTGATGAGCATGGCTTTATTGTCACGAATGAGGTGATTACAGCCCTCACTTGCAGTCGCTCCGACGGCTCCGGGAAAAGGCAAACACGTCACGATTATATTCATTTGACAGACGAGCGGTTATCAAAGCACCGCCATGAGAGGCACTTTCCACGACAACACAAGCGTCACTCATGCCAGCAACGATACGGTTTCGGCGCACAAAATTCTGTTTGTCGGCGTTAGTATTTGTGGCATATTCAGTGAGTAATCCACCTTGAATGAGCATCTGTTTTTGCCGTGTCTCGGTGGGCATTAGGGTAGAGTGTATCGAGTCCATGGGCTAAAAACAGCGATGGTTTCAAAGCCATTTTCGAGTGCCATTCGATGGGCATTGATGTCTCATACCATAAGCAAGTCCGCTCACAATCAATGTGTCTGGGCAGAGGGTTCGTAGGTCGTTCATGAACCGGCGGATAAGATCTTGGCCATAGAGGGTGGCTCTTCGCGTGCCAACAACACTGACAACGTGGGCTGCATTGAGGTTGGCTGTGCCCTGATAGAATAGTACAAGCGGTGCATCGCAGCACTCGCTGAGGCGTCGTGGATATCGTTCATCGCCGAGACAAAGCACATCTATGCCGTGCGTTTCAGCCCAATCAAGTTCGGCATCGGCCCATTTCTGCAAGCCACTAAGGTCTTGAAAGGCTTCAATAAGACGCTGTGAAGCATCCGGGATGAGTGTACGTATGTTGCGATGTTGTGCGATGATGGGAGTCGCTTCGCCCACTCGGCGATACACTTCGAGGATTCCTGCAAGATGATAGAAGCCAATGCGTGAGAGCATTAGCATGTTTCGTTGTTCTGTTCTGTCAATCATGGTAAAGGTTTTTCTATTCTTCGGGTTGCAGGAAAGGTGCAAATGCTCGGTCATAGTCTTCGCTATTGCCGAGTCGTCCGTTGATTAAACAAACAAGTTCTACGTCAGCATGGAAGCAAAGTCGCTCGTCGTTAGCTCGGAAAATGTCATGTGTGAAGATGTAACGCACGCCTTGTTTGCGCAAGTCCATACGTGAGATGAACTCGTCATCACAGCGTAGTGGCATCTTATAAGCTAACTGCATGCGAGCCACAACGGCATCAACGCCCTTCTCATGCATCTCTACAAAGCTCAAGCCGGCATGCTTTAAGAAGCGGTGTCTGGTATGTTCCGTGTAGTGAAGATAGTTGGCATTGTTGACGATTCCTTCGATATCACACTCATAATCGCGTACTTCCATGCGCGTTTCAAAGATGTATTTGCTCATTGTTTTCGTTTTAAGTATTCATAACCAATCCTGCATCTCAGGCAATTCTTCCTGTCGCAGTATTCATTTTTCAGTTGTATCAGCGCCTGAGAATCGCCTGCATGTGCCACCTCTAAACTGCAATCACGCCACATTCTGACGATATGATTGTTCTCAGGACGCAGTTGTTCGAGGAAGTCGAAAGCCCTTTCGCAGAGTGACTCCTTGCAGATGTGGCGACCATAGGGCAAAACAACATTGGGATAACGGTATTGATAACCAACAGTTGAAGCGAAGCCGTTGACAGCTGTTTCTCGCTAACTTCGCTCGTAACTCCAAAGCTATAATGCGTTTGCCAATAAAGCGTTACGCAACTTTTCAAGCACTTCATGGCCTCCTTTACAGTCTGACAATCGAGCACATGGCTTAAACTGATTTGCCCAGTAGCATAGAGTCGCGCCAATTGTACTATGCGAATATGGGGAAAGTTCTGTGGTCTGAGCCGCAAAAAACGCCATAAATGGTGGTCAATAGGATTCAAACCGAACTTATGTTTCAGGTAAAGATACTCGTGTTGCAACTTAGAAAAGTATCCGTCGGCAAGCACTTCGTCTCGGTGACACGCTGAAACGGCATCAAGATTAAGTAGTCCTGCCTGCCCCAAGAACATCGCTTCAACCTGAAAAAGATTGTCCCTATGGTGCGCAACCGCTTGAAGTGGCAGACACATTGCCCATTGTTCGAAGGCATCTCCATTGATTCCAAACCCATAATTGCGTGCCAACGTAACGAAAAACGCTGCTTCCCACGAGCCATCGCAAGCCTCAGCACGTTGTGCAATGGCTTTCGTCTTCTGCTCAAGTCGTTCGGTTTGCAAGGCTGAAAGCCATGAAGTCACTGTCAAACGACTTAGTCCTGGGATGATCTTATGACATGGAGGATAGGCATCAGAGGCCAATAACTCCTCGTAATGTTGCATGACATGAGGCGGTACTTCAAGTTCTATTTGGGGCAAGATGTCACCTTTTTGCGTCGCCACTACAGTGTCAATGCAACCACATACGTGCAGAATCACGTTGTTATAACGGACATCTTGCTCATGTTTATGAACGTACCAATCACTCGCTTTATTGTGAATCTCGACGTTACCAACCCATAATGTGCCTCCAATCTTTACCTTGGCATTGAAAAAAATCGGGGCCAGCGTTATGGTTATGCAAGCCAGAATCATTACTTCTACAGCCTCTCCGTCGGCTGTTTTTAGTGGTTTTAGCGGGAACATCTTGTGTTTCCATACGTAATGCAGGAGTTGTTCCATGATACTTTCAGGTTAATGGTTTGCTAAAAATGCCTGTGAAGAGGAGCAAAAGTGAATGAATCCACAAGCTCATACACACCATTTATTTTTTTCCACAAAAATACAAAAAACTAATAAAACCATAGACTTTTTCAGAGATTATGCGTCAAATAACTATAAAATCAGCAGATAAATTATTAACTTTGCCGCATATATAACAATGTGAAAAAGAATCCCTTCGTTCTACTTTTTGCAGTGGAATCATCAAATTCTTTGCCTCTGTATTGACGAAAAAGGACAAGCTTTTTGCATCAGAAAAAGAAACATTTAACACAGTAAAAACATGAGAATAGCATTGATTGGTTACGGCAAAATGGGACACATGATCGAGGAGATTGCCCTCACAACGTGGCCACGAAATTGTATGTAAAATCGATGCCGACAACCAACAAGACTTTGATTCTGACGCCTTCGCTTCAGCCGATGTAGCCATCGAATTCACTAATCCCACGGCAGCATACGGCAATTATCTCAAGGCGTTTAGCCACAATGTAAAGGTTGTCAGCGGTTCAACGGGGTGGTTGAAAGACCATAAAGCCGACGTTGAAGCATTGACAAAAGATGGTAAGCAAACGCTTTTTTTGGGCCAGTAACTTCTCAATTGGTGTGGCAATCTTTAGCGCAGTAAACCGCTATTTGGCTAAGATTATGAACCAATTTCCCCAATATGACGTTACGATGGAGGAGGTTCACCACGTGCATAAACTTGATGCACCCTCTGGAACGGCTATAACTTTGGCCGAAGAGATTATTGATCACCTTGACAGAAAAAGACAAATGGGTGAAAGGATTGCAGCATCATGCCGACGGAACTGAAGAGGGAAGCAATGCCGTTGCAGCCAATGAACTTCCTATTTCAAGCATACGTCGTGATGAAGTACCAGGCATTCATAGCATCAGTTACGACAGTGAAGCCGATACAATCACAATAACACACGATGCACTACAGCCGAAAAAGGATTCGCACTTGGAGCGGTCTTAGCGGCTGAATACACAAAAAATCACTCGGGATTGCTAACCACAAGCGACCTCTTTAAATTCTAAATACGATGATAGATAAGGAAAAAGCCAAGATCAACCCACGCGTACAGTGGGCTAAGTTTATTGCTGTGATGGTCTGCTATCTGCTGTTTCTCTTTTGGGTTGGCAGCTGGTGGGGACTAATTATAGTGCCTTTCATTTACGATGTCTATATATCTAAGAAGATCAAATGGCAGTGGTGGAAAGATGCCGAGGGTCCAACACGCTTCATCATGGGCTGGGTTGACGCTCTCGTTTTTGCCTTAGTAGCCGTTTATTTCATTAACTTATTCTTCTTCCAGAACTTTGTTATCCCATCAAGTTCACTCGAAAAGAGTCTCCTAACGGGTGATTATCTCTTCGTAAGTATAGGGTTATGGCCCACGTATCCCCGAAACACCGCTCACAATGCCACTAACCCAGCACACACTCCCCGTGGTTAACACGAAGAGTTACCTCAATTGGCCGCATTGGGACTATCGACGTGTGAAGGGATTAGGCAATGTTAAGCTCAACGATATAGTCGTTTTCAACTATCCTGCGGGTGATTCTCTCTGCTCAGCTGACGCATATCAGGAGCAAGATTATTATGCTCTTTGCTCGTATATCGGTAAGAGTTTGATGACGGCTCAAGGCTTTCAACAACCCGATCTCAAAGCAATGAACCCCATAGAACAGCGAAATTATCTTGAGAAAGTTATCGCTATGGGACGCAAATACATTAGAAACAATCCCGGAGAATATGGCGAAGTCATTACCCGACCAACCGACCGCAGAGAGAATTATGTAAAGCGTTGCGTGGGACTTCCTGGCCAAACGCTGCAAATCAAGAATCGAATCGTCTACTTAGATGGCAAGCCCAACAAAGAGCCTGATAACGTTCAATACACCTATTACGTTAAACTCAAGAGCCAAAATGCCTACAGAACTCATGGACGAATTAGGCATATCGAATGAGGATATGGCCAGCTTGAACCAGAATGGCTACCTCCCTTTGACAAAGAAGGCTGCTCAAGCACTTGCTAAAACACAAAGAACTTGTGGCAAGCATACGCCTCAACACCGACGCGCAAACAGGCGACTTGTATCCTCCTCGACGCTTATACGGGTTGGACACGCGACAACTATGGTCCGATATGGATACCGAAAAAGGGAGCTACTGTGCAACTAAACATGAAGAATATCGCTATCTATGAGCGACCAATTCAAGTCTATGAGCACAACGATTTGAAGGTAAAGAACGGACAAATCTATATCAATGGACGACTCGCTCACACGTATACTTTCAAGATGAACTACTACTGGATGATGGGCGATAACCGTCATAACAGCGCCGATTCTCGCTATTGGGAGCTTCGTGCCTGAAGACCATGTGGTCGGCAAACCAATCTTCATCTGGTGGAGTCACAACCCTGATTATCCGGGCTTTAGTGGCATCCGTTGGCATCGTCTCTTTAACATTGTCGATCATATCAAATAAAATCAAATCATAAAAACCCCTTTTTCGCATGATGCCGGCCTTGCAGTCGGCCTTGCAGAAAGGGGCTTTATATCGCGGCAACCACGTGCTTGGTTCATAACGCTTGGGGTTGCACTGCTTATAGTGATAGCCGTGCGCACCTATGTCTTTGCCATCTATCGTGTCCCGGCAGCCTCGGTGCTGCGTCAAGGCGACCGAATCATGGTGAGCATGCTGGCACATGGCGATTATAAACGGGGCGAATTGGTGGTCTTTGGCAAGCAGATGAAGCGGTTAGGACGCATCAAAGCTGTGCCCGGAGACACTATAATCGTGAGCAAAAAGCAATTTGTTATCCCTATGGTTTGTTGCAAAAATGCCGCTGTGAGCACTGTTTTGCCTATCTTGTAAAACACGGGTGACGGACAAACGCTTGTGCCTTATCACGACATTATCGGCCCCGCCATGCGCTTGTTCTACCTCCCTTCTGACAAACGCCCCACACATTAACGCTCAAAAAGCACTCGAATAGTGAAAAACAGCCCTCACTTTCTTCTACATATTTCGGACCCATTCAATGGTATCAAAAGCTGCATCGTTATGACGAATGTCTTATTGAATGCCACGATAACTTTGTCAAACAAAACTTATCGTAACCGCTGTGTCATCCCAACAACCAATGGTGTTCAGGCGCTCTCATCCCTGTAACTTGTCCTGATGGCTATCAACTTTCAAAGACACCGATGCAAGATATCCGCATCTCTGACCATGGAAACTGGCGCCATGTGCATTGAATGCACTCTGCTCTGCCTATGGAGAGAGTCCGTTTTTTATGTATTATGAAGATGATCTGCGCCCTTTCTTTGAGCAAAAATGGACGTTTCTCATCGACTTTAATATGGCTATCACGGAAAAAATGATTGAGTTGTTGGATATTCAACCCTCTATCCGCCTAACCGATTCTTTTGTTTCGCTGACTCCTTCCACTGACATTAGCGCAGCTTCCCACGTCTTCGACGACTTCCGCGATGTCATCCGACCGAAGCATCCGGGTCCCGATACCCACTTTTCTCCCCGTCCTTACTATCAAGTTTACCGGCAAAAACATGGCTTTCAAGCTAATATGAGCATCCTCGACCTGCTATTTAATGAAGGCAATGAGGCCGTGTTGTGGTTGTAGGAAGGGGGAAATAGGAGGGAATAAAACCTTAACCATGGCCTCGTTTGTAATAGACGATAGAGCGGAAAGCCTCATCTCAACCCCTCTCCGAAGAGAGAGGGAGTGATATGTTTGCGATTGGCGTGTGATTATAGTGTATTTTTCTAATAAATGGAAACTAATCGGGAGCGAAATGTTTGCGATTGGCGTGTCGTTATAGGCAAAAACCTGATTTATGGTGATTGATATTATTTTTATGGTTTGATATCAACAACGTCATAAATCCTAGTTCATTCGCAAACGCCCCCTTTGTTTTCGTGACTAATCTACTTATCTCTCTTCGGAAACTCATAGGTCATTGTCCGTAGAACTTGCGAAACGAGGAGAGCAAGGGGTGAAAGTGCGATTTTGTTTGCGTCATTTCATCGCACGATTTGGTGCAACTTTACTTCTAAAATAATAAATATCGCGTTGTGTTTCCCCACATATCACGCCGTGTTTCCTCCCATCTTATTTTGTAAATGATTCCTTTCAACGCCATCGGTGTTACGCTTTCTAAGCGTAATCCGCCATAAAAGGGTTCATTGTGAGCATGCTTTCTCAGAAAAAGCTCAACACCCTATGGCGTTGAATCTCCTTGCGACATGCTTACCGGGTAGGCTCGTTCCTCGCCAACCCCGGGCTATCAAAAGAACAACTCGTACCGAGTTGCGTGGTGAGAACATTCATCGTGGGTGACGCATCCATTGAAATACTGGCATAACACCTGTGGTGTTACTCGCTATAACAATATTCATTGGCATAAAATTTTGATTGCGTGACTATTCCAAATGATTTTTATTATTCATTCAACGATAATTCATGATAAAATAATTTGACGCAAATGGGCGCACGATTTGGTGCATTTCACCATGCAAAAATATCAAATTACACGATAATCTGGCTCAAATCATTTTGTCTTCTTAAATCAACCACATGGACACTACCAATTAACCTTAATATTATCCCCTTTTATTTCTTAGGCTAATTCCTCTCCCCTTCTTCGGGAAATCATTGGTTGCTGTTTGTAAAACCTGTGAAACGGAGAGCGCAAGAGGTAGGAAACGGGAGGCAAAAGGGCGAAGAACCCAGCACGAAATTGCGGTGGGCGCGGCATCTCTTCCCACAAAAAACAAGGACATCTGTTACAAACAGATGTCCTTATACGCTTCAAATATATGTGTTATGGTAGCTAATGCAGTGTCAAATTGTTATAAAAGACACGCAGCGGATCACTCCGCTGCTCATCACTCATAATGTTGTAAGAGCCGACTTTGGCTGAATTATACTAATATAGTCCAAATGTTATTGAGTATCAAGGCGCTCCTTTTCTTACTCCTTTCACTTGATGTTTATCGTGAAAGACATTGCAAAGATAGAAAATCTCTATCCCTTTAGCAATCGAAAAAATATATTAAGTCATTGATAAAAACTATAACTATAAGATAAAGTGTTGTAAATCAATTAATAATCATTATTGAAATAGTAGTATATTTCTATGAAAAACTTTTTGTTTTTTCTTGATTACTTCAACTTGTTGTTTGCGATTTATTCCCTGTTGGATGAGGCCAATTTTTCTCGTTTAATGCGTCAAAACAGCAGGTAAAGAGTGAAGGTTGAGGCTTATAAGCGTATGCCTATGCGAGCATTTTCCCTTCGTTTTGGCTCATGAAGAGAGGTGGTTTATGCGCAGAAGGATGAGTGAAAAACCAGAAGAAAGCATGGGAATGTTACAATTTTTGTGTAAGTTTGCAACACGATATCATTTTTCTCACTTATGATGACATTAGAGTTTATCTTACGAATCTTTGTTGCTGCCGTGTTAGGAGGACTCATTGGACTCGAACGCGAGTATCGCGAGAAGGCGGCAGGACTACGTACTCATTTCTTAGTTGCACTCGGATCGGCCCTCTTTATGATTATATCGGCCCATGGTTTTGACGGCATATTGAAGGATCCCAACATGCGTCTTGACGTGTCACGCATAGCTGCTCAGGTGGTGTCGGGCATTGGTTTTATTGGTGCCGGGACGATAATCTTTCAGAAAAATGCCGTGCGTGGACTGACCACGGCAGCCGGAGTGTGGGTTACTGCGGCAATAGGCTTGGGCTGTGGAGCCGGACTTTACGTGCTCTCGGCAGTGGCAACGGTGCTCGTTCTCGTGGGAATGGAAGCGTTCAACTATGTGCTTCGTCATCTCGAACGCCATCATGCGAAGAATGAAGACAAGGCGTTGGCAGACGAAACGCCACAAAACAATAAACAATGAAAATGAAAAGACAACGACTTGTGAGTCGCCTTGCATGCCTGTTGCTGTTGTCATGCGGTGTGATTTCGGTCGAAGCTGCGCAGAAAGAAAGTCAGACGGCGCGGAAATTAGCGCGCGAAGGCTATGTGAACATCCGTGAGGTTGATCCGTCAATCCATGTGAGTTTGATGTATGGAAGGGCTGATAACTTTTGCGGAGTAGTGCTATATGACGACCTCAAAGAAGCCTTTTTGCATCCCGAAGCCATGGCTGCATTGAAGAAAGCACAGGCTTATCTGAAGCAGTTACGCCCCGATTTAAGTCTGAAAGTCTATGATGCGGCTCGCCCGATGCACATCCAACAGAAGATGTGGGATAAGGTGAAACACACCGAAAAGGATATCTATGTGTCGAATCCAGCCCATGGTGGTGGCATGCATAATTACGGAATGGCAGTTGACATCACGCTCTGTACACTGAAAGGTGACACACTCGACATGGGAACAAAAATCGATTATATGGGCCGTGCCGCCCATATCGACCATGAAGATCGCTTGGTTGAGGAGAAGAAAATTAGCAAGAAAGCGCGTGAAAACCGCCAGTTGTTGCGCAAAGTCATGCGATATGGCGGATTCATTCCACTCAGAACAGAGTGGTGGCACTTTAATAAATGTTCGCGTGCAACGGCAAAGAAGTATTATAAAGTCATCCCATAAGTTTATGATGCACGACAAAAGGCAGCACAAAGCGGTTTGCCTTGTGTCGCGGAATGTTATCGCTTAGCAATGAATACAGCCTCGTTTATACGCCAACACCGCACAGACGATGTGCGCACCTTAGCCCTTCAAGCCCGTCGATGGCCTGAAGTTGACATGGCTTTTGCCCTTTCTCAGATACAGGGATGGCAGACAGCGCGTCAGAAACTGCCTGAATGGGCAAGGCGAGATGACGTGTGGTTTCCTCCTCATTTGCCGATGGAACAGTGCTCAAGTGAAGCCACTGCGCGTTATAAATGCAAGGTAGTGGAGCGGTTGTTAGCAGCAGATGAGCGGCAGAAAGGCACGTTAGTAGACCTCACTGGAGGCTTCGGCGTGGACTTTTCTTACATGGCTCAGCTGTTTGAAAAGGCTGTCTATGTGGAGCAACAAGAGCGCCTTTGTGAGGTGATGCGCCACAACGCAGCGTGTTTCGGACTACAGCAGGCGGAGATAGTAGAGGGTGATGGTGTTACCTATCTTCGCGAACAGCAAGACCGAGTCGCACTCGTTTACTTGGATCCTGCGCGTCGTGATGCGCACGGGAGTAAGACTTATGCCATTAAAGACTGCTCGCCCGATGTGGCTACACTTAGTGATGAGCTTGTGGAAAAGGCGCAATGGGTTATGATTAAGCTATCGCCGATGCTCGATTGGCATGCAGCTGTGGAGGAAATGAAATATGTTTCAGAGGTTCATATCGTGAGTGTTGGAGGCGAATGTAAGGAACTTTTTGCTCGTTCTACGACAGAAAGCATGTGATGAAAAGCGCCTGTATTGTGTGTGAATGATGACGATGCTTTTTGCGTGTGCTTTCAGTCAAATTGCTATTCCAGTAAACATGGTTGACAACCCCAGTTCGGCTCGTTGGCTCTACGAACCCCATGCTTCACTGATGAAAGGAGGCTGTTTTGGCGAGCTGGCTGAACGCTATGGAGTGAAAGGAGTGGGGCAGAACTCCCATCTGTTTGAGTCGGATAAGCGCGTGGAAGGCTTTCCGGGGCGAAGTTTTGAGATTCAAAGCATCATGTCGATGAACCGAAAAGAGGTGAAAACAAAGCTTGGCGGACTAACAAAAGCCAATGTGGCGGTGAGGAATTTTCCGTTGACAGTTGTCGAACTTCGGCGGCGTTTGCACTTGAAAGAAGGGGGAAATGATTATTTATTTGCCACGACTGTGGGGACAACATACCTTAATATTATGCAAAAACAAATGTAAATTTGGAATTATGACCAATTTTGGCTAATTTTGCATGTTTAGAAATAAAATGATAGATACAATGTCATCAGTTGAAATAAAGAAGGTAGAGAACAAAAAAGACTTAAAAACCTTCATCGATTTCCATTATGATCTTTACGAAGGAAAATGAATATGATGCACCGACACTATTTAGTGACGATATGCATGTGCTTGATCCAAAGAAGAATGCAGCCTTTGAGTTCTGTGAAGCAGAGTTATATTTAGCTTATAAAGAAGGCAAATTGGTGGGCCGTGTGGCAGCCATCATTAACCACAAAGCAAACAAACAGTGGGATACAAAGGCTGTAAGGTTTGGCTGGATTGACTTTATTGACGACATAGAAGTGAGCCGCGCATTGCTTGATGCGGTAGGAAATTATGGCAAAGCCCATGGTATGGACAACATCATTGGGCCGCTTGGGTTTACTGATATGGACCCAGAGGGAATGTTGACAGATGGTTTTGACCAGCTCGGAACTATGGCAACCCTCTATAACTACCCTTATTATCCGCGCCACATGCAGGAACTTGGCGGCTGGGAAAAGGACAATGATTATGTAGAATACAAGCTCATTGTGCCGAAAGAAATGCCAGAAAAGTATATGAAAGTGGCTCAGATGATTGAAAAACGCTATGATCTTCTGTGTGCGAGCAATGACAAGACGCGAGATCTTTAAGGACGGATATGGTCATAAAGTGTTTGAAGTCATCAACGAAACATTTAAGCATCTCTATGGCTATTCAGAGCTTTCAGATCGTCAGATCGACCAATATGTGAAGATGTATCTCGCCTCTTTTGTTGATTTAAACTGGGTACCGATAGTTGAAGATTGGAGTGTAACGCCCCATCAAATTAGTGGGAGTTGGCATCACGATTCCTTCGTTGTCACGTGCATTGCAGAAGCTACACAGAGGCAGATTGTGGCCGTTTGGTTGGTGGGATATGCTTCATGTGTTGAAGTTTCATAAGACAAAGATAGTCGATTTGTTGCTGATAGGCGTTCTTCCTGAGTATCGTGAAAGGCGCTAATGCCCTTTTTGTTCTCTCATCTCATTCCTATTTATCAGAAATATGGAATAGAGTGGGGTGAAACCCATGTGGAAATGGAAACCAATGGCAGTACAATCGCAGTGGCAATACTTAGAAACCGTGCAACATAAGCGTCGCCGATGCTATAAAAAGCTGATTTAAGTGTTGCTGCGCCAGCCCTTTTATGAAATAAAGAAAAACAAATATGCCTGAAAACGAAACGATAAATGAAGCTCACAAAGCCGTCAACAAGAGCCGACGGTAGCCTATACAGACGATAATATCCGACATCTTTCGGATATGGAACACGTGCGAACACGCCCGGAATGTATATCGGTCGTCTCGGCGATGGTAATCTTCCGGAAGATGGAATCTATGTATTGTTGAAGGAAGTTGTTGATAATTCAATCGACGAATTTAAGATGAAAGCCGGCGATCGCTATTGAGATTGAGGTGGAAGATAACTTGCGTGTGACTGTGCGTGACTACGGACGAGGCATTCCTCAAGGGAAGTTGGTTGAGGCAGTAAGCATGCTTTTAACACCGGTGGTAAGTATGATTCGAAGGCTTTAAAAAGCGTTGGTCTGAATGGTGTAGGTATTAAGGCGGTGAACGCATTGAGTTCACACTTTGAAGTAAAAGTCATTTCGTGATGGGAAAGTACGTGAGTTGACCTTTGAAAAAGGCGTGAAACTCAATCGATGTTACACTCGAAACAGACGACGAAAACGGTACTTTTTATCTACTTCGAACCTGACAAATCACCTTTTAAAGACTATAGTTTCCACAACGATATTGTTGAGACTATGCTGCGCACATTACACCTATTTGAACAGTGGATTAACCATCATGCACAACGGACGCCGCATCAAAAGTCGGAATGGTTTGGCTGATTTGTTGAACGATACGATGACGAATGATGGCCTGTATCCTATTGTTCATATCGTGGGAGAAGATATAGAAATCGCCTTCACTCATACCAATCAATATGGTGAAGAGTATCATAGTTTCGTGAATGGTCAGCACACTACACAAGGTGGAACGCATCAAAGCGCATTCAAAGAACATATAGCTAAGACGATAAAGGAGTTCTATAATAAGAATTATGAGTATACCGATGTGCGCAATGGGCTTTGTAGCTGCCATCGCCATTAATGTCGAAGAACCCGTATTTGAAAAGCCAAACGAAGATTAAACTTGGCTCAACTCAGATGGCTCCTGATGGCGAAAGTATCAATAAATATGTAGGAGATTTCGTCAAGCAGAATGTCGATAATTATCTTCATATCCATCCAGACGTGGCGGAAGTCATTGAGAACAAGATCAAGGAAAGCGAGAAAGAACGCAAAGCAATGGCTGGAGTTACGAAGTTAGCACGCGAGAGAGCGAAGAAAGCTAACCTTCATAATAGGAAGTTAGAGACTGCCGTATCCATTTCTGTGATGCCAAAAACGATCGTAAAGAGGATAGTTCAATCTTCATTACTGAGGAGATTCGGCCAGCGGAAGCATTACAAAGAGTCGTGATGTGAATCACACAAGCGGTGTTCTCTACGTGGTAAGCCGCTGAATTCATTCGGATTAACGAAGAAAGTGGTTTATGAGAACGAAGAGTTCAACTTGCTTCAGGCCGCACTTGATATCGAAGATGGACTTTGACAGCCCTTTAGATATAATAAGGTGATTGTAGCTACTGATGCCGACGTTGATGGCATGCATATCCGTTTATTGATACTAACTTTCTTCCTACAATTCTTTCCTGAGCTCATAAAGAAAGGCCATGATACGTACTTCAAACGCCACTTTTTCGCGTAAGGAATAAGAGAACAAAAGATTAAAACAAACAAGTGATAGCCGAAGCCGATGCGCGTATGGATAAGAAAGAAAAGAAATCAGACTTTATTACGCTGTATTGCTATACGGAAGAAGAACGACTTAAGGCTATCAAAGACTCGGTCCAGACCCTGAGATTACGCGTTTTAAGGGGATTGGGAAGATTAGTCCCGACGAGTTTGCACACTTTATAGGGCCCGATATGCGTTTAGAGCAGGTGACTTTGCATAAGAACGATCAGGTGGGAAACTCTTAGAGTATTACATGGGCAAGAATACGATGGAGCGACAGAACTTTATCATCGACAATCTTGTTGTTGAAGAAGACCTTCCTGACATTGATTCCTGAACCTTGAATAAAGTTCTTATGTCGTGAAGCCATGCGTAGAATAAAAATAAATCATAATGAAGAAAGAACTATATAAAACCGATTGCACTCATGCATTCTTTATGGAATGACATGGGTGATTTTGTTTTTACTTTTATCGTTTCTCAGTCGATAAAAAGGCACAGCAACTGAATTTTTGGATACAATCGCCGATGCGCAAAATAGTGCTTGCTGAGATGGCCATTACAAATCTCTATGTCGACAGTGTCGATGAAAAAGAAGCTTGCAGAAGATGGTGATTCGTGGCATGATTGAGCAGTTAGACCCTCATTCTTCCTATTCAACGGCGAAAACTAAGGAAATGAACGGAGCCACTTCAAGGGTCGTTTGAAAGGCATTGGCGTGCAATTTAATATGGTGAAAGATAGCTTTTAGTCATTCAACCCGTAGTAAATGGTCCATCAGAACGTGTCGGAATCTTGGCCGGCGACCGCATTGTGAGTGTCAACGATACAGCCATTGCAGGCGTAAAGATGTCAAAAGAAGACATCATGAAACGCCTTCGTGGGGGCTAAGGGGTCAAAAAGTCAGACTGGGGAGTTGTGCGCCGTGGCATTGCTGGTATACTCAAATTTACCGTTGTTCGCGATAAGATCCAGTGAAAACTCTTGATGCTGCTTGCATGATTCGCCCTCATGTGAAAGTTATATCCGCATAGGAAGTTTCATGCGTAACCACGTATAATGAGTTTATGAAGGCAGTCAAACATTGAAGGCTTCTGGTATGAAAGATCTCATTCTTGACCTTCAAGAGAATGGCGGGAGGCTATCTGATGGCAGCCGTACAGATTGCAAACGAGTTCCCGCATAATCAGCGATTTGATTGTCTATACGCAAGGACGTAAGGTGCCACGCAGCAGGACTATTGGCCGATGGTAGTGGCAGATTACTGATGGAAAGGTGTTTGTTCTCATCAATGAATATACTGCTTCAGCAGCTGAAATCGTTACGGGTGCAATACAAGATCAAGATCGTGCATAGTGGTTGGCCGCCGTTCATTTGGTAAAGGCGCCTTTCAGCTGACCCATAGACCTCCCTGATGGCAGCATGATTCGCCTCACTATAGCACATTATTTCACTCCTTCTGGTCGCTGCATACAAAAGCCTTTACAAGAAAGGGGATGCCATTGACTACGCTTATGGACATTGAAAAACGCTTCGAACATGGCGAGCTTTATAGTGCCGACAGCATCCACTTTGCTGGATTCTTTGAAGTATTACACGTGCGACAGCACCGCGTTGTCTATGGCGGTGGAGGCATTATGCCAGAATGTTTTTCGTGCCGCTCGACGACACAATAGCACAAAAATTTCTTTGCGTCAGATGGCTGCACGCAGCTATATCATCAACGCTAATCTCAAATACATTGACGTCAATCGGAAACAGCTGAAGAAGCAGTTTGCAACCTTTAATGACTTTAATGCACGCTTGAAGTACCCCACTCGTTGATTGACGACGTGTCCAGGCGGCAGAAAAAGACAAGATTAAGCCTAAGGATCAGCAGGAGTTGCAGGCCACATTGCCTCAACTTCGACGACAACTCAAGGCACTTATCGCCCGAGATGTATGGGATATGAGTGAATATTTCCAGGTAATCAATGAAACAAAACCCCCATCGTGGTAAAGGCTGTCAGACTGCTAAAAATAAACATGATTCAATATTTATAACGCTCTATTTCTATAGCAATGAAGCTCAAATTCAAGTTTTATCACCTGCTGTTCATTACCGCTTTTTCGGTAACGATATTCTCTCGTGTCACTCAGGGCAGCAGAACGCACGGCAAACAGCCGATGCTATCGAGGACACGGCATCGAGTAAGGAAGCTTATTTCCGTACGATGACCAAGATAGCTTTGGTGCAAAAATACCTTAAAGGTGAGACGCAATCGAGCTTGGAATATGCCTCATATTGCCCTCGGACGTTCTATCGAAGAGCGATTCCAAAACTATAGGAAGCTTTATGCGTTGGCTTTCCTTATTGGTATCAACAAAGCTAACACTTGAGAGTCACGATGATGCCATGCCATATTTCCGCAGAGCCATAAGCATTTTCAACTCCATGCCCACACCAAAGAACCAATGGAATGGCTTATATCAAAAGGTGTACACACTGCTCAACACGGAGCTTATGATGCAAAACGCGGGCAAATATGACGAGGCTTTGCGCCTGCTTCCTGACTTAAATCGGTCTTTTCGGCTATTGGCGGAGTGCCCAGATACGGCATCTGTAAAGGCTGGGGCTAACAGTACCTTCGGATTTATGCCTCGTTCGGCGTTCAAATTAGCGAAGTCCAGTGAGACAACTATCCTTGAATTGCAACAACGGCAGCAGCAAGCCGAGCTGAAAACCATGCGTATTGCCCTCATCATGGGTGTCGTTATCTTGTTGCTTCTCATCTTTATTGTGTTCAGAATTGCGCGTTATAACCGCATCATCACACGTAAGAATGAGTCGGCAGTAGATACAATCAACCGACTGCTTCAATATCGACAGGCCTTGATAACTGAACGTAGTCAGCACGAGCAAAAAGGTCGAAACACAGGCCGAAGTGAAAGAAGAAACTGACACAACGCAGCCAGTTGAGGAGAAGGAAGAACCCGAAATTGATGCTGACCGCGAGCTTTTCAGTCGCATTTCCAATGTCATCATGAGTCGCAAACTGTTTCGAAACCGAAACTAACTCGTGAAGATATCATCAACGAAGTATATGTTCCACACACACAAGTTCGCTCAACTCCTTTACCCGATATGCCGGAATGAGCTTCACGAAGTTCATCAATGATCTTCGTTTGGAGTATGCGTGCAGTTGCTTTCGAGATAGTCCCGACTACACCATTGAAGCCATTGAGAAGAATGTAGCATGCCTATTGCCCAAACGTTCTATAGAAATTTCTCTGATAAATTTGGTGTAACACCATCTGATTTCCGTACGCTTTCACAGAAAAAAGATAGGGAAAACCAGGAGAAATGAAAAATTGTGAGAACAAAAAACCCTCTAAACAAAGGGAAAATGAAGATTTGTGAGAACATGTGAACATTTGTGATACTTTTATAGTTGCAGTTATTTATACCTTTGCATCGAAGGTTTAAGTTTTAGACTATTAAGTACTCAACTTTGTAAATTGCAACAACCCGTGAGGGCAAATGTTATTTCATTTTTCGCATTCAAAAATTATTTGTTTAGAGAGTTATAATGAATCAGGTTCCATCATGATGATTTTTGGTTTCATAACCAAAAACTTCTGAAAGAGCAACATGATGGATATTATAGAAAAATATGCGGCCTGTTGAAGGTCGCATATTTTTGTTTTTAAAGCTTGGTTGTGCTGAATGATAAGAAGACAAGCTACAACACGCAGGCTCACTTCATTCAAACAAAAGTGTGTTTTATTCTTTATTGTTTTTCTTCTAAGGCTTTCAACATTGCCAAAGCTTTGTTTTCATTGGCCTCCATTAATTCGCGTTCACCGGTCCTTTGTCATTAATGCCACAAAGATGCAATATGCCATGGATGATGACACGATGGAGTTCGTCTTCATATTCCTTTCCAAATAATTCGGCATTCGACTTCACTGTGTCTCATGCTTATCACGAGATCGCCACTCACAATGTCGTCTTCGTCATAGTCAAATGTAATGATGTCGGTGTAATAATCGTGCCAAGATACTCGTTGTTCACCTGTAGTATCTTTGCATCGTCAACGAACATATAGCCTATATCGCCCACTCTTTCGCCCATAGGTTGCTGCAACTTGCTTTATCCATCGGTTGATAATGCGTTTCTTTAGCTTAGGCATTGCGACGCCATCTGTGTTGTATGTAATCATAACATTGAACTTGTTTATCCTTATTTACCTTATTTTCGTTTTGGTTTTGCCACCCATTCGCCGGCATCTTTGCCAAAGAAGTGTAGCTCTCTCACCAGGAACTGCTGGATGCTTGATAGCGAAGGATCGGCAAACAACAGTATGGTTTCAACACCACTCAACTGCCGATTGACGTCCGCTTGCTCGCGTTCATACTCATAATCTTTTACCGATCGCACGCCACGCACAATGAAATGTGCACCTTCTCTGCGTGCCATGTCAACCGTAAGGTCGCTGTATGACTTTCACGGTGACGCGCTCTTCGCCGGCATAAACGGCTTTAATGGCTGCCACACGTGCCTCAATTTCTTCGCTCGTATGCTTGAGTTTGCTGACTGCAACGGCAATAACGAGGTGGTCGAATAGGGGAGTGCACGGTCAATCAATGTTCTGATGACCGATTGTAAAGGGGTCAAACGTGCCCGTAAAGAGTGCTATCCGCTTTTCTTTTTCCATCATTTGCAAAATTAATATATTCTTACTTCAAATGCAAATGTTTTGGTTTGGAAATGAAAAGAAAGCCGAAGCCTTAGGCCCATAGCGAAAGAAGGAGAGGGAAACAAGGTCGAAACAGCCAGCCCCATAGCGAAAGAAGGAGAGGAAAAGAAAGTCGAGAAACCTGTCCCTCTCCAAGGAGAGGGTAGAATGCTTAGGAAATGGAGGGTAAAAGGGGCGCAACTTGGGGGCAAGCTTTTGAGATGTGTGAAGCCATTCCATGGCTTTCGATGTTATGATTTGCGCCATTTCACTGCACAAAAATGGCGCAAATTACAGCGTAAAATGAGGGAGATTAGCGCATCGTTTGCCGCAAATGGCGGTGATGTTCATAAGGAACAGGGTAACACCTGAAAGACAATATCTGCCATCAGCCTGCCAACGGCGTTTGCCTTGCTTTTTCTTAGGTCACAAGGCAGCCTTTGCCATGCCACGCCTGCTATCGAACCACCTTCGTAAAAGCTGCCTTTTTGTGTCGTGATTTTCACGATATATAGGCCACGCGGAAGGGCAATGGCCACGTGGTTTTGGCCTTTTATGTCTTTGTTTGCTACCAGGATGCCGCTCGGATGATATACACTGACACGCTGCAATCCCTCTTGGCTCACCTCAAGCAGTCCGCCATTGAAGCGCACATCGGCTGCCTGCACCACCTCATCAATGCGGTCTGTCCCATTATCAGGATATTGATTGTAAGCGCCCATTGACGATAGACACGATGAAAGGCGCTACGTCTTCGGGCCAGAGATCAATGACCTTATCGCCTTGTTTGCCTGTCAATGTAAGCCGATAGTCACGATTATTGATGATTTTTAGGTCGCTTGCACGCAACCATCCGCTCATGATTTGTAAGGTGTTTGCCCTCATGGTTGAGGCTGATTGCATTCGGATTAGTTTTGAGATTGATGCTCCGTTTCCCTCGTCATCTACAAGTTGCAGCGTGATGGGGCCGGTATATTCGGCTTGTTCACGGCTGAATGCGATACACCCAAGCTTGAACAGCGGCGTTGTTCTCAGGTCAATTCTGTCTGCCGGAATAGCTTTTCTCCCGAGTTATCCTGCACAATTCCCAAGACATTGCTAAACAAAATGTTGCGTTGGTCGCGTTGTTCTACATTCACATGTGTAGGTGCTTGCATGTTGACGGAACGCACTATGCAAGTCTCTTGAGTATAGTCTTTGATGACACTAAGGCGCAATTCATAATCCCCCGGCGTGAGATGTTCAGGCAACGACAAAGGAAAGCGTTACGCGCGTTGTGGCAAACATCTCAAAGTCTACGCTCTTTTTCGGTGGTGAAAGTGGCTGCGGGCTGGCCATCGCTACCGATAAATTCGAGCCCTAACCACACCGTCAAAAGGCAGTGCATTGAGTTTGCGCAGCATGACATGGGCCGTGTTCTTCGCACCCGAATAAAGGGGCTTGTCAAACGTTGGGGCAGCCATGAGCTGGAAAGCCGGGGCAGTTGACGGCATTTCGAGATAAGAAATGTGGCCCGCTTCAACCTTAAAGACGATGCGTGGTGCCTTTTTTTCAGCTTTGTCCATGAACCGAAATCACCCGACGCGTGGTGTTCTGCAGGCAACGGCAGAAAGCGTATATTGTCCGTCCGGTAGGGCCCGAAAGTTTGAGTGGAATCGTTACATCTTCGTTGATAAGTGCACTGGGTGACATCTTGCCTCCATAGTCGGCAAAGCGCGAAACGGTGTATCCGCCTGCCTCATGAAAGGTTGATGGGCAGATGCGCACAGGCGAATCATCGGCCGAAAAGATGCCGATGCCGAGGTCACCACAAAAGGGTTGGCCGCTTTGATTGGTGAAATGATTAATCGTAATATGGGCTTCGGTGCCCGTAGTTATGGGAGGTGTCTCGGTGAAGTGCATGTCTCCTTCGATGGTAAAGGCTAAGTTTGGCGCACCTTCACGCAGTTGTTCGTCAATGGGAGGTGTGCCTTGACGATTTGGATGCACTGCCATGACCATGAGTTGTCTGTTGAACGCCAATGGTCTCCCATTGAATTCTTTTTCCTGAAGTGTTGAGGCTGAGCGCCGAAAGTGAATAAAATCCGTCGGCCTGTCCATCCCAACCGAAGTTCATGTGCACCATTCCGTTGCGGTCAAAAGCCGTCTGCTACCCACGCGTGTCCAGCCGCATTGTTCTTTGAATTGCCAGAGTATAGAGCGGAAAACCTTTCCGTAGCTCGCTCTGTACAATCTCCAAAAAGTGTGAAGTGCCTTCATCCTGCTTCGTAATCGTGGCTACATCATAGTCGAAATGATTGCGAAAGGCTTGTGCCGCAGCATAGTTTGAGGCGCTGCTTGCACCAGAGGTGTATTGCATAAATACCGAAATGCCGACATCATTCATGAGTTTTGCAACGGCATTGGCCTGTTGTTGTGTGTAAGACCCGTGCAGATAGTCGGGCAACATCTGTTTCCAAGCATATTCAGACGCCGCAAAGTTGGCCGTACGTTGCGTATGATCAAAGGCCACAGTATAAGTGTTCTCCCCCTGACCGCGCTTAGGCCATTGATGAAAATACATGAGTTGAGCCATTGCAGTGGCTACACATCCCGTGACATATTGGGTCTGTTGGTTATAGGGTTCACCCTGTCCCCAGTGTGATTTCAGCAATGGCGCAACTTCCTCATTGGTAGATGAGGCGACGAGGGCACGCGACTTCGTTTGTGGATATTGTTGAAGGGCGCGATAGACTTCGCGATATTGTTGTAACAAGAACTGCGCTTCAGGATTCAGTTTGGTGGTGTCGAGCGAACCTTTTGTGCTGTAAGCTAACACCTCGCCCATAACATCATCGGCCGAAACGATGACAAAGCCCTGCCCACGCTTGTCGTTATAGAGATAAAAAGGGGTGGAAGCAGCCGCAGAGGTAGCGCGAGTTGCGCGTGACTTTTTGTGTCACAACAGCGGGAGTAATGTATCGTTTGGCAATCTCCAATGCCTTGTTTTGGCGTAATTTCTTTGGCGAAACCATAGGCAGAAGAGCATAGCAATGCAAATAAAAGAGCCGTGAAACGAGGCGTTTGTCGAGGCTCAACGAAGGCTTTCAAGCGTCTTAGCATGATGTGTTGTTATATCTTTTTTTCGTCCGTTATAATGAAGTATCACTGCAAAGATAGGCCTTTCTTTTGACAAAGCCTCATGTAAACGTTTGTTTTTCAGTCTCTTTTAGAGGATAACCGAAAGGAAATGGGCAGAAGAACGGCTTGTTTTGACTGAGTGGATAGGGCCGAATGGCACAACAGCCACGCTGACTGAGCAGCGGCGAGTGGGCGAGATGAGCCTGTAAGCGCATTCAAACAAATGTCCCTCAACAAAGCAGTCATTGTGCCTGTCGAGGGACTTCGTACATAGATTTTATGCTATTTTTCGTCTAATTTCTTTCCGCTTGACTTACAAAGAGGTGAAAGCGGTGATCAAACCAAAGATAATACCCGGTGCATTTGCTAAGGCAAGAGCCCAATCGCGCTTCTCTTTGAAGAGACCATAACCAACCCACAATGTGCAGTTTATGGCCGCCATAAATGGTTGAATGAAGGCACCTTTCTGACCATGGAGGTTGTTATCAATCTGGGCGATATAGAAAATATACATCAAAACCGATGTCGCCATACCCACCCAACCTAAGTTTGTGAAGAACTTTTCTTTTGTCATAGTCTTTAAACTTTTAATGAATTATTCGGCAACGGGTTATTGTCAACACCGCAGCCCTTGTGCTTATAAAAAAATAAAAAAATGTTATCAATTTCTCCCGAATATATCCTTTGCTGCTGATAGAAACGAACGCATTGTTGTTGCATTCTGTGTTGCGTTAGCTGTCGGCAACCTACGCTTTGCGTGATGTGGCGCACTGTTTGTGCCTCTCTTCAAACTTGAATCTGTTTGCGCTTAGGGGCGAAACTCGTTAATCAGCGGTGCGGAGTGCGCGCCTTTCGGCTTGTAGCTGAATGTTGATTCCATTGAAATTGCGTATAAATCAACTCGTTATCACATCGCAAAATTACGAAATATATCTTGAATACTGCACACGATGAGCAATATATTTCAAATTAATCTTTGTCGGCTTACTTTTACTTTGTGTTTCACATCGTGGCCTGTAGTTCGGCCTTTGCCAACCTTCTCTTTCTTGGTTTCCTCTCCCTTTCTCCTTCTTTCAATAGGCAGAATCGCAGCCTTTTCAGCATTCATTTCATCCGTTTGCCTTTCTTCTTCTCACTTTTTTGGGTATATTTGCACAGCAATTAAAACAAAATCACAATCGAAATGACATCTACGATGCACCCAATAGAGACTTTCACCCCAGTTCGCGCAGCTAATCAGCGCGATGTTCTCTCGCTAACGCTTCCGCCATTGCGCCTGTTGCGTGTGGCCTTTGTGGGCGTTGGCGCTCGTGGTCGGCAAGCGGTGATGCGCTGGTGTCACATCCCCGGCGTCGAAATCGTGGCAGTTTGCGACAGCGTTAAGTCTACTGCAGAGGAAGTTTCGAGGCAAGTTGCACAATTAGGGCAAGCCGCGCCCCGCCGTCTTTAGTGGCGAATCAGCCTACATCGAACTGTGCCAACTGCCCGCCGTTAACCTCATCTATGTCTGCACAGACTGGCTTTCGCATGCGCCGATTGCCATCCATGCCATGCAAAACAGAAAGAATGTGGCCGTAGAAGTGCCTGCAGCGCTCTCCTTAAAAGATATCTGGCAGCTGATAGACACAGCCGAACGCACGCAACAACATTGTATGATGTTGGAAAACACCGTGTATGATGATTTTGAAATGGCGGTCAAGAAAAATGGCTAAAAAAAGGCCTGTTTGGTGAACTGATTCATGCGGAAGGCGGCTACGCGCACCCCATTGGAGACCGTTGGACGCCGTGGCGCATGGCTTATGCCCAGCAGAATTGTGGCGATGTTTATCCCACACACGGCATCGGACCAGCTTGTAAACTTCTGAACATGCATAAAACCGACCGCATGCACTATCTTACATCGATGCAGACGGATGCCTTCATAGGAACACAAATTTATCAAAAGGTGATGCAGACACCTTGCAGTTTCTTTGCCAATGGTGACCAAACGTCAACGACGATACGCACATTGAAGGGAAAAACTATTCTTATCCAGCACAATGTGATGAGCCCACGCCCATATAACCGTATGTTCCAGGTTATTGGAACGCAGGGTTATGCAGCCAAATATCCAACTCCGGAAATTATGCTCAGTCGCGAATCGGCCGCTAAAGTGGGCATAGACATTGATGAGAATAGTGTGTTGTTGAGTGCTTCGCAGATAGAAACGCTGCTCCGTAGCTATGCTCCCGACTTTCGCCCCGAGACAATAAACTTAGCCAAGCAGCTTGATCCACGTGGCGGCATGTCTTATTTCATGGATTTGCGATTGGCTCATTGTCTGCAACAGGGACTTCCCTTAGATATGGATGTTTATGATTTAGCGGAATGGTGTAGCATCGCAGAACTCTCAAAACTTTCTATCGAACATGGCTCAATGCCTGTAATGATTCCCGATTTCACGCGTGGCGCAGGTTTTGTCAGATAAAAACCACGCGTTTTAATCTTATCCTTCCGTAAACAATTAAAACGTCTCCACGTTTGCATTTATAGCGCAAACTTTATCAGATAAACCCCACGCGTTTAAAACTTATCCTTTTGTAAACAATTAAAACGTCTCCACGCGTGCATTAGTGGCGCAAGCTTTATCAGATAAAACCCACCCGTTTTAATCTTATCCTCTCGTAAACAATTAAAACGACTCCACGCTTGCATTAGTAGCACAAGCTTTTATCAAATAAAACCCACGTGTTTTCATCTTATCCTTTTGTAAATAATTAAAACGATTTTACGTTTGCATTAGTAGCGTAGGCTTTATCAGATAAAACTCACGTATTTAAAACTTATCCTCCCGTAAACAATTAAAACGTCTCCACGCTTGCATTTGTAGCGCAAGCCGAGCCTCTCTATCGTTGTTTTAAACTCTTTCGGCCGTGGCCGAAACTCAGAATTGCACGATATTTATATTTTCGGCCGCGGCCGAAATTCCCTTTCATGCACATTTCACCTTTTCGGCCACGGCCGAAACTTCCTTTTCAGCTTATTCCCATCTTCGGCCATGGCCGAAAATGATTTTCTCACGAAATGTGAACATCTTCCTCCTAAAAAAACACATTTAAAATAAAAAGCACTTGCAATAAATTCGCAAGTGCTTGAATTCAAAAGTGGACCAGATAGGGCTTGAACCTATG
>BNJV01001595.1_pt1 | contig 52499 bp, 59 predicted proteins | sample 8540591 | NCBI WGS metagenome assembly BNJV01 (sample SAMD00202457, study PRJDB9452) | human saliva metagenome | host: Homo sapiens | reverse complement strand
TTTTTTCAACTCCATAATTTCCACTTCCTTAAAAGTGAAAAAAATCGAAGCTGCAAGTCCCGCATCAATTCCTGGAATTTTAAATAAATCTCTAAAATGCTCCATATTTCCAGCTCCACCTGATGCAACTATTGGAATTGACAATTTTTTTGATAAAATTTCAAGTAATTCTAAGTCAAATCCATTTTTAACTCCGTCTGTGTCAATACTGTTTACAACAACTTCTCCAGCACCATTTTCCTGACCATTTACAAACCATTCTATCGCATCAATTCCAGTATTTTCTCTTCCACCTTTTGCAAAAACTTTGAATTTCCCATCAACTCGTTTTACATCAACTGACAAAACTACACATTGATCTCCATATTTTTTCGCAGCTTCTTCAATTAATTTTGGATTTCTTATTGCCCCAGAATTTGACGCTCACTTTATCAGCTCCAGCTTTTAAAACTCTATCAAAATCATCCAGCGTATTTATTCCACCGCCAACAGTAAGCGGAATAAAAATTTGACTTGCCACTTTTTTCAAAATATCTGTAAACAAGCCTCTTTCCTCAACCGAAGCCGTAATATCATAAAAAACAAGCTCATCAGCTCCCAGATTTATTGTAAAAATTTTAGCAAGCTCAACTGGACTGTCAACTTCTTTTTATCCCAGTAAAGTTCACACCTTTTCACCACTTTTCCCATTTCTCACATCAAGACATGGAATTATTCTTTTTGCAAGCATTCTTATACCTACTTTCTTTGTTAAATTTATTTATTTAGCCTATTATAAATTTTTCATACATAACTAAAAAAATGTTATTTACTAATTTCTAAAAACTTCCTTTCAAATCAAGATTTCCCGAATAAATCGCCTTTTCCTACAATTGCTCCATAAATATGATTTTTTTGTTAAGTTCTTTAATCTCATCTAAAAAAATGTAATTCCACCTGAAGCAATAATATCTGAATTGACTACTTTCGACAATTTTTCTATAAATTTTCAAGATTTGTTCCGCTTAACATTCCATCTTTTGAAATATCAGTATAAATTATTGTTTTTCACACCTATATCCGATAATTTTTTTGCAAAAATTCAACCGAGTTCAATTCTACAGTTTCAGTCCATCCTTTAACCGCAACTTTTCTCATCTTTTCGCATCTACAGAAACTGCAATTTTATCGCCGTATTTTTTTACCATTTCCTTCAAAAAAATTCTTCATTTTCAACGGCAATCGTTCCTAAAAATAACACGGTTTACTCCCAATTCAATATTTTTTTTATTCTTTCTTCATCACGGATTCCACCACCAACTTGAACAAAAAAATCACTTTTTTTCAACCAATTCTTTTATAACCTCATAATTTTTTTGTATTCCCATCTTTTGCCCCATCCAAATCCACAATATGAAGATTTTTTTGAATTATTTTTTTATTAAAAAGTCCAAAAACTTCAACAGGATTTTTTTAAAAAAATACTTCCACTTGGTTATAATCCCCTTGTTTCAATCTAACTGCCTGTCCGTTATGTAAATCTATCGCTGGAAAAAAATTTCTATCATTGTTATTTTTCTCCTTTTTATTTTTTTAAAATTTTTTTATCATTTGTTAAAACTTTGAAATTTTTAATAATAATATTTAAGATAAAAAAACTCTTTTATTGAATTTTTTTATGTTGTTACTTTTACAATAATTATTTATTTTTTTAAAAATATCAATCAAACATATTTATTTTTTTAAATTTTCTTCAAACAATTTTTTTATTATTATAGAAATCATTTTTTTATTTGCCCTTTGCCAACTCTGATTTTTATAAACCAATTCTGATACTTACTATAATCTAATATTTCTTTATCAGGCTTATTTTTTTCCTTCAAAAATTTTTTTATAATAAAAATCAATTGCATCCTGTGTACGATTCTCATTTAAATAGAAACTTATTGCAAACCATCCCATTGTTAATTTGTATGCCCAAGCCTGTTCATCAGAAATATGTGACTCTTCCGTTTTTTTCTTATCATCACACATTTTCATAATAGAATTTAAAGCTTGCAAGTGCTGTTTTTTTCATCTGTTTGCATAACATTCCAAATTGCATCCTCTCCTATTGTATATGTTACAGCAATTCTAGTAATCAAATAATCTGGATATTTTTTTCTTTAAGTATTTCATAATTTTTTTATTGTAAGAATCAAAAATCTCCCTTGTTGGAATAATACATATTTGAAAAAAACAATTTCGACACTTCATAAGGATTATATTTTTTTCATATCGTTTTTAAATTATTTAATTTCTCTGCATCACTTTTTTTCCAAGTGCATTATAAATATTTATCAAGTTTTTCTGACAGAACAAAATTCTTCTCATTCTTTTTCAACAATTCTTCAATCTTTAATGCCAATTTTTTTACTTTTTTTCTCTGTCAGGTTCACTCACTACATTAGGCATTTCCTTATCCAGTTCTATTGTTTTTTTAATATTATTTCTTGAGAAACTCCTAATTTTGATAAATCCTGACTTATCATCTCGCTTCGACTTTTTCGCATTCAAATTCACTATTGCAAAAAAATACTCATCAATAATATTATCTTCTTCATAAATACCTCTTTCTCAATTAATCAAAACCAATTAAAAATGAATAAATTAAGTAAAAATAATCACAATGTTATTTTTACTTTTGCTAATTCACCCCAATTTTTTTCAATAATTTCAATCCAGTATCTCCAGATTTTTTTCAGGATGAAACTGCATTCCATAAACATTTTTTTATTTTTTTACAATTCCAGGAAATTTTTGTTCCATATTCTGAATATGCAACAATATTTTTTTCATATCCGTTTTTTTGCAAAAATATGAATGTACATAATACACATATTCTTCATTTTCAACATTCACATTTTTTTCAAAAATTTTATCATTTCTAAATTCATCATTTATTTTTCAAGTTGTTCCATCCCATATGAGGTATTTTTCAAATCAGAATTTTTCTGGAATATATTTTTTTATTTCCTCAACAGTTCCTTTTTATAAGTCCAAGTCCTTCAAATTCACCGTATTCATAACTTTTTCTCAAAAAAAGCATTTGCATTCCAAGACAAATTCCTAAAAAAACGGTTTCCCATTCTTCGCTTCATCTACCAAAAATATCTTTTTAATCCCATATTTTTTTCAAGATTAGAAACAGCATCTCTAAAAGCCCCCCACTCCTGGCAAAAATTATCCCTTTCGCACTTTTTAATCTCTTCAACATCATTAGTCAGTTTTGTATCAAGTCCAACATAATTTAATGAAGATAGCAAAGAGAAAAGATTACCCACTCCATAATCAATAACTGCGATCATAGTTTAAACTTCCTTTCTTTATACTTTTTATTTTTATTTTTTTTGATAAATTTAAATCTTTTTACTTACTTAAATTATATCAAAAAAATATATTGTTGCAATTAAGAAAAAAATTTTTTTCATAAATAAAAAGGCCCCATTTTTTTATGAGACCTTTTTTTGCTCCCCTGCCAAGGAACATAATTTTACATTATTTTTTTATACAATGTCAACTATTCAAAAAAATTTTTAGTTTTTTTCACAACTTTATATTTCACTTTAACTCTTTTTTTCCAAAAAAATGCCATTCCAATATTTACAATTTCTTTTTACTCCACATTCCTTTAATAAAAACAGGATATTTTTTTATTTTCAATTTGACTCAATGCTTCTTCTGCTCTTTTTTTCAAGCTCTTCTTCAGTTTTAGAAACTTTAAATTCAAATATATATCCAACATCTCTTTTTATTTATTGGATTTAAAAGCTAAATCATTTCTTCCATAGCCAGTTTCATTATTTGATAAAACTGTGTACTCATTATCAAGATACAACATCATTCCTAAAATAAAAGTATGATACGGTTTTTCTGTTTTTAGAAGTATCATGATAACTCATTGACACTAAAAAAATATTTCATTTAAAAAGTTCTTCAAATCTGTCAAAACTCAAAGTTTTTAAATGCTTTTTATCATTTCTCTAAATCTGCTAAAACCTCCTAAATTTTTGAACAAACATATCTTTAAAAAAATGTTTTAACTTCATAATTTGGTAATTTTAAAAGCATATTCATTCATAGCAATTTTTTTCTTCAACAGTCAAATACCCTCCAAAAAAAGTAATAACTGCCAAACTTCTTGTGGATCTTTCAATCTATCCATATTCGATGAAGCCATTACCATTTGCTCTGTTGTCCCATTATTGAATAAATCTTTTAATTCATCAAATAGATCTTTATCAGCATTTTTCTATTGCTGAATGAATAAGCCTGTTATCTGATGTATTTATCCAGTAAACGTTTATTTCTTTTCGTTTCAAGATAATTAAGAATACTCCACGGATTATAAATTTGAATATTTCCAAACTTATATCCATTATACCATTTTCTCACTTTCCTCAATATTTTGATCTCAATCCATAATATTTCAAGGCATTTCTTTCACTTCATGTGTCCAATCAATCCAAAAACTGTCTGCATAAACTCATTATTCAAGAACAGTATAAACAGATCAAATTATTGATCCAGAAAAAAATTCCCTTCTTTTGCTACTCTAAGTATCCCAGTCACAACTGCAAATTGCAAATATTCATTATCTTTCAATGTATTTGAATAAAAAAACTTTTAAAAAAATCTTCGTGACTTTTCATAATATCCTTCGTTCCAAGCACTTGTCATTGGAGTGTCATACTCATCTATTAAAATTATAACTTTTTTTACCGTAATATTCATATAAATATCTTGATAAATTCTTTAATGAATTTTTCCCAATCTGCATTATCCTTATCTTTTTGAACATATGTTTACAAAATCTTCAAATCAAATTCATCTAAATTTCTCTTTTAAATATATTGAAAATTGTTTCATACAATGATTTTACAAATGAGATTCTTAATATTAAAAAAACTATCCTCCCAATTTTTCTGCCTCGGCATTTCTCAGACTTATAAAATTACAGGATTTTTGTCCTTGATTTTTCCATATACTCACTTTTTTTGAAATATACAAATTATCAAATAATTTTCTATTTTTCCTCTGCATTTCTAACATCAAAAAAATACTTTTAACATAGACAAATTTAAAGTTTTTCCAAATCTTCTGGGCCTTGTAAAAAGTTTAACTTTTTGATAAATCTTCCAACAAATCTTCTATGAACTTTGTTTTATCGACATAATATCCGTTTTTCTTGTATAATTTCCTTAAAATCAGAATTTCCAATTGCTAGTCCCTTTTTTTCTTTTTTTTTCATAATTAATCCCTACTTTCCCTTTAATTACTTAAATTATATCAAAAAAAATTTGACATTACAATGAAAAATCACTTCTCACTTTTTCTTTTTCTTAAAAAAATCTAGAATCGTCTTCTTATGTTCTCAAATAAAGTTAAAGATTCAGATTCTAACTCTTTTTCCATTTTTTTCTCCTTGTCTATTGCATAATCTTTTTTTACTAGTATTCGTTTTATTTCCCAAATTTCAATATTTTTGTCTTTTTATATTTTTTTCTTCTTTATATCTATCGCTTTTTTTATATTATTTATAATATCCTCAAAGTATTCGTTCTGTTTTTTTGTTATTTCAAAAAGTTTTTCCAAAATAAATTTTCTCATCTTTTTTTATTTTCCAATTCAGAATAAAAATAATGCTTCATCTTCCCTAAATTTTTAACCATTTTTCTTGAAAATTTTTCTAAATTGCTATAATAATGTCTAGGAAAGCATGTTTCACCATAATCTACATATTCATCTCCCATTAAATCATGTAATTCAGTATACTTATCATTCATTTTTTTATTCTCTGTTTCGTATTCTTCTTTTGACTTTCTCAATTGATCAAAAGATAAACTTTTTTTTGTTTTTTTTAATTTTATAGCTAACTCCATTAATTTTTTTATTTTTCTTATTATCTTCTTCTCTATAAAAATTCATACAAATTCGTATTAAAAGCCGTATTTTCTTTCTAAATCATCAAGAAAAGAAATATTGTTTTTCCCAAACAGCATCCCAACTTTCATTATTTTTTTCTAATAATTCGCTACTTTTTTTCAGGGAAAATTATCAATTATAAATTTTTTTAAGCTATACCTTTTTGAATTTTTCTTCATACCTATTTTGATATTTAGTAGTCGTATCATTGTTATAAATATCAATTTTTTTATTTCTTCTAATTTTTTTCTAGTACATACTTTTTTTAAAAATCATTTTTCAGAATTTGTATTTGTAAATGAATTTATTGAACACAACAAAGAAATCAATCCTACAAACATAACTTTTGTGATTTTCATTAAATTAATTCTCCTTCTTTCTTTCTTTCTTTCTTTTCAACCTCTTCAAATACCCCTTCTTGTCTTCCAAAATCTTCAAACTTTCTCGAGCCTTCTGTATCGTCTTATTATGAACCCAAACATCCAATCTATTATTTTCTAAATAAATCACCGCATAATCCCACTGTTTTTGCAAGTGCTGTCGCAAAAAACCAGGCAACTACCATTTTCACATAATACTCTTCAGAATGAATATTCGCTACCATTTCCAAATATTCCTTTTTTTAAAGTCTTCATCCAAAAAAATGCGTCATCAACATTTCTACACCAAACCTACAAGTATAAGTTTTTATCCGATTGAGACCATTCCTTTATTTTTTTCAATCAGTTCTTTTTTTATGCTTTTTAAAAAAATTTTTTGGAGAAATCGTATCACAAACTGCCCAATTATCAATAAATGGCAAAAATTATCAAGCAATTCAATACAGTTCTCAAAAATCTTTTGCTCTCTGAAATAATTGCTCCATGCAATAAATTCTCATCGTAATATTTATGTGGCAAACTCCTTCAAAAAAATCTTCATATTCATTATTCTTTACCAATTTTTTTAGCCAATTTTCTTATTTCAGGAATTCTCACTCCGATAATTGTATCCTCCGATACATTTGGCGTCAATTTACTTAAAAAAATTTCATGTATTCTTTATCTTGAAGTGAAAATAATTCTTTTTTTGTATTTCCATTTTTGAACTCTCCTATTCAAGTTTTCACTTATTATCCATTTTTTTTCATTTGTTACTTCTGCTATTTTATCATGTGTATTCTCATCAATTTCTATTTTATTAAAGTATGTGACATAAAAAATCATTTTGAATAGATAAAAATTAGTTGTAATAAATTTGATTAAACCAAAAACTCCCTTAGTCAGAAGGAATTTCGTCCCTATATTTTTCATCAATACTCACAGCTTCTGCCAAGGCCCTAGCAACTCCCTTAAAAATTGACTCAATTATATGATGTGAATTTTTTTCCTGCCATATTCTTTATATGCAATGTCGCATTTCAAATGCCGTGTAAATCCAATAAAAAAATTCTTCTACCAATTCAGTATCAAAAGTTCCTACTTTTCTCAGTCGGAATATTTACATCAAAATTCAAAAAAATATCTCCCACTCAAATCAACTGCAACCAATGTTAACGCCTCATCCATTGGCAAAAGAAAGTTTCCCATATCTCTTAACACCTTTTTAAATCTCCCAAAAGCCTCATAAAAAAACATTTTTCCAAGCGCAATCCCAATATCTTCCGTACTGTGATGATCATCAACTTGTGTATCTCCATCACAATAAACCTTCAAGTCAAATCTTCCATGCTTCGCAAACAAGTCAAGCATGTGATCCAAAAATCCAACTCCCTGTATTATTCTCATATTTTCCCAGTTCCATCAATATTCAATTCAACTTTTTATTTTTTTGTTTCAAATGTATTTCTTTCAATTTTAGATTTTCTCATAATTTTATCCTTTCATTGCAAATTTATTTATAAATAGTATAATCTATTTTTTTCTCTTTTTTTCAAGATTAAACAAAAAAACAAGAAATTTATTTTTGACATATTAAAAAAATCGTGGTATAATTTACTGGATAATTTAACGTATTTTAAAAATATAGGAGGTGAAAAATATGCTTTATGATGATGCTAAAAAAATGTACTTTATGCTGAAGAAAGAGCTGAATTTTTTTATAAGAAAATTAGGTTTTGATTTTTGATAAAATTGATAAAAAAATGAAATAATTTTTTTCTTCTAAATAAAGAATTTGAAAGAGCAATTACAGAAAGAGAAAGCAAATTTTTATGATAGTTCCGAATGTCTACGTGTATTGTGTGGATATTTGTATTGTCTAGGAGATATTTCTGATGTTTCCGTTACTAGAAAAAAAGTAAAAATATGATATTGATATGGATGTTGGAACTATGATTGATGGCGAATGGATTGATAGCTTGAAAAAAATGGTGGGATAGAAGATAAATATACTCAGACAAGAAAAGAAATTATAGAAGGTTTTTGTAGATTACTACAAGTTTTTTTATAATTTATGAAAGTATTAAAATTACAGATTTTCAGCAAAAAAAGATTTATTTAATAACAAAAAACTTAGCAAGGGGCATTGAATTTCCCTTGTCAAAAATAAAAAACACTAGCACTAATAAGTCATTGATATAAATCTTCAAATCAAAAATTTTTTTCCCTTTGAAAAAAATAATTTCTTCCAATTTCTCAATAAAAATCCCCATTTCCTCATCCGTTCCCAATTGTAACCCTCAAATAATTATCAATTCTATCTTTTTGAAAAAAATATCTTACTAAAACTCCATTTTCTTTTAACTGTTTGTACAAATCACCTGCATAAACATCTTTATGTGAAATAAAAAAATAAAAATTAGCACTTGAATTTAATACTTTAAATCCTAACTTTTTTTCAATTTTTTTCAGATGTTTTCTCTCTAGTTTGAATAATTTTTGGCATTAGTTTTTTTCAAAATATTCGTTATCTTTAAAAGATTCAATTCCAACTTCAATTGAAATTCTATCAATTGTGTATGAGTTAAATGAAAAATTTTTAATCTATTCAATCCTTCAATTATACTTTCACAACCAAGTGCATATCCAAGCCGTATTCCTGCCATTGAACGTGATTTTTGAAAATGTCTGAACAACAAGAACGTTATCGTATTTATTTATTAATTTTTACAGCACTTTCTGCACCAAAGTCAACATATGCCTCATCAACGATAATTAACTGATTTGGATTATTTTTTTACTATTTCTTCAATTTCATCTAGTTTCAAAGCAATTGAAGTCGGTGCATTCGGATTTGTAATAATTATATGTCCATCCAATCCAAAAATATTTCTGAATTTCAATTTCAAAAATTATCATTTAATGGAATCTTGATTTCCTTCACATTAAACAAATCAGCATAAACTGGATAAAAAAACTATATGTAATATCTGGATAATACACTTTATCTCCTGCATTAAAAAAATGTCATAAAAAAATAAATGCTAGAATTTCATCCGATCCATTTCAATAAATACTTGCTTATGTGTAATTTTATCATTTATTTTATTAGAAAAAAATATTCAGCGATAACCTTTCTAAGCTCTGTTACATCTGGATCTGGATATAGTTTTCAAATCTTCCAAATTCATAGATTCTATTTTTTTCTATAACTTTTTGCTGATGGCGGATAAGGATTTTCATTTGTATTAAGTTTAATATATTTTTTTGTCTTTTTGGTTGTTCACCTGGTGTGTAAGGCTCTATTTCTTTTTATTTTTATCACTCCAAAAATTTGCTCATTGTAACTCCTCCTTTTAAAGTACTTTAAAAAAATTCAAGTGTGTTTAGAATAATTTGTGTAAACTAATAGATAACTCTATTAAATTTCAATACTTTGCTGTTTTATTCAAACAAAAAAATTTTTTTACACTCACTTTAAAATTTCTATAAATTTTTTTAAAAATTTTTTTATTTAATAAAAATATTCTTAATTTTAATCATCAAAGTCATTTTCTGCATTTTTTTAAAAATTATTTTTCCAAACTTTTTGTAATTTCATTTATAAAATAGTCATAATCAAAAATCAAATTGCCATTTTCCATTGACTTTTTCAATTTCCATTTCCATAGTGTCTTCATTATAATCTGAATTTTTTTATTTCTTCTTTTATTTTATTTTCAAAAATAGTTATAGAATTTATCAATTTTTACTTTATTAATTTTTTTCAAAATGTTCAGTTTCTTTGCTTGTAATACCAGATTCTTTAAATGTTTCATCAAAAAATTTCATCAACATCAATATCATCCAAATCTTTATATCTAACTAATACATTAACTTTAGCTTTATTTTTTTCTAAAAAATGAAATTTCTTTAACAGAAATCTCCATTTTGTTAATTTCATTAAAAACCATTTTGTGCTAAAAATACCACTTAATTTTCTTAAAAAAATTCTTTTTAATGCCTGTTGTTGATTTTTTTGGAACATCCTTTATTATGTTATCAATCAAATCGTTCAGATATTCATTGTAAAGTTTTTTTGACTTTTCCATTATAACTTTTTTTCCCTCATTGTTATATTTTTGAAATAATCTTATCATTAATAATTTTTTTCAATCTCTTTACTATCTCTATCTGCTTCACTTTGGGAAATTTTAATCCCATTTTTTTCACATAAACTTCATAATTCTGCTGTGCCATTCCTAACGTTCCTAAAATAAATAATCCCAGTAGTATTTTTTTCATTTATCCTCCCATTATTCTGTTATTAGTTTTTCATTTTAGTTATTTTTTTAATTTTCAAAAAAATCTTAGGTTTTTATTTTCTATTCAAAAAAACTTTCTAATTTTTACAAATTTTTTTCTTCTCTGAAACAAAAAAATTCCAATGTTTTTGAAAAAAAGCCTGAAAAACTAGAAATTTATAATTTTCATCTATCAAAAAAATTATTAAAAAAATCTGTTTTCAGACAAATCAAATTATATTTTTTTATTTCTCAAATCTTTTTAGAAACTGAACGAGCATGTGCTGTAAGTCCTTCATTTTCAGCAAATTTAATTACTTTATCTTTAACTTCTTCCAATCCTTGTTTAGAATAATAAATAAATGAAGATTTTTTAATGAAATCATCTACTGATAAAGGTGATGAAAATTTAGCTGTTCCACTTGTTGGTAATGTGTGATTTGGACCTGCCAAATAATCTCCAATTGGTTCAGGTGTATTATGTCCCATAAAGATTGAACCTGCGTTTTTTATTCTTGGCAATAATTCAAAAGGATTGTCTACTGCTAATTCCAAATGTTCTGGTGCTATAAAATTACTTACAAAAACTGCTTCATCCATATTTTCTACAATTATAATTCTACCTTGAGTTTCAATTGAAGTTCTAGCAATTTCTTCTCTAGGTAATTCCTTTAGTTGTTTTTCTACTTCTACTGCTACTTCATCTGCTAATTTTTGTGATGTTGTAACCAATATACTAGCTGCTAATTTGTCGTGTTCTGCTTGTGATAATAAATCTGCCGCTGTATGAACTGGATCTGCACTTTCATCAGCAATAATCAATACTTCACTTGGCCCAGCTATCATATCAATTGAAACTTCTCCGTAAACCATTTTCTTAGCCATTGCAACGTAAATATTCCCTGGTCCACCAATTTTATAAACTTTTGGAATAGTTTCTGTACCATAACTAAGAGCGGCTATTGATTGAGCTCCACCTACTTTAAAGATTCTATCAACTCCAGAAATTTTCGCAGCAACTAAAAGAGATGGTAAAATTGATCCATCTTTTGTTGGAGGTGTTACCATTACGATTTCTTTACATCCTGCAATTTTCGCTGGAACTGCATTCATTAAAACAGTTGATGGATAAGCAGCTGTACCTCCTGGAACATAAAGCCCAACTTTTTCAATAGGATTAATAACTTGCCCCAAAACTACTCCATTTTCCTGTCGTATTAAAAAATCATTTCTAACTTGTTTTTCGTGAAATTTTTTAATATTATCGTGAGAATATTGAATAACTTCCAGCAATTCCTTATCAATCGTATCAAAAGCCTTTTTAATTTCTTCTTCTGTAACTTCCAAATTTTCTAGTTTCACTCCATCAAATTTTTCAGTATATTCAATCAAAAGCCTTATCTCCTCTAGCTCTAACATCTTTTAAGATACTTTCCACAGTTTCATTTACATCATCATAAGAAAAATTGACTTCTAGCAAGTTCCTTTTCCAAATCAACATCTTTTTGAATATTTTATAGTTTTAATCATAACAGATCACTCCATTTCATTTTTTTATTTTATTGTACAATCTATGATAAAACTAAAAATAATACTTATAAAAATTTCTTTTTATACTTTTAACAATTTTTTTCTATTTCTTCATTTTTTTAAATCTATAGCTTGACTTATTAGCAATAAATCTAGCACTTATATCTTCAATAGTTTTCAATACTTTCAAGTTATTTTCCTTTAAAGTTGTTCCAGTTTCAACAATATCCATAATTACATCAGAAAGTCCCAAAATTGGTGCTATTTCAATAGAACCATTTAGTTTTATAAGTTCCACATCTCTATTAATTGAATCAAAATATCTTTTTTTGAAACATTTAAATATTTTTGTCGCTACTACCAATGGTCTATCAAAATTTTCCTTAAAATTCACAGGCCCCGCAATTGCAAATTTACATTTACCAAATCCCAGATCCATTAGCTCATAAATATCAGGATTTTCCTCAAGTAGAACATCTCTTCCCACAACTCCAATATCTGCACTTCCCTTTTTCAACATAAACCCCCAACATCTGACGGTTTTACCAAAAAGAAACCTAACATTTTTTTCTCGATTTTCAAAAATCAGTTTCCTATTATCTTCCTTTATTTCTGAACTTTCATAACCTATTTTTTCAAATAAATCATATACTTTATTTCCTAATCTTCCTTTAGGAAGAGCAATATTTATCATAAAAAGCTCCTTTCATTCTTTCATTCTTTACATTGATTTTTCATTAAGTGAACTACTCCCTTTTTAGAAGCGGGAGCTTCTGGAAAGTATCTGCTTTTGTTAGCCAAATATATTTATAAAGCTCTTCGGGTAGTTCCTACCTATCTTTTTTATTTTCCTAATATTCCAACATCAATTTTTCAATGTATATTCAGTGTCGCATTATAATCCCTATCAATCTCAATTCCACAGCACTCACATTTTATAACTTCTTTCTGATAATTTCAGCTCCTCTTTAATATTTCCACATTTACTGCAAGTTTTTCGACGATGGAAACCACTTATCTATCTTCAAAAATTGTTTCCCTAAAAACATCAGTTTATACTCAAAGCATTTTTCAAAAACATTCCCCACCATTATCTCCTACACTCTTTCCCAAAAATTTAATGCCTGGCTCATCCCTTTCATATTTTTAGAATTTACTTTCCTTGATAATGATTTTTGTAATTTCTTTAATTTTTCTTCTAACATCTTAAAAATATCTTTGGATAATCAGCTCCTTTGGTTTTTCAGAGCTGACAAATAATTCAGACATTGAAAAATCAAGGCCAATTATTTTATTGTACTAGCATTTTTGAATTTCTTTTTCAAATTCCGTCAAAACAGAAACATAGTAATTTCCATTACTATTTGTCAATGTTACCGACTTTATCTTGTAATCCTCTCGGTATTTCTCTATGATATTTTAATTTTTATTCTTTTCAATTTTGGCAAAACCAAATATTTGTTTTCCTCAATTCGTATTGAATTATTCACACTAATTTGTCAGTGTAACTTTTAACATTATTCTTTTTGGTTTGAATCTTGGAAACTTTGCTCTCTTTTTGAAAGAAATTCGTAAATGATCGTCTTACCAAGTCTTATTTATCAATAATTCCTGATCTTTATTTGGATAAATCCTGTATTTGAATGCAGTATATTTCATAAAATTACACTTCCTTTGATTTTGAATATTATTTTTAATTATTATTTTTAATTATTTCTTTAGAGATTTCATAATTAATGATTTCTCTTCGATATTTTATACAAAAATTGTATCATAAGAGTATCCTCAATACAGCAATTCATCTCCCACTTATAAAAAGTCGAGACTTCTTGCTATCTTTGTTAAATTTCCATTTAAATAAATATTTTTCATCATAATTAAAAATTTCGCTATCATTTTCTTTTAAATTCTCAATATTTTCAGTTCTCCTCAGAAGTCCTTTTTCCTGAAAATCATTTACAATTTCTACCAATTTTTTTCAAAATCACTATTGTCATAAGCAATCAATATTTCAAAATCATTTTTTTATCTTCATCTTTATAATAACCCTTCAAACTATCAGTTAAAATTGCAAATCCAACTGCTCCTGTGTCAACTCCAAATTTTTTTCAAACAATTTGTCATATCTTCCACCAGTCAAAAATCACATTTGGAAATCCTTCAATGTATCCTTGTAAAATAATTCCATTATAGTAATTTAAATTTTTTTACGATAGAAAAAAATCAAATACAATTTTTGATTTTTTTTATGAAATTTAAACAGTAAATTATTTAATTGTTTAAGTTCAAAGCAAAAATTTCCTTTATATCATCATTCACTTCATATTTCAAAAGTTCTTTTTCAATATCCTCTAAATCTCCAGATAATTCAGGAATTTTTATAAATCAATTGTTTTACATTTTTCAGAAATAAATTTATTATTTTCCAATATCTTTTCTTATATCATGACTATTTTTTTCTTGTTTATACAATCAAAAAAATTTCTTCCTTTATTTCATATTCCAAATTAAGATTATCAAAAAAATCGAAGAAATAAATCGAGCATGTGACAAAGTAATCATACTTTTTTTCATTTATAATATCCAAACTCTTTTATTGCAAGATCCACAATTTCAAAAAATCCAAAAAAATGTAGATTCTTTCCCAATCAGCTCAATCCCTAGCTGTTCATCTTCCTCATATCCCACATATTTTTGTCAGATTATATGTATTTTTCCTGATAATAAATTTTTACTATATTTTCAAAGACTGATCCTTAGAAATTTTTCTTAGCGACTGACAATGTAATATCGGGCCTTAAAAGCTAACAATTTCCCGTTTGGACTCATCACAGTCAAAAACATTTCTATCAATAAAATCCTTGTTTTCATTATACAAATCATATTCCTCAAAAACTAGGAAGTGAAATCCTTTTTATACCCATACGAATCATACATTTTACGTATATCCAACAATATTAAGTCTTTCTTGCTCAAATTTTTTTATATAATTTTTCACAATCTACCTCACTTTCCACATGCATTATTTTTATTATTTTATCTTGTTATATAATTATCTTACCATATAATCACAAAAAGGAAGTTTTTATGTATTTATTTATCTATTTATTTATTTACTTTGATTGAATTTTTATTTCTAAACAAATCTAATAAAAACTAATTCAAAAAAATTTACAATTTATAAATACCTATAATATCTTTTAAATTCTTCACTAGCCTCATCTTCAGCCAGTAAAAACCATTCCAATTCAGCCTTTTCTCCTTTTCTCTCTTCATCTAAAACAAGTTTATACCGAAAATCAATATGAATATGTTCTCCCTCATTTTTCAAAGGATTTTCAGGAATCTCAATCACATTAACATCAATCAGCCCAAAGTTCTTCATCTTCTTATCAACCACAGCACTAAATCCCGTTTCTTCAAAAAAACTCACGAATAGCTGTATCCAAAGGCATCTCATCATTTTCCACATGCCCCGCTGGCAACAAAATTGTTTTTAAATAAGGATGTCTTATAAAATAGCATTTTTCATTTTTAAAAACTGCCGCACTTGCTGACAAATGCACCTTTGACTTCCTATTTGTCAAATTTTTTGCTTCCGCCTTTAACAATATTTCCAAAAATACTTTTCAATTTTTTTCAGTTAGTTCAGGCTCATATTCTATCAAACTCATTACATGATTTTTTTAAAAAATTTATATTTTCCATCTTCAATTTAAAAATTCCCTTCTTATAAATTTTTTTCAATATCTGTCATTAAATTTTTTTGATAAATAAACAATATCAAAGTAATCGGAATTATCCATATCGCAACGGATAAAAAAATATTCTAAGTGCCAATTTCAGCAACGCAATCACAGCCACAATCCCAATCGCTATTCCCAAACATTTTATTAATATTTCTAAATTACTTTTTGGTGTTACATCTTTCATTTTTTTACCTTCTTTTCTTATTTATTTTTTTAGATTATAGACAAATATAATCTCAATTATTTTGAAATTATATTATTTTTTTTTATACTCAAATCCATTTAAAAATAGAACTGCTAAAAAAATTATATAAATCTATAGTCATAATTTTTTTGAGTTCAGTTTTTAAGTCAGTTTTACTGTATAAAAAAATTTAAAAATTTAAATTCCTCTAAAAATTTTTTTACTCTACAAATAATTTAATTTTTTAATGGAATAATAAAATAGAATAATTCCCAATATATTATATTTTTAAATAAAAAAATCAAATATTTTTTTTACAAGTATCCGTTCCTTTCCCTTCCTAGTTTCCCCTTTTATCCAAAAAAACAATTTATATTTTCCCAAACCCTCTAATCGTAATCAAACTCCCAATTTCAAGCAATTTAGATTTATCTTTTTCTTCCACATAATCAACAAAAAAACTTTTCCCTTTTTCAATCGGATCAATCACTTTTGTACGAGATAGATTTGTGATTGTCGAAACTATACTATCTAACCGCTTTGATGGAACTATAATTAATTTATCATCATATCTATACTTAGGAAGATCGTTTTTTTATTTTTTTAACATCCACAATCTCAATTTCACAAACTGCCTTCCCAATCTGCTTCAACTCTGAAACAATATAATCTGAAATTTTTTTCAGAAACTGGAATATATCCACAAATCCATTTCTTTTTTTATCATCTTTCAAGAATCAAAGTCCCCCATAAGTTCTCTTCTTACATTGAGCCCCATAAGACTTCCCAAAAAAATCCTTATGTAAATACTCTCGAAATCTTGAATCTATTGATATTTCTTTAACAATTTATTTGGAAATTGAAGTTCATTTCGATTAAGTCCAAAAATTTTTCAAGATCACTCTCATTATTCTCAAATCCAAAAATTATTATTACCATCTATAAAACCATCAGGAACAAATGCAATCTGTCTTCTATCACTATCCTCAAAAAACTCCATCACAAATAATATTTACTCCTCCAAATTTTCTTCCCTAATTTCTTCCAAAAAAATTTGGTGTATAAAAATTCCTCTGTAAAACTAATAATTTCATAATCTTGTGCGATTTCATAATAGTTATATAATTTACTAGCCAAATATTCCTGCTCTTTTTGGAAATTGTTTTAAAAAAAGTTTTTCTTTTTTTCATTTGTTGTTCCCTTTCTTAATTTTTATTTATATAATTTTTCTATTTTTTTCGCTCATTATTGCTTATTATTTTTACTTATTTATTTAATTTAAATATATATATTTATATTTAAATGTTTATAATAATATATACATCATAATAGTTATAATTATTAATTAAAGTTAATTAGTTATATATATATAAGTATATAATATATAAACTAAATAATATAGCGTCCGATAATTTTTGTTTTAAATTTTAAAAAAATAATAAAATTAGTCAATTAAGTCAATTATACATTGATTTGCTTTATTATTATCTAATTTAATTATCCTAATTTACATTACGATGTTTATGTTCCTTTTTATTTTCACTTCCACTTCGCTTTTATCTCCATTTTTTCAACTTACTTCTAATTAACTCAAAAAACAAAAAAATATAAAAAAATATTACTACTCTATAATTTTTTTCTTTTGCTATGTACGTTAAATATTTTTTTAGTTATTAATGGAAACTTTCTCTTATTTTTTTATTTAATATTTTTTTATCAATTTCTTCTCTTATGATAAAAAAATTTTTTGAAAAAAATATTTCTTTTCATTATTAATCTTCACTAACAACTCTCAGGTTATCCCAATTAGTATTTTTCACTTTTTCTCTTTTTTTCTTCTGCATTTCAAATTTTTTTCATATTCAGAAATTAAGTTGCCTAATTTAGAAATCACATAAAGCTACGACACCAATATCATCACCAAATCCAATAATTGGCAAAAATATCAGGCACTGCATCAATTGTTGAGATAACATAAATAATTGCTCCCACAATCTTTACCTTATCCATTGTTGGAATCTTAAATTCTCCTCTTCTATCTGATTTCACCATTCTCACAAGAAGTTCAAATTTCGTTGCAACTGCTCCCAAATTATTTTTTTCAATTTTTCCAGCTTTTTTTCAGATCTTCTGCTGTAATTTTTTTATTTTTTTATATTTTTCATATAATTTTTTTGCATTTTTTTAACATAATTTTTCCTCTTTCATACATTTAGGATACTTTATTTGCTTAATTATACTAAAAAAATCTTTTTTTATTCAATTATATTGGCTTATTATTATCAAAGTAAAAAAATTTTTGAAACTTCACAAAAAGACATAAATTTTACATAATTTTGTCAAAATTTATTGATATTATATTCTTGTCGATAAGGAAAGGACATAAAAAAATAAAAATTATAAATAAATTGGAGGAATTATTATGAAAAAAATAGGAAAAAAAGAAAAATTTTAGGAATCGCTTTATTAACATCGTTATCTATATTTGCAGGTACAACAGCAAATAATATTACCAGAACAGCAACTACAACAAATAACACAGTAAATGATGAATGTAGACCGCCACATAAATTACAAAAAAAGATTCAAATGGAAATCTTGTAGATGAAAAATGGAAATATTATAAAAAAACCTGACCCAGCTAGAATTGAAGAATTAAAGACAAAAATTAAACAATGGAAAAAAATTACAAAAGGCTGAAGGAGCTGAAATCGCAAAAATGCTAGATAGAAGAGGTCCTCACAAACCAAACGATAAATGTAAGCCAAAAAGATGCTCCAAAAAGATTGACTGACACAGAAATTCAATCATTAACAGATTCATTAAATAGCGGAAAAAGTTACAAAAAGATGAAGCAGCTAAATTAATAGAAATGTTAAATCATAGACCCTAAAGGACCTAGACCTGATGATGCACCTTTAAATTAAAAAAAGTTAATTACTCTAACATGATCATACTAAACTAATTAATGCTAACAAATATATAATCTTTGATATTCACAACTTAAATGACAGTTCTATATTAACTCTCTCTACTGCTATTTAAGTTCAAAAAAATGGCAATCTTGTAAATTATAAAAAAATAGGAACTATAATTTATTAAGACTGTCATTTTTTTTCTTTTATTATTAATTATTTTTTTACATTTTTTTTCTCACTTCTGTCTATCTGATCTACTGTAATCTTTTTTTTATTTATTATATGAAAATCAGCATTTATATTGTAATTTAAGCAGACAGAAAAAAATATTATTTTGTTAGTTAGTATTAAGAGAAATAAAATAATATAATATATAAATATATAATGAATGTTTATATATTTATATATAATAATAAACATCCGATAATTTAATTTTGGTTTTATTATAATAAAAAAATTAAAAATTTAATATCGATATTTCTTCTATAATTTTTATTGTATTGTTAAACAATAATCTGTCATAATAAATAAACAAATAAGAAAAATAGATTTGATTTTTTTCATAAAAAAAGCCAAATTTTTCACTTGGCTAATTTTTTTAATTAATTTTCTAATTTTCTATTTATTTTTTTAATAATTCCCAGCATTTCTCAAATATTCTCTAGCAACATCTTCCGCTTTCTCACCTTTCACAGAAACACGGTAATTCATTGTCGACATTTCTTCATCTGAAATTTTTTTCCACTCAATTTTTTTCCAAAAATCTTTTTCAATTCAGGATATTTTTTTCAAAGTTTTCTTCACGCATCATTGGAGAACCTTGATATGGTGGAAATAAATGCTTATCATCCTTTAAAAATAACCATATTATATTGAGCAAGTTCAGGATCAGTAGAGTATGCGTCAACCAAATTAATATCGCCACTTTGAACAGCAACATAACGAAGTTTTTGGCTCAAACTCTTTAATATTCGGAATTTCAAACTGATACAATTTTTTTAAGTCCAGGATATCCATCTTCACGGTCATTAAATTCTCTTGTAAATCCAGCTTTTTATCTTTATCTTTCACTTTCGCCAAATCAGAAATCGTCTTCAAATTATTTTCATCGGCAAATTTCTTGCTAACAGCGATTGCATAAGTATTATTATATTTCATAGGTTTTAACATAACCATTTTTAAATTTAGTTTCCATTCCTTTTTGTGCTTGATTAAAACACATCTTCAGCATTATTATTCACAGGGAGTTTCATTCAAGAAAGTAAAAACAGCAGTTCCTGAAAATTCAGGATAAATATCAATATCGCCATTTTTCAAAGCATTGAATACGAATGAAGTTTTTTTCCAAGTCCAGGTTTTAACTCAACGCCAAGTTTTACTATTTTCTTCAATCAAAATTTTATACATATTTATCAATATTTCTGGCTCTGAACCAAGTTTTCCAGAAATTATCAATTTATCTTTTTTTGTATTATTAAAACTGCTAATTGACCCAAAAAGACACGCAAACGTGATTAAAATTAGGAAAATTAATATTTTTTTGATACTCAATTTTTTTCCAATTGCTTTAAAGATGAAAATCGAATAAAAATCGCAAGTAAAGCAGCAGGAATCGCTCTAACAAAAATCAAATAGTTATTATTCCTATCAAGACCAAGTAAAATCAACTTTCCAAGTCCTCCAGCTCCAACAAGTGAAGCCAATGTGGCAGTCCCAATAATCAAAACTGCAGCCGTTCTAACTCCTGTCATTATTACAGGCATAGCCAGTGGAAGCTGAACTTTTTGTAAGTTGCTGAAATTTATTCATTCCTAAAAGCTCTTGAAGTTACCATATACATTGGATCCACGCCAGTAATCCCAGTGTAAGTATTATGTAAAATTGGAAGCAGAGCGTAAAGTATTAAAGGCGATTATAGCAGGTTTTCTCCCAATTCCAACAATAGGAATTAGAAGTGCTAAAATTGCTAAAGACGGTATAGTTTGAATAACGCCGTTAATCGCAATAACAATATTTGCTAATTTTTTTGTGATAGCTCAAATAAATTCCTAGTGGAATGGCGATAATAAGAGCGATTATTAGTGCGATAAAAGAAATTTGAATATGCTCCACAATTCCACTAAAAAGTTCGTCTTTTCTTCTCTAAAAAAGTCAAAAATTAATTTATTCATAAATTTCACCTTCTTTCTTTTTTTGATAGCTATAAATTTTTTTCACAAAAATCATTTTTAGGATTTGATATTATTTCGTGTTTTGGTTCCAGATTGAACTAACTCGCCGTCTTGAATAATACAAATTTTTATCCCCCAATAAAAAAATGCTTCCTCAATGTCGTGAGTTACAAAAAAACAATTGTTTTGTGAATTTGTTTCTGAAGTTTTTTTCACATCTTCCTGTAAATTTGCACGAGTGATGGGATCTAATGCACTAAATGGTTCGTCCATCAAAAATAATTTTTTTGGATCAGCAGCTAGAGCTCTTGCAATTCCAACCCTTTGTGCTTCTCCACCAGATAATTCTGAAGGGTTTCTCTTTCGATATTTTTTTCAGGCTCAAGTCCCAACCATATTTAATAACTCATTAATTCTCGCATCAATTTTTTTCTTTCTTCCATTTTTTTCAATTCAGGCACAATCGCAATATTTTCTTCAACTGTCATATGCGGAAAAAAAGTGCCACTTGCTGCAAAAGCATATCCAATATCCCAACGCATTTTGTGAATATTGTAATCCTTTACATTTTTTTCCCATTAATTTTTCACTTCCCCAGTCGTATTATCCTCCAATCGATTAATCATTTTTCAAAAGCGTAGTTTTCCCGCTCCCAGACGGTCCAATAAAAAAACCGTAATTTCAGACTCCTTTATAGTCAAGTTTATATTTTTTTAATCCAATATTCCCATTTGGATAAGTCATTCCAACATTGATAAATTCTATCATTCATTTACCTCCAGTTAAATACCAAATAAATTTTTTTATAAATTTTATAAATTTCAAATTTTTGTTCAGTATTTTTAAATTATTTTTTTATTAAATTCCTGTTCAGCTTTTTTTCAAAAATTATACAAAAACTTTTTCTAAAGTCGCCTCAAAAAGCCAATCTCTCCTCATCTGAAATTCCTTCAAAAGAGATTTTTAGTCATTTTATCAGAAATTTCATCATATTCACTTTTCAAGATTTAGCATAATCCGTTAAAAAAATTAAACTTTTCCGTTTATCAGTCGGACAAAATTTTTCGTATCAATAATTTTTTTCTTCCATCCGTTCAAGCATCGTTGTAAGTGAACTCATAGCAAGACCAGATTTTTTTTCGACAATTCTCTATTACTAATCCCATCATTTTTCCCAAAGCACATGCAAAAATTCGACCTTGTTCCCCATTAAACGCCGTTATATTTTTTTGTGCTAAAAAAATTTATTCAAAAAGTCTAGTATTTACTTGTTTTATTCTACTTATATAAAAATCCAGAGTTTGATTTCATAGTATTTTCCTCCTTTACAAAAATTATTACTATATGATAATATATTTCATATAAAAAAATATTACTATATCGTAAATTTATATTACCATATAGTAATATAAAAAGTCAAATATTTTTTTATAAAAAAATGATAAAAATGTTTTAAAAAAATAAAAAAACAAAAAAGGAAGGAAGTTAAAAATTTATGGAAAGAAAAATTTATGAAAGCAATGGTGCTTGAAAAAAACCTTGCAGTGCTGAAGAAATGAAAATAAAAAAATGTTCCAATTCCAGAAGTGAAAGAGGACTGGATTCTTGTGAAAAATAAAGGCATTTGGTATAAATAGAGCAGAAATTTTTTTACTCGTCAAGGAGATTCGCCATCAGTAAAACTTCCCTAGAGTAATTGGAATTGAATGTGTCGGCGTTGTGGAAGATCCGTCTAACAGCGATTTTTAAAAAAAGGTGACAAAGTTTTTTTCGATGATGAATGGAATGGGAAGAAAATTTGATGGAAGTTATGCAGAATATATTTTTGATTCCGAAAAAAATCAAGTTTATAGATTGCCTAATGAAAAAAAGTTTCTTCAAGAATATTGATAATATCGAGTTAAAAAAATAAGGAGCAATTAAAAGAAAAAAATTTTCAGAAAAATTTGGAAATTACAGAAGAAAATATTTTCTGGTCAGAAATTGCAGCATATCCAGAACTTTATTATACAGCGTATGGCTCACTTTTTAAAAAGTTTGAAATTAAAGGAAGGAGAAACACTTTTAGTTCGAGGTGGAACAGGGTCGGTGGCATTAGCAGCTATTCAGTTGGCAAAAGCTATCAATGTAAAAGTTGTTGCTACGAGCAGAAGTGCATCTAAAAGAGCAGTTTTTGAAGGAAAAAGGTGCAGATGAAGTGATTGTTGGAGATGAAAATTTTGATAAAAATCTGAGAAAATTGTTTCCAGATGGCGTGGATAAAGTTTTTGGAATTAATTGGAAGACCGACTTTGAAATCGTCACTAAAATCAGTAAAGCAAGGTGGAATCGTCTGTATGACAGGATGTCTTGGTGGATGGATAATTGAAGATTTTGAGCCGTTGGTTGATATTATTTCAGAGTCGTATTTAACTTCATTTGATAGTACAAATGTCAATAAAGATACAGTTAATGAAATGTTTGATTTTTCTTGAAAGACACTCGATAAGACCTAAAAATTTTCAAAAAGTTTTTTTACATTGGATGAAATCGCAAAAGCACATGAATTTTTGGAAGGAAATATGGCGAATGGGAAAGTTGTTGTGGTTGTATAAAAAAATATGAAGAATTGCTCATTTGACAAATGGGCATTTTTTTGATATATAATTAAATATATTTTGCAAATGATTTTGCAAAAATCAAAAAAACATTTTTTTAGGAGATGTTATTATGAAATTGACAAAAAAAGGCAGGAAGTGCTTAATCTTGTGCAATCTTCCAGTACGCCTGTAAATGCTAAAAATTTTTGAAGTCTCAAGTGGATTTTTGACTTATCGACTGTTTATCGGGCTTTAGATTTTTTTGGAAAAAAATAATTATATTTTTTTTCGTTTGATTTTGAAAATGAAAAAGTATTATTTTAAAGAGGAAAAATGCCAATTTTTTTATTTGTGATTCTTGCAAGCATATTGAAACTGTACCAGAATTTTCAAATGAAGAAACAGAAAAAGGAAAAAAAGCGAATTAAAAAAACGAGGCTTTTTCACTGTTATCACATCTTTCGATTTTTAAAGGAAAAATGCAACGATTGTGATTAAATTTATGATTTACAAAAAAATTACATATAGGAGGAATTAAAATGAAAAAAATTATTATCATTACTTTTTATTATCAGCTCTGTTTTATTTTTTTTCTTGTGGAAATAAATCGGAAACTAAAAAAGAGCAAGGAACTGCAGGAACAAAGGAAAAAAATTGTGACAAGCGTGCCACCTCTAAAATGGCTTGCTCAAAAAAATTGCGGGAAATGACTTTGAAGTTATTTCAATTGTACAACCGAATATGAATCATGAGTTATTTGAACCAAAAACCTTCAGACTTGAAAAATTTTTGGAAAAATTCAAAAAGTGTTTTTTTACTTATGATATGCTAGGATTTGAAGAAACTATTTCTGATAGTTTGAATGATAAAAAAATAAAATTGTTAATGTTTTTAGATGGTGTTGATAAAAAAACTTGTTTATCAAAGGAGATCATGACCATGAACATGAGCACGAACATGGGAAAAAAATGAGAAACACGAGCATGAGGAACATGAAGGAATTGATCCACATGTTTGGTTTTCACTTGATATGATGCCTAAAGTTGCTGAAAAATATAAAAAAATGAATTGTCAAAACTTTATCCCAGACAAAAAAAGAAACTTTTTGAAAAAAATTACAATGCTTTCATTACAGAACTTAACCAAGTAAAAGCAGAACTTTCACAAAAAAATGGCTTCAAAAAAACTAAAAAAAGTCATTTATGATTTATCACCCTGCATTAAACTATTTCCTAAAAAAATTATGCCATTGAAGAAATTTCAATCGAACAGGAAGGAAAAAGAGCCGTCAGCACAGCAAATAAGAGAAATTATTGATGAAGCAAAAAGAACACAACGTAACTACAATCCTAGTTCAGCCTCAATTTCCGAAACAAAGTGCCGAAGCCATTTCAAAAGAAATTCCTAACTCGAAAGTTGCTGAATTTAATGTTGACAAGGAAAATGTATTTGAAAAATCTAAAACAATTTGTTGATTATCTAGATTAAAAAAATTTTTTTATTTAGCAAAAACAGAATGAGAAGAAAAAAACGAAAGGATAAAAAAATTTAATGGCTAATGAACAAAATAAAAAAACTTGTAAGTGTACGTGATCTTAATTTTTAAATATAATAACGATTATATTTTTAAATGATATTAATTTGGATATTTTTTTAAAAGGAAAGAACGTGGCAATTCTAGGAAGAAATGGTGGCGGAAAAATCAACTTTAGTCAAAATTATGCTTGGATTTTTTTGAAAAAAATTCTGGCAGTATTAAGTTTTTTTACAAATAATAACAAAAATCGGGTATCTTCCACAAATAAGGGAATTTGACACTTCCTTCCCAATTAATATTTTTTTGACTTGGTAATTTCAGGACTAACTAATAAAAAAATCTTTTTTTAGAAAAATTTAATAAGGAAGAAAAAAACAGGCTGAAACATTGCTAAAGGAATTTGATATTTTTTTCACTTTGAAAAAAATAAACTAATAAATGAAGTGTCTGGAGGGCAGCTTCAAAGAGCTTTAATTGCACGTGCCTTAATCTCTTCGCCAGAACTTATTTTTTTCTAGATGAGCCAGAATCATTTCTGGATAAGGAATTTGAATTTAAACTTTTTGAAAAAAATAAAGAAGTTATCAGACTCGACAATAGTTGTAATTTCTCATGAACTGGAAAAAGATTTATGATTATATTGATTCAATTTTTTTGTCGTGGAAGGTAATATCCGTGTTTTTTTGAAAAAGAAGATTATGTGTGCAGCAATCCTTATTTACACTCACATAAATAAAAATAAAAAAACAAAAAAATAAATAAAGATTGGAGAAATATGGAATTTATAAAAAAATTTTTGAATATACTTTTATGAGAAATGCCCTTATTGTAGGGCTTCTTTCAAGTATATGCTGCGGAATAATAGGAACTTATATTGTAAATAAAAAAATGGTCTTTTATTTCATCAAGTATCAGCCACGCCTCTTACGGCGGTATCGGAATAGGAATTTACCTGATTTACTTTCTTTAACTTGCCAATAAAAGATCCATTATTTTTTTTGGACTGATTTTCTCAATATTGTCAGGTGTGCTGATTTTTGGTTTCTAAAAGACACTCTTCATGTTGACGGTGATTTGGGAATAGGTATCGTTATGTCAATGGGAATGGCTATTGGAATTATTTTTTTCCTTCTTGACACCAGGCTATCAGTCCGATATGTCAACTTATTTATTTCGGAAATATCCTTTTATCCAACAGCCCTAAACATAATTTTTACTGCTAATACTGGACATCATCACAATCACGTTTTTTTCATCATCTTCTACAAAAAGCATCATCTACACAAGCTTTTGATGAAAACTTTTACAAAATCCACAGCGTCCCAGTAACCTTCATAAACTACTTTTATGATAATCCTAATATCCTCCGTCATAATAATAAACATAAAAAAACAATAGGAATTATCCTAATAATCTCAATCCTGACAATCCCACAGGCAATCGCAGCCTCACTCGCAAGAAAAATACTCAACAATCATAATTTCTATCCATAATTTTCTCATTTCATCGGAATACTATCAGGATTATATTTTTTTCCTATACGCTGAATATTCCATCAGGCCCTTCGATTATTGTATTGCTTACGATTTTATTGGCGTTAGTTAAGATTTGGGGGATTTGTGAAAGGGTAAATTTTTGAATTAATAAATTTTTAATCTATAAAAACACTTTCCTTTTTAGAGTAATTTTTAAAGTTACTGTTACAATGGAAGGTGTAATTTTATTATAAATTTGTATTTTTTTATTTTTTTAGAATTCCTGTTATTTTCTTTTTCTAATTCATCTAGTTTTGCTTGATATTCTTCTATCTGTAATATTCTTCAGCTTTTTCTTCATCTTTATTTTCAAACTTTGATTTAATCATTGATTTTAACTTATTAGAAATTAACTTTTCTCCAATTTCATCTATTATAAAAATCAACTTCAGATTTTTATATCCGAATACTTTTCAGCTTTTTCTATTTTACCTACCACTCCTTTAATCTTTTTCAGTAGCAAATTTTCCCAAAAGTCGATTCTAAAAAACATAGTATTCTTAAACAAATCAATAATATTAGCCCCAAAAGTTTTCATCATCCTCTTTAATCTCAGCCTGAATTTTACCTCTTTTTTATTTTTACTTAAATAAATACAGTCTTTTGCTAAAACATCTGCTATTAAAAAAGGACTGTGTTGCAAAAAATCAATTTAAACTTTTATCTTTCATATCTTTCTAATTCTTTCTATTAATTCATATAAAAATCTTCTGCTCCATCTCAGGATGTAAAAAGTTTCTACTTCATCAAATAAAAAGTGTAATGTATTTTTATCTTTAAATTCGCCATTTAGAAGTCCATAAAATACTTGAAAAAAATATTTTAATTTGACTTTTTCTCCTGCACTCACACCTTCTGCACAAAAATTGGTATTATTTTTCAATATCATCTCCTCTAAATTCTGTTTTTAATCTCATCATACGTCTTAGAAGATGACATTATAAATGTATCATAAAATTCTAAAAATATTCTTTATGTCTTTATCATTTTTATATTTATTGATATAAAGTTTCGCTAATTTGTCATCTTCAATATCGATTATCTTTACTATTTTGTCATTTTTACTAAATCTGATATATTTTTGGCTAATTTTAATTATATCATCATAGTAATCTTTTTCTAAAATTTTTCTAACCCTATCTCTTGATAATTTTAAATATATTTCATTAATATTCCTATCTTTTATATTTTTCTTTTTCTCTTTCAATAATGTCTTCTGTTATTTTTGAATCCATAAAATATTTCTCTTAAGAAAAGTTCATTACAATAATTTTTAAAATAATATCTTTAATGTCTCTTCTCTTCTTGTTTTATACAATCTCATCAAATCATAATAATATTTTGCTATCATTAGATACAGAGTCTTCGTTATTATTTGTTAAAATATTTTTAATAGTACTAAAAATACTCTGAAACATTATACATGTCTTCTACAGATATTATTATTTTTCGCATTTTCAAAATCTTAATTCTTTTTCTGATTATTTAAATACTTCATAAGTTTTTCTTTTTGATGAATATTTAATATTTATTTTTAATCATTCCCAAATAAAAATCATTGTCACTAATATTATCATAATTATTAAATAAATCAAATTTTGCTATTCCAGTTTTTGTAATTCATAGCTGAATTTCTTCCTCCTCATCTGAAGAACCAGCATTATATATTTCAAATATAAATTTTTCTTCTTTCATTCTCAAAATTTTTGTAGATAATAAAACAATCTGATTTTGATGAAAACTATATTTGAACTTTGAAATAAAGACGCGCTTCTTATAACTGACAAGTTCTCTCCAATCTTCTCCTGATTCATTTTTCTTCATTAATGTTAATAACTCTAAAACTCTTGTCTTCCCACTCCCATTTTTCCCAATCAACAAATTAACACTATCTATATTTCCTTTGTTTTATCAATAGAATAAAAATTTTTCTATATTATTATTTACAGGTTCACATTTTCTATTAATTTCTAATGTTCCTTCCTTTTCATTAAATTTATTTCATAATTATTATCAAAAAGTAATTCCAAAATTTTTCCAGTCCTTTATATACCCACATATATATTGGAAACATTCCATACCCTCCTTAAATTTTTATATTAAATTCCTCTAAAATATCTTTAGTCAATTTCTGCCAAAGGCTCTCCATTTTCTATCCTTTTTCTATATGGCTCTTTCACAATATCTTTAAAATATTCTTCAAGTTGTTTTTCTTGTCATTTATCATTTTTCAAACATCTCTACACAGCCTCTCAAATAATTTTCTGGATATTTCTCAATGAGTATACAATAAATCTTGAATATATTGATTATGTGATTTTTATAGACACTGTCTAATCCTAAATTTCCAATACTATTTTCCACCTTTTTATTTTCTTCATCTTCAAGATTTTTCATCAATCAATTTTCACTGAAAAATCAGAATCTTTTTCTCCTAAAAATTTCATATATAGCTTCTTTTTGAAGTCTTAAATTTTACTCCTAATTCATCAAAACCTTCTTCATACAGATAAATAGAATTTTTGTACTTCTTTTTGCTTTTTAAATACACTATTACAAACTTGACAACTAGGTATAAAGTTATATAAAGACAAAGCTAAAAATGGATAATGTGCTTTTTGGATAAAAATGATCTAAATGTGCTGTTGTTTTTAGTTTTCGTTTTTTATTATTTTCTTCATAACTCTCTCATAATTACTATATAATTTCTTTGACAATACGGACATACTTCTATTCCCATTAACGATAACAATTCATGTCTATTCCAATCTCCTTTATATAATTTTTCATAATGAAAGTTTATTTGAGTAACATATTCTTTATAAACAAAAAGTTTATTTGGTCAAAATATTCTTTAAGGCAAATCTATTTCCTTTTAATCTTTTTATTAAATCTTTATCAAATTTCTTTTTCTATTTCAAAATCTCTTTCTTTATTTTTCTAGTTTATCTAAATATTCTTTCAAAGAATTACTTTTTATCTTCTTTAGATTTTAAAAATTCACAAGTTTCTTCAATTTTTGGTAAAATATTTTCTTTATACCATTTTTGAATTATTTTTCAAATCTAAATTTTTACAAAACTTTTATTAAACAGAACTTTATAAAACTTTTTCTTCTTCCCTGTCTTTAAAACTATTCTTTATTTCGTTTTAAAACAAAATTTTTCACCTTTTATCTCTTATAATAAATATAAATATTTTTCTACTGAATTTCCTTTTATTCTTTTTGACTCTAAAAATTATAGGCTTTTCAATTTTGGTAAAATATTATATTTATAGCATTTTTGAATCATTTTTCAAATCTGAATACAAACTTTTATTAAATAAAACTTTGAAACTCTTCTTCTTCTCTCATACTCAAAACTTTTTCTTTTATTTCGTTTAAACACAAAGGTATCCCACTTTATCTCTTATTTTAATAAATATAAATATTTTTCTACTGAACTCCCTTTATATGACTCTAAAATTTCATGTTTTTCAATTTTTGTTAAAATATTTTCTTTATACCAATCTGAATGTTTTCTTTTTATTATATCCCAATTATTTATCTACATCTATTTTTATCATCTTTTTCTCCATTTTACAAAAATTTAAAAATCTGCAATTTTATAACTCTAATTTTCTTAATCCAGTATATTATATTTCATCAATAATTTCTATTACTATTCACAAAGTGAGAAATAAAAATCCTCTCAAATTTATTATTTCTTCACATAAACAAATTTTCTATCATCGACATCTCTTCACTAAAAACATACATCCAAAATAATATTTCTCAATTTTTCACATCACTAATCTTATTTTTTTCACAATATAATGCAAAAGTAAAACCTCGCATTTTTCTTTAGAGTTCGTGCTCACTTGCTTTTAATTTCCCATTTGAATCTTCCCAAAACTCAAAAATCAATCAATTTATCAGGATTTATAAGTTTAGAATATTCCTTTGACGCAAGATTTAAAAATAACATCTTCCTGTTCAAAATATTCATTCACGCTTGATTTTCCAAAACCTCATAAAGCGACTTACTTTTCAAAAAAATTGAATTTGTCATATCAAGCCGATACTCCTTCACATTTGTATAAGGTGTCAAAATCCCCATACAAAGCAGACAAAATAACCAAATTCAATTCCAAATATTCAAAAATCACTTTTTATCAAATGTTTCAATCTTTATAGCCTTATACGCAACACCTGTATAACTTGCCAAAAGCATTTCCACTTTTCTTGTTTTCATAATTTTTTTATAAAAATTCCAATAACTTTTTGTGCCTTTTCATTTTTAATTTAAACTTTTTCTCAATTTCCTCTACAGAAAAGGTTCTTATTTTTTTCAATAATTTTATTTGTTATTTCTAGAGAAAAAAAGGCTCTTTTTCAGTCAAAGAGCCACTATCTTTTTATTGCTAGTGTTAATTTTTAGTTTTTGCTTGGCGATATTATAATTTTCATAGATTAAATCTCCATAAATTTCATCAGTATATTTCATTTTATTTTTATAAAAATTTATTTCTTAACTTTCACAAACGTTCCATAACCTAAACTTTTTCTTTTTTTCCAAGCGAGAAGTAATCAGGAAATTTTATATTCACATAAAAAAACTCCCAATAAATGCTATCATATTTACATTTTTTTAAATCTCTTGATGTTATTTCTAAATTTTTGAGATACATAAATTTTTATCTTCTCTATCAAGCCAAATTCCTAATCCTTTTTAAAAACTTCTAATATATTATTCGTAATAGCTTGTTCCAATGTATATTCTCTTTTCAAGTATTTTGCATAATTTTTCATTTAATGGCAAATAAGGCGTCACAAATCTATATTCATACATTTTATCGCCTGTATATTTTATCTCTTCATCGCATATTTCAAGCTCTTTCTGAATATCAAAAATAAAATTTCCATCAATATTTAAATAATCAACTTCCTCAAAAAGTCTTTTTATTTATTTCAATAACTTCTTCATCAATTCCCATCACAGAAAGTGTATTCAGTAATCAATTTATACTGTAACTTAGGGATATGAATAATTATATCCATCTGATAAATGATTATGAAATAATACATTTTCTTTATATTTATCTGCCAAAAAGCCTCTTAATTTTTTTCTAGGTCTCTCATTGTAGTGCTTTTTCGTTTCTTTTTGAATTTTAATATTGAGTATTTCACTAGTAGAACTCCTTAAATTTTATTCATATTTATTTAAAAAAATTTTTATTTAATAATTATAAAAACTCAAGATTTTTATAATTATTTGTCCAAATCCGTAATTAGAAAAATTTCCTATTCCATAAAAATTTAGCAAATATAAATATTGCATAAATTAAATTTTTATATTGTTCTTCTATTATTTTAATTTCAATCTCTCCTAAATAAGAATTTTTAATTTTTTTATTTCTTTTTATTTCTTTTTATATAATATTTTCTCTTTTTTTAACAAGAAAATTTTTTTCTATCATTTATCCAATTAAAAATCCTCATTGCAGTATTCAGAAAAAGTTTTTTTAAAAATTTCACAAAAGATTTTATCAAATCCAAAATATAAATTTATTACTTTTTTTCCTCAATTACAGGTGTCACAATTTTTTTATTTTCAAGTTACTTGTCAGTTCATCAAAAATCCTTTTTCAATATTTCTTCTAAATTATAGTATCCAGTCCAAATTTTTATCATTTGAAATTATGCCCTTTATTTTAAACTCATTTTCACCAATAAAAAAACAATTTCTTTATTTAAAGCTTTTCTAAATAATTTTTTTGAATGATCGAAGAAAAAAATATTCTGTTTTTTTATTGTTATCATTATTTTATAGTTTTTTTCTTTATCAACTATAAAAAGATTTTCAAAAAAATATCCAAAAAAAGATGATACTCTAAAAATCATTTATTCCCATTTTAGGAAATATTTTATTAAAAGCTTCATGTATTTTTTTATGCTGTAATCAGCTTCTGTAATAATAGTATTTTTTTAACAGGGAGATAATGCAACTAAAAAAACTATTCATTAAATATCTACCTCTTCTACTTTTATTAAGACCCATCCCATAGGATAATTATTTTCATCTAAAAATTGTTCTTGAATTTTCACTGGGATTTGTTGTTAGCAAGTTTATAGTTTTATCATTAAATCCTGTATATTTCCTATTCTAACTAAACTTATATTCTTATTCTTAAAAACTATTAGATATTTTTTTAAAAAAATTCATAAAAAAATTTCTTAGATTGTAGCTGTCTTTTTCCCTTTCTTTTTTTCAATTTCAAAGTTTAATATATTTTCCATTTTATCATCTAAAGAATCCAACAATTTTTTTATCCCTAAATTTTTTTATATTCCATTTTAAAATTATTTTTTTAAATAATATTCTGTCAACACAATATTAAAATTTATTCCTTGTTTAAAAATCTATTTCATTTTCCAAAAATTTCACTTTTTCAAGTTTATCAATTTTCATTGTATATTCCACCTAAAACTTCACAAAATAAATTTCCTTCTTTTTATTTGAAGAACATTTACAGAAAAATTTTTTTCCAACTCAATTTCTTCTGTATCAAAAATTTTTAACTGTTTTTGAAAGGATCTTTTTTTAGGCTCTAAGCCTAGTTTTTTTCTCCTTTTTTTATCTATTTTATTTCCATATCTGTCTTCTTTTTTTCAGCTAATAAAACCTCTGATTCCATTATTTTAACTTCTTTATCAATCTCTTTTTCGATTATAGACTCTTTTTCCCATTTTTTTATTTCATAGCTACTTTTTTTATTTCATATTTTTTTCTCATTTTCTAAAAAAATCACTGTATATAAAAGCTGTTCTTAACGCTCCTTTTATTGAACTTCCTGGAATATTTTTTTATTATTATATCCGATAAATTCAGAAATACTTAGCTGACTATTTTTCTTGACTTTTTATCATCTAACTTCTCTTTATAATACTTTTTCAAAAATCAGAAGATACTTTTTCTTTATAAATATATCCCCATTCTTCCTTATAATTATTATATATCCAACTTCTTATATTAAAAAAATTATTTTCTTGAAGTATTTTATAAAAAAATTTTCTTTTTTTCAGAATCATTCATCTTATCAAAAACTTCTGACATATCAATTCTATACATATATTTATCTTTAACTGTATATTCATATGCCTCTATATCTTTTCCACTTCCAATATAAATATCTGTCAATGGAATTAATTTCACATTGTATTTTTTTGCTACATTCATTAGTCATCAACTCCCACAATAAAAGGAATAAGACACTGAATACTTTTTCTCATCATCTTTTTTTCAGATTTTTCAATACTCTCCCTTTAACTGAATCAGGATTCCCTTTAAAATAAGAACCCTCTGTATAGCAAATAAAAATAATCTTTAAAAAGGATTTTCTGTCATATATGCTTTAGGTTTTTTTAGTAAGAAGTTTAGAATTTATAACTTCTATATTATCCTTTTTATTTGGAATATAGTTAGAAAGAACTACAAAACTATTCTTAGCTTTTCTTTCACTAAATACTTTTTTTCTGGTTCCATTTTAATGATTTCAAATTGTCCTTTACCCTGTACTCGCACTTTTTTTCCATATCCATTAAAAGATATATATTTTCAATCCTTGTTCAAATTTTTTTCATATTAAAATTATCTCTTATTTTTTTACAAAAAAATTTCTATTTCTGTTTCTTCAAAAAAATCTAATTTCATTTTGTTCAAATAATCTTGTATCATTTTCTTCTTCACTAATAATTCCAAGTCTGTTTATTTGATTTCGTATTCTTCCTTCTATCTTAAAAAAATTTATTTTCTTTATTTATTTTCTTATTTTCATCTGTTGTTCCATTTAACATTTCTTCCAAAAAAATTTCTCATTAATTCTTGAATTACGAGAATTTTTTTCCTTTTTCTAATGTAGAAAAATCCCTTTTTTTCCTTCTAAAACCTCCAAATATATTTGTTCTAATTTTTTTACCATTTAAAAGTTCTTCAAATACACTTCTGCTAATATTTTTTTCTTTTTCATAGCTTTATAAAAACTCTATTCTTTTTTTCTATCAAATTTTTTTAATTTAATATTATCTATTTCATCTAAAAATTCTTCACTCAATTCTCCAAAAAAATAGGATAATTTCCATTAATTATAGGATTCGAAAAAAATAAAAGGTGGATTATAATTTTTTTGTTTTCTTCTACAATATTTTCAATAAATTTTTTTCTCCTTCTATCATTTTCAAGGCCCAGATCATTGATCCAAATAAAGTATCCGACTGAATAGGTGTTATAAATGAACTTTTTGGTTTTTAAGTTTTATTTTTCCAAAGTACTATAATCCCATCTTCTAATCTCCTAATTTTATATCATTTAAATTTAAATTTTTCTTCTTTTTTTGTTGTTCATCAAATAAATTTTTTTATTTTTAAATTTTCAAATTTTATTTGTCCACTTCCTCTTGAAACTGCTCCTCCAAGCCCTTCTATTTCAACTAATTTTTAATCCATCTTTTATTATTTTTTTCTATTTCATCTTTTTATCTATATTTAAAAACTTTAAAATTAATTTCCATATCAAAAAAATTAGATTTCTTGGGACTCTCTCTAAATTTCTTGGATTAGCACTTGAATCAAGTCTATTTATACTATTCTCTATTTTTTTAATTCTGTATCCGTTCCCGTTCTCTCTTTCATTCTCTTTACTTCTTTTTCTGAATCCTCACTCAAAAAAATATCTTTTACTGTTATTCTTGTAGGACCTTTTCTACCATTTCCACCTGCCGTTCCACCAAATACATTTAAAAGTGTATCACCTTCACTATCTTTTTGATAAATTTTTTTCCATCATATACCTTTCCATCGCTAGTCACTTTTTCCAGTATACCATTCCAATAAATATCTCATTTTCCCTTTTAAACTACTTCCTGGTATATAAGGATTTTCTGTTGCTATATCTCTTACAATAGGATTATCATTTCCTCCAATTTCTATAACACCTTCATCTCCACCGATATGTAATCCTGTTTCTAATTTTTATTTGTCCACTTATTTTATATATTCCCATTAACTTTATATTCTGACATTTTTTTATTCTCCTTTTCTATCTATTATTTACCCCACCAAGTCCATACATATATCCTAATACTGTTTCAAAAAAATACTAAAAAAATCTTTATAACTTTGCATTGTATTTTCTTTAATGACAATGTCAATATTTTTTTCCATAAATTCAGAAAAATTCATTTGTTATTTTTCTTTCCACCTTTTTTTATACTCTAATTTTTGATTTTTAATATCAATAACTCTATATGTAATTTATCTACATTTTTTTCTCATTTTCATCTATATTTTTTTGCTTTTAATTTTTTTAATTCATTAAAAAAATGCTCTTAACTGACTATTTGTTATTTTTCATATTTTCTGCTATATTTTTTTAGCTTCTATCGATACAAGCTCTTTTTCTTAATACATTTTTTTGATTTGTCTCGATAACCCTTTTTCTAATATTTCTTTCATTATTTCTGTCATTTTAAATTTTTGGACTATTCCAATTATTATTTTGTGTATTTTTTTACCATTCCAATTTCGACTATTACTACCTCTTCTTTCTGAGTTATTTTTCTTTCTTAAAATCACTAAAAAGACATTTTACTATTTCCCATATTCTTCACCTGCTACTTTCTATTTAAATAAATTATATAATTTAAAAACTATTCTCATATATTTTTGTTAAAAAAATTACCTTTTTTTATCGTCTATTTCTTCCATAAATTTATTTCTTAATTCTTTAATTATTTCAACTTTTTTTCTTCCTTATCTTTAATTATTTTTTTACTATTTTATTTTTTTCTTCATTATCTCTTACTTTTTCAAGTTTTTTTCTATTTTTTTCAATCTCAGATTCAAGTTCCTTCAATTTTGGCAATATATTTCTACCATAGTCATATTCAAATTTTGAAATATATGTTAATAAATTAAAATCTATATTTTTTTCCCAGCTTTACTATTTTTTTATCAATTCCTGACAAAGATTTATATAACTTTTCGGCCATTCCTGTATAATTTAAACACCTATATAAAAAAATGTTTGTGTAATCATTTCTCCTTCTTCTTTATTTCCATATATTTTTTTGTAGTCTTTCAGCAAACTCAAATATTTTTCAAATTCATCCCATTTAAATGATTTATCAAATAAAGTAAGAGCATTTTTTTATTTTTTTGTCAATTTCTTTAGATTTTTTTCTTCAAGTTCTCCAGCTTCATTAATTCCATTTATTATTTTTTTAATTTTTGGGATGTGAAATAGCTATTCCACCAGATAGAGTTATTTCTTCGTTTTCTGTAACAAACTTTTCAAAAATTATTTTTTTATAAAAATATGATACAAAGATAATTTTATCCCAAGGACCTATTATGACTAAATCATCTCCTCCAGAATAAAGAACATATATTTCACTCAAGTCTATTTCTTTTTTAATCTTGTTGCCTAAATAGATTTCTACTTTTTCCTTTTTCAAAAATCGAATTCATCCAATACGAAAAAAAGTATTCCATATTTCTGCTTAAAGTAGAAATTCTTGAGATAGAACGATAATCTTTTTCATCAGTTTCTTCTAATTTTCTCCAATTCTTCATCTGAAAGATTCTTTTTTTCTTAAGTCCTATACTGAATATCATTCCTAAATTGTCTACATCTGCTTTTATAAACTGCTATTTTTTTATTTCCCGTTGCTGTACTAGAAATATCTTCAAAACTTTTTCAATGAATTTTTATTTTTCTTCTAAAGGAGCATAGTTACTAATAAATCTTAATATTGTGGGATAATTTTTCAACTATTTCAATATTATTGAGAGATATTACTAAATCTATTTTCTCGTTTTTTTCCTGAAATATCAATATCTTTCTTTGATTTAAAAAAACTGAATAGACATATTTTCAATCACTTCAAAAAGTTTTTATTATCTGCTTTATGATTGTATCTTATACCTATAAATTTAGCTTTTGAATTTTCCCTCCCATTTCCTTAAATTTTTTTCATTTAATCTATCTAGAGCAGTTGTTCCATCGCTTCTATATTTTACATCAAAAATTGGATTTTCTTTTATTTGATTAAAAAATCTTTTTATCTTTTTGCCAATTTAATTTTCTATTTCCCTTTTTCAAGAATTTTAGTAAAAATTTCTAGCTATTTCATTACCATTTGATTCAATAGTTACAATATTTACAAAAAGCTGCCCAAAAAAATTCTTTATACAAATAATCATTCAATTTTTCTTTTATTTCCTCTACTTTTTTTCGTCGAATCGTCCGTATTTTTGAAGTAAAATATAAAACTTTCCACTCAGCAGTTAAAAATAATATTTGTTAAATTTAACTCAAATTCTTTTTATTAAATGTAATGCTATAGCATCACTTATCATTTTTACAAAAAAAGATTTTTCCTCTCAATGTTTTAGCAGCACCTTCTGATTTTTATACCATCATAAATAAAATTCTGAATCCCACTAACATCTCCAACTAAAAACTGTAAATTGCTTAATTTCTTTTCTAGGCTGATTCCCATTTTCTAATATGTTATTTTTCTTTGTGATATTTATAAGAAGCTAATGCTAATGCTGAAGTGCTTTTTAAATGATCGAAACAACGAGATATCCGATATTTTTTTGTTTGTGTGTCCGATGCTATACACCACATATATTTTTCCATTAATAAATATAATTGTGAAAAAAATACATCATAGTTACTACTATTTATATTTTTTTATTTCATCAAAAATTACATATATGTTTATATAATTCTTCTTCATTATTTCCTCTAAAAATTATTCGCATCTATTCCTGTTGCAAGTCGTTGACAAAAAAATAGATTCATAACTAAGGGAATTTAATTTATATGCAAAAATATGATGAATCATTTTTGTTTTCATCATTTTTTTAAAGAAATTGTTTCAAATATTGGATTTAAAGGTTTTCTTCTCCAATGAGTGTCCTCTCTTTGATCTTTTTCAATAGACTCTTCTCTTCTTTCAAAAAGCAGAATAATTATCTGCTCTTGCTACTATATTTCCAATTCTTTGTAATTTTTTTATCTTCAATATCCTTAACTGAAAGCTTAACTTCATTAAATTCTTTGCTTTCGTGATGTTTTTAAAACAAGTTCCTTCAAATTTTCTAACAATTCAGAACTTTCTATTATTCTATTTTCTTCTAAAAAAACATATAAATTCTTTTTGACAACACAGGATGCTTAAATGTTCTATATTCTTTATTTTTTTATATTTTTTTACATAACTTGATGATCTATTTGTAAACTTTCCAAAATCATGTAACAGTCCAGCCAAGGAAACAACTTGTTCCATATTTTTCTAACTTAAACATCACTCCTCCTTTTTTTATATTTAACATTGTTATATATATCCATCTAATTTTTATTTTTATTACTATATTTATACCACATTTCTTAAGAAATAACAATTTTTCACTAAATTTTTTTAACAAAAATCTAATTAAATTAATAAAAAAATTATCATGAGTTCTATTTTTATTTTTAAAAATTTGTTGCATTTTTATTATACAATCTATCTTTACTAATACATTACTTTTACTTAACTACAAACTTATTTTTACTATACTTTTTGATTTTTTTCAAAGTTTTTTTGAATTTTATATAAAGGTAAATCATAAAGGCACTTTTATAAAACATATTATTTTTATAGTAAAACTACCTTAAAATTAAACTTAAAAAGTTATGACTATTTTACTTAAACCCTAGTTTTATATAATTTTTTTAATAGTTCTATTTTAAATGGGTTCGAGCACATTTTTGGTAATTATCATTTTTTTCATATCATATTACTTTAAATATTTTGTATATTTTATTCATATTTAATAAATTTTTACGTGTTTGAAATAACTAATTTTTACAGTTTCCCCCTCTTTTTATTTCTTCAACATTTCTTTCAGTGTAACTGTATACAGGAATTAATTCTTTTTCTATTGACCATTTCACAAGATTGTAAGTATATCCCCAATTGCCTTGTATTAAAAATTATATCTCCTTTGCCAAAATTTTTCTTTAACAAATTCTTTTATAAATTTTCTTTATAATCTTTTTATTGAAACATTTGACCACATATTTTTGTAGTTCTTCTGGCAAATGCTCAATCTCTTTTACTCCATATTCTTCAACTAGTTCTTTTTCTTGATTTTCTGTTAATTGATGCGAAAATACTAATAATGCTTTTTTTATTTTTTTCATTCCCTATCTTTTTCCTTTCATTTTTCGTAAAAAATCAATTTTTCGTAATCCTCATATATTATAATTAATACATAAATCATAAAGGAAGTACTTCGTTATGCTTGCCACTCTTATCGTTACTTTAGTTATTAATGCTTTAAATGATTAATCTAATTTCGTAAGTCAACTGTTCGTTTCGTAATCTTTACCGTATATAATTAATACATAATCACAAAGGAGGTGATAAATATGAATCCTATTATTATCAATGCTGCTGCTACTATTGTTGCTACTTTAATCATCAAGGCTATAAATGATAATTAATTTCATACTGCCTTATTTTTCTTATTATAATTATAAAGGAGGTGCTTATTTATGAACTCAATTATTATCAGTGCTATTGCCACTATTATTACTACTCTAGTTACTGATGCTTTTAAATGATCTTTAATTCTTATATCTTTACTGTTTATATTTTTTTAGGAGGTATTCTTATGATTACTAATATTCGTGACATTCTTCTTATTGATATTATTCCTATGGTTACTAATTAATTTTTTTCACGTCTAACCAGCGGTTATTCCGCTGGTTTTTTTATTACCATTGAAATTTTTCTGAAATAAATATACTGTAATTTGCTTTTTTTGTGAATTTAATAGTATGAAATCTTCTCCTGTAAGATTGTTATTTTTTTCATTTTTCAACTCTTTTTTTCAAAATCAAAATCAATAACATCTTCATCTCCATATATATAGTTTGTTATTTCATCTAAATTATTAAATTCTTCTTCCATTCCATCAGCTTTAATTTCATCATTTATTTTTTTGACTACTTCATTTAAATAAATTTTATTTCTTTTTCCTGATAAGAAATATCCTTTCGCCATTAAATAATAATAATATTTATCCTTATCAAATTCAAAATATTCTTCTTCAAACTTTTTAAAATCTTTTTCTTTTTATACCAAAAACTTTATCATTAAACCTAAACCACTCAATCTCTTTTTTCAAAAATCTTCATAATCTTCATATAAAATTAAAAAAATAATAAAAAAACATATAACTTTCTTTTAACTTATTTTTGCGTTTCTTTTTCATAAAATCTCTCATAATTAAAAAAATTTTTTTCAATATTCTTTCCAGCTTGTCATAAAAAAACTATAACTGTCCTCATCCAGCATTCTATCAAGATCGAAAAATTTTTACTTATTTCACTATAAAAAATGCCATATCATCTCTTCCTGTTATCTTATAAAAACTTCGCTACATTATGATAATCCATTTTTTTCTATTGCTTCATTAATCATTGTGTATATGCTCAAATGCTCTTTTTATAGGCTCTTTCATAAAAATTTAAAGTCATAGTTGGGTATAAATGTATATTCCCATTAGCTCTCTTTATTCCCCATCATTTTACAACATATTTTTGAAATTTGCTTTTTCATTCCAATTAATGGCTCTAATTTGTCTTTCCGATGAAATTCTATACATTGCTGTAGATAATGTTTTCATTCCCAATGTAGTGTCAAAAATAGTATCTAATTTTGATATCTTACCTGAATAAATCAATTTTTTTATTTCCTTATAACTTTCTTCGATAGTATTTCCAACTATCTGAATACCAAATGATTTTTATATTTCTCCCTTTCATCTCTTCTGAAATTTTTATTAAAACTTTCTATAGTTTCTTTAGTATACAAAAAAATATATTTTTTTATATTTTTAAATATCCTTAAATCCTTTTTCAAACGGCAACTCAGAAAAAAATATCTTTCTTTTTGCGAATAACTTACAGCCGATACAATTTTTTGTAATTCCAGAATTATCAACATCAGCTTCTCTTTGAAATTTTTCTCCTTGCTCCCTGAATTATATTTTTATAATCTGTTTCTAATAACACTTTTTCTTCAAATGTCATTTTATCATTCCCATTTTTATAAAAAAATACAATTTTCAAAACTAAATCTAATAATTCACTATTTTTTTCCATAACTTTCATCAACCATATTTAAAATTTCATTTTTTTATATTATCAAGTGTTAGTTCCATATTTATATTTCCTATTCTGCATCAAAAACAATTTCTTTTATTTTTTTGAAATTTTTCTAGTGTATTTCTAAATGTTAAACTATCTATCTTAGATCTTGGTTCTCCATTTTCTTTATTATCCTTCAGATTAAATCCTCATGATTTATATCATTTCTAATATTTTTTTATATTACCATAAAGAGATTTTTAGTTTTTTTGAAAAATCTATTTTTTTCTTTCATTTAGTTTTTTTACTATATTTTGCATTTTTTTAATATCTCCTGAATATTCTTTTTATATTTTCAAGACCTATAAAATTTGAAAAATTCTTCCCTTTTATTTTTATTTGTGTAATCAATATTCACTTTATCTAATAAGAATGTTATTAATCCTTCCTGTAACATCGTAATTCCCTGTTGAAATAGTTTTTTTCAATACACCATTCTACAGCATAAAAAAACATTATTTACATTTTTAATTTTAAAATTATGAATATCTTTTTCTATCTTATCAATAACTAAAGTAAATGGAGGATACAAATCTTTCTTCATTTTTCCATTTCTTTTCTAATATTTTTATTTTCTTACGCTTCTACTATGTTAATTCCCTATTTGTATATATATCTAATGCTATGTCTTCTAATTTTTTTGAAACATTTCCAAAAATTAAGTTTATCCATATCTACATTTTTTTGATTTAGATTTAAATTCTTTCTTTGCTAAAAGCTGAAAAAAATGTTCTGCCATTCCAGTTTTTACAAAAGAATATCCTGACAAAGACCAATCTTGTAATTTTTGAAAAGCTAGTAAAATCCATAATTGGACTTACTTCTATTTCGTTATCATTATCATCTTTTGCCATATATTTCATTTCAAAAAGCACCATAACATAGTTTTTTTCACTTTTATATTTTTTTAAAAAAATTTTTGCATGTTGTAAAAAGTAAAAGTCCCAGCATAGGTAAAAATCTATAACTATGTGTTACATCAAAAAGTCACTTCATCGTTTTTCTTCTAAAACATCATAAATTTTCTGAAAAAAATAGCCCATATTTCTTCCTCATCTTTTCCTTTTACAATTTCAATACTTTTTGTATTTATAATTTTTTTCTTTTTCTAATTCATTAAATCTTTTTTTAAAACTTCCTCTGTGCAAAAAAATATTTTTCATCAAAATTATTTTCCTCAATTTCAACTACTGCATTTTGTACATATTTCACATTTTTTTGCTAATTTTTATTTTTTTGTCTTTATCAATATAACTGCTCTCTCTATAACCTATTTTCAGGATTTCCTAATCCCTAAAAAAACTTAAAAAATACTCTTCTCGATTTTCCTTTTTCCATTTCATATCCTCTTCTTATACAATAATTTTTAATATTCTTATTTTTCTAAAAAGTCCATTTTGAATATTTATTTTTCATAATAGTTAATAAATTTTTTTATCATACATTACAGTTTTCAAAAAAATTCTATAGAATCTTTTTAGATATTTTATATCATTATTTATTTGCATTCTTTTTGCCTAAAGAATGTGAAATATCATTTCTTATTTCTTGAGATTTAAATAAAATTCTACACAATCCATGTTCTTTTTCTAATTCATTTTTATGTCTTATACCGTTTAACTTTTCTTTTGAGAATAATAAAAAAATGATCCTTTATTTTTCAAACCTATCCCTTTTTCACAATTATCCAATGCAAGTATATCAATCACAAAATTTCTTATGCTTTCATTTATATTAATTGCAACCATAGCATATTTTTTTTGATCAAAATACCAGTTAGCTAATTCTAACAGGATCTCGTAATCTTTTTCTGATTTTTTAAAAATGTTTTAAAAAAATTCTCAACTACATTTGGTATTATTAATTTCCCTGGACGCTTCTATCGTATTTATTTGATTGTGTAATTTACTTAAAGATTGTATATTTTTGTTTTTATAGTTCCAACATAATTTAAATTCAGTCCATCAGAAAAAAATCTTTTTATACTATTCTTAACTTCCTTATCTTCCATTATTTCTAATAGACCATAACTATTTCCATAATTTTTTTAAATTCATTTGCTCCCTTTATCCATTTCATCAAATCATAAAAAGCCTTCAAATCAACTATAGGTGCTCTTTTTAGGTCTATTATTTTCTCTAGGAATATCTCTACCTGCTTCAAACATACCATATGTAATTTTTACAATGTTTATTTTTTTATCAAGAACATCAGTTATGTAATTCATAATCAAAAACATCCACATAGCACTTGAACGAAATGAATGAGTTATATCAATGTAAACTTCATCTCCATCACTCAACATTTCACCAATTTGCATTATTAAATTAAAATTTTTCAAAAATTTCATTTTCATTAATCCCAAATTTCTTTACTATTGCCTTAACTCTCCCTTCAAACTTTTTATTAAATTTTTCTATATTAATTTCTGAAACATCTGAATCTTTAGTTGTATTTATAATTGTATTTTTCCAATTCATCCATGTAATCTTCATCTTCTAAAACTTAATTCACCTGTTGAATAATGTAAATATAGTTCATCCCACATTGAACCAACTGTACCAATGTATTGTTTTTATCTATTTTATAATGCTCCTCTAGTACCGAAGTAATAAATGTTCTATCTTCATATAAATTATTTTCATTATCAATATAATAATCCGCTAAATTATATCCCTTGCCTTTTTTTCTTTCTTTCCTCCGCCAATTCCCGCTATCAATATCTTCGCCATCTTTATTTTTTTCTCCTTTTCTTTTAATATCAGTCTTATTCTTTTCTTATATCAACTATTATATTGATATTTATTTTTTTAATTTATTTGTACTTTATCTAAGGATAACCTAAAAAACTTTCAAAGTCAATAGTAATCCACAATTTTAACTTTTTATCATTTTCCTATTTTTCAAATAATAAAAATAACCACTGTATTTTACAATGATTATTAATATTTTTCTATTCTTTATTTTAATAGATAAACTACTTTAACTTCTACAAACACTATATTTTTTTCTCTTTTGTCAAAAATTTTTTTATTAAATATTTTTCAAAAAAATGGAAGCTCCTAATCAAAACTTCCATTTTCACTCATCTTTTAAATTTAAATCAATTCATCTGCATCTTCATCATCAAATTTAAAGTCATCATCATGCAAATGAACAACTTCCAACGCTTTTTTTCATAGTTTGTAGATTTTTAGAGAAAAAAATCATGCTGAGTTGTTTCCACATTTAATCCATTTAGCACAATTGGATTTACATTTTTCACTTCAAATTCTTCTTCAAATCCTAAATTCATAAGGGCCTTATTTGCATTGTAACGAATATACTCTTTTACATCTCCTGTAAGTCCAACATCTCCATACACTTCATCAGTATATCTGCTCTCGTTTTTCATACAATTCATAAAAGCAACATATTCAATTCGCTTCTTATTCCTTCTTTAGTTTCCTCATCAAATGAATTATACAATTCCTGGAATAGCAATCCAACAAATACTCCATGAATAGATTCATCTGCAATAATTTTTAATTATGTCACAACTTGCAACCATTTCTCCTTGTCCTGCAAGCCAAAGTGGTAAAAAGAACCCACTATAGAATAAGTAAGTTTCTAAATAAACTGAAGCTGCCAAAGCCATTGCGATATCTCGTCTTGAAGCCTCAGGATTATTCATCTTTTGATAATAGCCATCAATTTTTTTAGCTTTGTATTGTAAATGAGGATTTTTCTTGAACCCATTTTGAAAGTTTCATTTATCTCTCTAGTCGATGCTACAGTTGTAAATATTGTCGAATAAGATTTCGCATGAATCGACTCCATCATACACATATAAGAAAGCACCGATCTATTTTGCAATGAATCAATATGGTCAATAATTTTAGGCATCCCAGTATGACTTTGCAACGTATCAAGCATTGTAAGCCCTCCAAGTGCATGTAAATAAGCCAATTTCATTTCAGGTTTCAATGCATTCCAGCTATCAATATCCCTCAGAAGGAACATACTCCGTATCAATCCAAAATTGTCTTATATTTTGCTCCCAAAAAGTTTCCACATAATCATTTTCAGGGGTATTCCAGTTTACTGCTTCGTATATTTTTCTTTTTCCATTTTTTTGTTTTCCTTTCTTGATAAGTTTGTTTTATCAATTTGCGTTCTCAATTAACCCTCATATTATTTTATTTAAGATTTAAAATAATTCACTATGACTAAATGTTTCTTAAATTTTCCAGTAAGGATAATCGAATATTTATACTTCTCTTTTTATCCCTCATACTCTTCTCCCAAGACATCTTTAAATATTTCTTCTAGACTATCGTAAGATTTATAATTTGAAGGATTTTTAATTTGTCTCGTTTCTTCAAATGCTTGAACTAACTCTGAGTTTTTCAGGTAGAGAGTTTATGTAAAATGGTATTCCTTTTTCTCTTATAGCCTTTGCTGTACTAAGACTTAATCCTAAATCTTTAAATAGTTTTTGTGTTTCTTTTTAGTTTCTTCATTTATCTTTATACTTGTATTAACCATTGCCATAAAAATATCACTTCCTTTTTATGTGAACCATAAGTACAAAGTATATTTTTTTGTCAATCAGTTAGTTTATTGTAATGTCTATTTATGCCAATCTTTTTGAAAAAAATCCATTTTATATAAAATATCATTTATATCTATAATGTCTTTTAGTTTAAATTCAAGTAACCTTAATAATTCTCGTAACTTTTTCGTTAGACTTTCATATTCTTCTTTTTGATAAAAAAACAATTTAAGTCCCTCGTATATCGTAAATAATTTTTTTGTTTCTTATTATTTGTTATACCTATAATATTATTTATGTTTACAATATTTTTTTGATGAGAAATCATACATTCTTTCATTATGTGCTGCTATGTTTCTAAATAATGAACTTGCACGTAAAAAAAGTTTTTATGAAATTATTGTTTAAATTAGGTAGAACATAGTATTCTTTTTATATAAATTTCTAAAATGACTTATTATTTTATTTTTGTATTCTATGTTCCAAAAATCAAATAAAATCTACTCATCTCTCCAAATGTAAAAATTAATTACTATCCAAAATGGTATGTTGTCTTTTGTTGTACTATAATGCTTTATTATACTATTGCTTTTATTATTTCTTAAAAAAATTTAGTTTTTTTACTAAATGTGAAATGAGATGTATATTTTTCATTTCTAACTCCAACATAATAATTATTAAGTTCCAAATAACTTTCTTTATTTGCATAACATTCCGAATAATAATATGCAATTGCCGTTTTAAAAAGCTCTTTCCAATTGTGTCAAAACATCAAAAAAACAACATTCTCAAACTTTTATCAAAAATCATACAATGCTTTCAAATGATTAAAATGAACTCCCGATTTATAAATATCATTTCCGTTTAAATCTTTCCCTTTTTAAAAAGTTCTTTATAAAAAAATTTATGATGGAATAATAATTATACCTCATTAAATAATAAATTGTTTTCATCATCAGTTTTTACCCGTAGTTTATCACCATTTTTCTCCATTTAAAATCTCAACTTGTTCCTTAAAAAGTTTTAAATGGCTTATCCATTCCTTTTTCCCCCTTTTATCTCAAAAAAATGCAAAAAAGCCCTATCAAAATTGAAAGAGCTTTTTCTACAGTCTACTAACAACGCACAATTAAGTGGGTTATTCTTGTAGTACGATCACTAAAAACTATTATACTCTATATTTTTGATATTTGTCAAATGTAAAAAAATTTCATTTTTGCTTCGCTTTTTTTATAAAAATAACATCTGCCTTTATTTAACTTATTTATCCCAATTTCTTGGAAAAATCCCTTTCAGTTTCTGGATAATCCTCAAATCTTTTTTTGATAAACTTCCTTCGGATTAATTTCATTCTTTTTTTAAATATTCTTCAAATTTCATTTTTGTTTCTTCATCAAAATATTTATAATACATCCAAAAAGTATTTTCAACGCTCTTTTCTATAAAATCAGCAAATAAGTCATAATTTCAACTTGTGTTATTTACAATACGGTATAAAAATTTATATAATTAGTAAAAATACTCTGTTTTTATTGCCATTTTGTAATTACCATTTTATGAAAAAGATGATTACACTTTTTCTATTTTTTTCTAAAAATTTCTAACTTGTCTAAAAAGTCTTCAATTTCATCTAATTCTTTTTAAAAATTAAAGTAACATCGTTATCAACAACTAATTTAAAAGAAATTATAATTAAAATTATTAATACTATAGATAATATATAGATAACAAAATGACCAAAAAAATATCCCAAATAAATTTTTTTCCTTTTTCCTCAAAAAAATTCTTTTTCTAAATTTAATTCGTTTAATCTTATTAACCCTAAATGATAATTATTAAATAATGATACTAAAATACTCCCAATCCCAATTGTTGTAATATTTTTTTGATACTAATTCCAAAAAGACACTTTCTTATTTAACTTCTTTTCTTTTCTAAATTTAATCTGTTCTTTTTAATTCTAAAATATCTACTATTTTATAATTTGAGCATATTTCTTCTTCATATTTATCCATTATTTTCTTATTCATTCTTTCTCTATTTTTTTGGAAAGAAGGATAACATAAAGTATTTCGAGTAGCAACATCCAAAAATAAAACTAACAATAACTCAAAGCAAACTAGTATTATTTGTTTTTAAAAAAACTTTAATTTTTTTCTACAAGACATTTTATAAAAATCCAAATTTTTTTAAATTCCATTTATAATAAGCAATGTGTATCGTTATTTGAATTAAAAAAATCCTATTAGAAATAATAATCCAAAAAAATATGGAACTTTTTATAGGAAAAAAATCTCCACATTTTTAGTCGAACTTTTTCTTTCTCTTGTATCAAAATTTCAATATTTCTAATTTTTTTCTTTTCTTTTAATCTTTTTATTTCTTTATATCCTTTCTTCTATAACAATTTTTTTATTTCCTAAACAAAAAAATTTTTAAAGGAGCTTTTTATAAAAGCCTACAACAATACATAATTAAGTGCATTATTTTTTTGTGTATATTCTCTGAAATTATTGTATTTTGATATTTTTTTAAACTTTTACTCTATACCTTTTTGACAAAAACAAGTCTTCTTTATTTTTAACTGTTTTTTTATAGTTTAACCTTTAATTTCCTAAAAAAATCTGATATTTCTCTCTTTTTATCAGTAAAAAAATTTTTTTCGTAAACAAATTTTTTTCTTTTTGATATGGAAAAATTATGACAATCTTTTTAAAAAATTCATCTTTTTTTGTTTCCTAACCTATATAAAAATTCATCCGTAAAGATTACATTATTCCCTAACATAGATAAATTAAAAAAATAATATTTTTTTCTTTTTTTATAGTTTGAAATTATTTGTGATATTAAATGATCGAAACCATTGATTTCCCGCAAAATACGATATTAAACATATCGTTTGATTCCCGTCAGGAAATAAAGAAAAAAATATAACATCATCAGAATTTGTTATATAGGGGATACTGCTCGAAATAACAGGTAAAAATATATGGGACTTTATATTTTTTTGTTTTTATTTTAGAATAATCTTTATTTTTATAAATTTGCTCCATTCTCACAAGTAATTTTTCTCTAGTTTTTCTTTTTTTCTAATATCAACCTATATATATTATTTGTTTTTTTAAAATTGTATCTATAAAAAAATTTTTATAATTATTTGTTCTGTAAGACTTTAACAAATCTGAGATAAAAATTCAAGTATTCTTCTTCTGTTAATTTTTAATTCAATTTGGCTTTCAGATAATTTTTTTATAATTTTTATCACAAATATATGTTCCAAAAAGTAAAATTATCTTCTTTCATTTTTACATCTAAATCTTTTTGCACTTATACCATAAATTTTTTTAATTTTTACTAATATTTCTTTTTTTCTATATTTTTTTCATTTTTCAATTAAATATTTTTATGGACTTTATATTCTTCTTCAACACTTTTTTTGTTTTTTTCTTTAAAAATAAATCAGAAAAATTATCACAGTATGAAACTGTATAAAATAACGCTTTTAAACAAAAAAAGAAACTTTTTGTTCATCAGTATTGTAATTGTTTTTTTCCCATATATTTTAGGATTCTCAATATTTTTTTAAAAAAATTTCGTAATCATGATTAGCACACAAAAAAATTATAAAACATTCCAGAATTAACTGTTACTTTTTTTGAAAAAAACTGGTTTTGTATTATCATTATTCAAAAATATACAAATAATGTATTTGATATAAATTATTTCTCTTTTCTACCCGTAATAAAGTATTTTTTTGGCATAGAATGTGAATTTATTGTTTTTACTACAATCTTTTCCTATAGGAAAAAGTAAATTTGTATTTTTTTATCAAAATAATGACAATTTTTTTAGATATTCTTTTTTTAAAAATAATCAAATACTTCTTGTTCTAATGTTTTTTTTCATCTTTTATTTTTTTCCTTTCTTTACACCGAACAACTTATACACTCCTCAATAGTTGCCTTCCTAGTCCGAGTATAATAAAGCGATTTCAAGCCCAGCCTATGTGCATAAATATAAAGTCTAGCCAAATCTCTAGTGCTATCTGTACTCTTTGTATACAAAATAGTCGAAATCCCTTGATCTACGTGTCTTTGGATTACAGAAATCAATTTCAAGATATTTTTTTGATCCATATCGTAGGCTGATTTATAGAAAAAAGTTGTCATTTGTTAAGTATGGCATTGGGTAGAAAGTTGTACTATCTCCGTATTCTCTAACTTCTATTGTGTCAACTACTGGCATTACTGAGGCTGTCGAGTTCATAATGTATGATGTTGATTGATTTGGAGCTATTGCCATTCGGTAGGCGTTGTAGACTCCGTGTTTCATTACTTGCTCTTTTAAGTTTGCCCAGTCTTCTTTTGTTGGGATGTAGATTCCTTCAAATAGTGATTTTACTTTTTCTGTTTGAGGCATGTATTCTTTTGTTACATATTTATTGAAGTAGTTTCCGTTGGCGTATTCAGATTTTTCAAAATCTTTGAATGTTTCTCCTCTTTCTTTTGCGATTTCCATTGATCTTTCCAATGAATAGAAATTAACCATCATAAAGAATACATTACAGAAATCAAGTGCTTCTTTGCTTTCATACATAATAAAGTTTTTAACTAAAAATCCGTGTAAATTCATTGCTCCAAGTCCTACAGAATGTAATTCCTCATTTGCTTTTTTAATTGTTGGAACAACGTCAATGTTTGTTAAATCTGAAACCATTGTAAGTGAATCAATTGCAGCTTTTGTAGCTTCCTTTATTCTTTTATTTTCCATAACAGTTGCAATATTTAATGAACCTAAGTTACATGATATTCCTCTTCTTATAGTATCTTCTTCGTAATAAGCATTAATGTCTGAAACTTCTGACAATTGCATTATTTCAGTACAGTTCCCAAAGAAGCATACCATTGAACATTCCCATATGTCTTTTTTTCTTCAGTAAAAGCAATATGTATCGTAAACTCCGTCAATTTCTTCTACAGCAGTTATTTTTTTCAAAAGCGCAAAGCATCTCTATTTGGAGTATGTTCCAAATCAAATTTCAATCTAAATGTTTCAAATCCTAACTCCACAAGTTTTTGTAAATTTTTTTATGTGTTATAAGTAATCTATATAATGCCTTACATTCAAATTCTCCACATTCGTCTGTTCCGTTATTTAATGGTAATTCTCTGATTTCAGTATCTCGCATTTTATTTATTTTTTTGAATGAATACTAATTTCTTGAAGTAACAATCTAATGTTAGAAAAGAAATTCTAAATTTATTGAAAGCTATTTGTAATGAATTATTTCCATTATTTTTTTGAAACAGTGCCATCTGCATCTGCCAACCCGCTTAACCATTTAACAATACTTGAAATTTCATAATTAAAAGGTACAAAAAAATTTATCTTTCAGTCCCTTACAATAATTTAAAATTATTCTGTCTTCATTTTCTGATTTACTATATTCTAAGTCATCAAATTTATCTAAAAAGTTCTTTTTCTCCATATAAATAAATCATTTTATTTGTAAGATTTTTTTCTATCTTTCACATCATATTCGCAACCATCACCTGAATAAAAATCCATTTTGCATAAGCATTTTCAAGTATTTCACGATTTTTCATTTTTCATATTTTGGCAAATCAAATTTTATAAGTCTATCTCCAACTTTAAGTTCATGTGCTCTTTTTTTCAACAACTTTTTCATTTTTCATCTTTAATATAAAATTTATGATATGGTGTTACATCTACAGTTTGAAAAATTGTCTGTACTAACTTTTTAATAACTTTTGGCCAGTTCCTGTTTTAATAACTGTAGTTTTACTCCATTCTTCTCCATTCCAAACATGAACTTTTTCATTTTCATGCTGTCCAATTTCTGTATAACCGTATTCTTTTGTTAAAATTTTTGTATACGGAGCAACACACAAATTTGAGAATTTAACTG